>Ga0268298_10000768_pt1 | contig 40086 bp, 30 predicted proteins | sample WWTPWeurt_MetaG_FD_194462 | JGI IMG/M metagenome (GOLD analysis project Ga0268298, IMG submission 194462) | Activated sludge microbial communities from WWTP in Nijmegen, Gelderland, Netherland - WWTP Weurt | ecosystem: Engineered > WWTP > Aerobic digester > Activated sludge | place...
CCGAGCGCCGCCGCGTATTCCGGGGCGGGGTTCGGAGGGGGGCCGGCTCCCCTCACGCCCGCGGCGCCGACCTACGGATACGGTGTGGGGGCTGCCCCGAATCCGAGCCAGCGCGACGTTGGCGCTGACCCTCCGCAAGCTGGAGGTGCGTCTTCCACGTTCCTGGTCGTCGGCGGTATCGCGGTGGGTCTTCCGTATGCCACCGGACTCGGCATCGCTGCCTCCGAGAGCTTCGACAACGGCAGCGGTTGGCTCGCTGCGCCCGTGGTCGGGCCTTGGCTCGCGCTTTCCGGGCGTCGTGACCCCTGCGCCGACAGCGAAGCGAAGCAAGAGTTCGACCAAGACGTCGGCAAGTGCGTCGCGGAACCGTTGGTGCGAGGCATGCTCGTTCTCGATGGCGTGCTGCAAGCCACGGGAGCCGTGCTTTTGGTGTTGGGCGGCTCCGCCGGCAGTCCGAGCCGGGCCGCGCCCCCGCCCGTGATGGCGGCGCCGAGCCCCGTGGGGCGGTCGGGGTACGGCGTGGCCGTCGCAGGCTCGTTCTGACCGCTCGCGACGAAAAGCGCAGCGAGTTTACCCGTTCGTCACACGCACGAGCGTATGCTTCGCCGCATGTGGCTCGCTCGCGCGGCGCTCTTCGGCGTCATCGGTCTCGCATTCGGCTGCTCTTCGTCCAGTGACGAAACGAACGAGAAGCCCGCTCCGGTCAACTGCGGTGCCGACGACGCCAAGGCGCCAGCCCGTTCAGCGTGCGAGTTCGCAAGTGGTGCTCGCGCAAAAGACACCGTGGGCTGCGAGATGCGCGGCAAGCGGCTCCCGTTCGAGCACGTGATCCTGATCATGCAGGAGAACCGCTCCTTCGATCACTACTTTCAGAAGCTCCCCGAATACGGCCAACCCGACGTGGCCGTGGCGCCGGCGGGAGCGGCGAACCCGGCGCCCGACGAGACGAGCGTGCCCTTCGTGCACGGCGAAGCTTACTGCTTCGACGACACGAATCACGAGTGGGACGGCAGTCACGAGTCGTGGAATCAGGGCAAGAACGACGGCTTCGCCAAGGCCAACGCGCGACCGAGCGACCCGACCGGAGCGCGCGCGCTCACCTACTACGATGCGGGGGACCTGCCCTTCTACCACCAGCTCGCCAACACGTTCGCGATCTCCGACAGCTACTTCTGTTCGGTGATGGGCCCGACCTGGCCCAATCGCATGTACTACTTCGCGGCCACGAGCTTCGGCAACACCACCAACGTGCCGGTCGGCGGCGAGGTCGACACCATCTTCGACCGACTGAACGACGCCAAGGTGAGCTGGAAGGAATACCGCACGAATCTCGCGACGAGCGCCATGTTCGTGGACGACCTGTTGGCCAACACGGACAAGATCGCCGACATCTCTCAGTTCGCCCAGGATCTCGAGAACGGCACGCTGCCCCAAGTGGCCTGGGTCGACTCGCGCTTCAGTGAAGGGGGTGCCGAGGAGTCCAGTGAGCACCCACCGGGCGTGATGCAGGTCGGCCAGAAGTGGATGTACGACCAGGTCAAGCGCGTGATGGAGAGCTCGTATTGGGGGAAGACGGCGATCTTCATCACCTACGACGAGCACGGCGGGCTCTACGATCACGTCTCCCCGCCGAAGGCCTGCGCACCCGACGAGCTAGCGCCCAAGGTGGGTGGCGAGCACGGGGGCTTCGACCAACTCGGTTTCCGCGTGCCCGTGTTCTCGGTTTCGCCCTACACGAAGGCCCACTACGTGTCCCACGTGGTCCACGACCACACCAGCCTTCTGCGCTTCGTCGAGACGTTGTTCGACCTGCCGGCGCTCACGAAGCGAGACGCCAACGCAGACGCCATGCTCGATTTCTTCGACTTCGTGAACCCACCGTTCGCCTCGCCGCCCACGCTCGACGAGCCGCCCATCGACCCGGCCAAGTTGGCCGAGTGCAAGACGAAGTACCCGAAGTGACGTCTTGCGCGGTCAGCGCGCGACACGTCCCCAGACGAAGGGCCAAGCCCGGGCGACCAGGTTCGCGGACCCGGAGGGAAACGCGCGCTTTGCGACGTCCAAAGCATGGGCCTCCCGGGTGATCAGCACCCGGTGCGAGTTCCTGCGGATCCCGCGGACGATGGCGGCCGCCGCCTTCTCGGGCGGCAGCATGCGCTCGAACGCACGCACCGCCCCGTTTCGACGGCTGGGCTCCGCCGCTTCACCGCTGAAACGCGCTGCCTTCACGATGTTGGTGGCGACGCCGCCGGGTTGCACGCAGGTGACGCCGATGGACGTTTGCGTGAGCTCGGCGCGCAGGCTCTCGCTCAGGCCGTACACGGCGAACTTGCTGGCGCAGTAGGCCGAGTTCAGGGGCATGCCCATGAGACCGAACATGCTCGACACGTTCACGATGTGGCCTTCGTCCGCACGCCGGAGCAGCGGCAAGAAGTAGCGACAGCCGTGGACCACACCCCAGAAGTTCACCCCCATGAGCCAGTGGAAGTCCTCGAGGGACTGCTCCTCGAAGGTGGCGGCGACCGCAACCCCCGCGTTGTTGACGACGATCTCGGCCCGTCCGTGCTGCCGCTCGACGTCGGCTGCGAAGGCCTCCATCCCGTCGCGATCCGCGACGTCGACTCGATGAACGCTGACGCGCACGCCCGAGAGCTCGGCCAAGCGGCTCGTGCCGGACAAGGCCTCGAGGTTCACGTCCGCGAGCGCGAGATGCGCGCCGTGCTCAGCCAGGCAAAGCGCCGTGGCGCGCCCGATGCCGCTGGCTGCACCGGTCACGACGGCCACGCGATCCCGTAGTCTCTTCATGCGAGCCTCCTACGGCGACGGGCGGCTTCTGGCCAGCACAACTTCGCTTCGCGCGGTGGGGGCCGGCTTCAACGCCGATGGTCTTTGGGAGTTCCGCCCGTCCAGCGCTTGAAGGCCCGGTAGAACGTGCTCGTGTCGGCGAAGCCGAGCAGGTAGCCGACCTCCCCGATGCTGATGCGCGGGTCTTTGAGCAGCGAAAGCGCCGCCTCGTGCCGCACCTCGTCCAGGAGCTCCTTGTACGACGTCCCGGCTTCGGCCAGGCGCCGCTGCAGCGTGCGTTCACTGAGGTGCAGGCTTTCGGCCGTCGAGTCCAGAGTCGGCTCCTGACCGCGGAGCTCGCCGGCTATGGTCGCTTTCACGCGATCGACGAAGCTCGCGGGGCCACTCAGCCGCTCGAGGTGGCTGGACGCGTAGCGCTCGAAGAACTTCGAGAGCGCCGGGTCGGGACTCAAGCAGGGGGCGTCGAGCCAGCTCGAGTCGAACTCGAGCTCGTCCCGTGCCGCGAATTCCACCGGGGCGCCCAAGAGCTCGGAGTGCGCGCTCGGGTTCGGGGGTGGAGCTTCCCGGAACTTCACGCGCCGGAGAGGGCAAGCGACGCCGGTGAGCTCGCGGCCGCGCGCGAGGATCAAGCCGAAGAGCAGCTCGGTGGCGGCCAGCGGCGCTGCCGGCAGGCTCCGATTCTGGCCCACGATGCGCGCGCGCTCGTCGTCGCGCTCCAAGCTGAGCGTGGTGCGGTCGTCGACGAGCGGGAAGTAGCGAATGGCTCTCGCTACGGCTTCTCCCAACGTCGGCGCCGAACGGATCGTGAAGTCGAGCACTTCGAGCGCGCCCATGGGGATCGCGAACGCCACGCGCAGGCAGAAGAGGTCGTCTTTCGCCAGGACGGGCGCTCGCTCGATCAGCCGGAAGGCGAGCGAGGCGTCGACCCGCGCTTCGCTGTCTGCCAGCTGTTCTTCGGTCAGGCCGATCTCCGAAAGCAGCGCAGCATGGTCGGCTCCGGCCTGCTCGAGCGCCTCGAGCAACGCACGCACGACCACCACGGACAGGCTGCCGCTCATCCCTTCGTGCCTCGACACTCGGAGCTTATCCCAGCAGCTCTCCCGTGCGTGGCAGCATTTGCGCACGCGCGGGCGGGGCAGGGGCCGGCAGCACCCAAGAGTGTCGCCGATTCGAGTGCGTTGATTTACTGTGCCAGTGAGAATCGGGCGTGAGCTCCTCGCTGGGCTCCACCGCCCTCGGCAACCCACGTGACTTTCCCGAATTCGACCCGAGTGTTCGCTGGCATCGCGCTCGCCGCGCTCGCCACATGGCCCGTGCCAGCAGCTGCCGAAGAGCCGCAGGTGGCCGTAGCGATCACCCCGACGTTGGTCGAGACGCGCGCGGCACGCCTGGTCGTGGACGACGGAGTGGTCGCAGTGAAACGCGTCACGGAGCAGGTGGCGGCGCTCGGGGGCCGTTTGCTTTCCGGGACGGACGCTCACATTTCGCTGCTCGTACCGCGCGCCCGCGTCGAGACGCTGTACACCCGTCTCGAAGCGTTGGGCGCTTTCACTCGGCAGAGCGCTACGACCGTGGATCAGAGCGCGTCGCTCGCCGATGCGCGCTCCGCCGTGACTTCGGCGCGCCGCGCGGTGGAACGGCGGGAGCGGCTCGCTCGCACCTTGCGCGGCGTCACCGAGGAGCTCAGCTCCGAGCAGCTCTTGCAGGAGGCCCGCGACGAGCTCAGGCGAGCGGAAGACCAAGTGCGCAGCATCGAGGAGCGCGCGCAGATGGTACAGCTCGAGATCGCCCTCGAGGCTCCCGGACGGGAGAGCATCGAACCAGCGACCTTACCGTTCCCTTGGCTCGACGAGCTCGGCCACGAGCGCCTCGCGAACCCCCCCTCGACTCGCTCCGACGGCTCGCTGGTGCTGAGGGGCGTGGAGGACTACTTCTTCGGTTGGTCCAGCACCTACGCGCCGCACCCCGAGCCCTTCGACGACGTCAGGTTCTCGGGTTCCCTCGCGCTCTCCATGCGCATCTTGGGCGAAGCGAACCCGGTGGGCGTGTTCGGCGGCATGGACCTGCGACTCGGAGCGAGTCGCGGGTTCGTGTACGACCTCCAGCTCTTGCTCGGAGCCGGTGTGCCGCTCGGGCGGCGGCTCGCGATCGGCCTGAGCACGGGGCCAGGCATCGACGGAGTCACGTCGGTCGTGCCGTTCGGCGTGAAGATCCCGCTCGAGCTCTGGGTGAGCTGGGACATGGCTCGCTTCATGGCGCTGCACGTGTACGCCCGGGACGGCTGGGTGCTCGCGTCGGAGGAGCGAAAGGGCGGCACGCGCGCGCCGATCGGTGACGAGCTCGCCGCCGGCATCGGTTTCACTCTGGCCTCCCGCGAAGAGCCGGGGACCTACACGGCCCGACGCGATGGCTGGCGGCTAGGCCTCGGCTATCGCGAGCTCATGGGGACGGAAGTGTACCTCCTCGAGCTCGGCTGGTCGGCGATCCACTCCGACTTTTCCGTTGGATATTGAGGCCCCTTGCGGGCTTAGACACTTTGCGTCAAAGTGTCGATTACGCGGTGCGCAACGCGCCGTGGGTCGTTTTTCCCGAGTTCGCGAGGGGGGCAAGGAGCCGAGCCATGTCCCTTCCCCAGAACCGATACAAAGCCGACCTTCGCGAGCTTTCTTTCGTGCTCTTCGAGCAGTTCGGCTTGGGTGACCTGCTCGGCAAGGAGCCCTACGGCGATTGGGGAGAAGAAGAGGTTCGGCTCACGCTCTCCGAGGTTTACCGCTTCGCGACCGAGGTCACCGGTCCGCTCAACGCAGTCGGAGATCAAGAAGGTTGTCGTCTCGAAGCCGGCAACGTGATCACACCGAGCGGTTTCCGCGACGCGTGGAAGAAGACCTACGAGAGCGGGTTCAAGAGCCTCGCCGTTCCGGCCGAGTTCGGCGGACAAGGTGCCCCGCGCGTGCTCGCTGCGGTCACGACCGAGCTCACCAGCGGCTCCAACACGGCGTTCGACATGTACCCCGGCCTCACCATCGGTGCGGCGGATCTGATCGAGGCCTTCGGCACGCCGGAGCAACGCGAGCGCTACTGCCACAAGATGTTCTCGGGTGAGTGGGCAGGAACCATGTGCTTGACGGAGCCGCAAGCGGGCTCGGACGTCGGAGCCGCCACCAGCTTCGCCAAGAAGAACGCCGACGGCACCTACAGCATCAGCGGCTCGAAGCTGTTCATCAGCGGCGGCGATCAGGATCTGACGGAGAACATCATCCACATGGTGCTCGCACGCACCGAAGGCGCGCCCAAGGGGACCAAAGGCCTCTCGCTCTTCGTGGTGCCGAAGCGCCGTGTCTCGGCCGACGGCAGCGTCGGCGAGCCCAACGACGTGAAGTGCCTGAGCATCGAACACAAGATGGGGATCAAGGGGTCGTCGACCGCGCTCCTCCAATTCGGGGACGACGGTGAGTGCATCGGCGAGCTCTGCGGAACCGTCGAGCGCGAAGGCATCCGCCAGATGTTCAAGATGATGAACTACGCGCGCATCGGCGTCGGCCTGCAAGGCCTCGGCATCGCTTCTGCGGCCTATTTGTCGGCTTTGGACTATGCGAAGGAGCGCAAGCAGGGGTCGAGCGCTGCGGCCTGGAAAGACCCGGAGGCACCCCGCGTGGCCATCATCGAGCACTCCAACGTGCGGCGCATGCTGCTTTGGATGAAAGCCCACGTGGAGGGCATCCGCGCGCTGATCGTGAAAGGCACCATGCACCTCGATCACGCGACCGTGCTCGCGGGACGCGACGACGATGCCGCCGCCTATCACCAAGGGCAGGTGGAGCTCTTGACGCCGCTCATCAAGGCGTACTCTTCGGATACCGCGTTCCGCGTCGCGGAAACCGCCATCCAGGTGATGGGTGGTGTCGGCTACACCCAGGACTATCCGGTGGAGCAACATTGCCGAGACGCGAAGATCTTCAGCATCTACGAGGGCACCAACGGCATCCAGGCCCTCGACCTCGTAGCGCGCAAGCTCGGTCAGGCCGGCGGGCAGCACACCCAGCGCTTCTTGGGCGACATCGCCGCGTTCGTCGACCGCGAGCGTGCGCACCCGGTTCTCGGCGCTGCCGTGAGCGAGCTGGCGCTGGCTCACGAAGCCGTCGCGGGCTCGGTGATGCAGCTCCTGTCTTGGGCCCAGTCCGGGCAGCTCGACCGAGTGCCGCTGGTGGCCAACCGGTTCCTCACCATGATGAGCGAGCTGACGGTCGGCTGGCTGTTGATCGACGCCGCCGTCATCGCGCTTCGCGCCCAAGCCAAGCTCGGCGTTGGCGACCCCGACTTCGCGTTCTACGAGGGCAAGAAGCACGCGGCCATCTTCTTCGCGAACCAGGTGCTTCCCGGCGTGGTGGCATCGGCGAAGATGCTCTCGTCGAACGACACGAGCGCCATCGAGATCTCGACCGAGGCTTTCGCCTCGGTGTGAGCGTGGCCGGCGACGTCGCCCTCAGGGCGTCTCGGCGGCGATGATCGGGCGCGCGCCTGCGCTCCTCGGTGTCTCTGCGAGCTCGTCGCCGAGGTCGAACGCCACGAATCGGCCTGCCAAGTGCGGCGCCTCGCTGACCCAGAGGCGCCGCGCGGTGGTGTCGAACACCACGCCGTGGGTCGCGATCTTCGCGTCGATGGCGCGGCGATCTCCCGGCGTGAGCTGGACCCCACCCGGGCCGCGTTTGTCTCGGAGCGCCGCGACCGCGTCCTCCGCGGTGGCGGGTCGCGAAAGCCCCCGCACGAGCTCGAGCCCCCGAGCCTCGCGCTCGAGCGTCGACGTTCCGGCGCGCACGGCGTGGTTCTTGGCGTCCTCTGCGGCAGGCCCCGTGAAGTGGTTGGTCACGACGGCCTCTTGGTCGAGCGCACGTCGGTGGGGCGGGGCACCCGGCACGCGCTCGATGGCGACGGTCCCGCCGCTGGCGTCGACCGCGATCACGATGTGGCTCACCATGGGCTCCCGTTGGCCGAACGCGGCGACGGCCTCGTCCACGCTGCGAGCGGTCGAGAGGACCCGTCGCAGCGCGTGGACCACGGGCTCGCCGAGAGCGCGCGGTTCACCGGCGCGCCCTCCGTGCACGACCAGGGCGAGCCCCGCCTCGTTCATCCCGCTGACGACGCCGGGCAAGCCCGGCCAGGCCACGCTGGCAAAGCCGAGCTGGCGGTCCTCGCGCACGAAGTACACGGCTTTGTCTTCGTCGAAGATGTCGTGCACGTCGAAGTCGAACGCCCGCGCGAGCAGCGTGTGCCCGTCGGCCGCGCTCGCGCCGCGCCAGGTGAACGTCGTGCAGCCGATGAGGGGCGACTTCTCGTACGAGAGAGCGATGTCGTAGAGCGCGTTCAGGTATACGAAGCGCTGATAGGTGGGAAACCAGCTCTGATACGGGTCGGGGGCGAAGCCCAGCGCGCTACCCGCGATTTCGCGCTTGCGCACTGGATCGAGGCCCTGATCCAACGCGTGGTAACGGAACTGGGCGAGGTCCATCAGCAGCCAGCGCGCCGGCGTCGGGTGTACCGTGCGCTCGAACTCCCCGAGCAAGACTCGCTCGTTCTCCAGCATTCGATCCCGGAGGAGGCGGGCGCCGGCATAGCCGATCTCTTCGGGTTTTCCCCGGAGGTGCACGACCCAGAGCTTGCCCTCGCGCGCGGCGCTCGAGTTGCCGAGCCGGCGTACTCCGCCGGCCTCGACCACCTCGCCTGGTGGCAGCGCGATGGCCGGCGGTTCGAGACGCGCGCGTCGCGTCACCCAGACGTGCAGCGCCCCGAGGCCACAGGCGAGAGCCAGCGCCGCGACACCGATTCGACGGACCGCGCGCCCTGCCTTCACGTGGCGCCTCGGTCCCAGAGCAACGTCGTGAGGACGCGGAACACGATTCGGGTGGGATCTTTCAGCGAGTCGAAATGAGTGCGTCGGTCGTGCGGATAGAGCACGTGGACGGGCACCTGCTCGATGCGCCAGCTCGCGCGTGCGGCTCGCAACACGACTTCTGCTTCGAACGCGTAGCCGTCGGAGCGAGCGCCGAGGGCGAGGGTCCGCTCCACCGGGTAGCGCCGCAAGCCGCATTGCGTGTCGCCGAGCGCACGACCGGTGAAACGGGAAAGGAAGAAGTTCGAAATGGCGTTCGAGCGCTGGTTCGCGCGTGGTGCTCCGGCACGCAAGAGGTCGCGAACTCCCAGCACGAGGGCGTCCGCCGGGGCCGGGAACGTAGCGAGGCGGACGGCTTCGTCGGCCGGGTGCTGCTCGTCGGCGTCCACGCTGACGACGGCGTCGGCGCCGAAGGCACGGGCGCGCTCCAGGCCGGTGCGGAGCGCCGCGCCTTTCCCGCGGTTTCGCGGGTGGCGCACCACGTACGCGCCCGCGCTGCTCGCCGCGTCGGAGGTGCGATCGCGCGAGCCGTCATCCACGACGATCACGGACGGCACGCCCTCCTCTCCGGGCCAGAGTGCAACGAGACGCGACACCACGCGGCCCACCGTTGCCTCGGCGAAGTAGGCGGGGACCACGGCGATGACGCGCATTTCGGCGAAATCTGCCACGAGTCTGCCGGGCATGTCCCGCGGAGACGGCGCTCGGCGTAAAACCTCGGTGTGACGACCCTCACGACCGGCGAGCACGACGAGCTTCTGTCCCAGGCGAAGCGCCAGCTCCGGGCGCGCATGAAGGGCCTCCGCGCTTCGATCCCCGCGGCGGCGCTGGCGAGTCGGAGCGCTCGCATCGTGGAGCTCTTGCGCGAGCTGCCCGAGGTCTCACGCGCGCGCGCCGTTGCCTGCTTCTGGCCCATGCAGCACAAGCACGAGGTGGACCTGCGTGGCTTGGACGCCGAGCTGCGGCAGAAGGGGCTAGACCTCTACTACCCGTTCATGGACCCGAAGTCGGACGGTGGCTACGTGACCGGCTTTCGTCGGGTGGACGACGCCTCGCTGCTCCAGGATCGCGGCCGTGGCTTCGCCGAGCCGCCGCCCGACTCGCGAGTCGCCGCGCGCGGCGACATCGACATCGTGCTGGTCCCGGCCCTGGCAGTGAGTGCCGATGGATACCGCATCGGCTATGGCATCGGGTTCTACGACGTCACGCTGCCCGACGTGTGCCCGCCCGCGACGAGCGTCGTGGTGGCGTACGATTTCCAGCTGCTCGCCGAGGCGCCGCACCATGAGCGGGACTTCGCCTGCGACTACGTGGTGACCGATCGGAACGTCACCGATGCCCGGCGCGGACGCGCCCCGGCTTGACCTCTTGCTTCTTGTGGCACTCGGCGCACGTGCCGTAGAGCTCGTGCTTGTGGTCCTGCACCAAGAAGCCGTAGCGGGCGGCGATTCGCTCCTGCAAAGCCTCGATGGCCGGTTCCTCGAACTCGGTGATCTTGCCGCAAGACAGGCAGATCAGGTGATCGTGGTGGGCGTGCTCGTCGGCGAGCTCGTAGCGAGTGAACCCGTCACCGAACTTGCGCTCGTGGACCAAGCCGCCTTCGGCGAAGAGCTTCATGGTGCGGTACACGGTCGCGTAGCCGACGCGTGGGTCGACGGCGCGCACGGCTTCGAGCAACTGGTCGATGGTGACGTGTTCGCTCGTCTCGAACAGCTTGTCGATGATGACCCGTCGCTGCCCGGTGCTGCGCAGCCCCCGCTTCTCCATGAAACGCATGAGCTCGCTGCGGAGCCGCTCGCGATCCGGCGGACGAGGCCCACTCGCTGGGTGCTGATCCCCGCGCTTCACCCTCCTTTCATCGCGCCCGCGGCGCGTGAGGTCAAGCCTCGTGAGCTCGCAAGCGGAACAGAGCGGCAATCGTGCCGAGCAGGGCGGCGAGGGGAGCGATGGCCGGCGGCACCAGCGCGAACGCCACACACAGCGCCGAGAGCACGCCAGGCACCAGCGTGAAGAACAGGCCGAGACGCGCTTCGCTGCGCGCGCGGTGTGCGAGGCGGACGGCGTAGGCTGCGTCGCGCACGTCGTCGCTGGCCAACTGGATGCCCCATTCGGCCGTGCTCGAGCCCGCCGAGCTCAACGCGGCCGATACATCGGCGGCGCCGAGGGCCACGTCGTCGCTCGGGCTTCGCCCGACGACCGCAACCGTGGCGCCCCCGTCGGCCAGCCGCTTCACCTCGTCGCCCCGATCGGCCGGCAGCACCTCGGGCCGGATGTGCTCGATGTCGAGCGCGCGGCCAATGGCCTCACAGGTCTCGCGCGCGTCTCCGGACAAGAGTACGGGCTCGACGCCGACATCGAGCAGGTGTTGCACGGCGGCGCGTGCCCCCGGGCGAAGGCCGTCTTGGAGCCCGAGCAGACCCACGAGCCGCCCCCCGAGCGCCACCAAGAGCGCCGAGCGACCCATGGCTTCGAGCTCGATGATCTTGGGTTCCGCCGACGCCACGCTGATGCGTTCCTTCAGCATCAGCGCGCGCGTTCCCACCACCAAGGGCTGGCCGCTCGATGCCACCGCGGTGACCCCCAAGCCGGGTTGCACGCTGGGGCTTCGCACACCGTCGGGGCGCACCCCACGCACGCGTGCCGCGCGGAGCACCGCCGTGGCCACAGGGTGAGTGGCTCCACTCTCGGCGCCCGCGACCAGTGACAGGACGCGTTCGGGCTCGGTACCTCCGAGGCCTTCCACGTTCGCGACCTCCGGCTCGCCGAGCAGGAGCGTGCCGCGCGCGCAGAAGGCGGCGACGGAAACGCGGCCCGCCTTGTCGAGCGCTTCGGCCGTGCGGAACACGATGCCGCGACGTAGCGCCACGAGCACGGTCTCCATCACGTGCAGAGCGCCGATCTGCGCGACGCCTGCGTTGGCGAGAGCGGCCTGGGCGGCCACCGCGAACATCGCGATCACGAGCGAAGGTTGGTCTTCGGCGTAGCCAGCGAGCGCCGCGAGGCCCGCCGCGAGCGGCGCTGCGCGTTCCGCCGTGAGGCGGCCCAGGCGGGCGCTCGTAGCGAACAGGTCGGCTCGGCGTCGCGGGTCATGCGTGAGACGCATCCACGCGCGATCGAGTCCCGTCCACGCTGCCACCGCGCGGAGCCGCCCTTCGGAAACGGCGGCGCCGGCCACGATGTGGTCGCCCTCGCCGCGCGCGACGCTCTGCTTCGAGCCGAGCCAGGGGGAGGTGCGTCCGCTGCCGGCGGTGATGGTGGCGTCCACAGGGAACACCTCGCCGGGCTCGACCACGATTTCCTCTCCCGGGCGCAGGTCCAGCGCGCGCACGCTGGCGGTGTCGTCCCCGATGACACGGCGCCCTGGGCGAGACAGCGCGCCGGCGATGGCCTCGCGCTCGGCGTCGAGCGGACGCCGAGCCCGACGCGCCAGCCAGACGCCTCCAGCGACGCTCGCGAGCACGATGCCGGCCAGCGTCGCCGCGGCACTGGCCTCCTTCGCGCTGGCGACCCGGGCCGAGATCGCGACTCCCACCCCGACGATGGGGGCGGCCAGCAGCGCCAGCGGGTGCGCCTCGGTGGGGTCGCGCCGTGCGGTGACGGCTTCGGCCACCAGCGCAGCGGCGGCCACCGCGATCACCACGAGCCGCGCGGTGAGCGCGGCGGTCGAAGTGCCCGCGAGGCTCAGCGCAACCGAGAGCATGCCACCCGCGATGCACAGACCGAGCAGCAGCGAACCGATGTCGCCGTGCGCCTGCGTGTCCACGGTTTCGGCCCGGGGAGGCGGGTCGACGTCGAGCAACGCATCGGGAGAGCTCAGCGCGTCCAGGTGAGATGCGTCGAGCTGGGGCGTGAGCGGCGCGCTGGTCACCTCGGCCAGGGCAGCCACTTGGCGGCGCTGCCCGACGGCCTCGGCAGGCTCGCTCCGCGTGTGCAGGATCTCGGCGCCGGGCGTGCTGGTACGTCGCCTCTTGGGGACCGGTAGCGGCGTCTCCCGCGTGGCCGGGTCGTAGGCCTCCCGGCAATCCACGCGACAAAAATAGCGGAAGCGTTCGTTGAAGATGGCGACGCGAGCGGCGCGTAGCGGGTCGACCGGTCCCCCACACGTGGCGCACCGGACCGCGCGTGCGCGCGGACCCGGCGGCGTGTCTCTCACCCCCGATTCGATCCCGACATCGCTCATCCAGCCCCGACGCACCAGGAGAGCAGAGCTTTCGACGTGTGGAGGCGGGCTTCGGCCTCGTCCCACACGAAGCTCCGCGACCCTTCCAGCACCTCTTCTTCGATCTCTTCGCCGCGGTGAGCGGGCAAGCAGTGGAGCACCACCACTTCTTTGGCAGCGCGCGAGAGGAGCTGTCGGTCGAGCAAGTAGCCGCGGAACGCCGCCAGCCGTGCCGCCTGCTCCGACTCTTGCCCCATGCTCGCGAACACGTCCGTGCTCACCACGTCGGCGCCTTCGACGGCCGCCCGCGGCTCTCGCACCACGCTGACGCGGGCGCCGCGCTCTTTCGCCCGCGCGAGCTCCGTCGCGCTCGGATCGAAGCCCTCGGGGCAAGCGAGCGCGAGCTCGAGGCGCAGCAGCCCGGCTGCCTCGATCCAGGAGTTTGCCATGTTGTTCCCGTCGCCGAGCCAGGCGAACTTGAGCCCCGCGAGGCTCCCGCGCACGCGCCGCACCGTCATCAGGTCCGCCACGAGCTGCATCGGGTGACTCTGATCCGTCAGCGCGTTGAGCACCGGCACGGACGAGTACTTCATCATCTCGAGCAGGCGATCCTCGCCCGCCGTGCGGAAGGTGATGGCGTGCACCATGCGCGACAGCACACGCGCGGTGTCGCGGATGGGCTCCCCGCGACCCATCTGGGAACCTTGCGCGGTGACCACCACCGGGTGTCCGCCGAGCTCCGCCACGGCGACCTCAAGCGAGATGCGCGTGCGGGTCGAGGCCTTCTCGAACACCAAGGCCACGGCTTTGCCAGCGAGCGGCTTCGGAGCGCTCGAGCTCGAGCGCTGCTCCTTCTCGCGGTCCGAGGCGTCGAGCACGCGAACGAGGCCCTCCGGCCCTAGATCCGAAAGGCACGAGAAATGGCGAATCATGCTGCTCCTCCGAGGATGCGATCGACGATGCCGAGTGCTTCCCTGACTTCTGCCTCGCGGATCACCAAGGGTGGTGAGAACCGGAGGCTCGACGCCCCGGCGATGCTGACCAATAGACCGGCCTCTCTGAGCCTCTCCAGGATGGAGCGCGGGTCGACGCCGTCCTTCAGCACCAGCGCCTGCAAGAGACCACTGCCGCGCGAAGTGGCGATCAGCTTCTCATGCTTCTTCGCGAGCTCGGCCAAGCCAGCGGCGAGCTCGAGGGAGCGCGCCTTCACGTTGTCCATGAGCTTCTCGTCTTCGAGGGCGCCTAGGACCGCCAGTGCCGCCGCCGAGGCCAGGGGGTTGCCGCCGAAGGTCGAACCGTGGCTGCCCGGGGGTAGGACGCCCGCGAGGTGCGCACCGCACAACATCGCGCCGATGGGGACGCCGCCGGCGAGCCCTTTGGCCAAAGCCACCGCGTCGGGAACGACGCCGTCTTTCGCCACCGCCAAGAACGACCCGGTGCGTCCGATGCCGGTCTGGATCTCGTCGGCCAGGAGCAACGCGCCGTGCTCATCGGCGATCTTGCGGAGCTCGGCCATGAATCCGGGCGGCGCCGGCAGCACGCCACCTTCACCCTGCACGGGCTCGAACAAGATGCCGGCCACGTCGGGGCCCATGGCGGCCCGAACGGCCCCTGCGTCGCCGTAGGGCACGTGAGTGACGCCTGGCAACGGCCCGAAGCCGTCGCGGTATTTCTTCTGCCCCGTGGCGGCCAGCGCTCCGAGCGTGCGGCCGTGAAACGAGTTGTCGAAGGCGACGATGCGGTAGCGGTCGGGTTGCCCCTTGTCGAAGAAGTAGCGGCGCGTGAGCTTCAGCATCCCCTCCATGGCCTCGGCTCCCGAGTTGCAGAAGAAGGCCCGGGCGAGACCGGTGAGCTGGCAGAGGCGCTCGGCGAGTTGGATGTTCGGCTCGTTGTAGAAATAGTTGGAGAGGTGGATCACCTGCGCCGCTTGCGACGCCACTGCTTCGACCAGGCGCGGGTGTGCATGACCGAGCGTGCTCACCGCGATGCCACCGTGGAAGTCGAGGTAGCGCTTGCCGCTCTTGTCCCAGAGCTCACAGCCTTTTCCGCGGACGATCACGAACGGCGGTTGGCGGTAGTTCGGATAGAGGTAGTGGGCAGCCTTCTCCACGAGCTCGGCTTCGGTCGGCATGGCGAGGAAGGACGTAACCCAGTCGGGCCGAGCCCGCCAATCCGGGCGCGGGCAGGCAGGCGCAGGCCTGGAAAATCAGCGGGATTTCGCCCGCGCGGACCGTGCGCAGCCCTTGCCGCACGCGTCACGGGGTGCTCAGGCGGAGGCGTTGCCGAATCGCGGGATCGCCCACGTCGTACACACGCTCTTCAGGTGTCACGAGCGCAGCGAGATCATGGCGCGTCACATGGGTGTGCTGCTCCCGCACGAACGCCGTCACGTCCTCGATGCCCCGGATGTAGTCCCCGCCATAGGCCCGGAGGACTTCCCCCGACAGGCCGAGTTGGAGCGCACGTCGCTCACGCGGGTTGCCGTAGGGATCGTGATCTGGGTCCCACTGGAGACGCACCGAGCTCCGCTTGATCTGGGCCTGCCACTCCTCGCGCGTGCCCCCTTCGGCGTGGTAGCTCGATTCCACCGCCTCGCTCAGGATCCGATCGAATCCCGCGCGCGCGATGCGAACGCGAAGGATGCGCTCCTGGCCTTCTTTGGTGGCCCAGCCCGAGCGATGCATCATCCACAGGAAGCCCGGCTTCACCCAGCTCATGCGTGAGAAGCTGAAGTCACCGCCGAAACGGCCGTGCACCACGGCGTATTCGGCGATGGACGAGCGAAACGCCTGGTACACGGTCACCGTGTCGTCGTCATGGGCTGCCAGCACGTGGCGGCCCGTCGCGGGCCAGCGCGCGCTTTGCACGAGGTAGGGAAGGACGGGAAACGACACGCAGACCTCTCGTCGACGTCACTCGTTCATCAGGCGTAGGACGTTCTTGGGCTCGAGCAAGCGATGGTCGATGCTGCAAGGTCCACGGATCAGCACTTTCGCGGCCTCCGCTGGGAACCTCGCTGAGCTCACCGGCAGGGCTCTGCCGCTCGCATCTTCGACGCTGAGCGAGACCGGTTGGCACGCCTCCGCGAGGTGGTCGAGGGCGCGCGCCTCTTCGGCCGGCGTTCGAGCTCGCGCTAGCTCGTCTCGAGCTCGCTGTTTTCCGCACGCGCTCGCCGCGAGCGCGGCGAAGGCGAAGACGAGTCGGACACCCAGCTTCATTCTTCGGGCTCTTCGCCGCCGCCGAAGCGCGCCTTCAGCCGTTGGAGGTGCCGTCGCGCGACTCCGGCGGCCGCCGCGGCCCGTGTCACGTTCCCTTCGTGCTCCGCGAGCACGTGCTCGACGTAGCGTTGATCGAACTCGTCCACCAGGCGTTGTCGGGCCTCTGCCAGGGGCAGCCCTTCCGACAGTACCCGCGAGATGGCGTCGCCACGCCCCACGCGGGCGTGCGCGAGAGCGTGCGGCGCCGGACGCTCCTCGGCGTCGGCCAGGTCGCCGAGGGCCAGACGGCGGGCCACCGCGTTCTTCAGCTCCCGCACGTTCCCAGGAAAAAGCTGCGTCTCCCAGCGTCGAACCAGCTCGTTCGGGATGGCGTTCGCGGGCGCCCCGAGGGCCAGGCAGAAGTGCTGGACCAGGAGTGGGATGTCCCCGTGACGCTCGCGCAGGGGCGGCAGCTCGATGCGGGCCACGGCCAAGCGATGGAACAGATCGTCGCGGAAGCGACCGAGCTGAACTTCTCGATCGAGGTCTCGGCGTGTCGCCGCCAGCACTCGCACGTCGACCTTGAGTGGTTGGCTCCCGCCCACGCGCGTGACTTCGCCGCGTTCGACGGCGCGTAGCAGCTTGGCTTGGAGCGGCAGCGGCAGGTCACCGATCTCGTCGATCAGGAGCGTGCCGCCGTGGGCGCGTTCGAAGACACCGGCGTGCTGCCGCGCGGCTCCGGTGAAGGCCCCGCGTTCGTGGCCGAAGAGCTCGCTCTCGATGAGGTTCGGTGCCACCGCCGTGCAGTCGAAGACCACGAATGCTCGCTTGGCGCGCCCGCTGGCTGCGTGTAGCGCTTCGGCGAGCTGCTCTTTGCCGGTCCCGGTCTCGCCTTCGATCACCACGGGCACGTCGGCGCGGGCCAACCGTTCGCAGAGCGGATAGAGCCTGCGCATGGCATCGCTCACGCCGATGACTCCGCCGAACGCGCCGGCGTCGGACGCGGGCGGAACCGGGACCAGCGCCGCCCGCACGCGTAGACGCGTGCCGCCGATGCGCAGCAGCTCACCGCCCGTCAAGAGCGCCTCCACCACCTCGAGCTCGCCGACGAAGGTGCCGTTGGTCGACCCCAGGTCGCGCACGCGCAGCTTGCTCTCGGCGAGCTCGAGCGCGGCGTGGCGGCGCGAGACCGACGGATCGGTGAGCGAGAGGTCGCACGCGGGCCCCTTGCCGAGCAGTCGGCGTTGCGGATCGTCCGCCCGGATCTCGAGCTCTTTGCCCTGATCCGGCCCCGACTCCACCTCCAGGACGAACCCGGCCCGCGGCACGGTGTCGGCCTCCAGGCGCGGGCGCGCGATGGTCGTGGCGTCGGAGCTCGAGTCGTCGCGGCCCATCAAAACTCCAGACGCGCCCGAGCTTGGCCCGGACCGAGCCCGATCGTGGCACGACCTCTGGCTGCGCTCTCGGGGCCACCCCAGACGAGGAGCCCTGCACCCACGGCCGCGCTCACGGCGGCCGCGCCCCAGGCCACGTTGGTGAACGTGCGCAGTCGAACCGCGTCGTCGTACGCGGACTGGCTCGAGCGGTGGTTTTCGACGTAGTCGTCGCGTGCGGACACCGCGCGCAGGCCGAGGTAGACGGCCGCTCCGGCGAACACCGCCGACGCGCCGAAACAGAGCCCCGGCGCGAGATAGGAGCGCCCGCCGGGTTCCTCGGCGCGCGGACGTTGGCGCGTCGGAGACGTCTTCGCCGGCGCTGCCCGTGGCGTCGGCCGCTCCGGCGCCTCATCGGGGATCTGCACGCTCGTCACCTTGGCGGCTTCGACCACCACGTCGTGGGTGACCTCGCGTCCAGACGAGAGGCGCACGAGCAGCGTGTGCGCGCCGGGCTTCAGATGGATCTTGGCCGGGATCGCCGCGCGCACGACGTGGGCCACCGTCACGCTCCCGCCCACGGGCTTCGTCACGTTGAGCGTCGCGAGCCGGCGCAGCAATACGGCGAGCCGTTCTTCGCTGGCGCGGGTTCGCTCCGGGTCGAGTCCCGGCAGCGCCAGAGCCGTGCTGAAGGCGTCCGCGGCTCGCGCCGGTTCGCCCGCTTCGTCCCACGCCAGCCCCGCGTTGTACTCAGTGGCCGGGTGCGGCTCGATCTCGAACGCGCGCTCGAAGGTGCGCGCGGCGCGCGCGTACTCCTTCTTCTGGAACGCCTCTCGAGCCTCGCGGTCGAGCGAGCGCGCTCGCTCTTCGGTTTCGGTGGCCAGCGCCGATGAGCAGAACAGAATCGAGCCGATCACGACTCTGCCGACGAACGCGCGGGATGGAGCTCCCATGCACGCTCAGACTAACATCACGGGGCCTTCGGTCCGATACGCGAAATCTGGGTGCGGGTTTCCGGCGCGCGGCTCACTTGGGCCAGGCGAAGGCGACACCGGGCGGCGCCAGGACGGCGCGGTAGCGCACCTTCATCGGGTAGTAGAGCGAGAGATCGGGACTTCCCTCCCATGGGCCGTCGAACCCGTAACGCGTGTCGACCGGGTCTCCGTCGGAGTCTTTCACCACCAGCATCAGATCGAGGAGCGCGCGGCTCAGGTCGATGACCGAGTATTGCCAGAGGCTCGCGAGCTCCTGCTCGGTCTCGTAGCTGCCCGGCTCGGTGAACGCCATCTGATCGGTGCAGGCGTGTTTGTCGCTCGTGTGCTCGTCTTGGAACAGGCACATCTGATACGACACTCCCTGGGAGCTCGGTTTCGTCTCGACCTCCACTCGCTGGTAGAGCCGGCCCCCGACGTAGGGCGTGAGATCGTCCGCCACGCCGGTGGCGACGTCGAAGAACGAGAACGCCATGTCAGTGGTATCGTGTACGTGGACTTGGTCGAGCAGCAGCAGGCTACCGCTCGGCAAAGCCGGACCCGTGTCCTTGCCCGAGTCCGGAGCACCAGAATCGAGGCTGCCGGCGACCGAACCCCCGCCGCCGCCTGCGGCCGAGGCGCCGCCGCTCGGCACCGGTGCCTTGGCGTCGGGCGCGCCTCCGCCCGCCGCGACCGCGCCTCCCCGAGCTTCGCCGTCGGACGACGAACAGGCCGTCGCGCCCGCGAGAACCAAGAGTCCCAGGCACCGGAGCACGAGCACGCGCGTTTTCATGCGACCGGCCGTTGCAAGTCGGGTGCCGCGAAGAAAGCGCGTGAACCCGCGCCTGCCTGCGACCTCCGAGGTCGCGCTCGGCGATGTCGCGCGGCGTGCGAGGTCGCGCTAGCGTTCGGTCCATGCGTGCGCGGTTCGGCTGGTGGCTCGCTGGAGCGCTCGCCGGGGCGTGCTTCGTCGAGATCCCCGAGCCGACGGCTGACGACGTCTCGACGGGAGGCGCAGGGACGGGCGCCGGCGGCAGCGGAGGCACCGACTCGTCCGTCGGCGGCGACGCCGGTAGTGGCGCGTCCGGCGGCCTCGGTGGGCTTGGCGGGACCTCGGGCAGCGACTCGGGGCCGAACGCGCCAGTGGTCTTCCTGAGCGCCGCCGAGATCCAGAAGATCCTCGCCGCAGTGCAGTTCTCACCTTGGGATCAGGCGCTGCCCGGGATGCAAGACGCGGCGAAGCAAGCGCCGACGCAGGGCAAGTGGGTCACGGCGAACGGAGCCCCATCGGGGTCGACCGACATCCACGCCTACGGCGGAGACGAGGCGCCGGACGGCGGCGAGAGCGACTACGCCGCCGGGATCTTCACGGGCCAGGCGGCGCGCGATCTGGCCGTGGGCTACGCCTTCACCAAGAACCCCGTCTACGGCTCGGCGGCGGTCGAGCTGCTCCACGGTTGGTTCGTGTCCCCCGCGACGCGGATGGCGCCTGCGGCGACGGACACGCAGGGGCAGAGCTTTCTCGTGAGCCTGATTTTGCCTTCGATGTTCTACGCAGCCAGCCTGGTGTGGGACCAACAGCAGTGGAACTTCTACGATGGCGGCAACGCTCGCGCCGAGCTCGTGGCCTGGGTCTCCGCCTATCTGAGCGCGGCCGAAAGCGTGGATCCGAGCGACACCTGGAGCCTTGCCGCGCGGGCGGCCGGCGCGGCGCTCATCGGCGATTCGGCCCGTCTCACCGCAACCTTCGACGCCATGAAGAACGTTGCCGCGACCAAGATCGGCGATGACGGCTCGTACGCCGGCTCGGCCGACCTCTACGGCGCGTACTTGAATCTCAGGGGCCTCGTCTACACGGCCGAGGTTGCGCGCGAGCACGGCGTAGATCTCTACGCCTACTCGCCCGACGGCGGCGCGCCGCTGCTTCGCCGCGCTCTCGAAGCGCACGCGACCTGGTACGTGTCCGGCGGCGACCCGTACGGGGGTGGCGGCATTCCCAACGCTTGGTCGGCGGAGGATGCGTTGTCCATCCTCGAACCGGCTCACAGCGTTTGGCAGAGTGCAGTGCTCCTCGGGGCCATCCAGGCGCGTGGCCGCCCGCTCCAAGACTATCGCACGCTGGGCCCTGCGACGCTCACCCACGCGGATCGCTTCAAGCTCTGAGCGCTCACTTCCCGTAGGGAGCCGAGGCGAGGCCGGGCATCTTCTTTTTCCGGGGCAGCGCGGTCTTTGGTGAGGGGTGCGCGCTCGGCGGCGGGGGAGGTGGTGATGCGCTCGGACTCACGCTCTCGATGCTCCCGGGCATCGCGAGCACGGGCGCCGCACTCGGAGCGGGGAGGGGAGACGCAGCGCTCGGCTCTACTCGCGACCTGGCCGCGTACCAGCGCCCGAGAAACACGGAGCCCACGACGGCAGCGATGGCCAGCAGGACCAGGGGCGAGGTCCAGCGCGCCCGTCGTGCGGACGGAGCCCCGTCGGGAGTCAATGTCGAGTCGGGTGCCTTCGCGCCCGCGACTCGCTTGCGCCGGAGCGCGAGCTTGCCGCCCGCGATGCGCGTCACGAACTCGCCCACCTCCGCTACGTCTGCGATGCCGCCCGCGCTCTGCCAAGCCGCCCGGATCCGGCGTTCGAGCTCGTCCGCAGTGGCGATTCGGCGCGAAGGTTCGAGCCGCAGCGCGTCCTTCAGCACGGCGTCGATTTCGGCCGGCAAGTCCCCGCGTACCGAGCTCGCGCTGGGCGGCGTGACGCTGGCGAGCTCGAGCAAGGTCCGCTCGCTCACATGTTCGACGAGCGGCCGGCCCGTGACGAGCTCCCAGGCCACGACACCCGCCGCCCAGACGTCGGTGCGCCGGTCGAGGCGCTGGCCCAGCACCTGCTCAGGAGCGAGATAGCGCAGCTTGCCTTTGATCACGCCCGTGGTCGTGGCATCGAGGCGAGCCAAGGTCTTCGCGATGCCGAAGTCCGTGAGCTTGGTGCCGCCGTCGACGCCGATCAGCAGGTTTTGCGGCGAGAAGTCCCGATGCACCAGCTCTTCCGGTGTTCCGTCCTCCGCCGTGAGCTCGTGGGCCGCGTGCAAACCGGCGAGCGCGTCCACCAAGATCCTGCCGACGACCGGGAGCGGCAGCTTCTCCGGCGCGAGGCCGCGCACCAGCTCGGACAATGACACCCCCTCGACGTATTCGAGCACGAGGTACACGCCCGCCGAGGCCTCTCCGACCTCCAGCACCGAGACCACGTGCGGGTGACGGATGCGGGCGCCGACCCGTGCTTCTTCCACGAGCCCGCTCCGTCCGCGTCCATCCGCCTCGAGCTTCGAGTGCAGGAGCTTCAGGGCCACTTGTCGCTCGACGCCCGGGAGATCTTCGACGCGCGCCAAGTACACGCTCGCCATGCCGCCCGTGCCCAGCCGATCCACCAGCGTGTAGCGTCCGACTCGTTCGGGCAGGGCCACGACCTCGAGGGACATCGGCCCTCACCCTACGCGATCCGAGCCGAGGCTGGTGCGACTCGGGAGGTCGCACGCGCAGCCCGCTGCGACCCGCAAGGTCGCGGTTCGCTCGGTGTTTTTTGCGGTTTTCGGCCAGACATGTGGGGGCACGTGGGTTGCACTTCGCTCCCCTTCGGAGGAGCTCATGGTTCGTTCGATCGCATTCGCGAGCTTGGTTTTCTGTCTGTTCTACGGCCGGGTCGCCGCCGCCACGACCTACTACGTCGCGCCCGATGGCGACGACTCGAAGTCCGGCTCGGAGCCGAACGCGGCTTGGAAGACCCTGGGCAAAGCCAACGCCGCGGCTGGTCCGGGTGACGTGGTGGAGCTCGCCGCGGGCACGTACCACGAGCGGATCCAGCCCGAGAAGTCCGGTACGGCCGGCGCGGAAATCGTCTACCGCGGCAAGGCGGGCGAAGAGGTCGTCGTCGACGGGCTCGCTGACAGCCTGGAGGTCGTGAGCCTCTGGGTCGACCACATCCGCCTGGAGAACCTCACGATCAAGAGCCAAGCCCATCTCCAGATTCTGAACCACGTCGAGTACTGGGTGCACCTCGAGGGCGACTACCTGACGCTCTCCAACGTGCGCGTGATCGCGGACGGCGACGTGGCTCACAACTACTGGGAGCTCGGCGCCCAATCCCGCGGCGTGGTGGCGGCCGGCAAGCACGTGACCATCGAAGACAGCTTGGTGCGCGGTGTGGCTATGGGCATCGTGGTGGCCGGCGGGTCGCCCCGCTTCTTCACACTGCGCAGGACCACGGTGAAAGACACCGGGTCGAACAACGTCGACATCGGCTCGCCCGACGACGGCAGCAGCGAGCTTCAAGGCAATCTGATCGAAGACTGCGTGCTCGACGGCTCCATCGAAGAAGACAACATCCAGTTCGAGCCGAACTACCAGGACCACTCGCTGCCCTACAATCGGGGCACGGTGATCCGGCGGAGTCGGCTGGGAAATGCCGCCGAGAACGCCATCGATTTCAAGGGGGCGGCGTTCGTCTTGGTCGAGGGCAACGTGATCCACGGCGCCGTCGGCGACAACGATGGCGCGAAAGACGGCAACGACAAGCAAGGGGGCGCCGGCTTCGAGCTCGGCGCGGGAGACGTCACTCGTCACGTCATCGCTCGCGGCAACGTCTTCTACGACTGCAACACGGGCGCCCACATGTACCAGGGCTATCACTATTACAACAACGCGTTCCTGAACAACCGGCGCGACTTCCGCGGTCCCAACCAAACCGACGGCGACTTCGCGGGGCTCATGACTTGGAACATGCCCAACGAAGATCGCGCGTTCTTGAACAACATCGTCGCCGCTCAGCCGAACCAGGGCGTCTTCTACTTCCAGATGGACGGCGGCGACCGCTTCGCCCTCGACTACAACCTCTACTGGGACTTCGGACAGGCGCCGCGCTTCCACCACCGCATGAACGGCGAGATGGTCACGGCAGTCGGCCTCTCCGATTGGCAGAGCGCCCTTTCCACCCACGGCGGCTACGCCTACATGCACGGCAAAGATGGCCACAGCGTCGAAGCCGAACCGGGTTTCGTGAACGTCCCTCAGTATCCGGTCGGCTTCGAGGAGAGCTGGGACTTCCACCTCGCGCCGGGCTCGGCCGCCATCGACGCAGGTGGCGCGCTCACGCAGGCGGAGGGCAACGCCAACGCGGGGAGCGAGCTCGTCGTCGCCGACCCGTACTTCTTCAGTGCGGGTTTTGCTGCAACCGAGGGCGATCGGATCCGCATCGGCACCGGGCCCGCGGTCGTCGTGAGCGACGTGGACTACGAGGCGAAGAAGCTCTCACTCGCCGAGCCTCGAACCTGGAGCGACGGCGATCCCGTCTTCTTCGACTACTCGGGCAGCGCGCCCGACATCGGTCCGAACGAGCTCCTCGCGCAATCGGGTGCCGCAGGCTCCGGCTCAGGAGCGGGTTCCGGAACGGGCGGCGCGGGCCCGGGGAGCGGTGGCGCCTGGAGCAGCGGCGGCGTCAGCAGCGGTGGAGCCGCCGGCAGCGCGGCGCCTCCGAGCGCGCGCTCCGACGACGGTGGAGACGCGAGCGGCTGCGGCTGTCGCATCCCGCGTTCGTCGCGCGGCGGCTTCGGCTGGCTCGCCACGGCGCTCGCCGTCTTCGCGTTCCGGAGGAAGAAGCTCGTCGCGGCCATGGCGGCGCTCCTCTTTCCGGCACCTGCGCTCGCGCAGCCGAGCGGCCTGTCGCGGGTCTGGGCAGTGAACGACAGCGAGAAAGTCCGGGCCGACGATCTGTCGCACTGGGCCGCGTCGAGTCCCGACAACGCCGTGTGGGACGGAACCACCGTCGAGCTCTTCTCCGCCCGCAACGAGGTCGTGGCCTTCCAGCTGATCTTGGAGGCCGGGAGCGACGGTGCGAAGAGCGTGAACGTGAGCTTGCCGTCCCTCGCGAGCGGCGGAAACGTGCTGAAAAACACCAGCCAAGATCCCTTCGACTTCGTCGGTCGGCGCATCGAGCTCTTCACCGAGCACTACATCCACGTCACCGAACGCACGACCTTCGGCGGTTCTTGGGGTTGGGTTCCACCGGCTCCCGACTCGGATTTCTTGGGGCTCGTACCCGATGCGTTGATCCCCTTCGAGGCGCCGCCCGGACCCCACGCCCACGGCATCGGGGGCGCTCCGTTCGCCATCGCGCCGAGCCTGAACCAAGGTGTGTGGGTCGACATCTACGTGCCGAAGGGACAAGCGGCAGGCGACTACGCAGGCACCCTCTCCGTCGAAGAGAACGGCGCAGTGACCCGCCAGATCCCCGTGAAGCTCCACGTTTACGATTTCACGCTGCCGGACGACACGCACTTTCACAACATGTTCTTCTTCGGAGCGTCGCTCATCGAACGACACGGCGTCGAGAACTCGAGCCCGGCGTACTTCGACCTCTTTCGCAAATACATGAACCTAGCGCACCGCCACCGCATGGATCTCAGCGACGGCGCGCGCAAACCCGACGAGTTCGCGGAGCACCTGGGCGGCTATTACACCGGCGAGTACTACGACGCCGCCCACGGCTACGACGGCCCGGGCGCTGGCGTCGGCAACCGCACGTACAGCATCGGCACCTACGACCAACCCGAGGGCGGCTGGAACTCGGGCTTCTATCCGGCGACCAAAGAGGCTTGGCAAGCTGCTGCCGACGCTTGGGAGACCTGGTTCTCGGCCCACGCGCCCGACGTCGTGCGCTTCAAATACATGACGGACGAACCGCAGCCGAAGGACTACGACGCCGTCATCGAGCGCGCCGGCTGGATCCACTCGAGCAGCGGGCCCGGGAAGAACCTGAAGACCTACTGCACCGTGCGCATCGAGCCGACGCTCTACGGCGCCATCGACTTCTGGTCGCTCACCGTGCAGTCGGGCTACGACGACGGTTCCGGCATCACTGCGGGCTACGACCTGCCCAAGGTGAAGGAGCGCCAGGCGCTAGGCGAGCTCGCGGCGATCTACAACGGCACGCGTCCGTCGTATGGACAGGCTTCGGCGCTGGACGCGCCCGCCGCCGACAACCGGGTGAATCCCTGGATCGCCTGGAAGTACGGCGTCGATCAGTACTTCATGTGGGAGACGGGCGGCTTCACGTATTACCCGCACAACCCCTGGGACGATCAGTACATCGGAGACGGCGGCGGCAAGGCCTGGGGCAACGGCGACTACATCTACCCCGGCACCGACGTGAAGCTCCCGGACGACAGCCGCGGCCTCGACGGACCCATCGCGTCGCTGCGCATGAAGAACTGGCGCCGCGGCCAGCAGGACTACGAGTACCTCTGGCTCGCGCACGAGCACGGCATCGACACCCAAGCCATCGTGGACGACGTCGTACCCGCCGCCTTCAACGACTACCAAGGCAGCTTCACGAGCCAGGGCCAGCAACCGGTCTGGGCCGAGCGCGGCCACGTCTACGAGGCCGCACGGAAGAAGCTCGCGCTGCTCCTCGACGGCAAGGCGGGCGCTGGCGGCGGAACCGGCGGTAGCGGGGGCAGCCTGGGAAGTGGCGGTGGTGCCGGGAGCGGCGGCGTCGCGGGCGCGAGTGGCGGCTCGGGCGGGGAAGGCGGGAACGCGGCCTCAGGGGCCAGCTCCGACGGCGGTTGCTCCCTGGTGCCGGTTCGAGCTTCTGCTTGGCCGCTCTCGACGCTGGGTGTCGTGGCGTTGTTCGCTCGCCGCCGGCGTCGCGCGCGTCACTCCACGCTGAGCGTGTAGGTCACCGAGGGCGCCTCCGGACAGTCCGAGTTGAGCATGGCCGCCCGGGCGGTGAGCTTCACCACGGTTCCGGAGGGCACGTTCGCCTCGATCTGTCCGGTCGCGCTGGCGTCGTAGCTCTGGCAGCCGAAGATGCCGTAGAACCAATCGTTCTCTTTGATGCTGACTCCCGGGTGGTCGCTCGTGAACTTCACGCCCGGGTACATGCCGAAGCCGATGCCTTTCACTTCGCTCAAGCGCACCTTCAGCGTGAAGCTCTCGCCCGGCGCGACCTTGGCGTCGCCGTTGGCGCTCTCGACCACCGGATCGAACACGCCGAGGACGTCCAGGTCCTTACACGTGGGATCGGAATTCGAGTTCCAGCCGTCGCCTTGCTGAACGCAGGGTGGCTCGCCGCCGGTCCCGGTGCCGCCGGCACCGCCTGCGCCACCGCCCGCGTCCCCGCCCGTTCCGCCAGTCGACGCGCCCCCGCCTCCGCTCGCGGGCGTGCCACCGGTCCCGCCGGCCGGTTGTCCCGCGAAGGCGCCGCTGCCGCCGCTGCCGGAGCTGCCGCCGGTGCTCGGCTGGTCCTCGCTCTCGGCCTTCCCGCCGCAGGCAGCCGCCAGCGCTGCGATTACCACGATGCTCCCCACTCGCGCGTTCTTCATGGCTCTCAGGTTGCCTCCGCCGCGCCCCCCGCGCCATTAGAACGATCTCAATGTTTCGTTCGAACCAGGTGAACGAAACACCGAATTCAGCCGGTTCTCAGCGCCACCAGCCGGCCCGCGGCCTCGGCGAAACCGGCGCCGCGCGCGGCCGCGGTCAAGAAGCGCGGGGTCACGCTGGGCCGGCCGCTGAAGTTCCGCACGCCTATGGTGGTGCGGAAGCCGGCGAAACAGGCGGCGTCGTTCTCGCTGTCGCCGATGAACGCGAAGCGGAAGCGAGCGAGGGTGGCGTCGAGGCCGAACGCCATGCGGAGAAAGCGAACGGCGCCGGTCGCCTTGTCGTCGGCGTCGAACGTGACGTGGAGGTGCACGCTCGAAGCTTGCGTGCGCGCGCCGAGCTCGTGCGCGAACGCCTCCGCCGCCTGTCGAACCTCGGGCGCCACGCGCTGCCGCTCGCCGATGTCGAACGTGAAGTCGCTGATGCGAGCTCCCACGTCGTCGGCGGGGCGGAGCTCCGGGAAGCGCTCGCGCATGCGAGCCACGACCTCGGCCACGTGCATCCGGCGGATGCGCCGCTCACTCTCGCCCAGCGGATCGAGACGTGACACGCCGCCGCCCGCGGGCACGTGCAGAGCGATGGCGCCATTCTCGGTGACGGCACCGTCGATGGGCCACTGGCGCACCAGCATCTCGCCCCAGCCGGACGGGCGCCCCGTGACGGCGACCAAGCGGAGCCCGCTCTCGCGCAGGCGAAAAAGAGACGAGTACGCAGCCTCCGTGAGCCGCCCGTGATCGAGCAGCGTGTCGTCGAGATCGAACAAGAGTCCCTCGAGGCCCTGGGCCTCCGCTGCCGGTAGGTGCTCGATGGGCTGCATGTTCAGCCCACGATTTCGCCCAGGAGCTTCCCGGTGTCTTTCACCATGCTCACGCTCTCTTCCAGGCCCTTCACGATGAGCTTCAGGTGGAGCAGGAGCTTGGGGTTCACGATCTGCGCTGGCGCGCTCGCCACGAGGGCTGCGCCCGCGGACGCGGTCTCGACCGCCTTGGAGCCGAGCTGGACGCCCAGCTCGGCCATGGTGACCCAGAGCGTCTCGAGCTTCCCGACGCCCTCGGCGGCTTGCCCGCTGGCCCCCGACTTGAGATCGCTGAGCGCGCTCGAGACCTCGCCCTTCTTGATCTTGCGCTTGCCGCTCTCGACATCGCTCGGTGCGTCTTGGCCCTTCATCTGTGACGTGGCCAGGTGCACGTGGCGCCCGGTCTCGAGGAGCTGGTAGGCCGTCGCGTACATCTCCGCCGACGAGCGGAAGAAGTTGTCGTATTCGGGCATGCCGATCTGGACGTATCGGAAGCGGTACTTCGCGTCCGGGTTCATGCGCGCCACCTTCAGGTAGTCGTAGCGCACGTCCCCTTGGTAGGGCTTCAGCGTCGGTGAGAGCTGGCCGAGCTCGACCTGGCCTTGGGGCGGAACGTCGACGAGCTTCTTGGCGAGCTCGGCGGTGGTGGCGCCCACTTGTTTGGCGAAGTCCGAGAAGTCGGTGGCCACTTCGCCCATGGCGGCTTCGAACTCGTCCCAGTTCTTGGCTTCGCGCACGCGGGTGGTGGTCTGACCGTTCTGGGTCTTGGTGGTGATCACCGTAGCCTTGAGACCGATGGCCTCGCAGGCTTGTGTCAACGCGGACAGGGTCGCGAGCCCGAGCACGTTTCGACGTGAGAGCATGGCGCCTCATACACCAAGTCCGGAGCGGCTGGCACGGCGGTGGTCCGGCGTTCGTCCGTGCGCTAACCTTGCGGCGAATGCCGTTCGTCCGTGCGCAAGCGCTCCTGACGGCGCTGCTCTTCGCGGGTTCCGCCTGGGCGGGCGGCGCCACGGTTCCGCCGAGCGCTGGCAGCGACGAGGCGTCCGACGACATCCCGGGCGAGCTCGTCGTCGACTTCAGCGACGACACCGCGCCGGTCGCCATCGGCGAGCTCTTCTCGCGCCTGTCGGTGTCGTTCGTGCCGACCGCGCTCGAGCCAGACACGCGAGTCGAGCTGGTGCGCGTGGCGCTCGGGCGCACGGACGAGGTGCGCGCGCTCTTGGAGAAAGACCCCCGGGTCGAGTTCGTCGAGCCCCACGCACGGGTGCGCGCGCTCTTCGTACCCGATGATCCGCTGCTCAAGGACCAGTGGCATCTCTCGCGGGTGCGGGCCGAGCGCGCCTGGGACTTCTCCACCGGGCGCGGTGTGACGGTCGCCGTGGTGGACACCGGCATCGCCTGCGAGAAGTTCGGGCCCTTCGACAAGGCCACCGATCTCGCGGAGACCCGCTGCGAGGTCGGCTACAACTTCGTCGACAAGTCTCCCCACGCCAACGACGACCACGGCCACGGAACCCACGTCGCCGGAACCATCGCACAGAGCACCAACAACGGCCTCGGAGCTGCGGGCATGGCCTTCGATGCGCGCCTCCTGCCGGTGAAGGTCCTGAACGCCGCCGGCAGCGGCACGACGAGTGACGTCGCCGACGGCATCCGGTTCGCCGCCGACCACGGAGCGCAGGTCATCAACTTGAGCTTGGGTGGCCCGCGCAACTCCAAGGTCTTGCAGAAGGCCATCGACTACGCGCGAGCGCGAGGCGCGACGGTCGTCGCGGCAGCGGGCAACAGCGGCGGTCGCGTCGGGTATCCGGGCGCGAGCGAAGGCGTCATCGGGGTGAGCGCGCTCGAGCCGTCGGACCGGCTCGCGTGGTTTTCTTCCCGCGGTCCGGGCGTGGACCTGGCGGCACCCGGGGTCGACGTGATCCAGCAGACCATCTGCAACGGCGGTCACGATCGCTGCGAGCGCTTTCCGAGCTTCAACGGCACCAGCATGGCGGCTCCCCACGTGGCGGGTGCCGCAGCTCTCGTGGTTTCGCTGGGCGTCACGGCGCCCGACGCCGTGGAGCGCTCCCTCACGAAGAGCGCACGCCGCCTCGATGCTTCGAACGGTGGGCGCGCGGAGTTCGGTGCGGGAGCGCTGGACGCCGCGGCGGGGCTCACCCGAGTCGCGCTCGAACGTCTGCTGGCGCGGCTGGTGGCTCTCTGGCTCGTCATCTTCTTCACGTTCCGCAAGCTGCGTCGGGAGGATCCGCTGCTGTCGCCCTGGACGCCGGGTTTCCTCGTGCCCGCCCTGCTCGCCGGCCCGGGGCTCCTCTTCTTCGCGCCCTTCCTGCTCGGACGCCACAATCCCATGGTCGATCTCCTGGCGCGCCCTTTGCCTGATTGGGACATCCTCTTCGGCGCGTCGCTCCACGCCTACTTGCCGCTCGGCAATGCGCTCCTGCCGTTTTCGCTCACGCTGCTCCTGTTCGGCGTCCGCGCCTTCCGCCCGGGCCTCGCCGGGCTCGCAGTGGGTGTCGCCGCCTATCTTGCTTCGACCGCCGTGCTCGGCGGCGTTCATTCGCCCATAGGGCGCTTCGGCTTCGCGCTCTTCGCGGGGGTGAACGCCGTGCTCTGCCTGCTCCTCGCGCGGCTCGTGCTCCGCGAACGCAGCGCCTGACAGTGTGGCGCCGCGCGCGTTCGCGTCGTGGCGACTTCGCCAAGTTGGCGTGTCGTCCGGATCGCGGGCTGCGAGTTTCCAGCGGGCTGCGCGCTGGCACCGAGGTTGCAACCGCGCCGGGCGATGAACGCTCCCCTGCATGAGCCCTACCTACGGCGCCTCGCGCATCGCTGGCTGGTCGAATATAACCCGCTCTATTTCTTCAGCGCCGCGCTCACGCTGGGCGGCCTCTCGCTGCTCTCGCGCGGCCTCCTCGCGTCAGAGAACTTCCTGGCGAAGCTCGCGGTGAGCGGTATCGCGGAGCTCTATGGCTGGGCCCTGATCGGCGCGGCAGCGCTCCTCATGCGCTTCGAGCTCCGGCGACCAGCCGTGCTGCTCGCTCTCCTCGCCGCGCTCTATCAAGGCGATCTCACGCTCCACAACGAGGCCGTCGCGTACTTCGGCGTGTCCGGGCTTCTGACCTCGTGCCTCTGGGTCGCGAGCTTCGTGGCCAAGGTCGTCGCGCTCGGCTGGGCCATGAAGCTCCGGATCCCGCGCCATAGTGCCAGCGTCGCCGGCGTCGGTGCGCTCGGCGTCGCGCTCTTGCCGCGCTTCGTCGTCCAGAGCGACGGCTTCATCGGCAGCCGCGGCGTCGCGCTCTGGCTCTTCGGAACGGCCGCCGCCGCACTCTTCGCCGAACAACGCATCGAGAGCCGCGAGCCGCTCGATGCTTGGGGCAGAACGGTGCTCTCGCGTTCCATTCGGGCGACGGTCGGCATCTGGACGGCGGCCGCGCTCCTCCACTTCTGGTTCTGGACGCGCGAGCTCTCCGTCGAGCCCGTGCTGCTCATGCCCGTGACGCTTCTGCTCTCGACACGGCGGCTTCGGCGCGAGCTGGCGGTCTGGGGGCTCGTCGGGCTCACGGTGCTCTTCACGGGTCTGCTTTCGCCGACCTGGCTCGCGACCGTGGCGGGGCTGGGCGCCTGCACGCTTCTCCTCCGAGCGTTCAGGAAACCCGAGCGTGTGCCGACCCACGAGGTCGCTCGCCCCAGCGACGCCTATCGCGCTCCGAGCCAAGCTCCGCCGCCCGAAGAGGAGCCCGAGCCGAGGGTCGCTTTCGTGGTGGCCGGGAGCGACGAACGGCGTCGCCTCTACGTCGGCGTCGCGAGCTTCGCGCACCTCGCGCTCTGGACGGAGACCTGGGGCGGCGGCTCGCTGCCGGCCCACTCCCTGGCTCTCGATCTCGCGCTGGTCGTGGGGCTCGCGTTCCTCTTCGTTCGACTTCGCGTCTACTCTGCGGCGCTTCCCGTTGTCGCGCTCGGGCTCCACTACGCGGTGGCGCGTCGGATCTTGACGCTGCCCGATTCGGCTCTCGGCTGGGGGCTATGGGCCGTCGGCCTCGGCTTCGCGTTGCTCGTGTTCAGTGTGGCCGGGACGCTGCAATACGAGCGCGTACGCCGGCGCGAACTCGAGCGTTCAGCGTAGCGTCTCGCCACCGGCGAACGAGCGGGTCGGAGAGAGCTCGTGCAAGATCTCCTGGTCGCGCGGCGTGCTCGCGCCGAGCACCGCGCGGGCGACGAGCTCCCCTACGGCCGGTCCCAACATGAAACCCTGGCCGCACATGCCCGCGGTGAGGAACACGCCCTCCAAGGTCGGTGAAGGCCCTACGAACGGCGAGCCATCTGGAGTCATGGGATAGAGGCCACGCCAGGTGCGTCTCACGCGGAGACTCGAAAGCCGGGGCATGGCGGCGATCAGGCGCTGCGCGCAGACGGGTAGGAACTCGCTGGTCTCCCGGGTGTCGTCGCCCCAAATCAAGGGGGCAGGCGTGAGGCAGAACACCACCTGCCCGCTCGCGTGTTGGAAGAAGTAGACGTTGGCCGAACCCGGCCCCGGTCGAATGTCGACCACCAGCGGTGCCAGGAAGGGAGCCACCGGCTCGGTGATCCCAGCCTCGTGCGCGTCCGGCTTCACGAACAGGTTGTCGCCCCAGCTCACGGCGAGCTCGCGGGCCCAGGCCCCTGCCGCGTGCACGAGATGCCGCGTCGCGTGGCGCCCGCGCGTGGTCACGATGGCGCTCAGCCTGCCATGCGCGCTCTCGACGCCGATCACGCTCTCGTTGAAACGGAATTCGGCGCCGGCTCGCTCGGCGTGAGCGCGAAAGGCTTCGAGCGCGAGCAGCGGCGAGCAGTGACCGTCGCGTGGCGAATACGACCCGCCGACCAGGCCGCTCGGCTCGAGATCCGGAACCACCTCGAGGAGCTCGGCTGCGTCGAGCCACTCGATCTCCAGTCCGAGCGCGCATTGTTCCTGGACCAACTTACGCAGCGTGGTGGCGTCGTTCGCGCGCCACGCGGCGAAGACGTAGCCGCCGGGTCGCCACTCGATGTCGTCGCCGCGACGCTCGCGCCAGGTGGAGAACACCTCGAGCGAGCGCAACCCGAGCGCCACCTTGGCCGGTTGAGAGTGGGTAGCGCGCACGCCGCCGATGGCGGCCTTGTTCGAGCCGTGACCGACACCGTGGAGCGTGTCGAGCACGAGGACCTTGGCGCCCGCTTCGGCCAAAGAGAGCGCGGTCGGCGTTCCCACGCTGCCGGCGCCGACGACCACGACGTCCCACGCGCTCATGACCCGTCTCGCTCGCCGTCGCGGGCGTCGGCCAGCGCCCCGAGCGAGACCTCGAACAGCGGCGGACGACGGCGCGGTTCGAACACGGCCGAATCCGGCACGCCTTCCTCTTCCAGGATGCGTCGCACGAGGGGCCAACACGTGCGCGCGCCACACGCACCCATGCCGATGCGGGTCAGGACCTTGAGCACGTGTACGTCGGTCTGCCCGCCCCGCACGCGAGAGCGGAGCTCCTCCGCGCTCACGCGTTCGCAGCGGCACACGATGGCTTCCGGAGCTGGGCCGACGTCGAAGCGGTCTGGCGACGGCTCCGCGGGCGACGAGGGAAGCCTGATCCCCGCGATCCGCTGGGCGATGTCCCGGGGCGCACGCACACGCACCGCGAGCGTGTGGTCCGCCACGATGGCGTCACGCACGCGCACCACTTCCAGCATGCCGAGCACGTTTCCGTCGATGTCGAGCGCCGCGACGCGGCTGCCTGGCGCGAGCTCGTCGCGCGGCATCTCGAACGGAACGATCACCGTGGGGTTCTCCCGATCGCTGCGGTAGTCGACCAGCGTCAGGGCCTGCCCGGGGCAGATCGTGACGCACTTCTCGCAGCCGACGCAGGGCTTGTCCACGCGCTCCCCCAGAAAGCGCGGCAGGTGTCGGATGTCGTCCGGGTCGACCACGAGACCGCCGCGCGGGCAAACCGAAGCGCAAGGGTCGCAGGGGATCTCTTGCACACAATGGACGACCGGAACGATGCCTTCACTCGCCGCCGCGCGCTCCGCACCGCGCGGTCCCGGCCGCGAGCGGTGCACTTCGAATCCATATTGCCAAGCTTCGGGCGCGTCGCCTCGCTCACGGCCCAGACTCCGCGCCGCGTCGTGGGCTCGGAGGCGCCCCGCGAACAGCGCAGCCGAGGCTTCGGCGATCTCGGCGGCGTCTCCCGCGACGAGCACCTCGAAGCCGAGCTCGCGGGCCTTCGCGTAGAGCGCATTTTCCGGCTCGAGTCCCACCGCCAAGAGCACGGCATCGCACGCCACGTGCCGCTCGCTTCCGGTCACGACGCGACCGTCGCTCCCGATTCGTGCGACGGTCGCGCCCTCGACGCTTTCCCCGCCGTGGGCGCCCAAGATCGTGTGGGCGGTGGAGACCTCGACGCCTTGGCGCGCGAGCTTGTCTTCGTGCACCGCATACCCGCCGCACTCGGCAGCCGCCTCGATCAAGAGTGGAACTTCGATTCCGGCCTGGAGCGCCTGGTAGGCCACGATGAGGCCCACGTTGCCGCCCCCCACTACGAGCACACGCGCTCCGGGGACCACCCGGTCGCGGTTCATCAGGGTTTGGAAGGCGCCGGCTCCCATCACTCCCGGCAGGGTGTTCCCCGGAAACGCGAGGAACCGCTCGCGCGCTCCGGTGGCGACCACCAAGATCTTGGGTGCCACGAGCACGTAGCGCTCGGCGTCTTCTCCGCCGCGGAGCACGCCGACACGCCCGTCGGAGGACGCTCCGACGACTGGGCTCGCGTTCCAGATCGTGACGGACGAACAGCTCCGAACCTCGCGCTCGAGGCGCGCGGCGATGTCGAAGCCTCGCGTGCCTGCGTGCACCGCGTTGAACGAACCGAAGAAGCGATGGGTTTGGAGCAACAGCTTCCCGCCGAGGGCGGGTTTGTCGTCGACGAGCAGGGTTTCGACTCCGCGTGCACCGAGCTCGATGGCCGCCGCCAGACCCGCTGGGCCGCCGCCGACGATCAGCACGTCGGTCCGCGTGTGTTCGACCCGTGCGTGCTCGGGCCTGACAGGTGCAGGGGGAAGCACGGGCAGGCCCTCGACCGGCTCGACCCGAAGCCCCTCACGCAGGCGAGTGACGCAGGCCTTCCGCGGTTGCCCGTCCACCACGACCAGGCACTGGGCGCACTGGCCGTTGGCGCAGAAAAGGCTTTGAGGGGCGCCGTCCTTCGGGTGGTGTCCCAGGACGCGCACTCCGCTCGCCCAGAGCGCCGACGAGAGCGGCTCACCTTCGTACCCACGGAGCGAAGCTCCTCGCCACAGAAATCCCACTTCACGCTGGGCGCGCGCTGCGAGGATCGGGTGAGCGCCGAGGCGAGGCACGCAACGATGCGGAGCAACGCGCGTGCCACGCGGCGTTTGTGGTCGAGCGCGCGGTACATCGCGCAGGAGGTGCCGGGCGCTCGCGGCAGGCATGCAGCGACTGCGCAGCTCTCGGCCCTACGCGACCAATCACGCCCGACGGTCGAGGAGCTCCCGAACCAAGGCGAGGAGCGCGTTGGGTGAAAACGGCTTTTCGAGCACCCGTGGCGTGGGATCCGGAGAATCCCCGAGCGCGAGATCGCGCGTGTAACCAGACATGAAGAGCACCCGCGGGTGGAGGCCGCGCGTGCGGAGCTCGCGCAGGAGCTCGGGACCGTTCATGTTCGGCATCACGACGTCCGAAACGACGAGCGCGTGTCCGCTCTCACCGGGCTCGAACAGCTCGAGCGCTTCACGCCCGTCGCGAGCGAGCTCCACTCGATAGCCTTGCGCTTCGAGCACCCGCACTACGACGCGACCGACGATCACGTCGTCTTCCACGACCAAGATGCGCTCGGTGCCGCCGGCTGGAGGCGCTTCGGCGCGCTCCGAGTCCCGCGCGACACCCACGCCGGGACGCAGTGGCAAGTACACTCTCACGCTGGTCCCGCGCCCCACCACGCTGTCGATGCGAAGGCCGCCGCCGCTCTGCTTCGCGATGCCGTACACCGTGGAGAGCCCGAGGCCGGTACCACGCCCCACTTCCTTGGTGGTAAAGAAGGGATGGATCGCTCGCGCGCGAACCTCTTCGTCCATGCCGTGTCCCGAGTCGGTCACCGACACTTCCGCGTAGGCGCCTGGCGAAAGCTCGTCCACGGCTCCGATGCTGTCGTTCATCACGATCGTGCGCTTGAGCCCGACCCGAATCGTCCCTCCCTGCGGCATGGCGTCCCGAGCGTTCGTCACCAGGTTCATCACGACCTGCTCCACGTGGCTTCGGGTGCTCTGCACGGGCAGGGGGCCATCGCAGAAGTCGGTGACCAGCGCCATGTCTTCGCCAATCAAGCGTTCGAGCATGCGCCGCACGTCGACCAGCACCGTCACGAGGTCGATGACCTCCAGGGGCGTGTCGTAGGGGCGACTGAACAGGAGTAGCTGCCGAACCAGAGCGGCACCGCGCTGTCCGGCTTTCAGCATCTCTTCGACGTAGACGCGGAGCTCGGGGTTCTCGGTGAGCTTCTTCTGCAAGAGCTCGCCATTCCCCAAGATGGCCACCAAGAGGTTGTTGAAGTCGTGGGCGATGCCTCCCGCGAGCTGGCCGACGATCTCCATCTTCTGCGTGTGCCGCAGGCGCTCTTCCATGCGCTTCCGATCCGTGACGTCGCGCCAGACCACGTGGAGCATCCGCCGCCCACCCTCTTCCACGGCGGTGAGCAGCACTTCGACGGGGAACGGCTCTCCCGTCACTCGCAGGTGTTCCCACTCGAAGCGGTGGCTGCCTCGCGCCCACGCGAGCGCCATCATCTCGTTGGCCTTTTCGAACGAATCTCGGCCATCGGGCTGGGTTTTCGGCGAGAGCTCCGACGGGTGAACGCGCAGAAGGTCGCTCTTGCTCCGGTAGCCGAGCATCTCGAGCGTCGCCTCGTTGCAGTCCACGAAACGATCCCCCTCGATGATCAGAATCGCGTCCGCGCTGCGCTCGAAGAGCAGGCGGTACGGGTCGGGCGGGGGTTCGTTCAGGGGGCCTCTCCGTCTTCGAAGGGGTCTGATGATAGCCCGCTCCGTTCGGAGCGACGATACTCCATGCCGCAGCGCGACTCCGGCTGCCGTGCCGAGAACGTGGGTCGGACGGCGGACCGGATTCGCGACCCACCAAGCGCACAGCGGGACTTTCGACCGGAGAAGTCGTCACGACAATCGGCGACTCACGGACGAGCGGCTTTGGGCTGCCGGTCGGCGATCATCTTGATGACGAAGGCCCCGACCGCCTCCCACTCGTCGGCCGTCGGAAAATGTCCGCCCGTTCTTTGGGGATCCGTCCACTCACCGCCGGAATGAAGAGCTGGTTGTGGTGTGGCGCGCTGGCGTGGGGCGGTGCGGCGGTGGTTGCGTGCGGCGGCGCTGGGAGCGACGCGCGCGGGCTCGATTCGGGCAGTGACGCCGCCCCGGCTGCGGGCGGGAATGGCGCGGGCTCCAGTGGAGGTGTCGGAGGCGAGCTCGCCTTCGACGCGGCACTCGGCGGATCGAGCGGCAACGCCGGGGTGGCCGGTGCTTCGAGCGGCGGGCTCGGTGGGCGCGAGCCGTCCACTTTCGACGCCGGCGGCACCGGCGGTGACTACGTCGTCAGCATCGTCTCCGGCGATCACCAAATGGTGCCGGAGATGTACCCCGCGGGTGAGCCCATGGTGGTCGAAGCTCGGGCCAATGGCGCTCCCGCTCCGGGCCTGACGCTGTCCTGGAAGATCAGCGACGGTTGGGGAAACATCGGCAAGCTCGAGACCGTCACCGACGCGAGCGGCCGCAGCGAAAACACGTTCATCGGCAACTACGTTCCAGCCAACGTCTCGTTCACCCGCCAGAAGGTGAGCGTGAGCGCCGGTGCGAGCGGCGCGAACGGCGCGAACAGCGCGACCTTCGCCTTGACCACCTGCGACACGGGGGGGAACGCGCCGACGATGCCACTGTCCGTGCTCGAAGCACCCCTCGACAAGAACCTCGGCAGCGCCAAGTCCGGCTCCAAGCTAGCGGGCGTCATCCAGGTTCGCGTCGTGAACCAGGCGGGTCCGTTCGTCGGCAGCCCGCTCTCCGACATCGGTGTCGTGCTCGTCGGACCTCCTGGCCTTTCCTGCCAGGGGGGCATGGTCCTCACCGACGACAAAGGGCTCGCCACTTGTGACCTCGTGGTCGGAACCCCGAGCGGAGCCCAGTCGTTTTCGGTGAAGGTCGGTGGCGCCAGCGTACTCGGCGGCCTGGTGCTCGACGTGACGCCCTGACCTCGGCCTGTCACTATTTCCCACCCGAAGCCGCTCGCGGCTTCCACTCCAACGGCACCATGAAGACTCGGCGCGAGCTCGGCTGGTGGGCCCTTCCGTTCGTCCTCCTCGGCGGAGCCCATACGACGGCCGCCTGCGCCGCTAGCGACGACGTCGTGGCCCAAGCCGAACCCGACGGGGGTGGCGACTCCGACGGCGGCGGAGCCGGCGGCACCAACAGCTCGAGCGGGGGCGGCGGCACCGGGAGTTCGCCATCGAGCGACGCCGGCGTCGACGTGACCGTCAGCGACGCACCGGTCACCGAGACCTGCGACGCGGCGGCCCAGGCCGGCAGCACCTACGGCTGCGAGTACTTCGCGTTGCAGGTCGACACCATCAACGACCCGAACGGTGGCTACGGCTTGCCCGGGGCCTGCTACGCGGTCTTCATCGCCAACCGCGGCGTCGGTCCCGTGAAGATCTCCGTCGACCGCGCTGGCCAGACGTTCACGAGCACCGACTTCATCCGCATCCCCAAGGGCCAAGGCAAGAACATCACCTACGCCCCTTACGACGCCAGTAGCGGACTGCTTCCGAGCGAAGTCGCGATCCTGTTTCTCTCGGAAGACAACCCGCCCAAGGGCATGAACTGCCCCGTGCCCACGGCCGTGAAAGCCGACACGGCAGTGCACGGCAGCGGATTCGGCAAGGCCTTCCACATCAAGACGACCGCTCCGGTCTCGGCCTACCAGATCTTCCCCTTCGGTGGCGGCGCGGTGGCGGCGACGAGCGCCGCGCTCCTCCTGCCGACGAGCGCGTGGGACGCGAACTACGTCGCGGTGAACGCCTACAAGCAGAGCACCGTTCACCCGAAGTACGCGCTTCCGTCCCTGGACATCGTGGCGCAGGAAGACGAGACCACGGTGAAGCTCCAGCCCACCGCTGCCATCGATCCGGGCGCGAACGTGTCCGCCGCTGCTGCTGGCCAAGTCGTCGAATACAAGCTCGCGCGAGGCGAATACGTCCAGCTCACACAGGGCGCCGAGCTCACCGGCAGCGTGATCCAGTCGGACAAACCCATCGGCGTCTTCGGCGGCGCGACCTGCATCAACGTGCCTGCCGACAAAGAAGCGTGCGACACGGCCCAGCAACAGCTGCTGCCGGTGAAGCAGCTCGGCCACGAATACGTCTCGGTTCGTCACAAGCCTCGCCGTCTCGGTCTCGACCCCGTCGACGAGGTGGTGCCTTGGCGTTTCGTCGGCGCCGTCGACGGCACCACGCTGAGCTACGCCCCCGCCGCCCCCACCGGCGCGCCCACCACGCTGAAGCGCGGCGAGGTCGTCGAGTTCTGGACGAAGGAAGCGTTCGTCGTGAAGAGCCAAGACGAAAGCCACCCGTTCTACGTGGGCGCGTACATGACCGGCGGCATGGACTTCCTGGGCGAAGGCGACCCGGAGTGGGTGAACGTCGTGCCCGTCGGTCAGTACCTCGATAGCTACGTCTTCTTCACCGACCCCACGTATCCCGAAACCTCCCTCGTGGTAGTGCGCAAGAAGGACACGAGCGGCAGCTTCCAAGACGTCGAACTCGAGTGCATGGGCAAGCTCGGCGATTGGAAAGCGCTCGGCGACTACGAGTACACCCACGTCACGCTCGTCACCGGGAAGTTCGAAGGCCAAGCGAGCTGCTCCAACGGCCGGCAAGCGATGAGCAGCAAGGCTCCCTTCACCGCCACCGTTTGGGGCTGGGGCTCGGTGACCTTCGGCCCGAGCGATCTGTTCACGGCCTACGTGTCGTACGCCTACCCGGCCGGCATGGGGACGAAGCTCATCAATACCGTGGAGATCCCGGTGGTGAAGTAGGACCGAGGCGACCGAAGGGTGACCGGGCGGCGAGGGGAGATCCGACCGAGGGCGACCGAGCGCGGGCGCGGGAGATCCGACCGAGGGTGACCGGGAGCCTCTGCGAGTGGGGAGATCCGACCGAGGGTGACCGCGGACGGGTGACGAGGGGGGGGAGATCCGACCGAGGGTGACCGGGAGCCTCTGCGTGCGAGTGGCGGCCGCCGCCGTTGGCCAGGCCTTCGCCACCAGCCCCAGTGCGAAAATGCGAGAGTTTCCGGCCAAGCGTGGCTGGCACGAAGCTCGCTATGCGGCGAGGGATGTCCCGACCGCGAGCGGTGTTGCCGAACCGAACCTACCTGGTAACGCGGCGAGTAGCCC
>Ga0268298_10000769_pt1 | contig 40077 bp, 60 predicted proteins | sample WWTPWeurt_MetaG_FD_194462 | JGI IMG/M metagenome (GOLD analysis project Ga0268298, IMG submission 194462) | Activated sludge microbial communities from WWTP in Nijmegen, Gelderland, Netherland - WWTP Weurt | ecosystem: Engineered > WWTP > Aerobic digester > Activated sludge | place...
CGGTCTAGGTCCGAAAGCTGTAGAGATCCGATGCCCCCTCCACCTTGGTGACTCATACTCGCCTTTCTCGTCCGGTCTTCTCATTGTGACAACGTTTGCAGAGCGGCTGAAGGTTGGACTCGTGATCGCTGCCACCTCTCGCCCTTGGCATGATGTGATCAACGTCAGATGCCTTGCGTGCGCACACCCTGCACAATGGGAAACGCACCAGATAATCCTTCCTGAATTGCTGCCAGGCGTAGCCATACCCGCGCTGCGTGGAGCTGCCTCGTCGGTCGTCGTATTTCCTGGGCTGAATGATCGGCTTCGGTGGGCGCTGGTGCTGCGCGCACCGCCCGCTGGTGGTGAGTGCCGGGCAGCCTGAATACATACATGGTCTCAATGGCAGAGTCGGCATAGATCCTCGACCACTACTACCGCCACTCCTTCCACTGCGCTCGCGGCGTCATGGTGCGAGAGATTTTCATTTGTTCGCCGATCTGTCCATAGTCGCAGGCTGAGGCCGACCGAAATCATACTTAATCCACAATGCCAGTGAGAATTTCACAGGGTCATCGTCGGCGTAGGTCTTCAATGCCAATCCGATTAGCATGTTTCCGACAATGCCGCGGACTTGGCGCATGAGGCTCACCGCTTCCCCCCAATCGCAAAGAGCGGGCTGCGGTGCTTCACCGCGAGCTGCGCCATCACAGTCGGCATCGTCACCGGCTGGCCGTTCACAATCGCCTGTCCTGTCGGCACTCTGAAAGTAGGCACCATCTGCGCCATTCCCCCGACCTTACGACTCTGCACGTAGGCCTCCACATCGGCCAGATCATACCGCACTTGGCCCCCGATGCGCGTGCGCGTAATGGGTAACCGCACGACCGTCCGCTCGCTCACTTTCAATAACGCCGCCGCCTCTTTCTTGGTCAGCAAGGTCATTAGGGTGCCTCCACAAATCCGCCTCTGCCTCCAACCGAACACACGTACCGCATACAGCCATTGGCGTCCTCTGCAACCCATGTCGTCCCCAAATTGTCAGGGCATCGATACCGTTCCGGCGTCGGCGGGCATGGCGTGGTGCAGGCGGAGAGCAGAATCATTCCGCACACGAGAAGGCGTTTCATCGTGGCTATTCCTTGCTATATTGCCCACCAATACCCATACGCAGAGGCTATATTTTTCACGGCACGCTCAAGTTTTCGATCTTTCTTGATCAGTGCGGTCGCACGGTCCCATCCATTCAGCACCGCCAGGTCCTGCGCCATATTCATGGCCACGCGATACAACCGAATCGATTTTACGATCGCATGGCCGCTTCTGGGATGACTGATCGTCCAGGTCTTGGCCATCACCGCGCCCGCCGACAAGGAACGATGCACAAACAGCGGCCCGACCTGATAGCCATTCACCGTCACCAATTCATGATGAGGCGGTTTCTGTCGCAATATAGCGTGGCTTATCACTCTTCCCCCACATGCTGCGCGCAGCCCTGGCCGTCCACTCGCCACTTTCTGGCGCGGTTCTTGGCCATCTTCTTGTTGATTGCCTCTTTGTCCAGCGTGCCGATCACGCGATACAGGCAGATCACCACGTCGGCGGCTTCTTCGGCAATTTTCCCCGTGTTGGTCTGCGAAATATGCAGCAGCTCTTGAAATTCCATCTCGGCCCGAAGAATCTGCCGATCTATCGTCGCCAGCCCGAACGTCTCATCCGCCCAGGCCGTCACGGTGGAGATGGTTTCGGGTTCGACCATTTTGACGACGTCGGCAAGATGGTCTGCGAGAGCAGCCTCGGCTTTGTGTGCTCGTTCCTCCGCCTCTTTTGCACGAAGGCAGGCATTGTCATACGCGACGGATGAGAGATCGTAATACGTCGTCAGCCAATTGATTCGCGCAGTCGCCTCTGTAAGTTTTTGCTCCAGCGCCCGCTTCTCCTGCACCAGCTCACTCGAGACTGTTTGCGCGTGGCGTCTCGCCTCCTCGGCTGCAGCGACTTGGCGACTCAGAAAGTCGATCTGGCAATCGATCGGTTGTGTCTGCGAGGCATTAGTTTGAACCGTCATCATCTCCCCCTTGTGCGCCACATCAGCCCCAGCACGATGGCCAGCACCCAGAACATCGCCACATCGAACGCGGGCCCCTGCGCGTCGAACCAGTCGAGCGCCTGATAGATCGTCGCCTTCATGCGGGAACGACCTGCAGTCGCAACAGCCCTGTTTTTGAACCATCATTGCGCTGCCAAAACTTAAACGCCTCGCGCTTCTCCTGGGTTGAAAGATCCGCCCCAGAAACCAGCGCATTGAATTCTGCCAGCGATTCAAACCCGCAGGCGCGAGCAATATCCTCAGTCATAGAACCCCCTTCGCCACTAATACCTTCTTGGCTTCCTCGAACTTTGGCCCGAGCAAAATGCCGCACTTCGTGCCGGAACATTCAGGGCAACAATTCATGCCCTTGAGACGCGACGAGAATGCCGTCATGCTCATAGGAAGCGTGAACCGCTCAACCCATAGATGCTCGCAGGATGCGCATTGGCAGATGAATAAGTCCTGATTCGCCTTCATGCCCCCACCACCTCCCAGCCGTCGGCCACGGCAATGCGGTCCCAGGCATCCGGCGCGGTGCGGCGTTTACAGGCGTCACAGATCCGGTGCGAGGGATCGGCCTTGATCGCCTGAAACAGATGATCGGCCCCCGCCCCCAGGCAGCGGCGCGGCTCCCGCTCGATCTGCTGCGCATGCCGTCGCGGATCAGAGCGGCTTTCGAGTCCGGCGGCGGCACAGGCATCGAGCCAGGAGCCGAACCGCTTCTTGAGCGTGCAGGAGGCATACTGGCCCCGGTCCCGATAGGCGTCTTGATTGATGTAGCCCAGCTCCGCATGCACGGCCCGCAGATCGGCAATCATCGCCTCGTTCGTCAAGAGGTGTAGGCCCTTATTCCACATCACTCCCCCCACGTCAGTGATTGTTGCGCCGGCTCCGGTTTCGCCAGCATGCCCTTCATGGTCTTCAACAGCTTCCCCAGCGACGTGAACCGATGCGCATACTGCTGAATCGTAGCCCGCAGCTCACCGTCCGTCGTCGCCAGGTAGTAGCCCCCGCCGGAGTGGGCCGTGCTGCTCCCGATCGGGTAGCCCAGCTCCACCAGCGCCCGCTTCAGCTCCTGCACCCGGCGCGTGCCGTTCTTGTCGCGCCCGTAGCCCATGCGCTCCGACACATCCGTCACCGAGATCGCCCGCGCCAACCCCGCATGGTTGCGGAGAATCGTCAGGAGCTTGGTTTCTTCGGAGGTCATCCGCCCCAGGCCTTTCGGTTCTTCAGCAACAGATTCCGTTTCGTTTCGATCTTCAGGAGCTGCGCGTTGAGTTCGGCCAGCACCACCTTGAACCACCGCCGCTGCACCTTCACCCGTAACAGGCGGTTGTTCATGTACGTCCGCCACCTGGTGCGGCAGGCCTCGCAGAGCACCTGGCCCGTGATCGCGTCGACCTTCTTGCACCGATCACACCGCCGCGTCTCGATCTTCTGTGCTGTGGGCTCCGTCGTTGTGGCCATCGCTCCCCCGATCCGTCCGCAATTCACACACCGCAGCAGGTCTTCCGAGAGCGCCCCGTCGTGCACCGTCTCCGGCACCAGGAGGCCGCTGCAGCGTGGGCAGGTCACAGCGTCGTCACATCCCACTGGCTCTTGATTCGCCGCACCAGTCGCCAGTCGAAACAGCGATACAGGCCGCTCGCCACTTTCAGCCGCGTCATTCCGTCGCGCATGTTCTTGGAGAACCCCTTGCACTCGTGGATCTGCACCCGCGCACCTGGTTCTGCGGGCCACACCATGAAATCGGGCGTGTAGCGCGGCCCACCGGGCAGCTTGAGCGTCAGCGGGTGATACCAAAACTCCAGAATCACCCCCGCATGTTTCAGCGCGGCCAGATACTGGTCGTAGGCGGCCTCCAGCTTCGAATCGAACACAGGGCGCGACGCATCTCTGCTTTGCTGGGAAGCGCGCACAGGCGTATCTAAGGCAGAGCCTTCCCGTCGCACCGTGGCTGTGTCGCCCACGATCTGGAGCCGGTCTTCATCGATCCAGCGCGTCTTCATCCCTACGCCCCCACCGCTTTGGGTAAACACGCCTCCACCCAGGGATAGTTCGTGAGCAGCCCGCGCACCTCGTCGGCAGTGAGCGTGCGGAGCGACTCCCGCAGCTCGTCTTTCAGCGCGGCTTCGCGGCGGTCGAACTCCGTCGTCTTCGGCGCATACCCCATCGCCACCAGTTCCCGAAAGCGCCGCAGCTGCAGAATGCCCCCCACCAACACCAGCGCATGGTACAGCCCCTGGCCGAACTCGTCCGCCGAAATGCCGTCGTGGATCTCATGCTCCGTCGAGCGCACCGTGGCCCCGCCCCCGCGTTTCGGCAAGAGATAGCCGCAGTCGCAGGTGGTGCCGGTAAACCAGCCGTCACAGGTTGGGCACTGCATGCTTCACCCCCAATTCCCCGAGGTACTGTTCAAACTTCGAGGGCCGGAACAACGTGTCGGGCCTGAGATATTCCCGCATCTTCGGATCGTCTCCCCACTTCAGCAGTCGATTCGCAATCACCTGGCGCACCTGCAGTTCCGTGTAGCCCTGTTTCAGCAGCGCATGCACGGCTTTCAGGCTTACCGTCGGGTCCTTGTTTGGTTTGCGGGCCTGGTAGTTCTTCCCGGCTTTTCGGTTCAGAAATCCGATCAGCTCTTCGGCGAGAGGCCAAAGATGCATGGCGTCGGGCGTCAGCCCGGCATTATTTTCGTGTGATTGTTCACCTGATGGTTCGGATGAAGATTTGGGTGTCTGTGTGACACCCTCCCCGTGACACTGCGACACCCCACGGGGTGTCTGTGTGACACCCTCCCCGTGTCCATGTGTCACCCCCCTGGGTGACTGTGTGACACCCTGGGGTCGTGGAGTCGCAATAAAATTGGGCGAGCAGGCAAGCCGATAGAGATTCGAGTTTTGTCCCCCGAACGATTTAAAGCGAAACGTAGTCACCAATAAGCCACGAGCCTGAAGATCCTTGATGGCGCGCTGGATCGATCGGCGCTTCCACCCCGTGCGCTGCTCCAGGTCGTCGATCCCTGGCCAGCATTGCCCATCCTCATCCGCCCGATTCGCCAGCGCCACCAGCACACTCTTCGGGCACGGCGGCAACGGCTGCGCGAAGGCCCAGGTCATCGCTTCGACACTCATAGTTGAAGCACCTCTTGAGCTAATCGCTTGGCGGCAATCTCACAGTACTTTTCTTCGATCTCGATCCCGATGGCCTTCCGGCCTAGATCCTTGGCCGCTCTGAGCGTGGTGCCGCTGCCCATGAAGGGGTCGATGATCGTAGATCCCGGATCGGTGGAGTTCAGAATGATGGGCTGCAGGACTTCGCACGGCTTCTCAGTCGGATGGCACTTATGCTCAGGAACCTGAGCACGGAGAATATCCCCAAGCCCCTTATCCCTGAGCCGATGCGCACTGCGTGGGCAGAATCCTACCCATTCATGCATCCTTCGCCAGGAGTACCCCATCCCAATGGAAACCTTGTCCCAGACCAGGACATTCTTGATGGGCAATGAAGGAAGGATACGCAGGCCTGTCTTGACGTCTGAGAAAATGTAAAGCGCGGCATGATCCGGAAGAGACGAATAGATCCCGCTCAGGAAAGCGCATAATTCATCGTCTCCCAATGTTGAAAACCATGCCCCGCTTCCCACTCGGTCACCGCCTCTAGTATTGCGGCCATCTACGAGGCGAGTGGTTGTTCCTCGGACCACATCAATATCCAGTGATTTATAGGGCGGGTCGGTCAGGACTAAATCCGCCGGCTCCAGTTTCGGCAAGATCTCCAGACAGTCCCCGTGGTAAATCGTGATCCCATTCTCGCTGTAATACGGAGTCGGCAGGCTCATCGCGTCAGCTCCCGAAAGCGGTTCAGAAATTCTTGTTCGGCCTCGCTCGGCTTCATGGTGCGGTCCACCATGCGCCGGGCACGGCGGGAGGGCACCGTGCGCAGCCAGTCGTGCTCGCGTTGCAGCTGGGCATGGTCCGCCCGCGCCACCGAGGGCGGCATGGTCGGCGGCAGGTTGAACCGCTGACAGACGGCCCCCATCACCACCGCCTCAATCTGCCGGTAATGCTCCCCGAGCGGCGTGTGGTATTTCAGCGGGCTCATCATGTCCCCCAAATAGGCCTCGCTCGCGTCATGCAGCAGGCCCCATAGGGCGTCTTTCAGCGGCACGTCATGGCTCACCCAGTAGCTGTGCTCGGCGACTGAGTAGTACTCCCAAACGTGGCCGTTGTAGCGGCAGAGATTCGACAGCGACCGGGCGATGTCTTCGATCAAGATGCACTCCGGATCCGGCTCGAGCGGATTGAACGCCCGCCAGGAGATTGTCCGGATGATGGGCGAGGCATCGCGGGTGCTCATGCCGATACCTCCCCATGCACCCAATGCTGCGCACAGAGCGCCCGCCAGCAGCGTTTACAGAGGTCGTGCGCCTTCAGCACATACCGGCCCCCGCGTTTCGACCGGCGCGAGCGTGGGTGCGTCTTCGCCGCCAGCGCCGTCATCGCTTCTACCTTGCCGCACTCGGCACACAGCGGATGCCGGTGCTTAATGGGTTCAACATGGCTGGTCATGCCGCCACCTCATCGCAAGCCCGCTCCGGCTGGCGCAGAAACCGTTCCACCACCAGATCCGCCAGCTGCGCTTGATGCTCGGCGGGCCAGTCCCCAGCCATCGCCCAGGCCGTGCGGAGATTGTCGTCGTAAATCCGTTGCTCAATCGGGTGCATGGCGTCCTCCGTTACAGGCCCAGGCGGGCCAGCAGGTTTTGGGCACGGTGCCGGGCGAGCATCCCCTGATTCCCCCGGCGTGACTGTGTTCCCCGTGGAACTTTCAGAAAGTGATCAGGTCGGCCCTCGCGCAGCGGGAAAAACATCTTCTCTTGCGGCGTCCGCCCCCGCCGGGTCGGCGCGCATTCGCTATACAGATCGTTCGGCGTCATTTACCCCCCTTGGCGCAGTGCGTGTAGTCGTGCCAGGGCCGTTCCGGCGTCGGTGGTGAGGGCATGCAGGTATCCCAGAGCAAATCCTTCGCCCCGATCCCCAGCCAGTAATGCAGCGCCAGGGCCAACAGCACCACCACGGCGATCCCCGCGAGCACCAGGCGCCCCAGCACCGCCCCCAACCAATAGCCCGTCAGCGCGTCGAAATAGCCCATCAGCACCAACAGCCCCACCACAATTGCGATCGTCATCACGACACTCCATTGGTTGACCTGCGAGGAAATGCGCTCGTCTTTGACTCCGATGAAATGCGGCCCGCTGCGTTTCCATGGGCTTGGACCACTTCTTACGATGGGAACATTCGGTCGATACGTCGAGCGCATCAGCAGCCCCCTTTCTGAATCATCGCCATACGGTGTTGGAGAATCTGAGACGCGCAGGCCAGCGGCACCGCGAACCGCCGTTGCAGCGCATCGGCATAGATGCCGATCCAGGCCCATTGCTGTTCTTGATTGGGAATCTGCCCGAGCCAGAACCCCGCGTTATCCAGCCAGAGGGTCAGGCCCTGGTAGTCGTGTTCCGTGAGGTGCGCGATGCGCGCTTCGAGATCCGACAGAATACCGAACAGGCCAGAGACAGGAGTCAGTGGTGCACCGACTGGGTTCATTTGGCCCTCCGCAATTCGTGTAGTCGGTCAACCGTTGAGGGACTACACGAAGGCGCTTCCTCCAGCGGCAGCAGTGTGCGAAGCTCCCGGTATGACGAACGGAACGCACGAACCAGATTCATCCGATACCGGAAGGATTGCCGCAGGTAGCAGGAGCGGGAATGCGGCTTTCCCCCCGGTGGCACCAGGGACCGGATGTAATCGAGGTCAGCGGCCTCTTCCTCGGTCAGCCGCACCACGATTCCGTGGCCTCGTTTGCTTTCGTCGGCATCGGTGGGGCAACACACATTGTTGGCAGGAATGGTTCAGGCCTCCTCCAGTTAGCGTTGACCAAAATGGTCAACAGCATCTTCAAAAAAATAGGCTGAGTCTATTCCAAACGCACGAGCCGCCTTCTCGACACTGGCTACATTCGGCATCTGTCCATTCAGCCATAGATGCAGACTTTGCCGGGTTGCACCAATACGGCGCGCGAACTCTGATTTCGACAACCGATGGGCGAGTCGCAGGGCTTCGAGTCGATCTGGATTGAAGTGCTTCGTCATAACTGACTGTTTACCATTATGGTCAAAGCTTGTCAAATGCTTTTTACACTCCTAATATTTCCGATACCATGCATTTGATACAACTCATTGAAAAAGAAATAAGAACCAAACAAATCAGCCAGCGCACGCTCGCGCGAGCGGCTAAGCGGTTGGCTCGGAAATGGGGATGGTCACATCCTGGGACTGGACCTGTAGTGCAGCGCCTCACCGTGTCTGGATGGCAATCCATTGCGGAGTACACCACAGCGGACCAGCGACACTCGTTGGTTGCCACTGTGGGGGAGATGCCGGACGAGGAATAGGGCAAGGGATAGAGGCTGGCGCGGAAATCTGTGAGGCTGACCTCACGGGCTCATTCGAGCGTTCGCTTCAATGGGGCCGCGCCAGCCAATGAGAGTCTAGGAGATTCGATGCACAATGTCAATCCGATCCAAGTCCCCCTCTCCGTCGAATATGCGATCCGGGAGGCCGTGGCGCTGCTGCGCGCCTCCCGGCGCAATTTCAAATCGCGCCAGGTGGAGACGGCGCGGGATCTGCTGGAAAAATGCCTGGAGGATCTGCCGGACCGGCGGGCGATCACGAAACCATGACACCAGACGCGCTCAAAACCACCCGCGCGGCACTGGGCCTCACGCAGGCCCAGCTCGCCAAACAGCTCGGCGTCACGGTGAGCACCGTGGCGAAATGGGAGCAGGCGGTGCATCCCATTCCCCCGCTCGCGAGCAAATTGCTGCGCACGATCACACGCCCCCGCTAGTCCGTCGGCCTGGCTAGCCGGCGGATGTCGTTCATCAAGTGGTCGTTATTCCGCACCACGCACCATCCCGAAATGACGGCATCATAGGGCTCGGTCTCCAGCCGCGCGATCAGATGTCCATTGTCGTAGACATAGACTTCCTGGTCCTGCGTGATCACCCACTGATAGCAGGGCCTGCCGTTACTCGCCGCGGGCCGCTCGAGCGCGGTCGTGCACGCGCTGCAGGTCAGCATCAGCAGCATTAAGCTCAGCAGCCGTGCGAGCCTGCTTGGTGGCCTCCAGCGCCCGTTCTCCCTCTGCTTCAAGGCTGGCCTCCTTTCTGGTCTGATCCCCCAGCACATAGCGCCAGGCCTTGAGGATCAGCGTGGGCACGTCACTCCAGGGCATGGCTTACGGCATCCCATAGGGCGGGTCGGGTGCCACGGCTTTGACGGGCTGCGCGACCGGCTGCGGATCGTAGGCGTGGCTTTTGTTGGCATCCTTCGCGAACCGCGCCGAGAGCCCGGTGCAGAAGGCCCCGATGAACAGAATCCATTCCTGGGCGTTCTTCGGCCAGTCCTGCACGACCAGCACCTGGTTCAACACGTCGAGTGCGATGATCAGCGAGCCCAGGTAGCCCGTGATCGGGCTCGATCCGCCGAGTACATTATGCAGCCATTCCATATCGAAGCCCTCCCCTTCCCATGACAGGCGTTGATATACTATTGCCGATTCTCCGTGACCGTCTGCGCCTTGCGTTCCACGATCGCCTTCGCCCGCTGCTGGAGATATTGCGGGAGATCTTTTTTCTGCTCGGGCGTGAGGATCGTACTCAGGAATACATCCTGATTCGCGCGGGCCAGCTCTTCGAGCGTGGCGCTCATGGCGTTATGCTCCTGGCGCAGCGAGAGCAGGTGGGAGGCATGCTCGGACTGAATCAAAATCGTCTGCTGCGTCGTCGCCCACACCCCGTAGAACGAGGCCCCGATGAGCAGCAGCGCCAGCAGCACGTTCACCACGACGCCCCCGGTCACTTTGAGCGTGGCCGGCCCAGCGTTCAACTCAAACCCGTTTCCGTTCCCCTCGGCCATCGCGCTCCTCCTGTTCTCGTTCCTTCCGAAATGGACATCGATACACCGCATGGGGATTGGCCTCGTCATGCGAATAGGTCGCGCCGCAGCGCGGGCAGCAGTACGGCCCCTTATGCCTCACGAGCATGTTGCACCTCGCTCACGGGCAGAATGAGCCCCAGGCCCGCCAATTTGAGCCGCCAGCCTGGTTCCTCGACGTGCCCCTTGTCACCGGGCAGATACGCCCCGATCGGGTCGCCCAGCGGGTCGAGGCCGCACGTCCAGGCCAGTTTGTAGAACGCCAGCCAGAACGGTTCCCCCGGATCCCAGTCGGGCTGCCCGTCGAACGTCACCGGGATGAGGTCGACTCCCAGCGCGGCGGGTTTGCCATCGGCCCGCACCACCACATTGTGCGCAGAGCTGCCCGGCTTGGCCTTCGTGACGACCTTGGTCGGCTCCACGATCTCCCATTCGCCGGTCTCCCGGTTCATCGCCCGGCCCTGCTCAAAGAGGGCCATCTGCTGGGCCACCGAGCGCCAGCCATGCACGACCAGGAGCTTGCGCTTCAGTTGGATTTCCGAGAGATCACAGAGCCGCAGCACCGCCCCGCGAATGACGGGCGAGACGCTGTCGAGGCGTTCATGGTGGAGATTCATGCCGTCACCTCTTGCAGCAACATGCTGTGCCGAACGATGGCGCGGTGGCTGGAGATTTCACCGACAGAGACCTTAAGAAACTGCCATCGTGACAGACATAAGACGATGATCGAGAGAGGTTGTCTTAGAGTCATGCTGTCACCCCCCGCTTGTTGAGACTCACCACATCGGCCCAGACCCGGGCTTTCCAGTCGCGTGTCACCGCTTCGTCGTGCGCCCGCTCCCGCGCCATCGCCTGATTGAGCGCGATGGTGTCGTCGATGCGATTGCCGCAGGTGAAACAGGCCAGCAGCGTCAGGAGCGGACGCCCACGCCGCCCGAGCACCTGTTCCACGCGGAACAGCCCCCCGCAGCGCGTACAGGTCATCAGTGCGCCACGCCTCCAGGCACCGGGCCATTGATCAACAGCGTGCTCGTCCGGATCGGACTGCCGTAGTTGGCCTGATTGATCCGCACCTCCGGCGAGAGCTTGGCCAGCGCCACGAATCCCCCGAAGGTGAAGCCGCCTTGAATCACCGCCGGCACCACGAGATCTTTATAGCTCGCCGTCTGCACGCTGCCCCGATCAACCGCCAGCGTGGCGTTCTTGTCGATCGTGTCGCCGCAGACTTTCTTCCCCCAGTAGACACTCCATTCCATCTGATCGGGTCGGCACTCCGTCTTGGAGACATCCCCCGGAATGCTCCAGTCTCCCGGGATGTAATGCCGCTCGATGATCTTGTTCCCCCGGTGAAAATGGTCGAGCCGCTCCACGCAGCCGGTCAGCAGCAGACAGAGACTCAGTACGCACAGGGTCTTGAATGACATAGATCCTCCTATTGAGTTCGCCGCTTATCCGTCAGCCTCGCCTTGATCGTCACCCAGCAACATAATAAGATCCGCCAACCGATTCCCCATAATGCGATAGCCAGGACTTGTCGGGTGTACTCCATCCAGTGACGCCCATGCCTCCTTAAAATCTCCGCTGCCATTGCTGGCATCGGTAAATAAATCGTAGGTCGGGTACCCCAAAGTTTTGATCCACGCGTTGTACCCATCCATCACGGTCTGCTGCCCTGCCGTCGCGGCATTGAGGGGCGAGGTGGTGAGGAGGACCGGCAGCATCCCAGCGGCTTCGATGGCCGCAATTTGCGCGAGCCGATCGGTTTGCATTTGCGCTAGCGTGCGATTTTGCGCGACATCATTGACCCCGCCGTGTGCAATGCAGAGTGTGTACGTAGACGCCCCTGTAGTCAGCCTCGCGATACCGGATGAGATTTGATCGGTAATCTGAGAGATCGTGTGCCCTGCTACTCAGAGGCCATTGGATGCGATGGGCCTACCATACAAGGCGGCTCGCAAATGCGTGTGAAAATCACCGGCATCGTTGGCGAAGCTGTCCCCTAGCACGAGGATATGAGATCGTCTCGGTATGGGATATGGCGCTCCGTGGGTGGGCGTCCCAACGGCACCACTGGTCATCGTGCCGGTGCGGGTATAATTAAAAATGCGTTGATCCCCAGGGCGCACATACTCGGATGGGTAGGTCGTCCCAAACGGTACACGCTCCACCATAATATCAGATATTCTGATCGTGGCGTTGTTGGCGTTGTTGGAGTCCGTCCCAATACCTAACCGAATCGTCATTGTCCCGCCTACTGTGCAATACCCCCATATCGCATACCGCCCTGGACCGATATTGTTGAGCGAATTGGTTCCTCCTGTCAGCGTTACGCCGGTCACAGACGCGTTGTTCCCAACGTGCGTACCAGTTTTTGAATCAACCGTGAATGTGCAAAAAATGGTTTGTCCTGCGTAGATGGTTCCGATCCCGACATTGACCCACACACGCTGCACCCCCGCGGCTTCTGACGTAAACTGCAACCACTGCCCACCATCGACGTCATTCCCCCAGACGATATTAGGAGTGCTGGCTGGAAAATCTGTCCAGTCTGATCCGGTGCCCCTGAAGTACAAATCACGCCCTGTCGAGGAGGCGGTGACTCCAGCTAGCAGGTTTTCCACCAGACGCGGCGCCGTGCGAGACGACACAACTGGTCGCGGTGAGACGTTGAGATAGAGCGGATTGAGCGTGGCGACAGGCCGGTTCTGCGCACGAGCCGGTGTGCCAAGTCCCACCGCCGCTGCTGCGCCGATCACGCCCAACCGCCCGACCAGTGTGAGCCATTCCCGGCGCGTCATGATGCGGGCCACCATTCGACGAGGACCAGGTTATCATCAGAGGCGTTGCTGCAAGTGACCGTGATGGCCCCGGCGCTGTTTCTGGCCCCGCCGAAGTTTCGCTCCCCGACAAAGGCGGCTGGAATCGTGAAGGATTGCGCCGCGCCGTCGCTGTCGGCGAAGCCTGTAAATACACAGGTTCCCGTCAGAGCCGCGAGCACAATGACACGTTTCAGATAGGTGTCATTCGCGACCCCGCCGCCGATCGTTGCCGCCGTCGTTTTGCTGATCACCGACAGATTCGCGGCATCGACGATGATGCAGTGCCCTTTAGTGGCTTGATCCTGCAGGCGTTCGCAAGCGTCGAGCGTCGTCTTCGTGACCTTCTTGCCGCCCGCGCTCTGATCCCACTCCGACACCACGGAATCATCGGGTTGAATGATCTTCGGGCTCTGCACTCCGAAAGAGTCATAGAGCTGGCCCGCGTGCGCCATCCCACCCACGCCCAGCAGCAGCGCCCCCAGCGCCGCGCCCATCAGTCGTCGTGTCATACGTCCTCCCTTCATTCCGTGAACATTCACGGCAGCGGTTCCCGCACCTTTTCCGTAAAGAGCCGATCGGTCGTGAGCTGATCGCTCTGCCCCGCATTGATACGCACTTCCCCCTTCATCTCTCCGGAGGCGTTGAGATCGGTGGAGGTGAATTGATACTGCGCCCACCCCGGGCGGATGCTCTGATCCATGGCCGTCATGGTGCGCTCGACGGTCGGCCCCTTGTTGATGCTGAAACGCAGGGTGACGGTTTTCCCCGTCAGCGGAATGGGCTGCCCGGTCTCGCTGTCGGTCAGCTGCACCTGCAGCAGGCTCCCGCCGTCCCCTTTGACTAAGCCCCCCTTCGGCATAGCGTCCCCCTCTTAGGCAAAGGTCACGGTCAAGGCGGCCGCCTGGAATGACGGCGCCGGATCGCCGTTGTTGACCGTCTTCGCCGTGGTCAGCGCGCCATAGATCAGCATGTTGCCGCCGCTGGTCGCATCGAGAATGGCGAAATGCGTCACGCTGCCCCAGTTGGCCGACGGTGCCGGAAAGGTCAGCGCCCCGGCGTTGCTCACCTGGCCGCCGGTTCCTGAACTGGCCCCGGTCGTGTTGCCGTGGGTGCCGTTCCAGTTGGCGTTCGCTGGGTTGTTGGAGACACGGGCATAGGAGCCGCCGCTCACTTCCGTGCCGCCGCCGGTCTCCCCCGGTGCCGCTGTATACAGGGCGATCGCAATGGTCGTCGGCTGCGTGAAGGTGGTGGTGCGGAACAGATGGTCCGCGAGCTTGTTCTCGAGATAGTCCGTCATGGCCGTGCCGAGCAGGAACGGAAACGCGGCCAGCCCAGCCAGCCCCGATCCTGTGATCACCGCGACGGCGATGCACAAGGCGGCCAGCGCCCAGCAGGCGAGCTGCAGGCCATCGGTCTGCGGGATATAGACCACCCCCACGGGCGTCTTTCCCTGCTCCCACTCGACGGCCCGGCGCACGTCGTCATCGGAAAAGGATGCCGGCCAGTATTCAACCGCCTCGCCGTACCGCACGACTAGCAGCGCCACAACCCACGACGTGTGGACCATGTGCCAGACCTTGACCTTCCGCCCATAGCGCGCCTGCATGATGGCGGCCCATTCCTTCAGCCGCGTCGGGAGTTCCATCCCCCCGGCATGCTCGAGATAGGCCGCGCCGCGCATGGCGCACAGGTCTTCATACGGCATGCCTGCCTGCGTTTCGCTCGATAACCCCATCAGCATCTGTTTGTACGACATAGCCCCTCCTCGTGATCGTTAGACCGTGACCGCCTCGCGTGTCAGCGTGCGCGTCAACCCGGCCGCTTCTGTCATTGTCGTGGCGCAGGCCAGGACTCGGCTCACCTGCCCCGAGCAGGTCATCGGGGAGAGGCCTTCCATCGTCGAGAGGGTCTGGGCACACGCCAGCACCCGCACGGCCTGCCCGGTACAGGTCAGGAACAGCTCGACGATGACCGCGTTCTTTTCGCCGACGGTGATCCCCGCACTCGTCAGCAGAGCACACGTTGCCGCACCAGCCAGTTGAATCTGGGTCGTGAGCGCACCGGCCGCTGTGATGCCACAGACCGGCGACGCCGCGAACCGAATCGCCGTCGTCAGCGAGGCTGACGGCACGACCGACCCTGTTGCGGCTCCCGCGAGCCGGATGGCTGTCGACAGTGTGGCCGCTGCCGTGCAGGAGGCCGAGACCGCGCCCGCCATGGTGATGGCCGTGGTCAGTCCTGCGGCTGCCGTCAGGGAGCCCTGGCTGGCCCCTACCAGGGCAATTGCTGTAGTGAGCGCCGCAGTCGCCTGCACGCTCACACTCACCGAGGCATTTAATCCGCTACCGACGGACAGGTTCGCCGAGACTTGCACCGAACCGGTCACCGCGCCTGCCAGCAGAATTTGTGTCGTGAGTGCCCCGGTGGTGACGCCAGACACCGAGACCGCAGCCGCAAAGCGAATAGCCGTCGTGAGTGCGCCCGCTGCCGTCAGAGAGACCGCCGCCGCGCCGGTGAATCGAATGGCCGTGACGAGATCGCCGCTTGTCGTGAGCGCCACCGATGTGGCCGCGGCAAGATTGTTAGGAATGACCAAGGTCGCCGAGGCCGCGAGCGAGACCGCCGCGGATCCAGCCAGGGCAATCTGAGTCGTGAGCGCCGCACTGGCCACAACAGAGACGGATGCCGACCCCGCTGCCGTGATTTGCGTTGTCAGGGCTCCGGCCGGGACTATTGACACGGACGTCGAGGCTGCAAAGCGAACGGCTGTCGTGAGTGCGCCCGCGGCCGTGCAGGACACAGCAAGGCTGCCGGCCAGCGGAATGGCGGTGGTCAGCGCACCGGCTACCGTGAGCGAGCAGGTGACCGCCGCATCGAAGGTAGCCGCCCCGCCGCTCGCCGTATCGCGCAGCGCATCGCCGCCGCGAACGGTGGACTGGCGGACTGTGAACGGATTGCCCATCCGATTACCGCTCCATGATCGTGTACGAGCCGAACAGGTTCCCGGCGCTCGCGCTGCCGACCTGCACCGCCGCAATGCAGGAATTCGGGTAAATCTTCACGCCCGGGTTGCCGAGATCGACCGGCGCCCCGGTCGAGACGCCAAGTTGTGGAATGGTCGCGAGCACGCGATAGAGCACGAGGCTCAGCGAGCCGGTGACGTAGCTGGTGCCGAGCGTCAGCGTTTGAATCGACCGGATACCCGTATCCCCCGCCGCCAGCTGAAACGGCATCCAGGTGCCGACAACCGGTGTCGCCGGTGCCTGCCAGCCAACGACCCCGCTAAAGGTGCCGGTGTTGCCGCTATTTCCGTCCTGATCGGTGTAGGTGATGGTCGTATTTGCCACAACAGCGGCGTTGGTGTTCGCCGCCGTCGACCAGAGCGCCGCCATCCAGCCGGCCCCGTTGTTGCTCCCGTTGATGTCCCGATTCGGCAGCGTCGGCATGGTAATGGTTTGGCCGGTGGTCGTCGTGACGACGGCGCCGGTGTTGTACCAAATGACATCGATAAGTTGGGTCATCTCCGTAACAGAGCTGGTGATGCTCACGTTTTTCAGATAGAGCGATCCGGAGGCCGGATCGACGAGTGGATGGGCGCCCATTTGCGCCGCGCCGTTCGGGTCGGTCGTTTGCGAGGCGATCGAGCAGTCGGTGGTAAATCCGTTGAGCCCCGGCGCCTGGAGCGAGGCCGCGCCCGGGAAACCCGCCGCGCTCATCGTGTTGTACCAATAGCCTGCCGAGTCCTTCGCACCGCCGGCCTTGAAGAATGGGAACACGGTCCCATTGATGCCCGAGGTGTCGACCGATCCGACGATCGGGCGGCCGGTCGCATCGAACGGCGTGATGGTGCCGTTGGCATCCATGTCGATGGATTCGCCAGGGCCCAGCGTCCGTGAGTAGAAGGTGCGATTACTGCCGCTGACATCGCGTTGCAGCGTGACCGTGTTCGAGGCGCTGGTGCTGGTGTTCCGCAGCGTCAGCTCCTTGATCATGCGCGTCAGGCCGGATGACGGCGCCGAGACGATCGTGGTCGTCGTCGCGGAGGAAATCGCGCCGGCAGATTTGCTGGGTGTGAAGCTGTTGGTCCCGTAGTCGGCAAACGAGGCGTTGTAATCCAGGGCCGCCGCCGAACTGGTGACAACCTCAATCGAGTCCGTCGCCTCCAGAATGGTGGAGGCCTGCGCCGGGAGAACCAGCGAGACGATGCAGAGCAGGAGAAGTACCAGCCGTCGTGTCATAGTGCCCCCTAATACCCGATGAAGATCCGGCCCAGTGTTTGGGCGTTCGAGAACGCGCCGATGATGACGCGCTTGTCGACAATCTGGTTCGATTGAATGGCCGTATCCGTCGCCGGGACATACACCGCCGCACAGACGGCGCTGTTCGCCGGGATCGCTGGAAAGACCGGCGTGGCTGAGGCCGTCCCGGCCGTCACGCTCTTGGCCCCGGTGTTGTCGACCACCACCAGGTCAAAGCGCGGGTTCGTGGCGTGCGCCGTGGTGATCGTGACGTTGCCGCTGGACACGCCGACATCGACCCCGCTGATGCGTACCGCGCCCGCCGAGACGGCCAGCGTCATATCCGGCGAGCCTTGCGCCGTCACGGCACAACCGGTGATCACCCCGGTGCCGGCATAGCCCGCGGCCAGAATGTCGAAATCCACCTTGTCCACCTGGGCCTGCGCCGCATTGAAGGCGTCGGCCACATTCGGGATGGTGAAGTCCGCCTGTGCGGGCGAGGCCAGCAGCCCTGCGAACAGTCCAGCAATGACGAGACGATGCCGCATGATCACTCCACGCAATTGGGTTGCCTCGATCCGTCGGTGAGCGAGATGCAGCTCTTAAACTTGCCCGGGTTGGTGACAATCACCGCGTGGAGCGCCTGTCCTTGCTGCGTGTTCGGGCGGATCAGGCAGTCGTAGGGAAAGACGCCCGGCACCATCCACGAGGGATGGTTGGCCCAGAACGACACGGCCTTAATCTGCGGGTAGTAGTCGAGCACCCCCTGTAGCCCGTACTGCACTTTTAACGCGGCATAGGCACTGTCTGGGTTGCGGCCGTCTGGGAAGCCCAGTTCCGTGAACATCACCGGCTTGGTGGCGGCCACGGTGAGCACCTGCGCCATCGTTTTGTTGAGCGCCTGAAACCAGGAGTCGATCGACAGAATGTAATCCTGCGTGAAGCCCGGCCAGTCGGACATGTAGTAATCGAGCATGTACCAGTTGATGGAGACCCAATCGACGTAGGCATCGCCCGGATACATGTTTTTGAAATCCTGGCAGCTATCAAGCACCTGTTTCGCGTAGGTCTGCTGGGCCGCTGGATAGTCCTGCGAATCCCACAGGGTTTGGTCGACTTGCAGCACCGCCCACCCCATGGTGTCCCAGGTGAGGAAATGCAGATTTTCCCGCCGCTCGAAAAAGTCGTGGTAGTAGCGTTGGGCGGCCTTCAGCCGTTCCGCGCCGTCGCACACCGTGTTGGACGCGACCCCGGTATAGAGATTCGCCGGAGCCCCGGCAGGACGCGCGGGCGGCGTGAATTTGTTGAGGGCGGCATTGTTCGCAATGGCCCAGGCGAGCGACTTGTCGCCGTTCAGCCCGAACCCGCCGAAGTAGTCACCCCCGACCCCGTTCGGTTCGCGCCCGATCTGGAAGAACACCGGTTTGCCGAAGGCTTTCAGTTCAAGGGCAAACGTGTGGAGTGCGGCGTCGTATTGACCGCGCAGCAGCTTGTCAACCGTGAACCCGACCGGATGCTCAGCATCGGCCCCGGCATAGGTGTTGAACGCCTGAACCACGATCGCGCGCCCCGCGTCCCAAGCCGCGTTCGCTTGTGCGAGATCGAGGTGCGGATTCCCCGCGCCGTCATAGCCGATCGACCAGTGCCCCCGGTTGGCGGCGTAGTGTGTGGTGTGCATCCCCGCTGCCGCTTCCATCGTGGCAATGTCCCCCGGCTGCCACTCGTACTGCCCGAGGTAGAGGCCGGTCGCCGGCGGCGCGATCTTCAGTTGCGAATAATCTGCGCCAAGCGTGACGCTCCGAGGCGCGAGCGGTGCTAACTTCTTTTGCATTCCTGCTTCAGCCGAAAGGCCAGCGAATAGCCAGGTCATCACCGCAACGCACAGAACCCCGCGCAACACGAGCATAGGTCCCCTCCATTCCCATCGTTGAATCATCTAGACCAATCCGTCCTTCGTGCCCTTCTCCAGCGTCGAGACCCGGCGCTCCATGGCCGGAAGAGTGGCGGCGGTGGTCGTCAACGCGCTCAGCGTGGATTCGATCCCCTGCAGGCGCTGCAGCACCGGCGCGAGATCCGTCATGCGTGTCGCCCGCGCATCTTCCAGCGCCTTCAGGCGGTCGAGGAGGCCTTGGTATTCTTCTGCGGTGAGTGACACCATGGTGACCGGCATCGCTATCTCCTGCACTTCAAAGTGATGGTGCGGGCCCCATTGATGAGCGCCCCGGTGCTCTGCTGCACCCCGCGCGGGCAATCGGCCTGCTTGTAGGTGAACGAAAGCAACCCGTTGCTGTTCGTGAGCCCAGTGAAGATCTCCGGCGGCGGCGTGACAGGGGCAGGTGGCGTGGGTACTGGGATCTCGCCGACTTCGACCGTATTGCAGGCCGGGCCGTCTTTCGTTTCCGAGAGCCAGTGCCCGACCGTCGGCTTTACCATCCGCGCATCCACACACATCCACCGGTCGGTGGTTGGCGTGTTGGGTAGCGCCGGAAAATTCACCTGCAGAGACCCGATCGCTCCAGGCACAGTCCACAACTGGATCCACCCAGGAGCGGCAAAATGTTTCCAGCGAAAATCATACTCTTCGACCTGATCGGTCGGCGCCGTCCAGGTAACCGTGAAGGAGCCATTTGTGACGGCGCTGAGTGAGACCGCGACGCCATACGCCCCCATCACCAGGAGACTCAACAGGCCGGAGGCGATGAGATGGGCGCGGCCGCTCATGCGCATCACTGCACCCTCAAATTAGTTGGCCTGTTCGGCGCAAGCGGTGGGGGCGGCGGTGGCGCGGTGCCGCCTCCGCTCCCGCCGGAGCAGGGCGCCGGGCAGTTGTTGCTTGCAATCCTGATGTGGTCATAACTAAACGTGTCGGTTCTGGTCTTGGTGCCGCCGGTGCCGCCCCAGATCGGCGCGATCGGTACGTAATTGAAGGCGTAGGGCTCAAAGTTCATGTTGGTGAACTCACGAGCTAGCACCCCGTTGACCCAGTAACGGAAGATCCCATCGCGTGAGGTGGTCGTGGTGCTGCGCTTCACGTACAGCTCCAGCTTCGCCCATTGCCCCAGCGTCACAAACTCCCCGCCTCCGATGTCAAAGGTGCCGATGGTGCCAGGGAATCCGGAAATGTGGCTGTTATCGATGGTCCCGTTCTGGTACTGCATCCCGATCCTCACGGATGGGCCAGATCCAGACATATAGAAAAAGATCGGATTCGTCTGCGTCGTGCTGAGGAACAGAATCTTGGTGAGTACTGGATGGTTTTCAAACCCCGCGCTGGGCTTCCACCAAAATCCTACATAGGCTTCGCTTGCCGGAGCCTGGAACGTGAAGGAATCACCAGCCGGCGAGATCCCAGCGGGCATGCCCGTATAGAACACCTGCTGGTAGACGTTTGAGGGCGACTGTGGCGCCGTGCCATCGCTCGCAATGAGATGATTGCCGCGATCGTCCTGCCAGCCATTCCCGGCCAGCGAACTGAACGGCCAATCGGAAATGACACTCAGGCCTGAGGGCTGATTGGCCCATTGTGCGTGGGCTGGACTCGCGACGCCGAGCATCGTGGCCAGCGCGAGTAGAAGACGAGACCTCATAGTAAATCCTCCTCAAGATCGAAGGTAAACGGACTCGCCACGGCAGACCCAGGCGGCGGTGGTGGTGGCGGTGGCGGAGGCGCGGGCGCCGCAGCACACACCGGATCGGTAAACCCGTTTGTGCCGCCGGCGTTGGTGGCCTCGACGCGGTAACAGTCGCCGGTCTGCGTGCCGATATTGTTGGCATACGAGACGGTGTTTGGCGGAAGGCAGGCGTTGAGGTCCACCCAGTTCGGCAGGCTTTGATCGGTCTGCCATTGCAGATGAAAACACGCCTCGTTGTCGCTGTTGTCGTTCCAGCTGATCACCCGCTGGGTCCCCGGTGTGCTCCCTCCACCGCCCCCACCGCTCACGGGCTTGATCGGCACCCCGACCATCGCCCACGGTGGCGTGCTCACGATCGACCAGGCCATGACGGTCGACGGGGTCCCCGCCAGCACACTGCTGGCGCTATGGATATGGCCTGCGGTCCCAAAATCGCTCCAGTTCAACGTCTGCCCCGAGGCCACAGACGGCGCTGCGCCGAAGGCGAGCGAGGCGAGACAATCAAGGGCGAGTTCTCCGCTTGCACTGGTCACGGTGACGCTGGCGGGTGAGCCGGCCCCAGTGGTCGCCACCGCCGTGCCCAGCGGGGCCGAGGCATCGACGCCGGTGAATGAAATCGTTCCCACCATGGCCGAGCTGGGCGTACTCGAAAAGTCGATGCTGGTGTTCGCCGTGGTGGCCGGAGGATTGGCCAGGACATAGAGCGCGGCCTTGCATTGGTCGCCGCAGCTGGCATTACTGGCCGTGAGTACGTGGGTCAGCGGAAGGCCATTCCAGGTCGCCGACGTGATGGTCGGCGTCGAGAGGTAGTGCCACCAGCTCACGCAGACCGCGAGGAACGGATTGCTGCCGGCTGGCGCATGCGTATCGGTGCAGGGGTAGGAGCCACACTGCGTATAGGTCGCGCTGTTGCGCGCTACATCCGCCTGTGCTGGCCAGGGCAGCCCAAGCAGCAGCGCCAGAAGAACACCCCCCACACCTATGAGCCGCAGGTGGTGCATCAGTGTTTCCAGACATCGGCGCGCAGGGTGCCGCTCGCGGCATCGATCGCGCCCCCCGAGTGATTCTTGAGCACCACGCGGACGGTATCGGCCGCGCTGACATAACAGGCGATCTGCCAGAGATCGGCGGTGATGGTGCTGTGTCCGCAGTTCGCCACATCCCCCACGGCGGCCCCCGTGACGGTGATCGTCGTGCTGGTTTGCGAGCCGCTGGTGACATTTGGAGGGTCATAGGTCGCCGTCGCGCTGAGGTGTTTCGCTACGGGTGTGCCGATCACATCAGAGCCAGAGACGGTGCCCCGGTTTTCCCAAAAGGCGACACTGGTCAGCCCGTTTGTGTTGATCCAGTCGGCGGTGTTGGCGTTGGTGCCGATGTTGCCGCTCACGGTGCTGTTGTCGAGCTTCAGCGTGTCAAAGACGAAGTTCATTGTGCGCGAGCCGCCCGATCGCGTATCCCCGCCCAGGTTGCCGAGGAAGCTCACGCGCTGTGAATTAGGCGGCGTGCTGCCGGTCGTGATCGCGGTCGTGAACTGATACCCGCGCCCGTTGGCGCCAGTGAGGCCATTGTCCCAGGACTGGTTCGCCTGGATCGTGGCATCCTGCAGCGAGCGAAAGACGAAGCCGTATTCTTGATTCCTGTGCGCCTGGTTGCCTTGAATGACGCAGCGCACGCAGTTGATCACATACCCGTGGTCCCCCGAGCCTTCCGAGTAGTTGTTCGCGATCGTGATTTCCTCGACGCCCCCGATGGTGGGAAACTGGCTGTAGTCGTCGAGCTGGATGGAGACGTTGTCGAGCGTGTTATTCCGGAAAATATTGTTCGCAATGATCGACCGCCGGCCATAGCCCCACTTGCCGGCGGTCTCTCCGGTATTGCCCGCATAGCGAATGCGCAGGCCGCGCCCTGAATTCGAATAGATATTGGTGCCGATGATCTGGACGCGATCCCCACCGAATTCGACATCGATGCCATGCGCGGCGTTGCTGTAGTAATAGCCGCCGAGCACTTGCACATCGCGCGCGAAGGATTCGATGAGCAGCCCGGCGCCGACGTTGCTCCCATGCGCTCGCACGTTCGTCAGCGTGGCCCTGGTCACCTGTGGATTAGACGGCGCAGAGGCAAACCCGAGATAGGCTCCATAGCCGCACCCCGAGAGATCCACATTCGCCAGGACGAGATCGGTGGAGTTGTTCCCCGCCCAGACGCAGGCATAGAGCCCGTCGGCAAGCATGGAACTGACGCGCGTGTTGACGCCCCCGATGATCAGTACCCCCACCGACAACTTCGTGGTGTTGACGGTGTTCGTCCCGGTCAGCCGCCCGCCCACCACACGCTGATTTGACCCAGTCAGAACAATCGCCCCCAGCACATTCTGCGAGCCGTGAATCGAGGTGCGGCCCGTGCCCGTCATGCCGGTCATGTCGAGCGTGGCCCCGATCATGCGGATCAGCAGCCCGTTCGTGGCGCTGACTAATTCGCTGTTCCACGTATAGCTGCCGGCCAGGATTTCCAGGACGGCGGCATTCGCTCCACTGGGCAGACTGTCGTGGCATTTCTGCGCCGCGACACTGTCGTCGAGCCCATCGTTCGGAATGGCCCCGCACCAGCCGATGGAGACCGTGCCGGGATTGCCGAAGGCCAGCGCCGCCGTGCCGGTGAAGGTGAAGATCTGCGCGCGCGGGTTGCACTTGAACTGCTCCGGCGAATGGCCGGTGAGCGTGACGCCCGTGGCGAGCTGGAAGACCCCCGAGCCGGTACATTCGACGGTGATGTTCTGCGGAATGGTCAGATTGCTCGCGACCGGCTGCGCGTTGGAGATCCGGAGCGTCTTGACAGATGCCCCGATCGCCGTGACGGCGTCGTTGCAGGAGGCGTAGGAGGCGCAATCGACCACATCGGTGATCCCGCCCACGACCCCGTTGATGGTGGTCTGGATGCGGTCCCACATGCCTTTGGTCAAGTTGAGTTCGAAGCAGTAGGTTTTTCCGGCCGTGTTGTGCGTGACGGCGCTGGTGCCCTCTTGCCCGCGCGAGATGGTGAAGGTGTCGCCGGAGCGGTTGGTGACGGTGACGATTTCGACGTTCGGGTCGGCGCTGGCGCGGTTGTAATCGGTGCAGTTCCACCAGACCAAGGGGTACGTATAGCTGCTGGGAAATTTCGAGCCTGTTCCGGCCGCCACGATGACTGATGTCGCCGCCGCGTCGTAGCCGGTCGACATGGTCGTTTCAGCAAAGTTCGTGATCGGATCGAGCGCCGCGAAGGCCAGCACGTTGCCGAGGCTGAGCCACAGGCAGAGGGTCAAGAGCAGGTCTCGTGTCGTTCGTCGCATGGCGTTCCTTCTAGTAATCAATGACCGTAACTCCGCTTTGCCCTGATGTACCGGCCACCCCGTTGCCCGTTGGGCCTCCCCCTGCTCCACCAGTGCCACCAGACCGCCCGCCCCCATGGCTCAACACATCAGCGGTACCGCTGGACTGCGTCGCCGTGCCTGGATTCGGGCTGTAAGACGCATTGCTTCCGGCTGGTCCGCCTGATGGCGCGCCTTTTCCTGCTGGCCCGCCTGGGCCGCCATTGGCTGAAAAATTGAACCCCGTGCCAGAGACCGATGAGTTGCCCCCGGCTGTTCCGGCCGTTCCATCGCCGCCACCGGAGACATTGAACGCCCCACCGGCCCCACCTGGGCCAAATGCTCCATTGACGATGGTGACCGTGGCGCCAGGTGTGACGGAGACAACCGCCTCGACATAGCCCCCTCGCTCACCCGCCACGCCTGCCCCGCCGCCGAATGAGCCTTCCCCACCGCCCCCGCCACCTCCACCGCCACCTGGCGCCCATTGCCGGATGCGAATCTTTGTGACGTTGGCCGGGACGGGCCAGTTCGTGGTGCCGGATGCTGAGATCACATCGCGGCGGACGCGGGTTGAAAACAGGCGCTGGTCGGTCGAGCCGGTGATGGTGCTGCCACCAGTCACCACTGTGCCGAGCTTGACCGAGTCAGACGGTGCTGTGCCGCTGGTGTTGTCCTCGATCTGCACATTGCTCACGAGTCCGGACGAGAAGATCAGCTTCACGAAAATGTGACTGGTGGAACTTGCGGGAAGGGTGACGTTCGTCGCGGCCCATGTGACGTAGTAGCCCGAGATGTACGCGACCCCCGCCGGCACGATCAGGATGAGATTCGCCGCGCTCGTGGGCAGCAGTCCCCCGGAGACGATATAGCTTTCAGGATTGATGGCCTTGTGCAGCTCGCGGATGTATTTTTCCAGCGCGCGCTTGCCGTCATTCGCCACGCCGCCGTTGAGGTCGTTTTGACTGGGCTGCACCAGGGGCGTCGTGATGTTCGTACTGCTCATGCGAGATCCACCTGCCAGCTCACGGAAATGATGACGCTGGTGCTTTTGACAATAGGGTTGATGGCGACCCGTGCGAACAGGCGCCACTGACTGGCGAAGACCCCTGTCACGAGCGCCGCTTCCTGATAGGTGAAGCCGTTCCCGGTCGTGCTGCCCATGAAACCGCCGATGATGACCTGCTTGTCGCCCTTGGCTCGGGCGATGATGTCGGTGCGGACCTTTTCGTCGAACAAGCCCACGTCGGAGAGCTGCGGCGCAGTGCCGTTCGTGCCCCAGGCCACATGCGTGGGCGGCGGTGGCACTTCGGCAGCGAGCCAATCGCGCATGAGGTTGAGGCCGTTGCCGAATCCGGCGACCGAGTTGGCAACGATCTTGTTCTTGCGCCAGGGATCGATGCGGAGGACGTGTCGGCGGTACTGCTCCGGATGAAAGACGCGCTGCGGGTCATCAAGCAGCCAGCGCTCCATCTCGGCGTACCACGCGACGGCCTGCACGCGGCCCGTGGTGGCCGGGCGTTCTCTAAAGATCAGCCCCATTCCATGGCCCCCCAGATGTCTGTGCCCCATTCGCCGGTGTGCGCGACGCCGGTGGTGACGGTGACGAGATCAGTTGCGGTGAGCAGATCGTTGGCGACGGCCACTTCGTTGATGATGTCGTCGGGTGAAATCGTGCGGGCCGCGCCTCCCGAGAAGAACGCGGCGAAAAACTCTTGATAGGTGCCCTTCAGCTCTCCGGACACGGCCGTGACGCGATGCCGCCGCTGCTCGATGCCGAACAGGCTGGTTTCCATGCCGGTGATCAGCATCGAGGCCCCTTGCACATCGAGCGCGGGCAGATCGACGATGACGGTTTGCCCGAGGCCCAGGCCGATCAGGTCGGTTTCGAACTCGACCTGATCGTCAAGCGCCCCGAACCGCCGCAGATCGCCGCGGGCTTTCGCGACGGTGACGTCGAGACCATCCAGCGAGGCGTCTTGATCGACGGCCTCATAGCGTCCGCTGCCGCCTTCGATGGCCTGCCGTTCGGTAATCCCCGGCGCGTTCACCAGCTTGGTGGTGACCGGTCCATAGAACCCGGTGTAGGTGATCGCGAGGCGATCGGCCGGGGTGGTCGCGGTTTTGGCCTTTAGGAGCGGCTGGCTGGGATCTTGGTTGATGCCCTGCTGGTTCGCATTCCAGAACCATTGTTTGCTGCCGGCATCGTCCACCGAGCGAATGCCGTAGGTCTGCGCGGCGCCGTTCACGGTCACTCCGAGCAGTTGCGCCAGGGGATAGGCGGTCGGAAACGTGCGGGCGATGTCGTCGCCTTCGAAGAACTCGGTGATGGGGAGCGTGATGCCTTGGCCGCCGATGGCGTATTGCACATTGCGATAGTCGGCCAGGCTCTTGGAGACGCGCGCATCGCGGAAGGCGGCGGTCGTTTGATTGATATCGAACGGCGCCAGGGAGGCGAACTTCGGGAAGTACTGCATGACGGAGAACTGGTCGATAAACCAGTGATAGCCGGTGAGTCGGCAGATCTCCTTCAGGCAATCCGATGCGGGCTTGCGAGCAAAGACGACTTTTTGCAAACTCGGGCCATCGTGCACACCCCCGTCGGTGATGCCGTCCGCGGCCAGGTATTTGCTGATAATGTGCCGGATGATCTCGCCGGCGGTTTTGTTCTGATAGACCTCATTGACGGTGATGCGGTCGGCCAGCGCCGAGAGATCAACCCCCCGCACCACGATCTCCACATAGTCGTTGCGCTTTTGGGCGGTATAGGACAGGTCAATGTCATGGACGATTCCCGCCCACATGCGCACGTTGCCGAAGAGGGCGACGATGCGCTCCCCCCGGTGCGGCACATACCCGTCGGAGACGACCAGCGGGAGCGTGCAGGTATCACGGCCGTTTAGCTCCTGCTCAACCGTCCAGGCGTTGGCCCGCATGTACTTCGTGACATCCGCCGAGCCGATTCTGACGAGAAACTGTGCGGCCCCAGACACCGCCCCCGCTCGGCGTGCGCCGGTGGCAAAGGGTGAGGTCGCAAATGGGCCAGTCCCGAACGGCATTAGAGGCCCCTCGCGTGCAGTTTGTAGGCTCCCGGGAGCGCCGGCAGAAGGGCCTCCCCGATTTTCTTGCTATCGATCCGCATCTCGACATGGATGTTTCCGCCCGCGCCCCCAAGCCCCATGGTTTTCTGCATGAACGCCGCGCCCCGATCGTTGAGCGGGATGGCCGCTTCCGGTGAACCGGCTTCGCCCATGAGTCCCAGCGTTGGGCCGGTCACAATGCCGCCACTGGCGAAGGCACCCATGGCCACGGCAGCGGTAATGCCTGCCACCGCCGCCAGCAGAACCCCGGCAGCAAAGATGCCCCCGACGTTGCCGAAGAGCGCCGAGAGCCCGAGAGCTGAGGCGATGGCTTCCAGCACGCCGACGACGGAGGTGGCAAACTCCACGATCATCGGCCAGAGGGTTTCGACGAAGAACGCCTTGACGGCGGTTCCGAGCAGTTCGATGGCGCCCATCACCGAGGCGAAACTCGCGCCCCAGATGGTGGCGCTGGCGGACGCGGCGGTGGTGTTGCTCGCGACAATGGCGGCGTCTGCGGTGGCATTCGAGGCGACCCGCGACGTATCGCCGGTGACCTTGAGGGCTGTCTTGGCGGCTTCCTGGGTTTCGATCAGTCCCAGCTCACGGAGTTGGGCGAGCGCCAGTTGCGCGAGCCATTGCTCTGTGGCCTGCAGGGTGCTCTGAATCAGGGTTGTCTGGGTCTGCTGAATAAAGTCATCGAACGTGCCCTTGCCCTGGATCCACATCGCCGTGGCCTGGTTAAAGCTGCTCATGATCGACGAGATCGAAAAGGCGTTACTCGCGACGATGGCTTGGAGCTGTTGCTCCCAGAACGTGGGGAACTGTTGGATGATCTGCCGGCGCTTGGCGTTCAGATCGACATCGAGCGCGAGGATGGCGACGTTTTTCCGGTCTTCATCGAAAATGGTTTCCTCGATCATTTGCCGCCGGAGATCGTTTTCCGCCAGCAGGAGATCAAAGCCCTTCTCTCTTGCTAATTCGGCCTGTCCGATGAGCCCCGGAGCCTGTTGGTACCAGGACTGCTGCTGCTGGAAGTCCGCGCGGGCGTATTCGACCCCCAGTTCGAGTTCCTTGTTGCGATCCTTATAGGCGGCGGTCGCTGACACGATCGCGTCGTGCGCGACCTGCTGGTTGAGCAGAACCTGGAGGGCGGCCTCTTGGTGGTTCAATTCCGGCATGAGCCGGATGAGGTTCTCGACGGCGGCCTCGTGCGCTTTCATGCCATCGCTGAGCGTGGCCGGCGCAAATTGCAGATTGTTGACCTCTTCCTGCTGCTGCAGTTCACGCGCAAACGCCGCGTTCCGTTCCTTGCGGTCGGCCTCGGCAATGGCGTTCACGTTCCGCCCCAGCTGCTCCTGGGCCTTCATCTCGGCGGTGATCGCGCGCCACTTGGTGAGGTTGTCGACCAGGATCCGCTTGCCCATGTCCTCTTGGACTCGGCCTTCGGCTTCGAGCTTGGCGATCATCTCGTCGTGGAGCTGCTTGGTCGCCTCCCCGAACGCGGCCATGTCCTTGGCCTGCTTTTCCATCGCCTCGACGTTGAACCCAGGCCCCCCCATTTTTTGGATAAGCGGGTTCAGGGTCTTCAGAAATTGGATGGTGTTCTCCCCGCCCTTACTGCCCTCGTTGAGCGCCCCGAAGAAGGTGGCGACAACCCCGATGCCTTTGGTAAGCGATTCGGTCACGGCGGTGACGGCGGGCGCCATGAGCCCGGCGAGTTGATTCGATGCGGCTTTGGTCGCGACTCCGAGGGTGTCGAAGGCGTCATCGGCTGTAGAGAGGGCCTTGACCGTCTCTGTTGAGAGGACCGCGCCGAGCGCTTTGGATTGCTCCATACTTTCGCGGAAACCGGCCGAGCCACGGTTGAGGATGGGAATCAGGTCTTGCCCGGCCTTGCCGAATAGCTCGACGGCGATGCGGGTCTTGTCGGCCCCATCGGGCATCATGTCGAACCGATCCGCGAGCTGTTCCAGCACGCCGTCGACGGAGGTGGCCGTTAGCCCCAGCTCGGCGAATTTCTCGGCGGCTTGGCTATTCGGGTTGCGCGATTGCACGATCTGATCGGAGAGGGTTTTGACGCCGCGGGTGAGGCTGTCCATGCCCAGCCCGCTTTGGGCCATGGCGACCGTCCAGCTTTGCAGCGTGGTCACGGCGATGCCGGTCTTTTGGCTGGTCTGCTCGAGAACCTCCGCCTGGCGCCCCGCGCTTTCGACGAGGGCCGTCGCCGCACCGGCGGCCGCCAAGACGCCACCAGCTAAAATGCCAGCCGCGACCGCGCCGCCTTTGGCGAGGCCCATGAAATTATCGAGCGCCCGATTGACCCCGCCCCCGAGTGACTGGCCGGCGGTTTCTGACGCACGGATGAAACTGTTCAGCGACTTCTGGGACTGCTCCAGCGCCTTCAGGAGATTATTCGAGTCGGCGATGAGTTCGAGGACGAGCTTATTGGCCACGGCGGCGCTCCTGGGCGTCTCGCGCGGCGAGCAAGGCCTGGGCGTTGCGTTGGCCCAGGGTCTCGTCGTCGAGCATGGGCTCGGCGGTCATTTCCTTCGGCAAGTAGTCGGCGGCGTGGGCCACGGGCTGCGACTCCTTCGTGCGGTTCACGTTGTAAATCTGGCTCGCGACGATGCCGGACCGGATAAACTCTGCCGGCGGACCGAACGGCTCGATGGTATAAAACGCCATCCACTCGGCCAGCAGGCGGGCTGGCATCTCCCGTGCCAGCCGATCGGGATTCGCACAGCCCAGACTCAGGGCGAGACGGAAGAGGAATCGTCGCTCTGGCTGGGCTCTGAATTTTTTACGAGATCCTCGACTTCTTTCTTCGTCATGCCCGAGAGGCGGTTGGCCGCCTCGACGATCAGCTCCAATGCCGCCGCGCTCTTGGTGCCCAGCTTTTCAATGTCGCGCTCGGTAAAAATCCGCTGCCGGTCATGATTCACGACCGTGAGCGCCACGAGCTTGGCGGTGGAGTTCTCCAGGCGTAGCTTCTGGGTGCCGCCCTTCATTTCGACCAGGGATTGCTGATACTGGTTCTTCGCGGCGGCGCTGAGCCCGCACACGAGGACGGTGCGGTTGTTCCACATCGGAATGGTCACCTCTTCCACGAGGATGTCTTCCATTCCGAAGATCTCGTCCCGCGTGAGCGGGCTGGCGTTCCCGTTTTGCATGCGACTCCTTACAGATTGATGATCGCGAACAGCACCGAGGCGTTGCTCGCTTCGAGGTACAGAAATCCGTCCGCTTGCTGCCAGCCTTCGGCGTTGTCGATTTTGAAGGCCATGACGTCGCCCGCTTCGAGCGAATAGGTCGTGATGTCGCCCGTGCGGTTGCGCCCGTCGGCCTTGCTGGTGAGGGTGACGGTAAACGGCGATGAGGCGTGACTGTTCCGCGCCAGGATCAGCTTCGGCCCGTTGAAGGAAATCTGGTTCTTGTTCGCCACGTCGGCAGCGGTCCAGGCCAGATCCAGGGCATTCGCCGCCACCGGCAACGTGGGATAGGAACCGACCGGCGTGATGGGTGTGAGGGTTGTCCGTGCCATGTGTGCGCTCCTTTATGGTCAAACGTCGGTGGTCTGGTCGCTCTCCGGTTTAGGCAAACGTCGGCAGCCCCGTGAGCATGATCTTGATCTTGGCGTTGATGGAGTCCGCCACCGGGAAGGTGACCGGCAGGCTCATGATGTAGCCCGAGCAGCTGATCAACGATCCGTAGGGATCCAGCACCTGGAAATTTTTCTTGGTCTGGTTAATCCAGGCGTTTCGGACGGCCACATGCGTGGCATCGTTCGCGAGGTAGTTGATTTCGATCTCCAGGCTGCCGGGATCGATAAGCCCCGGAATCTTTTCTTTCGCGCGGCCGTTGACCGCGTTGTTGTGCGTGGTAATTTCGATCTCGTCTGATTCCAGCCCTGAAAAGGAAATATCGCCCCGCACTTCTGCGATCGCGGTAAAGGTTTCAGGCGCGCCTCCGTCGCCCATCTTGACGAGCGTTCCGTAACCGAATCGTGCTTGACTCCCCATGTGTCATCCTCCTTGTTGAACGCTCACCACGAGACCGGGCGGCGTGTGTGGGCGGTCCACCGCATGACGGCCTGGGCAAATGGCTTGACGATGGTGGTCCCCTCGTCGGTTTCGATACTGTCGAGCTGGAGCTGTGAGACGAGCGGGCGAAGACTCTGCGCCACGCGCAGCGTGTCCCACACGTCATCGATCGCGGCGTCGAGCGTGGCCCGCAGATCTCCTTCGGCGCGCACGTAGACGACGACCAGCACGGTCATCCGTGAATCGATCGCCTGTTGGGTCTGGAGCGTCAGGTCTTCATTCGTGACGACGACGCAATAGGTCGGTGATTTCTTGAGTTCTTCGACGGTGCAGAACTGGGGGAGAACCTGCGCCCCCGGCACGCGAGCCGATGGAGAGTCGGCAATCTGCCCCAAGGCGCTGACGACGGCGTCTCTGACCTGGGTGCGCATCGACAAGGCCCCGCTCATTTCCCCACCTCGGCGAGCACGGTGTTGAATTCCTTCTCGGCGCTGCCTTCCATGGTGTCGGAAGCGGGCGCGATGACAGGACGCGGATGCAGGAAGCCCCGGCCATACGCGAGCGTGGCTCCATGTTCGAAGATGTTCATGAGTCGCGGCAGCGGCGTGATCTGGCCCTTGACCTCGGACGCGCGGACGCTGACTTTTGTCTGCATCTTTCGGGCGGCGGCTTTGAGGCGGCCGGTGCGGACTTCGAACTGCCCGGCGATCTCCTGCCTCGCGCGGGTGCGTCCACTGTTCAGCACCTTCCGCATGGCGGTTTTGACGCGCTTGACGGCCTCGCGGCCTTCCTTCGCGTAGTCCAAGAGCCCCGCGCCGTTGACTTTCAACGTGATGACGGCCATCAGGCGACCCCCGTATTGAGGCGGTACTTGCTGATGATGGCGTCGAGATCGAGCGGCCAGGAGAGATTGACGAACTGCACGCTGCCGTCGGCGATGCTGCGCGACCGCACGCCGATGAGGTTCTGGTCGCCCTTGGCATAGGCGGCCCAGATCATTTCGATGGCGGCCTGCTCGAGATCGGGCGGCATGACCTGATAGCCCCCGAGGTAGGTGATCTTGATGTTGCGGAGGCCATTCTGAAACGTGAGGCCGTCGAGCCGCACGATGCCAGCCTCCGCGTCTTCAATGACGTACTGGCTCGCGCTGATCGGCGTGGTGTACGCGCGCGCGAGATCGTCCCAGAGGTTGGTGATGCTGACGATGGGCGGACGGCTGACCATGATGCTGTCGCGCCAGTCGTGCCCGTGGAAGTATTCGGTGACGGTGGCTTGATCGAACGTGCGCCGACACTCCTGCTCCAGCCACTGCTGCACGGCAGGGATTAGGCGCTCCAGGCCTTCATCGTGCTCGACGTTGTCGGCCTCGATCTTGCGGAACGCCTTGCAGTCGCTGACGGTGGTGATGGGCATGGTGTCGGGTTGCCGTCCTTACTTGCCCTTGACAATTTTGCCGAGCCCGGCTTCCTGGCGGGCCGTGGCCGTGGATTCATCCAGTTCGATGATGTCGCCAGGCGCATGAGAGAAATTGTCGCCGGCCCAGCTGACACCGTTTTGGAAACTGACTTTCTTGACGTCTGCCATGATGCCCCCGTGCTGGTAAATCAGGCCGGGAGAGGCGGTCCCCTCCCGGCTGGTGGTGCTGGTCTGCGCGCCGCTTAGGTGGCGCTGTTCTGGTAGTACTTGACCGGGTTGGTGCCGGCGTCGATCAGGTTGCCGTCGACCCGCGCGAAGGCGAAGAAGCCGACCTGCAAGGCATCGGCATACCGTTCATTGAGGCGCATGAGCGTCATCCCGCGCACGCGCCGCACTTTGTATTTGTTCAGCGCCCCGAACAGGATGGACTTGGCGTTCGCGGCCATGGCGGCGACGTCGTTGTTGGTGACGACGGGATAGCCCAGCAAGGTATCCGGCTGGCCAGCCTGCACCGACGGCTCCCACAGCGGACGGTTCTGGGAGTCCTTCAGCTTGCGCACGACCTTGATGGAGGAATCGTTCGCCATCCACTTCGACCCGCGCCGGTAGGCCGGATCGATGCTGTGGATCAGGTCGATGAGGTCGTCATAGATCACGCTGGTGGTTTGGCCGGTCGTGCCGACCTTGCCCGAAGCCGCCGCGGTGACGATGCCGTTGGGTTGGCCGCTGCCCGTGCCGGTCGTGAAATGCGTGTTGAAGATGCGGCCCAGGCGTTCCCCGGCAATGTCCGCGATGAGGTTCTCCATGTTGAAGAAGGAGTCCTGCATCAGCTGCAAGGACACGGCGATCAACTTCGACGTGTACATGTAGGCTTTCAAGGTGACGCTGGCGAAGGTGACGTCCTGCGCGGAAATGGTGGCGTTCTCCGCGAGGATGGCGCCGACCTGCGTGGTGTCGTTGACCGTGGGCCAGGGCATGTCCGCGCCGCTGTCGGTCTCGATGACTTCGGCGTTCTCCATCACGCCGCTGTAATACTTGAGGGCGACCTCCAGGCGATCGCTGAAGGACTGCGGAACCAGGAATCCGCCGGCGGTCGTGGTGCCGACACTCTGCGCGGCCTGGATGACCGGCGCGGCCCGGCGCTGCATGAACTGCCGCTCGCGGTCGCTCAGATCCTGCATCCCGCCGACCAGCCACTTGCGGAAAATGGTGCCTTCCTGCTCGTCCTGGTTCTTCGCTTCCGTGATGCTGACGTTGTCGCGCCCGGCGCGTTGTTCGACGCGCTGTCCCAGCTCCTGCTCAACGGCCAGCACCTTTTCGAGCCGGTCGATGTTGGCCTTGATGGTGTCGGCATCGGCCATCATCTGGTCGAACCGCGACTCGTCCTCTTTGCCGATCTTGTCGGCCTTGACGAGAATGGCTTGTGCATCCGCGACGAGCTTGGCCCGTTCCTCCCGCAGTGCTTTGACTTTGACTAAGGACATGAACCCCTCCTTGGTTTATCGGGACTGCTCGCCACGCTCGACCAGCGCCAGTCGTCGGCGCATGAGCGCAGCCCGTCGCACACTGTCTTCGTCGGGTTGTGTGTCGGCTGTCGGCGCGGGTGGCTGCTCCACCAGTGCCTTCGGTGTTTTGGTATAGGCAGAGAGATCGAAGCGGTTCTCGGCTTTGGCCCCCACCTTGACGGTATCGGCGAGACCGGCGGCTTTCGCTTCCTCGGCGGTGAACCACGTCTCGGCGTTCATCCAGCCCTGGGCGGCTTCGAGCGTGACGCCTGCCCGGCTGGCATAGACCCCCGCGAGGCTCGCGCCGATCTTGTCGAGCGTGGCGGCCATCTCGCGCATGTCGGCGGCGTTGCCGATCGCGAAGGCCCACGGATTGTGGATCATCATGAAGGTCGACTCGCCCATGGTGATGTGGTCGCCCGCCATGGCGATGATCGATCCGATGCTGGCCGCGATGCCGTCCACGGTGACGTGAATGGCGGCGCCGTGAGCCTTGAGGCTGTTGAAAATGGCGAGGCCGTCAAACACATCGCCGCCCGGCGTGTTGATCCGGACGTTGATGGTCTTGGCTGACACGGCTTTGAGTTCCTTGGCGAAATCCGCCGCCGTGACGCCACCCCAACCGATATAGTCATAAATCAGCACGTCGGCCTGGTCGGATGAGGCTTTGGCCTCAATCGAGAACCAGGTGCGCGCATGCAGCGCGGCGAGGGCGGCTTTCTGTGGCACCATAGCGGTTAGCGACATTCCCCCTCCCAATTCAGTTTTGGCGCGATGATGGTCCAGTCGTCGTCGATCTCGTTGCGCGGCTTGGTCGTGGCCGGCGGACCGGCCTTGATGAGCTGCTCCATCGGCGCGAGGTTGGTTTGTACGAAGAGCGTGTCCCCACCCGGCACCGCGGGAAGGTCTTCGAAGCGGCGGATCTCGTTGGTGGTAAGCCAGCCGTTTTGATGGCCGCTGGCGTAGTATTCCGACCTGGCTTTTGAGTCCCCACGCATCAGCCCCTGCACTTTGAACTGTGTATAGAAGGGCGAACGCGGGAACAGCTTGCGGTTCAATTCCTGCTCGAATCGGGTGAGCCACGGTAGCAGCGTGAAGATGAGAAACCCGAGGGTGTTCTGTTCCACGCCGGTGCCCCAGCTAGTCTGCTTGTCGGTGTGGCCGATCAGGTGCGGCGGCACGCCGAAGAATCGGGCGATGTCTTCCACTTGAAAGCGGCGGGTTTCGAGGAATTGGGCGTCTTCACTGGTCATGCTGATATTGGACACGTCGATCCCTTCCTCAAGGATCAGCGTCTTTCCGACATTCGAGAGCCCGGCGTGCTGCTGTTCGAATTGCGTGCGCAGTCGATTCGCCGCGTCTTTGCTCAGCACTTTCGGATGCTTCAGCACGACGCCCAGCTTCGCGCCGTTGGAGAAGAGGCGCGAGCCGTGCTGCTCGGTGGCCAGTGCGAGGCCGACGGCTTGCCGCGCGGCCCAGGTGATGACCGACTGCCCCTTGAGGCCGTCATAGCCCAGCCCCGGCACATGCAGCATGTCGGATTGGTCGAGTATTTCGGTGGTGTTGTCCCCGAAGCGCACGGTGTAACGATTGCGACCATTGACGCGCTCCGGCGTCACAAAGCTGGCGTGGATGGGAAAGAGATCGATGACCTGATTCGCCTGGTTCCGACCGATGGCGGCATAGGCGTTCCCCCCGAGCAGGACGTTCGCGGTGAGGAACTCCCGAAATACCGATGAGGTCATGACCGGATTGGGTTCGTCGTGCAGGAGGTAGTAGGGCAGCGTGTCAGGTACTTCGGCGGATTCGCCGTCCCGCTTCCGTCGGTAGACCTTGAGCGGGAGTGAGCCGACAATGCGCGCAATGAGGTTCACGCACGCATACACCGCGCTGGTGCGCATCGATGTCTGTTCGGTGACGGTGATGCCCGCATCGGTCTGCCAGCCGAACAAATCCACGAGCCACTGCGCGGGATTGCCGAGATTGGTACTAGGGTTTTCGGGCGAGGCGTCCTGTGGGCGACTCTTTTCCCAGAATTTCCAGAATTTCCAGTTCATGCTGCTGACATAGCAGCACGCCTAGGATGTGACTACGCATGTTTGTCACCTGGTGTCGTGTTTGTCGCAGGAAATGTGCTCAGAGGTACGGGATCACAGAATCGGTGCGGACGCGGCGCTGACCGCCTGGCGTCAACACGGTGGTGAGCTTTCCGACTTCGAGATACCGTTGGACGGTGCGCGGGGTGACTTCGAGCAGTTCGGCGGCTTCTTCAATGCGGAGCTTGGTTTTCTGCAACAAGGTGTTCGGATCGTACATCTGGCCTCCCTTACGGCGTTTCTGTTTCGGCATCAGCTTGGCCTCCCAATGTGATGAAGCCCCGCGTTTCATAGACCGAGGCCGTGGTTTGATGCCGCATATCTCGATCGAGCGCCAGCAGCAGCGCGACGATCCCGTCGATTTTCCCTTGTGACTGCGCCTTGTCGGGCTTCTTGTTCCCCGCCGGGTCTTCTTTCACGGCGACGTTATTCGCCATCCACCGCAGCAGCGCGTGCCCCCCATGCCGCAGCGAATGCGAGAGCAGCCGCCGTTCTAACTCAGCCGTGGGCCCGGCCATGCTCATGAAGCCCATGCCGCATGCGGCCACGGTGAGGCCTTCCTCGGCGAGCTGCATCGACATCTGGTAGCCCTGAAAGAGCCGGTCGACCGCGAGTTCCTGGATCTGAAACGTCGACGCATCCTTGAGCACCTGGGCCTTCACGGCTTCATAGTCGATGGCGTTCCCTGGTGTGGTGGTGATGAGCCCCTCGCGCGCCCAGGCTTCGTACTGATCGCGGTAGCGGTTATGCTCGTCGCTGAGCCGCGCCTCCGGACACCAGAAGCGGCAGAGGACGCTGGCCACGCCAGATGCGGGATCCCGAAAGAGCAACACGAAGGCCGTGAGGTCGGACACGGACGAGAGATCGAGACCGGCATAGCAGGGTTTTCCGTGCAGCTCGGATTCGTCGATCGGTGCGCCGGCGTTCTTGTCCCACAGGCCGAGGTCAATCCAGCGCGTGACCTGCTGCGTCCACTGGTTGAGGTCGAGCCGCAGAAAGGTGTTGAGTTTCGACGGCATGTTCTTGGCCTTGAGGGCCTGGTCGCGCATGTAATCGAGCTTTTTCGACACGCCCAGATTCGGGTTCGCCTTATGCCAGTTCCGCTCGTCCTGCCAGTCGTCTTTTTCATCCATGTTGCAGATGAAGCCGAAGTAGGTGTCATCCTCGATGACGCCCCGCAGGATCTGCTCTACATAGACGTGCTGCTCCCAGCAGATGGAGGCCTCGGTCTGATCGGTTCCGGCGGTGGTGATGGCAAAGAGCAGCGGCTGCCGGCGGGCGCTGGTGCCGGTTTCCATCAGGTCATAGACCCCGCGGGTCTTGTGCGCGTGCAGCTCGTCGACGATGGCGGCATGGACGTTGAGGCCGTCGAGGGTGTCTTCGTCGGCCCCCAGCGGTTCATACTTCTGGGCCTTGTCGATCCGCGTGAGGCTGTTCTTGTAGACCTGGATCACATCGATCAGATCGGGCGATGCCTTGACCATGCGCGTAGCTTCGCCGTGGACGATGATCGCCTGGTCCTTTTTGGTGGCGGCGCTGTAGACCTCGGCGCCTGGCTCGTCGTCGGCGAATGCGAGCTTGAGGCCGATCCCCGCCCCGAGCGTGCTCTTGCCATTCTTGCGCGGGACTTCCAGATAGCCGGTTTTGAATCGGCGCGTTCCGTCCTTTTTCACCCAGCCGAACAGCACCCAGACGATGAACTTCTGCCATGGTTCGAGCGTGAAGGACTGGCCGGCCCATTCGCCCTTGGAGTGTTTCAGGTAGGAAAAGAACTCGATCGCATCGCTGGCCTTCTGCTCATCGAACCGCAGCCCCCGCTTTTTCCCCTTTTGGAGATCCAGCAGGTGGCGCTTGACGGCCAGGCGGATCAGCTGCCCGGCGATGACCTTGCCGTTGAGCACGCCCTCGATGTAGCGATCGACGGCCAGCGCGGTCGGTGACAGCTTCGCCTTCGTGGGCGCCCGGCGGCCGCGTCGTCTTGGTGTACGCTTCGGTGTCCTCACAGTGATCGGCATCGCCTACCCCAGCAACCGCTTCACGCCGGATTCATTGTCTTTCGCTGGAATCGCCTTGACCTTCGATCTGGATGCTGGTGTAAGCCCGAACTCCTGCAGCAATTTGTGCATGTGCTCGAATGCCTTGTTAGAGATCGGGAGCCATGGGTTTTGAATTGGAAACCCGTTGGGAGACTTCACGAGGATTCCTGTCTTTTTGATGTTCTCTTCAGCCTCGACCCAGCGGCCCCACGCCACGCAATAGGCAGCCAATGCGGAACGATCGGCCTCTGTCAGGATCCGGCTGCTTTGTAGGAGATCCCTCATCCGGTCCCATTCCTTCCTGGCAACGAGACTGAGATGCTCCGGGCAGTCTTCTTCGATGGCTTTGTATTCCGGCTCGTCTTTGTTATAGGGACGCCGGCCAGGGTTGCCCTGCAGTATCTTGATCGATGTCGGCTTCGGCTTTCTGCCTCTCATTTCTTCCCAGAGATCAGTTTGGCCTTGGCTCCCGCGATATGCTCCCACCGTTCGATGATGGCATCGCAATATCGAGGATCCGCTTCAATGAGCACGGCCCGTCGATCGATACTCTGGGCCGCGATGAGCGTCGAACCGGAACCACCGAACCCGTCAAAGACGATCTCGCCGATTCGGGACGAGTTTCTGACGGCCTTCTGGATGAGCGCGATCGGCTTGATGGTCGGATGCATGATGTTGGCGGTTGGCCGGTCCTCTTTCCACACGGTGGTGTTTTCTTGCCGGCGCAGGTCCTTGATGAGTTCGATCAGCTCGGCCTTTCCCAGCTTCTTCAGACTGCCTTCCTCATCCATGACTGTGTCTTGAGTTCTGTCGTCGAGGAAATAGTGGCTCGCGCCTTCAGCCCATCCGTAAAGGATCGTCTCGTGGCGCCAGTGATAATCCTGCCTCCCCATGACGAAGTGGTTCTTAACCCACACCAGGCATTGCCGGAGCGTATAGCCGGCCAGGCGCAGAGCCAATCGGAAGGCCGTCTCGGTGTCGCCGGCGGGACCACAGACATAGAAGCAGCCTCCGGCCTTCAGCGGCCAGGCCTGCGCGGCATCCGTGACCAGGCGCATGGTGCCGACGTCTCCGAGATTGTCGTTCTTGATCGTTAAGGCTTTCTTCGTCTTGCCGACATACTCCACCCCATAGGGCGGGTCTGTGAACACGAGGTCGGCCGTCTGACTGCCGATCGCCAAGGTGACATTCTTTGGATCGGTGCTGTCTCCACACAGCAGCCGATTGTCTCCCAGCTCCCAGATCTGGCCGACTTTCGACGTTGCCACAGCCGGCGGTTCCGGCTGGTCGTCCAAATCGGTACGCTCGAGGGAGTCTTGATCCGGTGTGAGTATTTCGCTGAGCTCATCTTTCGAGAAACCGGTCAGACTGAGGTCGAAGTTGCAATCCTTCAGTTCCTCAAGGATTGAAGAAAGCGCCGCATCATCCCATTTCGACAGCTCGGTCAGCTTGTTGTCGGCGATGGTATAGGCACTCGCATCGTCGTCGTTCATCTCCAAAAAGATGACCGGCACCCTCTCGAGGCCTGCCTTTTTCGCGGCCTCCAGTCGACCATGGCCGGCAATGATGCGCTTCGTGCCTTCCTGCACGAGAATCGGATTAGTCCATCCAAAGTGTTCTATTGATCGGACAATTCCTTCGATATCACCTGCATGTTTTCGAGGGTTTTTCCCATACGGTTTCAGGCTGGCGACGTCGCATTCCTTCTCAAACCTCACGCTATACCCCCCCCTGCTTAATTTCGCGCCCGCATACGCTGAGGGAGGACGATCGGTCTAGGTCCGAAAGCTGTAGAGA
>Ga0268298_10000770_pt1 | contig 39971 bp, 33 predicted proteins | sample WWTPWeurt_MetaG_FD_194462 | JGI IMG/M metagenome (GOLD analysis project Ga0268298, IMG submission 194462) | Activated sludge microbial communities from WWTP in Nijmegen, Gelderland, Netherland - WWTP Weurt | ecosystem: Engineered > WWTP > Aerobic digester > Activated sludge | place...
CGCTCATTCTCTTGTTTGCGGCGCGGATGAAACGGGCGTTCGTCCGGGCGCTGAGTCTGTCCGAAAGCGTGCTGGCGGAAGGGGCGAATCAGCAGACGATTCTCAGGACGGCGATCGAGCGGCTGAAGCAGCGAGAAAACCAAAAAACAGACCGTCTGGTGCAAGCGGCCAGCGCCCTGCACGCACTGGCGGTTCGGCAACTGACGACCGCGGCCAAAACCCTTGGCCAAGAGCTCAAGCACGTCCGACGCAGCTACAAGGTGAAGGTTTCGTCGGCCCCGGCTGGCCACGAGACGGACTACTACTACCGGGGCCAGGTCATCGAGCACGCGCGGATGCTGGACTACTACGCCAACATGAACTACCGGTCGTGGGTGGTGATGAAATTCGATGTAGAGGGCCGAACGGAAATCCTGTTGCACTTCCATGGCGTGGGCCCCAAGGAATCGGGTTTGCTCTGTTGCGCGGCGATGGCCTACCGAAGGCTGCACGCAGGTCCTGACCAAGAACATCAGTTTGGGCAGCTTCAAACCATGGGGCCGGACCTGTTTGTGTTTGGCTCGATGGAGGAACCAGCCGTACAGCAGGCTCGGTTTGCAGAGTGGTTGGAAGAGGTGAAGACGGCTGGCCTCGTGTACTGGCAGCAAAGCCTGTAACCCGAACGGGCGGGTCGGCCCTGTGGGGGGGACGTGGGGTTATTTGGTGTGGGCGGGGGATTCTAGGCCGTCGAAGGAGGGGAGGTCGGAGATGTTGGGTTGGAGGACGATCTCGATGCGGCGGTTTTGGCTTCGGTGCTCGGGGGTGTCGTTGGCAGCGATGGGATCAAATTCCCCAAAACCGGCGGCGGCCAGGGCCTGCGGCTTAAGTCCTTTTGAGATGAGGAGCAGCGTGACCTCGATGGCGCGGGCGGCGGACAAGTCCCAGTTCGACCGATAGCGTGCGCTGCGGATGGGCACATTGTCGGTGTGTCCAGCCACGACGAAACGGCGGTCGGAAATGGCGGACAGCGCCTGCGCGACTTTGGCGAGAGCTTCTTGGCCTTGGGGTTTGACCTCGGCTTTGCCCGAATCAAACAGCACGTCGTCGGGCAGGGCGATCAGCATGCGCCCGTCGCGAATCACGACTTTGAGCTGCCCGGCGTCGATCATGGCTTTGAGTCGCTCGACGAGGCTGCGGAACATTTGAAGGCGCGCTTCGGCAGCGGCTTTTTGCCTGCGCAGCTCTTCGAGGCGCGTTTTCGCATCGGTCAGGCCGCTTTGAAGCTGGCCGCGCTCTGCCGTGAGTTTGTCCACGTTTTGGCCGAGCTTTTCGAGTCGTTCCTTCAGTTGGCCCACGAGCGCGGTCGAATCGTTGAGGAGCTTGGCGTACTGTTCTCGCTCGGCGGTGAGCGACTTGATCTTGTTTTCCGTCGTGTGCAACCGCCCGGACAAGTCGCCGATTTGCGCAAGCGCCTCCTCGGTGCGCTTTTGCCAAGCGTCGCGCTCGCGGGTCAGGTCCACGACTTTTTGGCGCGAGGCCAACAGTTCATTCTGGGCCAGCGCAAGTTCATTGAGTTTGGCCTGGTGCGTCCCCGCCGACACACACCCCGACACCCCCCCCAACAAAAGACCTGCCAGCACATACAAACGGACGTTTCGTTTCATCATGTGGTTTCTCCAAAAAACGCTTTCCGCGACGATAGCCGCCAAGCGGCTTCTGTCAACCATTGAGGGCCAAATGCACGGCCAGGTGGAGTTTGATACTGTGCCGGACATGCGTTTGGCTGCGATTGATTGTGGGACGAACACGGCGATGCTGCTGGTGGTGGATGTAGACCCGTCTGACGGAAAACTCGTGCCGGTCGCGGACCATTTGGAGATGCCGCGTTTGGGGCAGGACCTGGACCGAACCCACAGGCTGCATCCCGATGCGATTCGTCGAACGCTCGAGGCGATCGATCGACAGATTGCGCGGGCGGCTTCGCTTTCGGTGGACGAGCTTGTGCTCGTGGGAACCGAATCTTTGCGTGCGGCGCAAAACAGCGACGAATTGCTGTCTGCGCTGGCCGAGCGGGGCGTCACGATGCGCATCGTTTCGGGCGATGACGAAGCGCGGCTCGCCTTTTTGTCGGTGGCACGCAGCTTGCCGCTTCCGCCGGGCGTTGTGCGCAGTGTGCTCGACATTGGCGGCGGTTCTACGGAACTCATTGTTGGACAGGAACACCCTGAAGTTTGGGCGAGCGTCAAAATCGGCTCGGTGCGGCTGCACGAACGCTTCCTTTCGCACGACCCGCCGACAGAAAAGGAACGACATCGGTTGGTCGAGGCGATCGATGCGGCGCTTGCCCATTTGCCGAAACCCGAAGGCGAGCTGGTGGCGCTGGCGGGCACGGCCACAACGATCGGCGCGATCCACCTGGGTTTGACGCAATACGACGGCAAGCTGGTGGACGGCTTGCGAATGCCGACGAGCCGCGTGCGCGAAATCGTCAGTGCGCTGGGTGTTCGTTCCGTGGCCGAACGGACGCACATGGCTGGGCTCGATGCGCGACGGGCGGACGTGATTTATGCCGGGGCGATGATCCTGCTTCGCGTGGCCGAACGAGCGGGCGTGACCGACGTGGTTTTGAGTGATCGAGGCGTGCGTTTCGGCATGTTGGAGGAGCTTTCGGCGAGAAAAAACGGTCCTTCTGCGCATGGTCAGCGGTAACATCTGGCCTTGTGAGCACTCCGAGTCCATTTACAAAACGCTTTTTGTTGTCCCTTCGCGCCGATCGCTGGCGGAGTTTGGCCCAGGAACTCTCGGCGATGGAGCACGTTCATCATGTCGCCGCGATGCCGGTGGAAAAACGGCTGGAACGCGGACGAGCCGCCGAGCAAATCCAGGCGGTGCTGGTGGCGGTTCTGAACGACGTGGCGAATGAAGCCGGCTCAACCCGACATGAAAGTGGCCTGCCGCTCAATCGCGCGGCGGCCAAATACTTGCTGACCGCAGCCGATAGGCTCCGACGGGCTGCGCTCAAGACTGCGTGGGGCGCGCACAAGACCGATTCGGCCAAACTGAAAGATGCCCTGGGTGAAGCGCACGAATGGGACGAGATCATGCGGGCGCTCTCGAATCAGTTTGGGGTTGTCCATCCGTTCGCCGAAATGGTGGAATCCCTGTCGCTCGGCGAGCAAGACATGCAAACACTGGGCGTTCCCTGTTCCACACTTCACAATGGCGAGGATTTGCTGGCGCTGTAACGAGCGTTCTGGCGAAGAAAAAGCCCGCCTTGGCATGACCAAAGCACGGTGCCGTTCAACCCGTGCCTGTTGTCTGTGTCTTCCAAATAGAGAGATCGCCGATGAGCTTCACCAACCCATTTTTCTCTGTGCGAGCCTGTTCACGAGTTCGAGCCTTCGTCTTGTCAGTCGTTCTGTTCTGGGTTAGCGGTTTTGTCGGGTCCACCGCATCGGTCCATGCGACGGACAAACCCACGGCGATTCGTTTTGGCAAACTCGTGGACGGGACCGGGCGGGTGATTCCGAATGCGCTCGTTCTCATCGAAGGGGAGCGCATAAAAAGCGTGGGTCCCTTTGCGCCACTGCCGCCCAACACGCCGGTGCTCGATCTGACCCGCTATACGGCAATCCCGGGGCTCATCGACGTTCACACACACATGACGTATGTGTTCGACGACCAGTCGAAACTGAAACCGGTCGAGCAGTTTTTGAAACGGCATCCCGCCGCCACGTTGTTTCTGGCCCAGCACAACGCACGCAAGACGCTGGAATCGGGCGTGACCACGGTTCGCGACTTGGGATCGTTTGAAAACCTCGACATCGCGATGCGGGATCTCATTCGGCAAGGCGCGATGCTGGGCCCCAGGATGTTGGTCTCGGGGCTGCCGCTGTTTGCAACCGATGAACCGGTCAAGCCCGGCCAACCGCCCACGCCAGGCGCAGCCGATGGACCCAGCGAGGTCATGCGCGTCGCGCGGCAACAACTTGCCGCAGGCGCAGATCAAATCAAAATCGTCGGTTCGACCGGCGGATACGACGACGTGACCGGCCTTCAGACGTATTCGTACGAAGAAATGAAAGCCGCCGTGGACGTGGCGCACCGGGCGGGCAAACGCTGCGCGATTCATTCGTATGGTCCGCAGGGCGCAAAAGACGCGGTGCGAGCCGGCGCGGATTCCATCGAACACGCCGTGGATATCGACGACGCAACGCTGGCCGAGATGGCCCGGCGGCGCATTTTTTACGTGCCGACGATCGATCACAACCGCTACTACGCGGAAAATCCGCACGTGTATGGTTTTCCGGCGGCGGCGCTCAACAACTTGCGCGCGTTCATTCCCAAGAATCTGGAAACCGCGCGGCGAGCGTTTCGGATGGGCGTGCCCCTCGCGATGGGCAGCGATGCGGTGTTCACGATGTTCGGCGAAAACACGCGCGAGCTTTTGTGGTTCGCGAAAATCGGCATGACTCCCGCGCAGGCGCTTGCGACGGCCACGACCAACGCGGCGACGCTCTTGGGAATGGAAAAGAGTCTTGGCACGCTCGCGCCTGGCTTTTTCGCGGATCTGGTCGCGGTCGAAGGCGACCCGATGCAAGACATTTCGGTGGTGACAAACAAGGTGCGTTGGGTCATGAAGGGCGGCGTCGTGGTCGTGGACCGCACAAAACCCAGTTCCATCCCCGAAAGTCGTTCTTCGACGCTGCTTGTTCCGTAAGAAACCCGAGGCCGCATGACGAACAGCACTGACGCGCAACCGGCAACCGTCGAAGATGAACCCTCCGACATTTCCGGCATTGCTTCTTTTCTCGTAACCCACCACGCCGTTCACTTGGTTGTCCAGCTCGCCGGCGATTGGGTGGCCGCGCGGGAAGAAACCGTGCCCGAAGCCGAACGGTTGTGTGGCATCGCCGATACATTTGCCAATAGCCCAGCGTTTGCGACTCGGTTTCCAAACCGTGTGGGAGTCATTCGCTTGATGGTGCAGCACGCGCCTCCCGATGTGGTCAAGCAAGTCCTGTTCGAGCGCGGTGTGGACATCGAACTCGAAGGCGAAACGCGAACGGGCACCATCGCGTGTGCCTTTTGCCAGCGCACCGCATTTTCCGACCAACAAGTTTCGATGACCGATCAAGGCTGGGCGTGCCCGTCGTGTTTCCGTGCCTGGGTCAAAAAAACCGAGTCGGCCCGGATCAAGCCCAAGCGTCCGTTGTGGAAACGACTCCTCGGCGTTCTCTTTTATGTGTCGATGATGGTTTTCTTTGGGATCTTTGCCTATAGCGTGCTTCACGAGTTTCTGACGATGCACAAGGCCAGCAACAACATCCGCCAACACCTCCCCCGAGAATAAAAGAGACAGTTGTGTCGCGCGGCGCAGGTTCTTCCCCCGCTTGAAAACGGGGACGCGACTCGCCCGCCAAAAGGGGCCGTTCCCCGGTTTAGCGTTCTATCGGAATCTCGATTGCCGTCGGAGGCGGCACCGTCGGAGGCGAAGCGGGTTGGATGGGACGGGCGTGGTCTCCATCGGTTTTTTGCGGCGGCTTGACTTTGGCGGGCCGTCGCAACGGAGGCAACGCGAAGTCTCTTGGGGGTGGTGCCGCATCGGGCACGGACAAATCAGCAGACCAAAGGGCCGCGTCCCACACTGCGAAATCCGCAGGTCTTTCGGCTGGAACGCCCAGGTCTTTTTCGATGAAATGCTCCAGCACATCCGGCTGCCCGTTATGCCCATGTCGCAATGTGAGAGCCACCGCACCCATAACACTCAAACACAAAAAAGGAATTCCGATCAAAACAACATATCTTCGTCTCAACGAATTGGAAACTGGCGGATTTGTTTTGTGGGTTTCTATTGCGGTTGCGGAATCTTCGGGCAAAGCGGACAGCGCGGACAACGCAGAAAAAAGCGCAGCTCCGTCGGCAAAACGGTCGGTCGGTTCCTTTTTTAGGCAACGCTCGACGACGCTAGAAAACGCCTCGGCCCGCGGCGTTTGTTGCAAAAACGGCAGCAAAGACGGCGCGGGCTTTTCTTTTGCGGCGGCGGACAGCTTCGCCAGGTCGTTTTCGGCAAACGGAGGTTGCCCGCAAGCCAGCTCGAACAACAGCGCGCCCATGGAATACACGTCGCTGTACGGCGTCGCAGGCTGGCCGGAAAAACGCTCCGGTGCCATGTAGCGCGGTGTGCCCAAAAGAGCGCCCGTCTGCGTCAAAGAAGCCGGCTCGTGTGCCTCGGGATGAGGCGATCGGGCAGACGGGGACGGCCCATCGACCGCAGAAAATGTCACATCCGCCGCCTCCGGGTTTCGAGCCGCTCCGCTGGCCGTTTCCGCCGGGGCCACCGGATCGAGCGTGACATCCGCAGACGGCGCGTTAGAGGCCGCACGCTCAGGCAGGTTCGCGTCGCCTGTTGTTTCCGGCAAAAACGGCGCAGTCAGCAGTTTCGCCAGACCAAAATCGAGCAGTTTGGCTTCTCCGGTTTCCGACAGCATCGCATTCGCCGGTTTTACGTCGCGGTGCAGCACGCCGCTTTTGTGCGCCACCGCCAAACCCGCACAAAGCCCAAGCGCAATTCGGAGCACCTGAGACAGCGGCAGCGGTTTTTTCACGTCGGCCAAGCTTTGCCCACGCACATATTCCGACACAAGATACGGTCGTCCGGCCCATTCTCCGACGCGGTACACGCTGACCACGTTGGGGTGCGCAAGCCGCGCAATCGCCCGCGCTTCGGTCAAAAACCGCTCACGCAGCGCCAGATTGGGTTCTTGCGCGATGAACTTGATGGCGACGGGCCGGTCGAGCAGCGTGTCGTGCGCCAAGTAGACCTGCCCCATCGCTCCACGCCCGAGCAATCGAATCATTCGGTATTCAGCGACTTCGGACGGCGGTGAAAAGGATGTGCGCACAGACATACACAAGACTCGCAGGCGATGCGCCGCGATTGTGACAAGCAGAAACGGTTTGGGAAGCGGTTACTGCACCGAAACGACCGAAGACGCCACACCGCAGATGTGCGACAGGCTTTCGATGTGCCGCACCATCACCAGGCCCGGCGCTTGTCCGTGATACGCGCCTTCCAGCAGCAGCCGGAGCGATCGTTTGCCTCGGAACGGCACGGTCAGAAGCTGCATTTGCGTTCCGCCCTGCCCTTGCTGGCCATAGATCAACTGGCCTCGATAGTCGGACAAAATGTCCTCGGTTTGCTTGACCGAGGTCGTCGTCGGCACGGCGATGATGGCGTAGTACTCGAGCGGGTCACGATCTTGGGCAAGCTCCACCTCGAAGGACAATTCTTCGCCGACCCGAGCCGTGGTTTTGGACACATGCACTTTGGCGAAGGGCTGCGTCGTCGGAACCAGTCGCATCATTTGCGGTTTGTCGATGCGAACGATCGCGCCGTCTGGAACCACAAGTTGCGCCGCGCCTTGCACCGTTTCTTCAAACTTGAGCGCGCTGCCGTCTGCTTTTCGTGGCGGTTGCGCCGCCTTTTGCGCCGTCCCCATGAGCAGTTGCAACTCCAAAAACCGCACCAGCGCCATCGGCGTCGAATACACACCACCGAGCAGCGCCGGCCCCTGAATCAACCCCGGCTCCTGCGCCAGAATCATGTTCCGCGCGATTTTTTGGTAAAGCTTCGCAAACTCCGCTTTGTCGCCTTTTTTGTAAAGGCCGATCGCCAGCTCGGTCAGGTATTGCGTCGCGCCCACCCGCTCGAACGCGCGCAAAAAACGGAACGTGTCGTAGGCCTTGGAAAACGACATGTCGGGGTCCCGCTGATTCCAATCGAGCTTCGGAAACAGCTTGTTCTTCGCCCACTGCGTCACCGCGTCGTCCGTCACCACGCGATAGACCACCTGTCCATTGATTTCGACCGGCACCACGTCTTCGCCGTTTGCGTCAAAGCCCGCGACTTGTTCCGTTTTTTGACCTTTGTCGACCAGGGTTTTTTGGATGCGGCCCGAAATCGCCTGCGCCGTTTGCAACGCCTGCTTCACCCGAGGATCGGGCGAGGCCGCCAGTTGCAGCGACCGCACCGCTGAAAACAGATTCCGCGCGACCCAGCCGCTCCACAGCGGATTTGTCGCAAGACCTGGATAAGGGCGGCACAGCCCCTCGGTTTTGTCGCAAAACGCCTCGTCCAGGTCGCGTATGTCTTTGTCTACCGATGTGCGCAAGGTGTGCGCCAAACCGTCATCAGACAAAAGACCCCGCGCCACCGCCGCCAGCAACGCCGATCGCACCGCCACCCGCGCGCTCAATGCCTCTGCGTGGCCAAACCACGACTCGCTCGTCGTGTACACATTCATCGCCATGCCTTTGAGCAGCGGCCCCGTTCCCGCATACACCCGCGCCGTTTCATCCGCGCCCACCGTCACCGTCGAGCCGTCTCCAAATTGCAAACGCGAGAACGTCACTTGCTGCTCTGAAATCGTATCGATGCGCTGTTCTCGGTTGTCGTACACCTTGCCGTCTTGACCCATCAATTTGAGCGCCAGCACGCCCGGTTTCGTCAGTTTCACCGCCAGGTGGTGTGTCGAATGGCCCGGCGGCACAGAAAATTCTCCCGAAATCCCCGGCCCCGACGCCACGAGCCGCAACGTCTGTTGGGTTCCGTTCATCGCATCGATCGGAATCCGCAGGTCCGAACCCGGCACAAACGTCTTCGGCAGCCTCGCTTCGGCCCCCGCGATCCGTTTCACATCCAGCTCTTTTTGACCCTGCGCAAATTCCAACGCTTGGGCCGCGACGACCCGCATCACCACTCGTCCCGTCTGCGGCGGCAACGTCACTTCCACCTGCGCCCGACCGTTGGCGTCCGTCACGATGCGCTGGCAAAACACCACTTTTTTGTCGCCTTCGCGCACTTCTTCTTTCATTTCGTCCTCTTCCCCGTCGCCGCCTGAACCGCCGTTCGCGATACCGCCGCCCATCGAGACTTTGCGTTTCATCAGGCCCCCGCCATAGCCGATTCCTCGACCGTAGCCGCCGCCGCCCATGCCTTTCCCCGACAAACCCAGGCTGCCCATCCCCATTCCGCCGCTCGGCGCAGCCGACGCAGGCGGAGCAGGCGGAGGTGCCATCGACATCGCTTTCATCGGGCGCGGCGCAGAGTCCTTTTTCGCCATCTGCATTTCCTCTCGCTCTGCCGCCACGTCCCGTTCTTCCGCTTCGATGTAGCCCGTGTTGTCCACCCACGACGACACCGATCGCGAAGCATTCCGCACCGAATCTCCCACCCCCGAATTGAGGTGTGACGCTGGGCTCCGCGACGGCACCCGGTTGTCATACACCTCCAAAATCGCCGACAGTGCCACACCAGTCCCCTGGTTTTGCGCGATCACCGTCACTGGCACCACGCCCTTGGGTCGCCCTTCCGCCTGTGTTTCCACCGATACTTTCAACTTGCCCGGCGGAAAACCCATCGCCCAGCCTTCCTTGAATTTCCCACCCACAAAACCGCCGATCGTCACCAGCGAATACGGAGCACCCACCTCGACCTCCAGCTTCCGCCCCGCTGCCAAATCGCTGCCCACTTGAATCTGTTTCGAGGCAAACGTCCCGTCCGCATTCGGCGTGTGGACCCACAGCGCCGCACCGCTCACTTTCGCCGTCGTTTCCAGCACAAGTTTCCCGTTTTGCGCGATGAGTTTTTCCACCACAAACGGGTCGCTGCCCGCTTTCTTGCTTTCCACAAACACGTCCCGCCCGGGTACCTGCACCGTGTTTTCATACGGGGCCACACCTACTTTGTGGTCGTAGCTCACACCCCCTGCTCCAGCCACCATGTCTCGTTCCACATGGCTCGAGCCCTCGAATTGGTGCCGCAAACTTCCCCTCGGAGACACCACCTCAATCTGAAACGGCCCCGAGTGCCCTCCCACATTGAGCGTCCCGAAAAGCTGCCCTTTTTCCACCCTCATCTGCTGCGACGGCCCCGCGAACGTCCCGTTGCATCCCGGCAACATGCAGCGCGAATTCACCGTCACGTTGCCCGAAAATGGCTGGTTCGACATTCGCAGCTCGTTTTTGAACGAAAGACCGTTCCCCCACCGTTTGCCCGCCCCCGCCGCGTTGCCCAAAAACCACGCGCCGTTCAGCCGTTCCAAATCGTCCGGCTTCGTCACTTTTTTCCAGTCATGCGCAAACGACAAAGAACCCAGCGTTCCTTCCACCACCGAAAACGTCGCGTGCGCCTTTTTCCCCTGAACCGTCACGTCGATTCGGTATTCCCCAAGCTCCAGCCGTTTCGCTTCTCCGTCGAGCACCGGCATCACCAACACACCGTGCTCGTCCAGTTTCCCTTTCACATCCTGCGCGATTCCGTCCCGCTTCTGCACTTTCCCCGACATCTCTGCCTGCGGTCGTCCCAGCGCCATCACCTTCAAAAAGACCTTTTCATTCGGCCAGTATTGCGGCTGGTCCGTCGTGACCGACGTAAGGTCCAGGCTCAGCGCCGCTTTCACTCGGTCAATCGGGCCTTGGACTTGGTTTTTGTCCATGTCCACTTTGAAGAACTTGGACTCCCTGATCCCGATCGGCTTTTTCGGGCCCGCGAACGCAAACAAGATAGGAAACACACACAGAGCGACGAGAAGAGGCACAAACTTCTTTTGCATGGTTCCCCATGGTAACGGATGGGAGCTTTCCCCAAAACCCCTTTCACCGCTTCACTTGTTGGATGGGGGACGCTTAGCGCGCGGTCAGGGCCTCTGCCGGTGAAAGCCGCGCCGCATTTCTTGCGGGCCACGCAGCCCCGAGCACACACAGCAACATAGAAAATCCCACAAGTCCCACCACCAGTTCCCCTGAAAACCAAAAATAGCTGTCCGGTTTGAACGGAAAATCCGGCAGCGCCGAACGCGACATCCGATCAATCCCCAGCGCCACAAGCCTTGCCACCAGCACCCCGATCACGCCGCCCACAAAACCCATCACCGCCGATTCCGCAAGCAAAAGTCGAAGCACATCCCATCGGCTCGCACCCACCGCTCGCATCACCCCGAGTTCATGCCGACGTTCCGCAATCGCGCGAAAAAACGTGTGCGCCACATTCAGCGTCGCCACCGCCAACGTCGAAAGCGCCGTCAGCACAAACAGAGCCGTGATCAAGAGCACCGCCAGACCCGCCTGTTCCGCTCCGTTGTCTTCAATGGCAAAACCCAACTTCCGCACCGTTTCCACCACACCCGTTGCGCTCCGTCCTGGCTTCACTTGCACCGTCAGGCTCGAAAATTCCGTCGCTGCCTTTTCGCCCGCGTATTCCGCATTCCATCTTTGTACGTACGCCAACGGCACCGTCAGCCCAAACGTCTGCGCCCGATCCGACACCCCCACGAGCACCAATTTCCGTTGCCGCGCCCGTCCCGCTTCCCGCCGCGACACAAACGACCTCCCAAGTTCCGCTGTGGCCAAAAGACCCCTTAGCTGATTCACCAAAAAACCCGTGATGCGGGGCAGACCGTACATCCTCGCAAAAGACCCGTTGTAAAACTCAAGCAGCGTCGGAGAAATCAGCACCGGAACCGGCGGTTCGCACTGGTTTTTGTCCCACGAACAAAAGAAACCCTGCGGGCAATTTTTGTCCTCTGTGCAAAACGGATTTTTCGCGTTTTCGTAGTCCTTAAATTCCCACGGCGTTGTCTTTTCGCTCACCGCTGCCGGATCGATTCCGTCGATCGGCAAGTCTGTGTAGATCGGTCTTCCCACCAAGCGTTCGCCGCCCCATCCTCGCACCGGAAAGGCCACGCGCAGCCTCGGAAACACCGCCTCTACGTCTTTGTGCGCACGCAGCGTTTCGATCACGTCTTTCGAGAGTGTTTTTTGGCCTCCCACCAGCGCCGAAATCGCCCCCAGCGCCCCCAGCGCCCCCGTGTCTTGCACAGAGGCTTTGGGAGGAATCACCTCGATTCGGTCCGTCGGAAAAATCCGATGCAACACCCGCTTCTGCATTCCCAAAGACATCGCCAAAAAGAACGCGAGCACCGACACCCCGACCGCAATCCCAAACACAGACAGAACAAACGCTCGCAGCGTCCGCAAAAGTGATTGCACAAGCAGGTAGCCCGTTTGCCGAAAAGTCATCGCTCTGTCTCGTCCGCCGTCGCTGTATGCGACACAAGGGGTTCTGTTTTGGGAAGATCGTTTGTTTCGGAATCCTGTGCGATCCGTCCGTTTTTCAGCATCACCACCCGCGTCGTCGCCGACGCAACACGCGGCTCGTGTGTCACCAGCACAAGCGTCAAACCCTCCCGATGGAGTTCCGAAAACAAGTCGATGATTTGCTGTCCCGTCACATCATCCAAATTCCCCGTCGGCTCATCGCACAGCAGCACTTGTGGATGAAAAAACAGCGCCCGAGCAATCGCCACCCGCTGTTTCTGTCCCCCTGACAGCTCACCCGGACGACTCTTTTGTTTGTCCGCAAGACCGACCCTTTCCAGCGCCCCCCGCGCCCGTTCCTTCGCCTCCTTTTGCGGAAGAGGAGACAACGAAAACGCATTCGGCAGAAGCACGTTGTCCAGACAACTCACATGCGACAACAGATGAAAAGCCTGGAACACAAAACCGATGTGTTGGTTCCGCAGGTTCGCCAGCGCCTGGTCCGACAGCCTCGAAAAGTCCTCGCCGAAAAACGACACCGATCCTTCGTATTCCCGATCAAGTCCTCCCACGATGTGCAGCAGCGTCGATTTTCCCGACCCCGAACGCCCCATCAAACACAGCATCTCTCCGCGTCGCACCGTCAAATCCACACCGCGCAACACCTCGGGGTCCCCTGTCGCTGTTCCATATCGTTTGGACAGCTTCTTCACCAAAATGCAGTCGCGTTCGTCGGTCTCGGTCATCGTTCGTGAGGACGCGACTCTTACCACGTTTTTTCAAACCTGTGATCCCCGCCCGTTCGTTCTATGTCGAAGGGGGACGTTTTTGCCATTCTCCGCGCGTCACGACCGGAAGTTGCAAGGACCGCTCCCTTTCCAAATCCAAGTTTCCCAAATGCAGCGACAAAGGAGCTTGCACCCACTTGTAAATCGCTCGCGAAAACAGGGTCGTAAACTTCGTTGCCCAAGCAAACAGACGTTCTTTGGGAAACTCTGGGAACATCTCTGTAAGTACAACTCCCAACTCTGCGGCATCCAGTTTTTCCGCTGCATGAAGCGCGATGCACGCATCCAAAACTGGAAACGGCATCAGGTCTCTTTCATCCTGTTGATCGGGGGCCAATTCCGCAGAAGCCGGAATCGCAATCGTCTCGCGAATCCCGTCGAGTTTTTCCGTTTCCAACAGATAATCCAGCAAGCAATTCACGACTGTTTTTGGCAAGTTTGCGATGACCGCCAGACACCCCATCAAGTCTCCCCCAATCGTTGTGTAGCCTGCTGCCTTTTCGCTCATGTTGCCGGTCTGGAGGAACAAACCGGAAACCGCATTCGACCAGTTCCACATCCGTTCCGCCCGCAGCCGCGCTTGGATGTTCTGCACCGTCAGCGGAGTCAGTTCCTCTCCCGGTTGCAGCATCTTTTGCGTCGCCGCCACTTCCTGTGAAAACGCCTCCTCAATCGGAAGGATCACAAACGGAACGCCCAATTCCCTTGCCGCAATCTCAGCAGCGTTGCGAGTGTTGGAAGAGGAGTACCTTGTCGGCATGTAAAAGGCCCGCAAAATCTCTGCCGTCCTTTCTTTCACCACCGACGGACCATGCGTTTGAAAACGCCTTTTTACATACCGATGTGCAACCAGCAGACAAAGCAGACTGTCCCTCCCTCCTGACAGCGCCACGCCGATCTGTTTGAACGCACCGGTTTTTTCAAAATAGTCCCCCACTCCCATCGCCATCGCGTCCAGCAACTCCTCACAAAACGTCTGTTTTGGATCGACCGGAACGGACGGCGCGGGCAAAAAGAAATTCCTGTGAACCGGACCTGGATAGGAAATCATTTTGGGGGTCTCTGTGATTCTTCCCACCGGAATCACATGCGCCTGTCCAACCGACGATCCACCCCCCGCTTCGTGATCCACCGGACTTGATGGCAGACGCGACAAATACTCTGCGCGATCCGTGCGCCACGTCGTGTTTTCCGTCCTCAGCCGCGTTGTCCGACGAAGATCCACCGTGCAAACCGGTTCCCCTTCCACAAAACGGGGCGCATCCAGCAAGAGTCTTCCGTTTTGGGAAACGAACCCTCCGCCATCAAAAATCAAACCGTCGTTCGCGCCCACTGCATTCACATACAGAACCGTCACATTGTTATCGCTCGCTCGCGTGTTCAGCATTTCCTTTCGCGTGGCATGCACACCGATGCGAAAGGGGGACGCGGACAAATTCACCACAAGCTCTGCGCCTTGATAACTTCTCCGACGCATGGGACCGTCAGGGGACCAAATGTCTTCACAGACTTCCAGCGCGACTCTTCCAAAATCACAATCAAACAGAAGATCCCCAAAGGGAACTTTTCCGCACGGACCCAAATCCACTTCTGTGTAAAGTCCCGGAAAACCCCGCGCCAAAGTTCGTGCTTCATAAAACACGTTGTACAGCGGTAACTTTTCTTTGGGAACCACCCCCCATACTTCCCCTTTCAGCACAAAAGCCGCGCAATTGTAGACCTGCTCCATCGCCTGGACCACAACCCCACAAATGATTGCCATATCAAGCTTCGCCGTCGCTGAAGCCAGCTTGGCAAGTCCCTCTGTTTGTGCTTTTACAAACCCCGGCCAAAGCAGGAGATCTTCAGGAGGATAACCCCCGATGACCTGTTCCGGCAGCGCCGCCAAGGTGGTGTGTGCCTGAAAAAGCCTATGACAAGCAGCCACCGCCCGATCGACATTGCTGCTCGTGGCCCCAACCGTCGTGTTTACATTCCCAAGACCCAAACGAAGCAGTCGCATGTCTTCTCCTTGCCCGCAACGCGCGCAGTTTTTCTACACAGCCGAAGCCAATTCCTCGACGACGTGAGCCAACCGATTCGACAACCTGATCGACCACGCGCCCTCCTGTTTTCCCACCGCAGCCAACTCCAGACCTTGCAACAACGGGGGCAGGGTTGCGATTTGGCTGCGAACATATTTTTGCGTTTCCAGGGGTGTTGAAAGGGGGGCCACAAGTTTCTTCCCGCGCCACAGGGGTTTCAACAGGGGAATACCTCCCTTGGGCGCCTCTTCATCTTGCAACATCAGGAAATCGTGATCTGAGAAACGGTACACCTGAAGCAGACCTGGCAGAGTCGCTTTTCCAGACCCCCGAGACAGCTTCATCGTGAGTTTTCCGTCTGCATTTTTGACCAGTTTCCCAACCGCCCCAATTCCCGTCGCTGAATCCGGGCTGCACGTAATGTTTTCGCCCACTCCGAAACCATCTCCCCCTGCCGCTGCCAATTCACGCACCCGATACTCATCCAAGCCATCCGAAAGAAACAGTTTGGCGTGGGGTGCGCCCAATTCATCAAGGAGCTTCCGCGCGCGGCGAACAGAATCAGGAGTCACCCCGGAATCCAGCCGGATGCCGGACAATTTCCCATCGGAACCTTGCACTGCATGTTCGATTCCGCGCCACGTATCATAGGTGTCCACAAGCAGCGTTGCGTTGCCTGGAAACAGTTCACAAAAGCGGCGAAAAAACGCGCGTTCCGTTTCCGAAACAGGGGTTTGAAGACGCTCGCAAGCTTGGATTGCAAAGTGATCCATGGTTCCCACTGAGGGAATCCCATGTCGGAAGGACGCCGCGACATTGCTCGTCGCTACACATCCCCCAACATAGCTTGCATACGCTGCATCAATCGCGGCCAAAGAATGCGTTCGGCGTTGCCCAAATTCGATCACAGGTCGGGGGATTCCATCGCAACTGGCCGCTGAAACAACGCGGGCCGCTTTTGAAGCGACCATCGACAGAAAATTCAAACGAGACAACCAGGGCGTCTCGATCAACTTGCACAAAGAAAGCTTCGTTTGGACTTGAAGAAGAGGGGTATACGCGGAAATGGGGGAACCCCCAATCAGAAACGGAGTTCCATCTTCCCGCAGAGCCGGACCCGCAAAAGCGAGTGTGCCTTCAGGAAGTGCGTCGATGTCTCCTTCAAAGCCATTCAGCGACGAAAGTTCGGCAGAGATCCGGTCTCCCAAAGGGGTGTTGAAAACAGGTTCCAACACGGGATGTGTGCGCAAGAAATGAAGTTCTTCGGCTGAAAAAGACAGACTTTGACAGTGTTCGATGATGCTGCGGAGACCGCACGACACGACATAATTTCGCTGCTTGGGAAGCTTGCGGAAAAAGAACGACATCGAAAGCGGATCGTTCGTCAATTTCCCATTCGCCGCATGGGCGAACAGCGTCGTCAATTGGTACACGTCCAGTGTCAACGCAGAAAGGCTCACTTGCATCCCCCTACGAGCTGGTTACTCAAACCATGTTGCACGAAACCCGCTGTAAATTTCGCATTTGTCTCTTCGGTTTGTTCGGGAAAAACAGAGCGCGTCAAATCATCCAAAACGATGGCCGAAAACCCCTCTGCTTGCGCATCCAGTGCAGACCAACCCACGCAAAAATCTCGGGCCAGACCACAGAAAAAAATGCGTCGAATTCCGCGCGCAGACAACATGCCACCAAGGCCTGTCGTTGCCCTTTTTCCGTCGGGACCGATGTTCTCTCGGAACGCGCTATAGGAATCGGTGTGCGCGTAAGTTCCTTTGCGCAAAATGACATTCACATGCTCAAGCGGAAGACCGCTGTGAAGCGCAGCCCCTGAAGTCCCCTGAATGCAGTGGGAGGGCCAGAGCGTTTGCACAGAACCATACAACGGAAGGTTTTGGAACGGTGGCAGACCATGTCGGCTGGCGAAGCTGATGTGATCCGACGGGTGCCAGTCTTGCGTGGCCACGACAAAACCGAAACGCGGCAGAAGTAGAGCGATCGGCGTGACGACCTGATCTCCTTGCGCGACGGCGAGTGGACCTCCTGGCATAAAATCCGGCTGAAGATCCACGACCACAAGCGCATCTTGCTCGGGAGCAATCACCCACGAACAGGATTCATTCCCTACTGTCATGTCGTCTCCTTGGATTGATTTCGAGACCGTGCCGAAATCGCGTCCCTCAAGATATCTCAACCGGGCGGGAAAGTGCGAGGCAGTCCGCAAAATCCGAAAGCCCTTCCGATCATCCAACAGGGTCCCAGGGCAACAGGGTCCCAGGGCAACAGAGTCCCAGGGCAACAGGGTCCCAGGGCAACAGGGTCCCAGGGCAACAGGGACGCCGGGCAATCAGGTGAGCGGGGACAACCGCACGGGCTGATCGAACAGAGCACCTCCCTCACCCAGGTCGGTCAAAACCGCCTCGACCAAAGCATTGGCACATCGACCGTCGCGCAAGTGCCCTCCTTTTGGGGCGATCGCAACATCCTTTCGCTGTCTTGAATCGTGGCGGACAACAATGTTCATGCTCCCCAAAGCCGATTGAAGGACTCCCAAACCACCATCGGGGACTCCGCACGCGCTTTGTGGATGAACGGTCACTTCCAGCAAGCTTGTATCGGGTTTGACCCATTGCGAACATTGCGAGTCTGGACTTGACAAAGCCATCAAAAGGAGTGGGTATTCCTGGTTTGGCACCGACGGAGACGGTGGCATTTCATGAACCAAGTTCACCTTGCCAGAAGGAGTCGCAAACGTCCTTTCGGAAAACAACACAGGTGGGGCCAACGGATTGCGCACGGCACCATTTTCCAGGTCCTTGAGCGTGATGTTGTGCGACCCCAATTTGGGCGCAATCATTCTCTCTTTCCATTCCGTTGCAGTGCCTTCCACCACATGTGAAAGGCCCACGCGGGCGGCGAGTTCCTGAATGATCTGTAAGTCCGTTTTTACTTCTTTCGGAGGAGCAATCACGGGGCGCGATGCAGAGAGGTAGTGATGACCATAGGAACCCAACAGGTCATCGGATTCCAACAACGTGGTCGTCGGAAAAACGACGTGTGCAAGCGCTGCGGTATCGGTCAGATTGTGATCGCAAACGACGAGCAATTCACGCGAACGCAAAGACGTTGCCGTGGTGTTGGAATCGGGCAACATCACCACAGGATTCCCACACATCACCCAGACTGCACGAATGGGTGGATCGGACATCGAAAGGAGTTCCTTTCCAAACAGCGGTTCACAGATGGTGCGCGGCGCATTCCCTTTCACGAAAGACGTATCAAAGGCCCCTTTCCGTTTGTAATAGAAGGAAACACCGGCCCCCGCAACACCCAGATTTCCGGTCACGGCAGCGAGCGCATCCAAGGCTCGCACAACCGCCGCGCCATTCCGTTTTCGACCCATTCCCCAGCCAACCAAAATCGTCGCTGGCGCATGTTCTGTCAGCAGGTCCGCAACTACACGCACTTGTGCCTCTGTCACATCGGCTTCCGCGAGCCAATCTGCCAAGCTTCGGCTGTGTGCAAGTTGTCCAAAACCGGCAACGTGATCGCAATAGGAATCGACATCGGGGGCAAGTCTGTTTTCGTCAAAAAGAAGCTGTGTAGCGGCCATGGCGAGCGCAAAATCTCCTCCGGGCCGGACTTGGATGTAGTCGTCACACCATGCGGCCGTTTTGTGACAAACGGGGTCGATCAAAACCAACTTGGCCCCCTTTTGCCGACACTCCTTGAGCAGGGGGAGGAGATGAGGGGAGGCGACAAACGGATTCTTGCCCCACAGCAGAATGGATTTGGCATGGCGCAGATCAAAAAAATCGCTGGAATCTTCGATTCCAAAGTCCTCTATCTGGGCCGCGTCGCCTGCCCCTGAACAGATATCGCCCCGTTTCATGGTGATGGGGCCGAAGTGTTCCCAAAAAGATTCGACGACGGAAGACATCATTCCCAGAGTTCCCCCGGAACGATAAAAGAAGATGGATTCTGGGCCGGATTCCTTTCGGAAACGCAGCAATTCCGAAGCCACAAAATCCAGGGATTCTTGCCACGAAACGGGCAGGAGCTTGCCGCTCACTTTGCTGCGCAAAAGGGGTGTTGTGAGGCGCCTTTCGCTGTATTGCGTGGACAGAAAATGACTCGTCCGGTGGCACAAAAAACCTTGCGTGACGGGATGCTCTGGATCACCCCCAAGATGCGTGGCACGACCGTTTTCGACGGTGACAAGGATGGAACAAGCGTCGGGACAGTCTCGGTTGCAAGTGGTCCGCACTTTCTGTGTTTGCAAAGGCGCATTCATGTCTGGGCTCCAATTCCGCTGCGCGGCATCATCGGAAAACGCCGCAAGGTTGTCAAAATCGCGAGGGAATCGAGGGAGCGCAATCGCGGGGAAGCTCAACGGAGGTACGAGGCAAATCGCTCGCGATAGGTGGCAAATCGGCGGCTGATCGCGTCCGGGGTGAGACCATATTCCTCGAGGCTGTAATGGTGCTTTCCGTGTTTGTGTTGGCGATTGTTTGCAAGCCAATTTTTCATTCGTGCCTCTGTTTCCGTGCTCAAAGGCGCGCCAAATGCTTCGTAGATTTGCCTCACACCCCCCAACGGATCGCGTGCAAATTCGCGATAGGACAGATCAACAAAGGGGGAAGCAGAATGCACTTCGCGGGCCTTGAGTGCCGCGTCCATCAAGACACCCAAATGCTCGATCATCTCGTATCCCAATGCGGCTCGATCCACTTGATCGTGAAAAGCAGAACGCATGGTGAAAAACAGACTGGCTTCCGACGATACAACCTCGACCGGATCGCGATGAAGCATCACAATCCGGGCGTCTGGGTAGACCGAAAAAATAGCCCCCAAACCCAGCAAATGTTGGGGTGCTTTGAGAACCCATCGTTCCCCCGGACACTGCCATTGCAGCAATTGCAATTGGGCTTTGTGACGCTGATAAAGGGGTACCAAATCTTGTTGAAACATCCACTGTGCATACATCGGCAGATTGAGCCCAACCAGAAACCAGACACTTCGGATTTCGTTGGCAAACAGGTTGATGCACTCCTCCGGTTCGGTCGCTTCGAGCGCGTGAATCGCACGAAAACCCGGCGCAAGACGATCCAGAATCGCCAAATTGAGTTTCGCGCGGGCAATCCGAGGGTCTGTGTGATAGGTGCGGCTGGTAGGAGGGGGGCACGGTTGATCCATTTCCCATGGCCGCGGCAGACGCGACGCAGAATCTTGAGCCAGCAGACGATGCAGAAGGGTGGTTCCCGTTCGAGGAAACGACACAATGAACCACGGTTTTTCGATGCGTTCCTGGCGGATTTCTGGATGTTCAAGCAGCGTGGCGGAAACAGAGACGTGGTTGCGAAGGCGCTGGATGAGCATTTGCTTCAGAAACAACCTCCCAAACGGCGTCACATGCGGTTGGGACTGTGCCGCCAAAACAATCTGTTTGGTGGCTTCTCTCACGGCAGGATCTGGTTCGACAGGGGTTTGACCGACGGCCTTCCTGATGAGTGATTCTGCATCGAGTGTCGGTACGTCATATCCAAACCGATGCAGAAATCGCGCGGCACCATTTAGCATCCGAACCGGGATGGGAGGCCGAGGAAATACGGTCGAAGTCATGGAGTCCTCTCTTTGGAAGGGAAACATCTAAACACGAGGCACGCGCACAAGAACGCATCATTTCAAAAGATCGAGACGACTGAAAAGGGGCACTCGGTGTGTTGCGCGGGCGCAGAGTCCAAAAGGGTCTGTTTGGTTTGAATCCAGCGTCGGATTCTAGGAATGTTGCCCCTCCTCATGACTCGACGGCGAACACGGTTGACCGGTGGTGGGGTTTCGTGGGACGCTAAGACATGCACACCTTTGTTCGGAATGCTCCATTGGACCTTACGGCCCGTCCTGAACCAGCGGTGTCGGATCGCAGCGGACCACCGCTCAGCCAAGGGTTTTTGTTCACGTTGATCGGAATGGTGGCGTCAGATCTGTGTTCGGAGGCAACGCTCGAGACGATCACGCAAGCCGATCCAGATTTGTGGTACCCCGGTCAGGCGCTCGAGTCAGTGCTCGACGAAGTGGGTCGGAAGTCCCCGCGCGGTGCGTTTCGGGTAGGGCATTCTGTGTACTTCATGCTTCCCGACAAACTTCGCGAGATAGGAATCCTGGATGCGGCATCCTTTTTCCGAATTTTGCCGTCGCTGTGGCAAAATGTGACGAGAGGGGATTCTGGTCATTTTGAAACACAGATGTTGGGGGACAAAATGGCCCGTGTGGATATGGTCCAGCCATACAACTGCGAGTTTGAAGAAGGGGCTCTGGTGGGTTTTTTGGAGGGCTTGGGACACAGAGAAGTGACAACCCAACATACAACGTGCATGCGTTTGGGAGAGCCCGCTTGCAAGATTCTGATTTCTTGGAAGTAGGACGCCGTAGATTCCGATGACAGACTCGAATGAACGAATCACCTCTCGCATGAATGCAGAGGAAAAAACGCTTCTGCGCAAGGTGGGAACCGCGCTGGCGAGCATTCTGCATGGAACGCTGGTCGAAGTGCCGGAAACGAATCGGCGCGACGAGCTGGGCCTCTTGTGCGCGATGGCAAACCGAATCGGAAAGGAGATTCTGGCCGCGCGGAAGCGAGATACCCAGTTGCAACAGGAATTGGAAGACAAACTGACAGAATTGAAACACTCCTACTCCGTGCAAAACGAGCTTCTTGCGACAATCCAGGCGTTGTCTTCCCCTTTGCTCCATGTGCATGCGGGGGTACTCCTTGTGCCGATCATTGGACATATGGATGCGGAACGGAGTGAAGCTGTGTTGGAGACGATTCTGCAAGGAATCTCGCGGGTTCAGGCGCGTGTGGTGATCCTGGATCTCACGAGTGCGATTTCAGGGGATGTTTCGACGGCAACGATGATCAGCCATGCAGCCGCGACGGTGCGTTTGCTGGGGGTTGAGTTGATTCTTTCGGGGGTCTCTGCGGATTTTGCGCGGGTGGCAGTGAAAAGACAGCTCGCGTTCGATGCGGCACACAGCTACCGCGAATTGCACAGTGCGTTGTCGGCTGCACAAAAATTGGTCTCTGCACGCCGAAATTTGCACTGAGAAGACACAGCTACTTTCCGAGCATCCGCCGCAATTTCTGCCGATCGCTTTCAAACGTGAGGGAGGACGTGAGCTGCATGAAGTTCTGCGGATCAACCGCGCGCGGATACAGCATGGCACCGATCTTCACTTGTTCTTCCCCGAAGGTTGCGGGGCGCATCAGTTGCACAATCTGTTCGCACGTAAAGAAGTGCCCGCTGCTGACCAAATCTCTGGCGTAGTTGTATTTCTCGTCGCTGAATGACAGCCGTTTCATCCCCGAAAGGAGCTGCGCAAACTGCCCAGGGTCCACTGGATAAGCCTGCGTATGCGGATAGGAATGCGGAGGCGGTGTCTGTTGGTACACAGGAGGTTGAGGTTGCGGCGGCGGCTGATAACCAGGGGGCGGTGTCTGTTGGTACACAGGGGGTTGATGTTGTTGCGATGGGTGTTGGTACACAGGCGGAACAGGCTGGTATGGAGGCGGCGGTGTCTGTTGCGGCTGCGGTTGATAAGGGGAAGGACTTGTTGCGGGGCCCTGTCCAGGAAACGTAGGCATATAGCCACCCTGGAACGGGTCCCAAATCGGCCCCCGATAGACAGGGGGTTGATAACCAGAGGGCACCCGATAGTCTCGCGGCACGGGCACGGGTCGATACTGCCCATGTCGCGTCATGAGTTGTTCCAAACGCTGCCGCATGTGTTCAATGCTTCCGGCGATTCGCCACACAACCTCGGGGTCCCTATCAAAGGAACGATTGTTGAGCAGCGCCATGTTGAAAAGCCCCTCCATGGCTGCGCGACCGCCAGTGTGAAACCGCTCTTGATCGGCCAGTGTGCGCAAAAGATTGATGCGCACGGCGATGATTTGCTGATGGATCTGTTGCCCGGTGCGGTGATCGTCGCGTTCTCCGTTGAAGGCTTCGATCTGGGCCAGATCCAAAAGGAGTGCATGAACCCCCGGACGGCGAATGGGACGGGCCTCTGCTTGACCCTCTAGGAAACCCACATTTGAAAGGGGGATGAAACTGAACAGCAGACCCAACACAACAGAACGGCTTCGCATGGAGTACCTCGACTGACGTTTCGTTTTACAGGATGGTAGGATTCTGAAAAGACGATACTTCATCGCGCCTTCTTCAGTAAAGACAACTCACAGAACCAGCGCGCCACAGTGCGGGTGGCGATTCAATGGATTGCTCAGTGGAGGATGTTGCAGAGGGAGCTTGCGCGGGTTTGGCGTGGAAACGTCAGAAACGGCCCGAGGCCCCCAGACCGCCGCCGCCACCGGGTAGGGCGATGGGAGCAAAACTGATGCTCGGACCGGGGGTGTCGTACACGGGAACGCGGCGACCGGTCACCGCGCCTGCGATGGTCAACGCAAGCCCGGTGCCCTGAACCAGACCGGACAGGACACACGGAATCGCGGGCAAAACCGCCCATCCGCTGTAATAGGGGTTGCTGGAGAGGTAGCTCAGCTCGATCCAGGGCCCAATGACCGGGATGTACAGCGGCCAATAAGTCCCGTGCTTGGAGGTGCTCGCTGCGGAACTCAAGTCTTGGTCGAGCGCATTCCACAAGGCCGTCGGCAACGCGGTCAGCATGTACGAACCACCCAGGATGGCGATTCCCGCGATGAGAAGCCCTTTGTTGGGCCTTCGATATTCATATCGAAGGGGCTGCGGAGGCGGAGGAGGTATGGGCTGTCCATACGCGGGCGGAGGTATGGGCTGCCCATACGCAGGCGGAGGCACGGGCTGTCCATAAACCGGAGGTGGGTAGTACGGTTGCCCACCGGGATAAACGACCGTTCCCGGCGGCGCATAGTAGGGTTGCGGAGAAGCGCCGGGCGTGGTCGGCCCGACAATGGGCGGCGGCGGATTCACAACGGTCGGCGGGGCTGGGGCCACAACCGTTGGTGGAGCAGGTGCCATGGGAGGCGGCGGTGCGACAATGGTCTGCGCCTGCGCGGCCCCCAGACCTCCCCCGAAAAGCGATAGCGCGAACACGCCCGTGAAAAAAAGTTTGCGATAGGTTGCTGTCATATTCGGACTCCCTTCTTTCGTCTCAGGATGGCGCGTCTTCTTGCGGCATGCAAGCGATGGTTGCGTTCGCTCTTTCGAGACCCCTTGCGAAAGAGGATGTTCTTACGAGCGAACCGCAGGTTCCAAAAAGGTCAACACGCCGCGACGGGGATCGACCGAGACGGCCACACCAAGCGGCACCGCCCGGTTTCGCGCGCCGTGCCCCAAAGGAAGCCCGGACAGAAGTGGCAGACCGAGGCTTCCGATGCGTTCAGACAGCACATCGAGCGCGGAAGGATGCTCGGACGGCCCCTCGCACCGCAGCAATTCGCCCAAGACGACGGCCTGAACATGAGCAAACGCGCCGGCATGGATAAGGTGTGTGAGCGCGCGGTCGATGCGATAGGGGGCCTCGGTCACCTCTTCGAGCAAAAGAACAATGGGGCCACTTTCCTGGAACATGCGTTGCAGCGGGGTGCCACACAGGCGCGAAAGGACTTCCAGATTCCCGCCCAGGAGCCGCCCCTGCGCGGGATGGGACGCTTGAGTCAGCAAAACCAAATCCGTCACAGCCGGGGGCGGCGCAGGGTCTTCCAACAACGCAAACAGCGCCGCCTGGTCGTCTGCGGGCAGCTCGGCCAGTTGCGTTACGACGGGACCATGCACGCTGATCCGTTTGTGGAGCGCCCAAAACGCATGCAGCACGGTGATATCGGAAAAACCCACCAGCGGTCTGTGCGGAAATTCGTGCGGTGTGAGTGCAAGCAACTGAGGCAGAAGCCGCAGCGCCCCATGTCCGCCGCGCGCACAGAAAATACCGTGGACCTGCGGATCGGACATCGCCCAAACGAGTTCGGCCCACCTGCGCCCATCTTCCCCAGCCAAAAAACCCCGCTGCGCGACCAAACCATCCGAAAACACCGTTTCATAGCGAGCCGACAGCACCGACATGCCCGGCCAAAGCCTTGTTTGAGGGACCGGGCCAGAGGGCGCGATGACCGCGATCGCGTCTCCCCGTCGCAACCGGGCGGGCTTTTGCCACGCCGGGCCGAGTGCCTCAACCCGTGATGTCTTCGCCGCCATCGACTTGGATGACATTTCCCGAAATCCAACCCGCCAGAGGATGCGACAGCACCGCGATCGCCCCCGCCACGTCGGCAGGTTGCGTGAGTCGCCGCCCCGGATTCCGTTCTTGCGCGACCGCGAGCATTTTTTCGTTGCCGGGAATTTTGCGCAGGGCCGGTGTGTCGGTCACGCCCGCGCACAGCGCATTCACCGCGATGCCAAACGGCCCAAGCTCCAGGGCAAGCTGGCGACAGTGCGATTCGAGCGCCGCTTTCGCCGCCGACACCGCCCCGTATTGCGGAATCACCCGGTGGCTCCCTGAGGAAGTCATCGCAAAAATCCGCGACCCCGCCGACAAAAGCTTTCGCGCAAACAAATCCTGCGTCCAATACAGCAGTGAGTGCGCCATCACATCGCACGTCATGTCCATGTGCGACTTCCCGATCACATCTGCCGGGACCGACGACGGCGGCACGAACGGGCGCAGCGTCCCAAACGCCAGCGAATGGACGAGCACCCGCACGCGCGGTTCAGCGTGGCCCACCGTCGCTTCGGCGATTTGGTCGCACATCGCCTTGCGTTTGTCCTCGTCGGCTGCATTTTGGTTCAGAAACAGCGCCTTCCGCCCCATGCCCTGGATTTGCGACACGATGCGTTCGACGTTGGGCATCGTGCTTCGCCGGTCCAAATGAACGCCCGCGATGTCCATCCCCAGCGAAGCGAGCTTGAGGGAAATCGCCTCTCCAAAACCGCTCGAAGCCCCCAAAATGACCGCCCATCCCGAAAGCCCGAGCGAAAAACCGTTTGCGCTGCCTGCGTCCGAAGTCGTCGTGTTCATGCCGCCTGAAATACCACGGCCCTCGCGAGCAAACCATCCTTTTGCCCGGAAAGCCCCCGCTGCTTCAAACAGGCAAGTCTGCAAACCCCCAAAACAAAAACCCTCACTCGTCGCCAAGGGAGGGTTTTTGCGCTTTGTGCTCAGAGTCGGAATCGAACCAACGACACGCGGATTTTCAGTCCGCTGCTCTACCTACTGAGCTATCTGAGCGAAAAGCGAGGGAACGCTACGTTTTTCTTTTTTTCCCGTCAAGGACTATTTGAGACGGAAGTGCGCAGAAGTGTACGGCTTTCCCCGTCTGCGTCCGGGGGCACAAAGCCCGAAGACGCCTTGCGTGGAACGGCAGAACACGCTGCCGAGCTACGCGCTTTTTTGTTTTTTCAATTCGGCGAGAAGTTCGGGCAGGGCTTTTTCCCACGTTCCGACGAAACCGTAGTCGGCGACCTGGAAAATGGGGGCCTCGGGGTCTTTGTTGATGGCGACGATGACTTTGCTGCCTTTCATGCCGGCCAAGTGCTGAATTGCGCCGGAAATCGCGACAGCGATGTACAGGTCGGGCGCGACCACTTTTCCGGTTTGGCCGACTTGCAGATCGTTCGGCACCATGCCCGCGTCGCAGGCTGCTCGACTGGCCCCGAGCGCCCCACCGAGCACATCACACAGTTGTTCGAGAACGGCGAAGTTTTTGGCTTCCTTCATGCCGCGTCCGCCCGAGACCACGACGCGAGCCTCGGTCAAGTCGGGTCGGTCGCGTTTTTGGGTTTGCAGCTCGACGAACTCTGCGCCAAGCGCATCGATCGAGCCGGGAGCGACTGCGGTCACAGGGGATGAACCACCGGAAGGCTGCGCGCGAGGGAAATCGGTTTGCCGACCGCTCACGACGACCACGTCCGACAAAACTTCCAGCGTTTGCAGGGCATTGCCCGCATACGCCGCTCGGCGGAATTGTTTGGCCGACAGAACCGCGCTCACGTCGGGGGCAAGGCCCGCGTCCAGCATCGCAGCCACGCGCGGAAGCATGTCTTTGCCGACGGCTGTCGCACAACCGGCCACATGTGACACCCCCTGTTCTTTGGCGATGCGCGCGACGATCGGAGCATACGTTTCGGCCAAGCAATTCTTGAGCGCGGGCGCTTCAACGGTGAACACGCCGTCGGCACCAAACGAAGCTGCTTCCTTGGCCGCATCGGCGACGGAATCACCGATCAGGACAAAAAACAGCTTGCCGCCGTTTGCTTTGTGAAGAGCCGCCGCAAGAGAAATCGCAGAGAACGCGGCGGGACGGAGACGCCTTTCGGCCTGCTCGAGGAAAACAAGTATGTTGCCCATGGCATCACCTCAAATGACTTTGGCTTCTTTGTGCAGTTTTTCGACCAGTTCAGGGATGGACGCGACCTTTTTTCCGGCCTGGCGGGCAGGCGGCATGTCCGCCTTGAGCACCTTCGTCTTCATCGCCGCCGAGACACCCAGTTGTGCGAGCGTCGTTTGTTCCAGCGGTTTGTCCTTCGCCGCGCGAATGCCCTTGAGCGTCGCGTAACGCGGACCTTCTGGATACGAAAACGTCGCTGCCGTCCGGCCATTTTTGACGGCTTGTGGAGACACGATTCGCAAATCCACCGTGACCACCGCTGGCAGCCGCACTTTCTTGAGCTCAACGCCCGCGTCCACTTCACGACCGACGACAAGCGCCTTGCCGCCGTCTGTAACCTGGATGCTGCACGCAAACGTCGCTTGCGGCCACCCGAGCAGCGCCGCGAGCCTTTGCCCCACGTCGTTGCCTTCGTTGTCCGCCGCCAGTTTGCCGAGCAAAACCAAGTCCGGTTGATCTCGCTGCACGATCTTGAGAAGCGTCTGCGCGACCACGTTCGCATCGAGTGCTTCGTCTTTGGCATCGACACGAATCGCTTTGTCCGCGCCCATCGCGAGCGCCGAACGAAGCTGCGTCGCCACATCCGCCGGTCCGAGGGTGGCTACCGTGACTTGCCCGAGGCGCGCTGCTTGATTCGCACCGTCCTCGGTCAGGCGGAGTGCCGCCTCGACTGCGTATTCATCGAACTGGTTGAGCTGCCAATTGGCAGCCCCCAAGTCGATGGCGTTGTCTTTGAGTTTGAGTTTTTGGGTTGGATCGGGAATCCGCTTGGCGGTGACAAGTATCTTCACGGCCACTCCTTCCTGTGTTTCACGTTTTTGCGTTTCACGTTCTGTGGTTTTGCGTTGCCGAAAAACAGGTCCGTCTCACAAGTTGCACTCGCGAGACAGCGGCAACCTAAGTTGTTTCAAAAGTTGCTTCATCCGTTTTTTCACAGATACCAAAACCCCCCACTAGATACCAGCACTATCTAGTTCCCATCCAGAAACGTCTGTTGGGAGGGTGTCGGGTTTGCTCGACGTTTGGCGTACCATGGGGGTGTGAGGGATACATCTTTGCAAGAGACACTCTCGATCGTCATTCCCTGTTACAACGAAGAGGCTGCGCTGCCGTCGCTGAGAGAGCGCCTGCCACCGGTGCTCGACAAACTCGACGGACGGTATTCCGATGTGCGCGTGTTTTTTGTCGATGACGGATCTACCGATGCGACTCCGAGGTTGCTCACGGAATGGGCTTGCGTTGAACCGCGTCTCACGGTGCTTTTGCACGAACAGAATCGCGGTCTTGGTGCGGCGCTGAAAACGGGGTTTGCCGCCAGTCGCTCCGATGTCGTGGTGACGACTGATGCGGACGGGACGTATGAATTTGCAGAAATCCTGGGCCTGCTCGCGTTGCTTCTGCCCGACGTGGACATCGTCACCGCGTCTCCGTATCACCCCGAGGGAGGTGTCGAGGGCGTTCCAGCGTATCGCCTGATTTTGTCCCAAGGTGCGTCGCTGTGTTATCGCGTGCTCCTCGATCCGCACGTTCACACCTACACTGCGATGTTTCGTGCGTATCGTCGGCGCGTCCTCGATGAGGTGCGGTTTGCCTCGCCAGGCTATCTGTCGATGGCTGAATTGTTGGCGGATGCCGTTTTGCGCGGCTTTTCCGTCGCGGAGTTTCCGGTCGTGCTCCACGTCCGCAAATACGGTCAATCCAAAGCGAAAGTCGCTCGCATTTTGCGCGACCACTTGGGTTTTCTGTGGGCATTGCAAAAACGGGTGCGCTCCCAGAAACGAGCCGGGCTGTGAGCCGCAAATCGTTTGTCGTTTGCACGGTCCTTGGCACGCGCCCCGAAATTGTGAAATTGGCACCGCTCGTGCCACATCTCGACGCAGAAACGCACATTCGGCATGTCCTTTTGCATACCGGCCAGCACTATTCCACCGAGCTTGATGCGGTGTTTTTTGACCAATTGGGTCTTCGGCCTCCAGATGTTCACTTGTCCGTCGGGAGCCAAAGCCACGCGGCCCAAACAGGCGCGATTCTCGTCGGTGCCGAACAGTGCTTCTTGGATCACGATGTTCGTTTGGTGCTCGCGTTGGGGGACACCAACAGCACGCTTGGGGCGGCGCTGGCTGCGGCAAAACTCGCGATTCCCGTCGTGCATATCGAAGCGGGCTGCCGTTCGTTTGTGAAAACCATGCCCGAGGAAATCAACCGCGTCGTCGTCGATCACCTCGCAACCCAACTTCTGGCTCCCGACGAGCAGGCCAAAGCCCATTTGTTGGCCGAGGGCATTTCCGAAAAGGACATCACCGTCGTCGGATCGACCGCCATTGATGCGGCCCGGCATTTTGCGAAAAAGACACTCGGACGAACCATTGTGCGGGATGCGCTCACCCATTTGGGCCTGTCTGCGACGACGCCGTTTCTGCTGTGTACCGTCCATCGAGCCGAAAACACGACCGCTTCTGTGTTGCCCGGTTTGTTGCGCGGTTTGGGAAAACTCGCCGCTCGTCATCCGATAGTCTGGCCGGTTCACCCTCGGACGCGCCATTTTCTTGCGGAATACGATCTGCCGATACCGCACAACGTCCTTCTTTTGCCGCCGCTCGGATATTTGGATCTGTTGGCGCTGCTAAAATCCGCACAAGCCGTGTGTACCGACTCAGGAGGTTTGCAAGAAGAAGCCTATGCGCTTGGCACACCGGTTCTGATTTTGCGAGATGAGACCGAATGGACGTATCTGGTCGAACATGGTTGCGCTGCCCTTATCGGTAAATGCGAAGAAGACATCGAAACGCGCGGATTGGCTTGTTTGACTCAAGAATTCAAGCAAACAATGCGCACAGCTGCACAGAAATTGTCTGCACAATTGCACGATGGCTCAGCGTCGTTATCTATCTTGCAATCGATCAAACAACGCTGGTTTCCAAGCGCGCTTGCTCAGAACGGTTTTCCACCGACTTGCAGAAACGCAGACCAAGCCGGTGCCGGCGTAGGTGCCACTTCCAACGTAGGTGCCAAATCATAGAATGGGTCAGGCGTGTAATACGTTTGATTCAGCACGTTGTAGAAGTTCAAACTGGTCCACAACCGATTTTTGAAGAAGTGTGCGCGCACGCCCAAATTCAAGATCGCCTGCGGTGGCAATTTGTCGAACGTCAAATCCGAGATATTCGCAATGGTTGTTCCGTCGGCCAACGACGTGGTACGCAATCGGTTCGGATCATCGTAAGAACCAACCACCAGCAAGGTTCCATTGTGCTCTAGAAATCCCGGAATGACCGACAAGACCCATCCCAGGTTGAAGGAATGTTGAGGAACGCTTCGCAGCACACCGCGATCGTTTGTCGTAATGTGCAAAAATGAATAATTTGCAGATAGCGTATGATCGCCGATGTAGAGACGCCCAGCGGATTCAACCGTATGGATTTGTCTGTGTGAATTGAGTGCAGCACCGTTGTCGGTTCCGTTCGCATCCAAACGACGGTTTGTATAACTACCGTTTGAGATCACGATCAATCCATTTAGATCGGTATACGCATAATCGACGCGCAATTGCAGCGCGCGGATGGGGCCGATGTTTCGCAACAGTTTCGCGTTCCATTCGCCTTGAATGGCTTGGCTTTTTTCGTTGCTGAGGCTATGGCTCCCGCTAAACTGCACGGCTGCACCATTCGAGTCGGTATTGTTGAACACAGGCGGCCTGAAGCCCGTCGCATAGTTTGCTTTTACGTGCATATCTCGATAGAAGTTCCAGACCAGCGATGCGCTTCCCAAAATTGTTCCGCTGTTTCCGACATTTCCAAAGTTGTATTGCGCTTTTCCAAAACCACCTTGAATACGCAAACCAGCATCGAGCGTCAAGCTATTCACCGGACGGAACGTATCAGACAAATAGACGGCGGCGACTGCGCGGTTGGTCCCAAACAAAAACGGCAACGGGCAGCCGTTTTTGAACACTGGCGTGGTTCTTCCTGCCTGTTCGAGCGGACAACTGATGGGCAGTGCTTCGGGTGCGGAAATCGGGAAACGAACGGTCATTTCCGGTGCCCACTCGTAAAACAGATCGCCACCCCACAACAGACGATTGCGCAGCGGAAGCGACGCATCTCCATCAATCGTCAAACCCATTCGGTAGGAACGAATGGTCGTATCAAAAGTGGTTCCAGATGGATTTCTGGACGAGGCAGGCAAAATGACTGCATTCAAATCACGCACAAATTCGATCGCATATCCTTTGATATCAAGACCCAGCCGATCCTTGAGAAACCGGCCTTTGTAAGACAACGTGACGAAACGATCAAAAGATTGAAGATAATTGCGAACTGGCGTGCTCGACGGGGCATTCGTCGATGAATCCCATGCGCCCGAGGTCGGATTGTTCGCGAAAGACAACGACGTATTCATCAGCGCGAACGGAACGGAATACGACAAAGACACTGGACCATACGTCAACTTGCCATCAATGTTTACAATCCACGAACGCTCTGGATTCGTATCTGTATTCAGAGAATACAAATGTGGGCCCGGCAAAGACGGCGCTGCATTACGGGACAGCGAAGCAAGGACGTTGTATCGAGGAGCAATGTAGGTTTCGTAACTGACATGTTGCACAATGCTCAAACGCGGGCCACGTTTGAAACGGAAGTTTTTGCCGAACAGAACGTAGGCGCGGAAATCCTGTGGAGAGCCAGGCCCATCGCCGTAACCCGCACTGGCCTCGAGGCCGTTGATGTCATCAGCGTCTTTGCTGATCAGGTTGACGATGCCCAAAAACGAGTTTGCGCCCCACAGCACACCGCCAGGCCCGGTCACGACTTCGATGCTCTTGACGGTTTCCAGAGCCAAGGCGCGGTTGTACGTTCCGATGTTGAGGACGGGCTCGAACATGGAAACACCGTCGCGCAAAAGCAACGCGGCTTGCGCGGTGCCTCGGACGAGTGGCATCGGAAGCAAGTTGCCGCCGTTGTTGCTGGACAGCCAACCGGGGATGGTTTCGAGGACTTGGTTGATGTTGCGGTAGCCGCGCGCCTGGATTTCGTCGGCGCGAACGACAGTGACGATCGAGGGAGCTTCCTGGACGGTCGTGACCTGCTTGGCGGCGGAAAGCACGCGATCCGCGATGTCGATGTCGCTCGACGCGCCGCGATCGGTTTCGGTTTTGCTGGCCGTTTCGCTGGCCGGCTCCGGGTCGGGCAAAAGTACATCGTATGTGGGATCGAGCACCGACGGCGCAGGGCGCGCAGGCGGCGCTTTGTCGGCACCCCGCGCAGACAGGCTCATACCCAGGACGAGCGCGACGACAAAGCACCTCATAGAAGCCCTCCGGCGCGCGGAAGCAGCGAATACACCATTTGGAGCATGATGCGTCCCGACGGATTTCGCGGGTCGTCGCCCATGAGTCCGCCGCCGCCAGTCACGGTGAGCCGCACTTTTTCCGACGGCAAAATGTAAATCGAACCGAGCATTGCTGCCGTCGAGTATGTGACGCCCGAGGACACGGGAACGGTCCCGAGTGCTTCGACGCCCAGACCCAAGTATTTGTGTGCTCGCAGGGTCAAGGCACCTCCCCAGGTCAACTCGTGACCGACGGACCAACGCTCAGCAGGCGCGGCGGCCTGGGCTGGGGTGGGATTCGGCTCGACAAGTTGGCTGGTTTCTCGAACGACGGCCCCGAAGTTGCCGATCGCATGAAAACGACCCAGCAACACCCCGACAAGCAATTTGGGCCGAAACGTGAAATTCCGGTCGCCCAAAAACGAAGCCCTGTCTCCCACGGGAACGGTCGTTTCCAAAAGAGTGCCGATCTCGAAATACTTGCCGCCGTAAAAACGGGCTTTGATGGCGAAACGGGGGTCGCGCAAACCGGCGGAACTCAGACTGACGTTTTGGCGAGGCTGCCCGCTATAAAGACCAGTCGGCGTCGTGGAGCCGTACACCGAACCGCTGGCCGGGGGAACGACGACGGTTGGTTCGCCAACAGCGTTGGCATCGTACAGGTTGACACCGACGGGAATCATCGCGGACAGCGATAGAAACTCCCACAGACCAAAATAGAAACCGACATCGAGTGTGACCTGGTTTTCCACGACGGCAAACGGCGCTTCTTCGCGATTCAGCTTCGTGTCATTCAGCAAAAGACGCAGCGGTTTTCCCGCCCAACCCACATTCGCGAGCATTCCAAATTCAAACTGCTGAGGCGTTTGCGCGCGGTCTATCACCTGCAATCCGTACGCATCCATCGCGGGTGCCGTCGTCACGAGATCGAAACTTCGATCGGCAGACGCCGTGGGGACGTGTAATCCCAAGGCACACAAAAACCCAACGATACCCACCGTCTGGCGCATCAATTCAACCTCTCTTCCAGTTGAGTGAGCACAGACGCCGAGCCGACGAGCGTCGTAAAATTGGCCACCACGCCGGGCGGATTCGTATTGGCATACATGCCAAATTTGATCGTTCCGCGCCCGGCCATCGAGTCGGGCAGTCGGCGGCCAAGCATGATCGGATAGAACACGCCACCTGGCATCGTGCGGCTATCGGGCTCGATGCGGACTTGGATTTCGACCACATCCTTCCAACTGGTCGGAACCGAAAATGTGATCGCCGAAAAGTTCTGCGTCGGTAGATCGGGAGACGCGGTGCCCGCGCCGGTTTGATACAGGAACGAACCGAAGAGCACCCCCGACAACGGTTTCGTGTATTGCTTGGGGTTTCCGACATAGAAGTAGGGATGCGTGTCTCGATAATTGCGACACACATCAAGGCGTTTGGCGGATTCGGCGTCGTCCTCGGCGGTGGTCGGCGTGATGGCCTGCAAACCGCCTGAACGTCGTGGCTCGGCGAGCGTGTCTGGATTGTGTTGAACCAGAACAAGCAGGGTCGATCCGGCGCGGCCTTTGGCGACGACATTGGGGTCGGTGCTCGTCGATGGGAACGTCGCCAGTTTGGACAGAACTTTCCCGGCTTGGAGGACCAAGCGGTCGCGTTCCGCAAGCGTCACATCGGAAAGGGGGTCATCGTCCGAGGTTTTTTGCGCCTTTTGTGTGAAGTACTGCGCACCGCAAATCGGCGCTCCCAACGAACCGCGACTGCAGCCTCCGTCATCCCGATCGAGGCCACGAATGGAACACGGTTCGCCTGGATCAATCACGGGTACCACTTGGAAACCGGAAAACGAGTTCGGATCGGCCTGCCCACCGACGTTGGCCAAAACCCGTTCGGGATTTGGATCACCCGCACGATAGGCGTACATCTCGACATGGTGACCCGCAAACGGCAGCGTCGGAGCAACCGGAGGCATCGTGCATCCCGTCGGAATGCCGGGGGCGATGCAGAGCGGCGGCGAAAACGGCCAAGCAACCGACATCGCGACCACCGAGCCCGTGAAGGTATCGCAACCACCGGCCAAGGCCAGCAAGAACGCAAACAATAAGGACAGCTTCCGCGACGAGCCTAACACACACAAAAGCGTATCGAGTCGCCCGAACACCTGTCAATCAATTCCCTTGTTTCCTGTCCGAGAAGTCCCCGCCGCAACCGCCCCCACCGCTGCCACCTCGGGCGCGTATGTAGGTGTATTTGGCCGGACTTGATTGGCTAGACTTGAAAATGTGCGGGGTTATTTGGAGCCGAGTCGGGCGGTGCGTTCGGTCAGGTGCCAGCCTTTGGGGCTGTGGACGAAGCGGAGTGTGACCATGTGGGTTTCGGATTCACAGGGGTTTGCGAGATAGACAAACGTCACTTCGTTGCCCCGCAAGGAAAACGCCGGTTCCCCCTTTTGAAAATCGGGCACCTCGGGTGCCTCTGCATCCGAACACTTTTGCTGCCCCCTTTTTACGGTCAACAGGTCGGCAGCGGTTTTGGGGAGAAGCTGAGTCGGCCAAAGCAGGGTGTCTTTCTCTTTCAAGAGTCGTTCGACAGAGTTCACCACCTCTTTTTGCGTCTTCGCCTCCAGGTCATACGTCGCTTTCCCAAACGAAAGGGGAAATTGGGTATGCGCCGCCAAGACAGTTCGGTCTCCGGCTGCGATCGCTCGGTGGTATTCCCGCAAAAACGCGACAAAGGACTCTTGGAACACTGGGTCTTGCGTCATCACACTCCCCACGGCTTGTTTTGCACGCTTTTGAGGCTCAGCAGATGCTCCCTGCGCGACGACAAGCATTCCCGCGCATGCGATCTTGACCCAAGCGTTGCCGATGAACAAACGGCGACCAAACCCAGCGATTCCCACTGCGCGCACCGTTTGTGTCTTTCTTGGTTTCATCGGTTTCATCGGTTTCATCTTCATCAGGTCGCCTGCGTAACACAACCCGCAAAACCGCTCAATGGGTGTTGTGTTTGACGTTCCAATAACCCGAAGAACCAGCTTTGAGCTGTTTGTCGGTCATCGTGCGGATGTTCCGATTCTTGTTCCGCCCGCCATCGTTGACGTTGAAGTTTTTTCCGTCGTCCGAGACACCGGTCAGCGTCATGAAGTGTCCACCGTATTTGGTGTCTGTTCCGTCCTTGCGCGTGCCGTGGACGTTGTGGCCCAGGAACATGACTGGGATTCCGTTGCGCAGAGACTCTACAGAGTTGGCCAAGTTGTCCACCGACTTCCCTTCAAAACCTGGGAAGCTACCAGACAGGTCTTTCATCATGCGGCTTCCATCGGTGCCGGAACCTTTTACGCGCCCGTGGTTCGTAGCGTAATCCGCCATCTTGCGGGGAGAATAAGGGTCCTTTTCCCCCTTGGAGTGATGGCCTTCGGGGTCCTCTTGGTCCGCAAAATCCATCATCATCGCGAGCGAAGTCGGCCCGCACCCCGCTTCCGTCATGTTGGTGTAGGTCTTGTCTTTGCCATACACCGTGTCTCCCCACCGTTCGTCGAACTGTTCATACTGCTTGGTGGTCGAAAGGAGTCCGGTTGCCAGCGTCTTTTTGGTATCGAGCAGTTTTTGCTTCGCTTCCGGGGTCAGTTTGGGGTCTTTGAGCTGTTCGTTGATGGAATTGATCTCGCGCCGATCGTGCCACCTTTGCAGAGCGGTCTGTTGATCGGAATACTTGTTCTTTTCCGTCTCAAGCTCCGTCTTTTGTTTGAGCAATTCCTGTTGTTCTTTGGTCAGGTCCTTGGGCAGTTTTTCGGGCAGTTGTTTGGAAATCGCGCCGATTTCGGTGTCATACGTCCCGCTGCGGTCTTTCAGGCTTTTCAACAGCTCTTCGCGATCCGCGTTGAGTTTCGTGGTTTCTCCATCGGTGATTTCCGGTCTTATCGGCCCGCCGGAATCCAGAAGCGCGCGCAGCTCTCGGTTCGACTGGATTTGATCGTCGATCGCGTGGTCTTCGTGCCCCCGGTAATCATCGAGCGTCGGCTTCTTCGGCCCGAGCAGCGACGCAAACGGAGAAAAACCCAATCCCTGCAAACCAAGGGGGTCGTCTGCATAGTGTCCAAACAACCCCTGTGCGTGATGAGCGGTCAAAGGGGACACAGGTCCCGGCGTCTTGTGCGGAGAGAAGAGCTCAGGTCGCATCGGCGGATGCCACGCGCTGTTCGTTGGGGTTTCTGGCAAAAAATCGCTGTGGGACAGCGGCTTCCGTTTCTCTGGTTCGGAGTCGGTCAGAAAGTCGGACATGGTGGCAAAATCCCCTCTTTTCCCCTTGGGCCAACGCGGCTTTGCAAACCAAGCCACGCCAATGTCTTTCTTATCGGGCGCAACCGCGTCCAAAGTTGCTTGAATCGCACAAAAATTCGCCGGGGCCCGTGGTATGTCGTCCGGCCTATTTGCGCAGAGACACCAGTGTCACACCCAGAAGGACGAGCAGACTTCCCAGCGTCTGTCCGAGTGTGATCGGCTCTCCCAGAAGGACATGCGCCAGCACGATCGTGGAAATCGGCCCCACCGTCGTCAAGATTGCCGCTGGACCTGCTCCCGTCAGCGCAATTCCTTTCGACAGCAGCACGGTCGGAATCACGGTTCCGATGGTCGCCAGAAGAACTCCATACACGTACACAATCCAAGGCAAACCGAAAAGAGACCGCCCAAAGATGAACCAGTGAATGAACAAAAACACCGTGCCTGAAAGCAAAGAGTAGGCATTGAACCTGGACGCTCCTACGTGCGGAATCAGTCTGCCCGCTCCGACCAGATAGATCGCGTATCCGATCGAACAACCCAACACGAAAAGAGACCCCTTCACTACAAAGGGGCCCGACAGATTCCTTTCGTTGTGAAACACGATTCCCATGCCCACATACGTCACAAGCAGCGCCAGACCCTGCCACCTGGTGAGTCGCTTGCGAAACAAGACTGCGGACAGAAGAACGACGAAGGTCGGGTACAGAAACAGCACCAGCCTTTCCAAAGAAGCAGAGATGTACGCAAGCCCGTAAAAGTCACCCAGCGTCGAAAAGTAGTAACCCGTGATCCCCAGCAGCACAATCCACACGATTTCGCGCCGATTCAAACGCCGGTCGGCTTTTTTCTCTGCGAAGTACGCGGACAAAACCAGCAGGGGAACTGCGAAAAACATGCGCATCGACAGTGTGGTCAGCGCATCGATTCCCTCAAGGTAGGTAAGCTTCGCCACAATGGCCTTGGTGGACATCGTGATGCTCGACAGAAGAACCAGGAGGACACCTTTCAGCCGCTGGTTTGTGGAATTTGTCGGGTCTTTCTGGGCAGAAGAAGACATGGGTCTTGCGATACTACTCCTGTGCGGCGTCTGGGAAATGGGCGACCACCAAGCGCAGACCCGCATCGATCTCTTTTTGCGTGCGGAGTTTTGCAAACTGTGAATCCCACACACCCTGTTTCAGGTCTGCGCGCAGCTGCGCAATCCCCTGAACCAAGTCCACGGGATTGAGAAGCTGAAACGCAGACATGGAATTGCGCGCACCGGGGTCGAGGTACACCTCGGGCCGAGCCCAAAAAGCGTCAATAAAACCATCGGTACAATCGTGCGGAATCAGCAAAGGAACGAGTGTGACAGTGCCAAAGGCTTCCTCGAAAAAGTGCAGCTCCGGCATTCTGCGGCGGTGGGCAGCGGCGATGCCGGGAAAGTACACATTCGTCACCCACCTGTCTGGAAAGGGGCCAAGCTGCGGAAGATACGTCATGATGACGATTCGTTTGCGGGCCACACGACGCAATTCCTTTAGTCCGCGCGGCACGTCCAGCCAGTGATGCACGGTCATGAAAGCCGTGATTCCATCAACGGTGTGATCCAAAAAGGGGAGCTGTTCCGCTTGGCCGCAGATGGCAGGAGCGGCATCCGGGGGACGCTGCCGAATCATGGTTTCCGAGGGTTCGAGGGCCACCAGTTTGCGTTTGGACGATTCATAGGAGCCCGTTCCCGCCCCTACATTGAGGACAGACACGCAGTCCCCGAGCGCCTCTTCGATCAGGGCAACGAAGCGGTGATCGGGTTTCCTCCTGCGCTGGTAGTCCTTTCCTATTCGGTCGTATCGAGCCACGGATATCCCCCCAGAAAGCCGGTTGAATTGTCCTGTAACACAAACCACTCTGTTTGTCCGCGCATTTCCTCCCCGAAAGCACCACATACAGTGGGAACAGAGAACCCCCGAAACCGTCCGTGTGGCATGAGGTGGAAACAGGTTCCGTCGATTCTTTGCGAGGCAGACCTCCTTTCTTGAGAACGAGCAGGGGCGCTGCTTGATATGATGCAGAAACATCCACACGCACTGGATTGCGTAAGGAGTCCCTCTGATGACTCACGGCCTGGCAGATTCCCATCATCGCGCGAGCATTTTTGTCTTGGACGACAGTCAGGTCATCCTCTCCCAAATGCGTATCTTGCTGGAGTCCGAAGGGTATCAAGTACATACCTTCGATTCGCCTCTGGGAATCACGCGCGAGGTGATGCGGCTTCATCCCGATCTGGTGCTTGTGGACATCAACATGCCGTCGATCACGGGGGACAAAGTGTGTCGCTTGATTCGATCGGCCAGCCACGCGCGCGACGTGCTGATTCTGCTGCATTCCTCGTTGTCTGAATCGGAACTGCAAGAAATCGCACGGGCAAGCGGTGCCGATGGAGCGATCACGAAAACGAGCGATGGCAGAGCCTTCGTGCAAGCGATCGAGCGTTTCCTCGCGCGCAGAACCCGGACCACTCACTCAGGCCTGCTTCGCCCACTCAAGGTTCCTTGATATCAACCTCACCTCCAGGTGAGACCAAGACCACTTCAACGTGCGCACAGGACCACCTCAACGTCCGCTCAGGACCACCTCAACGTCCGCTCAGGACCACCTCAACGTCCGCTCAGGACCACCTCAACGTGCGCACAGGACCACCTCAACGTCCGCTCAGGACCACCTCAACGTCCGCTCAGGACCACCTCAACGTCCGCTCAGGACCACTTCAACGTGCGCACAGGACCACCTCAACGTCCGCTCAGGACCACCTCAACGTCCGCTCAGGACCACCTCAACGTCCGCTCAGGACCACCTCAACGTGCGCTCAGGACCACCTCAACGTCCGCTCAGGACCACCTCAACGTCCGCTCAGGACCACCTCAACGTCCGCACAGGACCACCTCAACGTCCGCACAGGACCACCTCAACGTCCGCACAGGACCACCTCAACGTGCGATCAGGACCACTTCAACGTGCGCACAGGACCACTTCAACGTCCGCACAGGACCACCTCAACGTGCGCACAGGACCACCTCAACGTCCGCACAGGACCACCTCAACGTGCGCACAGGAC
>Ga0268298_10000771_pt1 | contig 39927 bp, 35 predicted proteins | sample WWTPWeurt_MetaG_FD_194462 | JGI IMG/M metagenome (GOLD analysis project Ga0268298, IMG submission 194462) | Activated sludge microbial communities from WWTP in Nijmegen, Gelderland, Netherland - WWTP Weurt | ecosystem: Engineered > WWTP > Aerobic digester > Activated sludge | place...
CCTTGCCGTACTTTTCCCGGCACAGGATCACGCCGCCCCGGGGTCCGCGCAAGGTCTTGTGGGTGGTGGTGGTCACGAAATCCGCCGCGGCCACGGGGGACGGGTAGACCCCCGCGGCGATCAGGCCGGCGTAGTGGGCGATGTCGGCGAACAGCATCGCCCCCACCTCATCGGCGATGGCGCGCGCCCGCGCCCAATCCCACACGCGCGAGTAATTGGAAGCGCCGGTCACGATCATGCGCGGCCGGTGCTCCCGGGCCAGGCGGGCCATTTGTTCGTAGTCGATTTGCTCGGTGTCGGGGCGCACGCCGTAGGAGACGATCTTGAAGTATTTGCCCGAAAAATTGAGCGGGTGCCCGTGGGTCAAGTGGCCGCCGTGGGACAGTTCGAGCCCCATGATCGTGTCCCCGGGCTGGAGCGCCGCCATGTACACGGCCGTGTTGGCCTGGGACCCGGAATGGGGCTGCACGTTGGCGTGTTCCGCGCCGAAGAGGGCTTTGATCCTCTCGATGGCGAGGGTTTCGACTTTGTCCACTTCTTCACAGCCGCCGTAGTAGCGCTTGCCGGGGTAGCCCTCGGCGTATTTGTTGGTCAACACCGAGCCCTGGGCTTCGAGCACGGCCTCGGACACGTAGTTTTCCGAGGCGATCATCTCGAGGCCTTCCTCCTGGCGCTTGGTTTCGGCCAGGACGATGGCGTGCACGCGGGGGTCCGCTTTTTTCAAAAGGCTCATGGGGTTCTCCGTCAGAGGAATTTCAACAAATCTTTTTTGGGCACCGCGCCCTCCCGGACCAGCGTCCACACCGCGCTCGACACGTCCAGCACCGTGGAGGCCACGCCCCGCGGGCACTTTCCGCCGTTCACGATCACGTCGACTTTCCCTTCAAACTCCCGCCGCGCGGCCGCGCCGGTCACCGCGTCGGGGTGGCCCGAACGATTGGCGCTCGTGACCGCCAAGGGCTGCCCCATGGCGCGCAAGATCGCCCGCGTCACGGGACAATCGGGCACGCGCACCGCCAGGGTCTCCTTGCCCCCCGTCGTCCAGCGCCCGAGGGACGACGTCTTGAACACCACCGTCAACGGACCGGGCCAATATTTTTTCAGCAGGGCGCGCAGTTTCCGGTCCGGCGGCTCCACGAGGGCCAGCGCCTGGGCCAGATCCGCGGCCAAAAACGGCAGGGCTTTTTTCAAGGACCGCCCCTTGAGCCGGTAAATCCGGCGGATGGCCCCCGGGCGGAAGATCCCCGCGGCCATCCCGTACACCGTGTCGGTCGGAAAAACAACCACCCCGCCGGACTGGAGCGCCGCCACCGTCGTCCGCAGCGCCTCGGGGCCCAGCCGGCGGCCCCGCACCGAGAAAACGCGCGTGCCCGCCTTTCCCTTCACGTCGTGTAATCGGCGTTGATGGCGACGTACTCTTTGGAGTAATCGCAGGTGGCGTAACGGCTCCAGGCGTCGCCCTGGTGCAAATCGACGACGACCGTCACCCGGTCTTTCTTGAGGAGCCGGTGGACCGCTTTTTCCGAAAAATCGGCGCGCCCCCCCCGGCGGCACACCGTGACGTCCCCGATTTTGACGTCCACTTTTTCCGGGTCGAAGGGAACCCCGGCCCGGCCCAGAGCGGCCAACACCCGGCCCCAGTTGGGGTCGGCGCCGTGCAGCGCGGTTTTGAAAAGCGCGCTGGTGGCGATGGTCGCGGCCATTTGATGGGCGCCCTTTTCCGTTTTCGCGTTTTGGACGAAAATCCAGGCGACACGGGTGGCGCCTTCCCCGTCGGCCACGATCTGCCCGGCGAGGGAGAGGCACACCTCTTCGAGCGCGGACCGGAAGGCCTTCAAACCCGCGGCGTCCAGGGGGCGGTCGCCGTTGGCCAGGAGGAAAAGACTGTCGTTGGTGGAGGTGTCCCCGTCCACGGAGACGCAGTTGAAGGTGCGGTCGGCGACCGCGCGCAGGGCCTTTTGCAAGAAAGCCGCGGGCGCGCCCGCGTCGGTCAGCACCACCGATAGCATCGTGGCCATGTTGGGGTGGATCATGCCGGCCCCCTTGGCGCACCCCCACACGGTGTGGGTCCGGCCGCCGGCGCGGAAGGTCGCCCGCGCGGCCTTGGGCCGCGTGTCGGTGGTCATGATGGCGCGGACGGCGTCTTCAACGGAAAAGGCCGAACCGTCGGCGCGGGCGCCCAGGGCGCGCAGGCCGCGCTCCAGGGCGGGTCGCGGCAGAGGGCGGCCGATCACCCCGGTGGAGGCCACCAGGACCTCCGCTGTTTTGAGCCCCAGCCGGCCGGCGAGTTCCCGGGCGGTCCAGAGCGTGTCGCGGGCGCCGGCCGCGCCCGTGCAGGCGTTGGCGCAACCCGAATTGATCACCACCGCGCGGACCGCGGTCGACGCCGCCAATTGGGCCTGACAGTACCGCACGGGGGCGGCCTTCACCACGTTCGTGGTGAACACGCCGGCGGCCCGGGCCGGGCGGTCCGAGAGGAACAGCGCGAGGTCTTTCTTCCGGGGCACGGCGGAGATGCCGCACCGCAGTCCCCAGAGGCGGTACCCCGCCGGCAAGTCCCCCGTCGAAAGCGGAACCTTCATCGGCCCCGCCGTCGGGGCCCCCGGCCGCGGCGGTTGTTTTTACGGCAGGCCCCGCACCGCTTGGGCTCCGACAGCCCGCGCTGGGCGAAAAACTGCTGCTCGCCCTCTTCAAAGAAAAACGCGTTCCGACACTCCGCGCACACCAGCTTGCGGTCCTTCGACGCTCCGATGATGCGTTTCAACCAGCCGATCAGTCCCATGGGTTTCCTCGTTTATTTTAACCCTTCGGCTTCCGGTAGCCCGAAGAGCAGGTTCATGTTCTGCACCGCTTGGCCCGCGGCGCCCTTGACCAGGTTGTCCAGCGCCGCCAACACGACCACCCGGCGGTGCCGTTCGTCCAGCGCGATGTTGATGTCCACGTGGTTGGTCCCGGCCACGTCCTGGGTCCGCGGCCATTTTCCCTCGGGGAGCAGGCGAATGAAGCGCTCCCCGCCGAAATCCTCTTCAAACGCGCGGCGCAGGGCCGCCGCCGCGAGCGGCCGGCGCAGCGTCCCGTAGGCCGTCACCAAAATGCCCCGGGTCATGGGAACGAGCTGCGGAACGAACGTGAGCGACACGGCGCCCCGCGCCTGGTCGCCCAACACCTGTTCGATCTCCGGCACGTGCCGGTGCTTGATCACCGAATAGGCCTGCAGGTTTTCGTTGACTTCCGTGTAAAGGTACATCGCGTCGAGCTTGCGCCCGGCCCCGGACACGCCCGATTTCGCGTCCACCACCACCGAACCGGGGACCAGCCACTTCCGCCGGACCAGCGGGGTCAACGCCAGAATCGTTGTGGTGGCGTAACAGCCCGGGTTGGCGATGAGCGAGGCCCCGGGGATGTCTTTCCGATAGAGCTCGGGCAGGCCGTAGACGGCTTTTTTTAAAAGGGCGGGCGAGGCGTGCTTGACTTTGTACCAAACCTCGTAGGTTTTGACGTTCTTAAGACGGAAGTCCGCCGAGAGGTCGATGGCGCGCTTGCCCCGCGCGACGAATTCCGCGATGTTTTTGCTGCCGACGCCGTGGGGCAGGGCGAAGAAGGCGACATCGGAATCCGCGGCCAGCCGGCGCGCGTCGAAGCCTTCCAGCGTGAGGTCCAACCGGCCCCGCAAAAACGGGTGCACGTCGGCGAGGGCTTGACCGGGGCGGGATTCGGAGGTCGCGTGCACCACCCTAACGGCCGGGTGCGCCAGCAGGATTTTGAGCAATTCGCCCCCGGTGTACCCGGTGGCGCCGACGACGGAAACGTGGATCATGGTTCATCCCCTCGCTGGGGCGCGACCACGACCGTGATCTCGCCCAATATTTCTTTGCGCGCTTTGAGCGCCGCCGTGATTTCCGACAACCGCCCCCGCACAAATTCTTCGTGCATTTTGGTCAACTCCCGCGCGACCGCGGCGGGCGCGTCGCCCCACACCGCGCGAGCGGCTTCGAGCGCGGCGACCACCCGGTGGGGCGATTCATAAAAAACCACCGTCCGATCGCGGCCCGCCGACTCCATCGCCCGCCGCATCCGGCCCGGGCGGCGGGGTAAAAAACCGAGGAACGTGAACTGGTCCCAGGGCAACCCGGAACCCGCCAGGGCGGCCAACAGGGCCGAGGGGCCGGGCACCGGAACGACGGAAACGCCTTTTTCCAGGGCCAGGGCGGTCAGTCGCCCCCCGGGGTCCGACAGGCCCGGCGTGCCCGCGTCCGTGACCAGGGCGAAATCCTCGCCGGCCGCCAACCGGTCCACCAGCCGAGGGGCCTCCCGGTCGTGCACGTGCTCGTCGTAACGGATCAGCGGGCGGGACAGGCCCAGATGCCGCAACAGCGATCCCGTCCGTCGGGTGTCCTCGGCCAAAACCGCGCCGCAACGGGCCAGGACGTCCCGCGCCCGGTCCGAAAGATCCTGCAAATTGCCGATGGGGGTCGAAACCAAAAAAAGAGGCACGGCGTGGGGAGAATTTTACCATCTCCGGCCGGGAAAAACACGGGCCCGGTCCGGCGACGTCAGGCTTGCGTGGCGATGAGTTCCGCGGCCCGCAGGAGGTTCGACAATTCCTCCAGGGTGTAGAGCGGCGCGTTTTTGAGGGCCTGGATCAGCGCCTGGCGTAGGGCGTCGACGACGGGGTCTTCCCCGGGCGCGGCCTCCAACCCCGCCACGCCCCGGGCCGGCGGATTGACCGCCCGCCATCGCAGGGGCCGGTCGGTGAGGCCCGCTTCCGTCAGGACCCGGCGGGCCGTCTCGGACAGGCTCGCGAAAACGACGCGCCCGTCTTCGGTCAACCGGGGTTGAACCCAGCGGACGTTGGGAAAATCGAGCCCCTCGACCACCTCCGGGAGGGACGGTTCGGCGCGAACGAGCAGGAGGACCGCTTCGGGGGTGTTGCGGTGGAGGGAGGCGAAATCCGAGGCGAACTTTTTCGCTTCCCCCAACCCCGCCGCGTCGTTGACGAACACCACGTGCACCGGGCGGGGGGCCGGCGCCTCCGCGTCCTGAACCGTCGGGCGGTCCGCGGGCACGGGGAGAGCGGCGCGGGCCAAGGCGTCGAACCATCGCGCCGCGTCGGGACGGTCCAATCGACGCCGACGCATTTCCCGCCGCAACACCAGACCCAAACGGCCCAACCCCCGCCGCCCCGATTGAGCAAGAACACGGCCGGCGAGACCGGGGTCATCGATCCAAACTTCCGCCTCCAACTCCGGGCCGATCCGTCGGGGCGTCGGCACGTCCACGAACGCGGCGAGGCGAAAGGCATCTCGCGCGAGGGAATCGTCCGCTCCCCGCCAACGGCGCCAGACACGTCCCCCATCCCCCCCGGCCCTTCGAACGCGCTGGGACAGCGCACGAACGGGCTGGGTGGCGGCGTTCCACCAACGGCGGAATCGGCCTTTCCCGGGTCCCGGCGTCGAGTCTGTCCCGCTCTCCACCGCCCGGAGCGCCTCCAGGAGATCCTCCCGGGCCGCCAAAAGACCTTCCACGGGGGGATCGCGCGTCAACGGGAACGAATGGTAGATGTCGGGAAAAGAGCCGAAATCGGAGGCCACCAGGGCCCCGCGCAAAGACCGCCGGTAAGCGCGATCCGCGGCGACGAGTTCCAGGGTCACCCGACGGGCCTCCGCGCGGAGAAAGCCCAGCAAAGCGTTTTGGTTCCTGAGGAGATCCGTCGCCTCTTTTTCGACCGCCTGGTTTTCGGCGAACGCGGCGTCGAGCCGCTTTTGGAAATCTTCAACGGTCCCCGGGCCGGGCAAGTCGGCCGTGCGATCCACCAACGCTTTCAAAACCCGAACCCGCCCGGGGAAAGAATGCAGGTTGTCTTGGCGTGTGTGGAGGCGATCCCCCTCGTGTTCGATCGCGGCGATGAACACGGGCAACAGATCCCGCGCGCGCTGGCGAAAAGGCGCTCCCACGCTGGGATGGAGGCGGGCGACCCGGCTCAAATCCTCCGCGTCCATGCGGGGGAGGCGTTGGCGAAGGACCTCCAACCCCAACCGCCAGGAGGCCGGGTCCTTGCCGATCCGCCCGTCGGGAACGCCGGCGTCGTCGGTCCTCATGAACACGCACAAATACTCCGTCGACAAATAGGGGGCCAGCCGGCCGAAGATGTCCCACACCTGTTGGATGGGCATACCGGCGAACTCCTCCGCCTCCAGGAACCCCGCGAGCAATTGGTCCGCCCGTTGGGACCGCTTTTCCAAAAACCGAGGGTCGTCCGAGTCGGCGCTGTCCATCAGGGACAACGCCCGGCGCGAAAGATCCCGCAACCGGGCCGAGGCCAAGGCGTCCACGGTCTCGGGCCAGCCTTCGCGCACCCCCATCCCGTAGCGCCCCAAAAAACTCATCCAGGCGGACAGATAAACGGCGATGGACCAGGCGGCGTAACGGTGGTTCGGCGTCAAATCCGCGCGGTGTATCAATCGCTCCAGGGCGGGGATCGCCGCCCCCGCCCGGACGTGGGATTGCCGCAAAGCCCGCCGATAGTCTTCCGCCCCCTCCCGAAAGGCCTTTTCCCGGACCGCGGACAGTTTCCCTTCGACCAACGCCGCGGCGTCGTACACCGCGCCGGCGTAGGCGTTGATCATGTACTGGAAATTCCATAGCTCAACGTTTTCGTCGTGGTGTTTGTTTCGCAAAAAGCGAGACCGGTACGACTCCGGCAGGCCGCTGGCGAACTCGTCGCCGATCTGTTTTTGAAAATTTAGCGACCGTATCAACGTATTGAGGATGTCCTCCACCGACTCGGCGGGGCGCCGGGCCAACTCCGCCATCACCAAGCCATCAACGGGCCGCCCCTTCTTGAGCAACTCCCGAAAAGCGTCCTCATTAAGCTCGCCGGGTTGAAACCGATGTTGCGCCAGCTTGAGCACCCAATGCAACCGATCGTCCGCCCTGGTCGCTTTAGCGAGGGACCACGCCGCGCCGTCCAAGCCGGCCAGGGCGCGGTACAGGTCCGGTTCCGGGGCGGCGGGGTCTCGCCGCTCCGCCTCGTCCCACCAGTCCAGGGCCCGACGCATGTGGTGTTCGTAGAGGTAATTATGGCGGTCGTTCAACCGGGCCTTGACCGTGTGGGCTTGGGCCATAAACACCGCGAAGACGAAAGGGGAAACGGACCGGGGAGGGGAGGCCTCCAAGACCAGCAGGGGTTCGGGATCGACAGCGCTCAACAAGGACAGAGCCGCCCGCCCAAAAACCTCGGCGTCGCCGCTCGACTCTTTCAGGACCTCCCGGATTCCCCGCAAAACTTCGGGAGACGGACGGGGCGTGAAACGCGGGGACAAATCGATTCGGCTGGGCGTCTCCAACAAGTCAAACGCGCGCTCCCCCGCGATCAAGCGATCGGCCAAGGCGTTCAACAGCGTGGATTCCAGCCCGCTGGACGGGGCGCCGGGGGACCCCAAAGCGCGGACCCAACGCCGCACCGTCGCGCCCGCCCGCCCCCAGAAACCCCTTTCCGGGGATTCCCCGCCCGCCCGTGGTTGCATCCAGGCCAAAACCCCGTTCTTCACCCCCGCTTCGTACCCCAGCCGACGCCCTCGGTAGGCGAGGTCGACATGGACCGTTTCGGGCCCGGCGGCGGTGGCCCGGGCGGCGGTCGCCGCCGGTCCCAACAAGCGGCGGGCCAGACGGGTTTCGTCGGCGGTCGGGCGATCCCCCGCACCGGCGCTTTCCCCCACCGCCAACAACCCGAGGAGCCCCCGGTGGGGCCACCCCCCCTCGGGCGACAAGTCGATGTTCAAAGCCGCGAGGTCGCCCGCGGCCAGCCGGTCCAAAACCGACGCCTCGCGGGCGAAGGGATCGGTCGCGGGGTTCGTCCCGTCGCCCTTCCGGGGGAGGTGGGTCAACACCGTCCACCCCGCCTCCGTCAACCGGGTTCGCATCCGGTCGGCGTGGAACCCCCCCGTGACCAAAACCAGCCGCGTGGCCCGGCGCGCTTCGGCGGCCCGCAGCAAACCGCCCAACATCGCTCTGTCGCGGGCTTCGGCGGTTTCGTAGAACCTCTCGAACACGGACGCTTCGGCGTCGGTCAAGGGCGATTCAAAATCCCGGGCGCGGCGCCGGAGTTTGTAGGCGGACCAACCCACTGGGGACAAGCCCAGGTCCACCAGGCCGGCGCAAAGGCGAAGGTCGTTCGTCCGCCGGACAAGGACTTTCTCCGCGTCTGTCCGCGCGAGGCGGTCGGTGGCGCGCGTTTCCAAGAGGCGAAACTCGTCCAGGAGAACGCGCCCGGGGATTTTGGCCGCCTCCGCGGCCCGGGCGGCGCGCGCCGACAGAAGGGGCGCTTCTTTTTCCAGACTCAACCCCCGGTCGGCGAGCATGCGGCGAAGGGGTTCCAATCCCGGGCCGGCCGGGCCCAAGAGCGCTTCCCGATCGGGCGGGAAATGCGCGGGGCCGACCAAGGTCGCCAATCGGCGCGCTTCCGCGGCCGCGCGCGGCAAATCGAAGGGGGCGTCCGCCGCGCGGAGAAAGGCTTGAACGTGTGGGGTCGCCCGGTCCCCGGCGACGTTGACGAGCGCCCGCAACCCCTCGACCCATTTCCCCGGGTCCGATTCGGCCGCCCGAACGGCCCGGTCCAAAGCCCGCAACGCCGGATTGTAAACGCGTTCCTGCTCGGCGGACAACGCGGTCAAGGCCGCGCCCGCGCGCCCCGCGGCCACCGGTCGCTCTCGGGCCGCGCGGCGCGCGGCATCGACGTTGCGGCGGTACAGCGGGGGGTCGTCGATTCCTTCCATCGGGGGGAAGGGCCGCTCCGTGGTCAAAGCCGCGTGCAACGGACCCGTGATGCGGTTTTCTTTAAGAAGGAAATCGGCGGTGGCGCGGCGCGCCGTCGGGTCCACGGCTTCGTAAAATCCGCTGACATCGAAAGGGGCGAACGCTCCCTCAAGGCCGATCAAGTCGGCGCCAGCGCCGACCGCGGCCTCCAGGGCTTTTCCCAGGCCGCGTTGAGCGGTCTCATCGCCGTGGATATCCAACAGATGAACGACGACACCCCGGGCACGGCCCACAGCGGGGTCGCGTTCGGTCACTCCGCCCAAGCCCCCAAGCGCCCGATAAAAGGGGGTCTCGTCCACGCGGTTGGCGATTACGTTATTGGCGTGGGTGGGTTTCTTGCCGTTGCGAGTGGGAGCGGCCACACCCTCCCCCGCCACGGCCACGGCCAACAGGAGGGAAATGAAAGATTTTATCGAACCCACCCGCGCAAATCTTTGACCCAGAAGCATACGGACATTGGTTGCAACACTTTAGCTAATCATCAATAAAACCGGTCAGCCGAAGCGCACCGCCCGCATGGAGATGCTCCCGTTTTGAAACCCCTCCACGGGAAAAGTCACGGGCTCGTCGCCTTCGCGCAGAGCCAGGGCGTACAGGAGAGGCCAAAAATGGTCCGGGGTGGGGTGGGGGTGGGCGTGGCCGGCGGTGGGCGTTAAAGACCGCCAGTCCGCAAGCGATTCCCCGCGGCCCGCCCGGACCGCGTCGGCCACCGCCGCATCGAAGTCCCGCGCCCAATCGGGCACGGGGGCGTCCTCCGCCCAGACGATGCGACCCAGGTTGTGAACGATGTTGCCGCTGGCGACGATCAATACCCCCTCCCGCCGCAGGGGCCCCAACCGACGACCCAAATCCCAATGCGCCCGTTCGGAACGCCTCTCGTCGAGACTGAGCTGCACCACCGGCACGTCCGCGCCCGGGTACATACCGCGCAGCACGCCCCAAGCGCCGTGGTCCAGACCCCAATCGTCGGTGACGGCCCCCGCGCCGAGGCCCAGAAGGCCCGCCGTCCGTCGGGCGAGGGCGGGATCGCCGGGGGCGGGATATTGGATTTGATACAGCGCCTCGGGAAACCCACCGAAGTCGTGGATCGTCCGGGGGCGGGCGTTGCCGGTGAGAAAAACACCGCGGGTCAACCAGTGGGCCGACACGCACAAAACGGCCCGGGGCTTGCCCAACGCCCGGCCCAGCCGCGCCCAGGCGCGGGCGGCGGCGTTGTCGCCAACGACATTCATGGGGGAGCCATGCCCCAAAAACAAAACGGGCCAGGGAGCGGACTCCCTGGCCCGTGGGGCGAAGGCGGCGTCAGCGGACGTGTTCAACCACGTCCTCTTTGGGGAAACGCACCTTGGGCGCCTGGGCGTATTGGTCATCGGCGGCCCGGTGGCCGGCCGTCGCGGCGACCACGGCGGCGTAGCCTTTTTGGGGCAATTCCAAAATCTCGTCAAACTTCGCGGGGTCGAAGCCCTCCATGGGGCAGACGTCGACGCCCAGGACGGCGGCGGCCGTCATGAAGTTGCCGAGCGCGATGTAGACCTGGCGCGCCGCCCATCCCTCGATGGCTTCCGGCGTGCGCGCGGCGAGGGACCCTTCCATTATTTTTTGGTAGCCCGCCAGGGAGTCCACCGGCACCCCGCGCACGGCGGCGGTGTGCTCGACAAACCGGCGAACGTCGGCGGCGCTCAGGTTTTTTTTGACGGCGAACACCACCAGCTTCGCCGCGTCGGTGATTTGGGATTGGTTCCAGGCAACGGGTTGGAGTTTTTGACGCAACGCGGGATTTTCGACGACAAAAAATTTCCAGGGCTGGAGCCCGAAGGAGGACGGGGACAGAACGAGGGCCTCCTCCAGCGCGCCCCACAGGTCGGCGGGAATTTTACGGGACGGATCGAATTTTTTAACGGCGTAACGCCATTTGAGTTGGCGCAACAAGGACGGGGGGGTGAGGGTGTCGGACATTGGGTTCTCCTGGGTGGATAAGGTCATTAGAATAGAACGCCGGGGGCCGGAAAAAGTTCCCTAACGAACCCCGCGGAAGAGGATCCACAGGCCGAAAATGAAAAACAAAAGGGCGGCGGCGCGGCGAACCCATTTCAGGGGGATTTTCTCGGCGAAGGTTTCCCCCAGCCACACCGCCAGACCGTCGGAAAAAAGCATGCCGAGGGTTGTGCCCACGGTCACCCCAAAAAACGACCCGTAGCGCGCGCCCAGGGCCACGGTGGCCAATTGCGTTTTGTCGCCCATTTCGGCGAAAAAGAAAGCGACGGTGGTGGTGGCGTAGGCGCCCCAGCGGCTTTCCCGCGGGGCCCCGTCGTCCTTGTCCGGGATCAAGATCCACGCGCCGAACCCGATGAAGGTGAACGCCAGGACCCACCGCAAGACGGTCTCCGAGACGCGCGCCGACACCCAGGCGCCGCCCCAGGACGCCAGCCCGTGGTTCAAAAGGGTGGCCGTCAATATGCCGGCCATGATCGCCCAAGGTTTTTTAAAGCGCGTCGCCAGGGCGAAGGCCAGCAACTGGGTCTTGTCGCCCATTTCCGAAGCGGCGACAAGGCCGAAGGAACCGGCCAGAATTTTGAGGAACGGCGTCATGGCGAGGGGAACGGCGGAACCGGCCATTGGGGCTTCGGACCGCGGGACTTTCGGAATATACCACACCGCCCCCGGGAAAACCACCCCCGCCGTTGGAATGACCCGGGGTCGGACGCCCCGTGGAAATATTTGGTGTAATGGACGCATGAAAGACCTCATCGCCTTCCTGCGGGGAAAAGGCCTCCGCCCCACCACACACCGCGTCGCGGTGGCCCGGTTCGTTTTCAACACGTCCTCCCACCCTTCCGCCGACGAGGTTTTGAACTCCGTGCGACGGCATTGCCCGACCATTTCGCGGGCCACCGTTTACAACGCGTTGGATTTGTTCGTGAAGAAGGGGCTTTTGCGCAAGCGGCTCCTCAAGCCCGGGGCGGAGGTCTTTGATCCCCTGATGGACGCCCACCATCACTTCATCGATGAAACCACGGGGGCGATTTTTGACGTCCCGCTTGACGCCTGCAAAATTCAGCCCACCGCCGCCCTGCGGGGTTACGACATCAAGGAATACCACGTCGTTCTGCGGGGCCGACGCCGTAAAACCCAAAAAGGGCCCTTGTCGTGGGAATAGGAATAATTCTAATATTAGACAATGTCTAAAATGAGCGGTCCCGCCCCGGGGCCGCGGTGGATCGACCCAGGAGAAAACCCATGAGAAAGCGAATTTTGGCGTTGGTCGCGGCGATCGCCGCTCTCATCGCCGCCCCGACGTTCACAAACGCGATGGAAGGCCCGGCGAAGGGCCAAGACACAGCGCGAACCAACAAGTTTTGGTGGCCCGAACAACTGGATTTGACGCCCCTGCGGCAACACCAACCGAAATCCAATCCCTACGGCGCCGCCTTCGACTACGCGGCGGAATTCAATTCACTCGACCTCGCGGCGGTCAAACGCGACATCAACGCGGTCCTGACCGCCTCCCAGGACTGGTGGCCCGCGGACTACGGCAATTACGGGCCGCTTTTCATCCGCATGGCGTGGCACAGCGCGGGCACCTACCGCACCCTGGACGGCCGCGGCGGGGCGGGCGGCGGGCAACAACGTTTCGATCCACTGAACAGCTGGCCCGACAACGCCAACCTCGACAAGGCCCGGCGGTTGCTCTGGCCCATAAAACAAAAGTACGGTCGAAAAATCTCCTGGGCGGACCTGATGGTCTTGACCGGCAACGTCTCCATGGAGAACATGGGTTTTAAAACGCTCGGGTTCGCCGGGGGGCGCGCCGACGATTGGGAAGCCGACCTCGTTTACTGGGGCCCGGAATCCAAATGGCTGGAGGGACAACGGCGGGACAAGGAAGGCAAACTGACGGGGCCCTTGGCCGCCGTGCAAATGGGTTTGATCTACGTCAACCCGGAGGGGCCCGGCGGGAACCCCGACCCCCGCGCCGCGGCGAAAGACATCCGCGAATCCTTTGGCCGCATGGCGATGAACGACGAGGAAACGGTCGCTTTGATCGTCGGCGGGCACACTTTCGGCAAGACCCACGGCGCCCACGCGCCGGACAAGAACGTCGGGCCGGAACCGGGGGCGGCCCCCCTGGAAGAGCAAGGGTTCGGCTGGATGAACAGCCGCGGCAAAGGAAACGCCGAGGACACGGTCACGAGCGGTCTGGAAGGGGCCTGGACGAGCGCGCCGAACCGTTGGACGCACATGTTCCTCGACAACCTCTTCCGGTTGGATTGGAAGAAAACCAAAAGCCCGGCCGGGGCGGTCCAATGGATCCCGACCGACCCGAAGGCCGCGACCCCGGTGCCCGACGCCCACATCCCGGGCAAGTTCCACGCGCCCATCATGCTGACGACCGACCTGGCGATCAAAGAAGACCCGGCCTACCGAAAAATCGGCCTGCGGTTCCGCGACGACCCCCAAGCCCTTGAAGACGCCTTCGCCAAGGCCTGGTTTAAATTGACGCACCGGGACATGGGCCCCCGGGCGCGCTACCTGGGGCCGGACGTGCCGAAATTGGAACTCCTCTGGCAGGACCCGCTCCCGAAAGCCGATCACCCGTTGATCGGCGAGAAAGACATCCAGGCTTTGAAAGCTGAGATTCTACAGGCCGGCCTGAGCGTGCCCGACCTCGTCCGCACGGCCTGGGCGTCGGCCTCCACCTTCCGGTCCAGCGACATGCGGGGCGGCGCCAACGGGGCGCGCGTGCGCCTCGCGCCGCAGAAAAATTGGGCGGTCAACAACCCGAAAGAGCTGGCGAAAGCCTTGGACCGTTTGGAATCGGTATGGAAAAAGTTCAATCGCTCCCTTCCCGGCGGGAAAAAAGTGTCGCTGGCGGACGTGATCGTCCTGGGCGGGGGTGCGGCGATCGAAAAAGCAGCGAAAGACGCCGGTCGGGCGGTGGAAGTCCCGTTTCGTCCGGGCCGCACGGACGCCTTTCCGGAACAAACCGACCCGGCTTCCTTCGCCGTGTTGGAGCCGGCCGCCGACGGCTTTCGCAATTACTACAGCGCGGCGGCTTATCGGTCCCCGGCGGATTCGCTTGTGGACAGGGCCGCGCAGTTGAACCTCAGCGCTCCCGAGATGACCGTCTTGATCGGCGGCCTGCGCGCCTTGAACGCCAACACGGGCGGGGCCCCGCACGGTGTCTTGACCGCGCGCCCCGGCCTCTTGACGAACGATTTCTTCGTCAATCTCCTTGACATGTCCACGAAATGGGCCAAGTCGGAGAAGGCCGAGGGCGTTTACGAGGGGCGGGACCGGAAAACCGGGAAGCTGAAGTGGACGGCCACGGCCGTCGACCTGGTCTTGGGGTCCAACGCCGAACTGCGCGCGGTCGCGGAAGTTTACGCTTTCAACGAGTCCAAGGAAAAGTTCACCCAGGATTTCGTGAACGCCTGGACCAAGGTCATGGACCTCGACCGATTCGACAAGCCCGCCAAAGGAGAACAACCATGAGCCCCACGCAGGAAGCCACGCCCCAACAGAAAAAGGATATCGCCCAGGGCCTGTCGGTGCTGTTGGCCGACAGCTACACCCTCTACTTGAAGACCCACAACTTCCACTGGAACGTCGTGGGCCCGATGTTTCAAGCGCTGCACCTTATGTTCGAGACCCAATACACGGAGCTGGCCCTGGCCGTGGATTTGATCGCCGAGCGCATCCGGGCGCTGGGAATCCCGGCCCCCGGGTCCTACGCCGAGTTCGGTAAGCTGACCTCGGTCAAGGAAGCGGTCGGCGTGCCCAAGGCCACGGAAATGATCCGACAGCTCCTCGAAAGCAACGAGACGGTGATCGCCGCGGCGAAGAAGGCCTTCCCCGCGGCCGAAGGGGCGGGGGACCAAGCCACCATGGATCTGCTGACCCAGCGTATCACGACCCATGAAAAGACCGCCTGGATGTTGAAGAGTCTATTGGAAAACTGAAGCCGATCCCGTTCCTTTCGGGCGCAAAAAAAGCCCGGCGGGAAATCCCCGCCGGGCTTTTCATTTCTAAGGTAAAATTCGGAAAGGGAGGGATTTGAACCCTCGGTACAGGAATTAACCCGTACAGCGGATTAGCAATCCGCCGCCTTCAGCCGCTCGGCCACCTTTCCAAAAAGAATAAATTTCAAAGGGCGTGGCCTCGCTCCCGCGACGGCCCCCGGCCGTTGTCGCAAGGAACTCCCCCTCCCTTAGTGACGGACTAAGTCCGTCACTTCGACCCGGTCCCCTTTTCCAAAAAACGGTGACAGACTTCGGTTCAAGGGAACCGTTTTCAAGCCGGGATTATAGCACTTCGCCGGTGGGCCTATTCGTAGCGCAGAGCGTCGATGGGGTTGAGGGCCGCGGCCTTCCGTGCCGGCCAGAAGCCGAAGACCACGCCGATGCCCACCGAGAAAAAGAACGACAGGAAAACGGACCCCGGCGAAATCCCCACGGTCCAGCCGGCGACCTTGGACAATGTCCAGGAGGCGCCCACCCCCAGGGCCAATCCCGACAGGCCGCCGGAGAGGCTGATGACCAGGGCCTCGATCAAAAATTGCGCGCGGATGTCCTGCGGCCGGGCGCCCACGGCCTTGCGCAGGCCGATCTCCCGGGTGCGCTCGGTCACGCTCACCAGCATGATGTTCATGATGCCGATGCCCCCGACCAGGAGCGAAATCGCCGCGATGGCGGCCAGGAGCACGGACAACGTGCGGCTCGTGGACTGCACCGCCGATTGGATCTCCGCCAGGTTTAACACGTCGAAGGAGTCGTCGTTTTCCTCGGGGATCCTCCGCCGCTGGCGGATCAACCCGCGCACGGCCGCTTCGGTGTCGGCCAGGACGTCGGCCCCCGTCGCCTGGATGTCGATGCTGTCGACGTAATCCTTGCCCAGAAGGCGGTGCATGGCCGTGGAAAGCGGCAACAGCACGACGTCGTCCTGGTTGCGCCAGCCGGAGGCGCCTTTCGCCGTCAACACCCCGATCACCTGGAAATTCACCCGATTGATTTTGATGTATTCCCCCAGGGGGTCCGCCTCGCCGAAGAGCTCCTGGGCGGGGGTCGCCCCGAGCACGGCCACCCGGGCGCGGGAAAGGGTCTCCTCCTCGGTGAAAAACCGGCCCCGCGACAGGGTTTGGGACCGCATGGGGGCGTAATCCGGGGTCGTGCCGAGGACACCGCTTCGCCAGTTCTTGTTGCCGAACACCAGTTGCGCCGACCCGTTGACGGACGGAGCGACCCGCGCCACCGTCGGGATTTCGGCCGCGATCTCCCGGGCGTCGGCCTCGGTGAAGCGCGTCACGGCGCCGGCTTCCTGCACCACCCCGTGGGAACGGAAAGACCCCGGCCGCAACACCAGCAAATTGGCCCCCAGGGTTGACAGCTGCGCTTCCACGGATTGGCGGGCCCCGGCGCCCAGGGCCAGCATGGCCACCACGGCCGCCACGCCGATCAGAATGCCCAGCATCGACAGACCCGAGCGGACTTTGTTGGCGCCCAGGGACCGAAGCGCCTCCTTGAAATGGGTGCCCAGGGCGCGCCAGCGGCGCGGGCGGGGCGGGGCGGGCTCCGTCGGGCGCGGGGCCGCCGCCCGGGCCAAGGGTTCTCCCTGCCGTTCGTCGGACACCACACGCCCGTCCTTCATGCGGATCACCCGACGGGCGTGCCGCGCCACATCGGGCTCGTGGGTCACCAACAGGATCGTCAAACCCCGTTGGTTGAGATCCGTGAAAAGGGCCATGATTTCATCCTGGGTGCGGGAATCGAGGTTGCCCGTGGGCTCGTCGGCCAAGAGCAGAAGGGGGCGGTTGATCAGCGACCGGGCGATGGCCACCCGTTGTTGTTGGCCGCCGGAAAGCTGATTGGATTTGTGCTGGGCGTGGCTGGCGAGGCCCACCTCCCGCAACAGGTCCCGGGGGTCGCGGCCCGTCAACCCGTTGGCGTAGAGCAGCGGCAGGGCGATGTTTTCCAAGGCCGACGTGCGGGGGAGCAAGTTGAATTGTTGAAACACGAACCCCACGCCCCGCCCCCGTTCGGTGGCCCGTTCCTCCTCGGACAGGCGCGAGACGTCGCGCCCCGCCAGGCGGTAAACACCGCCGTCGGGCACGTCCAACAGCCCCAGAATGTGCATGAGCGTGGACTTGCCGGACCCGGAGGGGCCCATGATGGCGATGAAATCGCCCGCGTCGATCGTCAAGGTGACCCCGCGCAGGGCCTCCACGGGCACGCCCCCCGTGCGGTAGGTTTTGCGAAGGTCCGCGACCTCGATCATCTCGTGTTGCGACCGGGGCGTCGGGGCATGGGCGAGAGCGGGTTGGACTTGGATTCCTTGGCGGCGGTCGAAACCGCCGCGCCGCTGGCGACCAAAACCCGATCGCCCTCGGCCAACCCCTCGACGATTTCCACGCGTTTCCCGTCGGAAAGACCCGTCCGGACGGCACGCTCTTCCGCCGCCCCGCCCGCCGCGGGGATCAGCACCCGGGCCGCGTCCCCGACGCCTTTCACGGCGGACACGGGGAGGATGAGAGCGTTCTCTTTTTCGGCGACGCGGAAGGTGAGGTTGGCCGTCATGCCGCTGCGCATGAAGGCGGGCACGTCCTCGGGCAGGACGTCCACCTCGTAGATGGTCACGTTGTTGATGGTCTTGGCCTCGAAGGCGATGTGTTCGACACGTCCCCGCAGCGGCTCCCGGGGGTAGGCGTCCAAGACCACGCGCACGGGTTGCCCCAGGCGCACCTGGCCCACGTCCGTTTCGTCCACCTGGGCTTTCAGGATCAGTCGATCCGACATGATGAGGACCGCGTCGGCCGCGGTGACGGTCTGGCCCGGCTCGACGTTGCGCGCGATCACCAGGCCCGCCACGGGCGCCACCAGGGGCGTGGGCTTGTAGAGGTCTTCCCACCGCGCCACCTCGTCAGACCCCTTGGCCCGGGCGGCGTCCAACAGGGCGGCCCTTTCCGTGGAGCTCATCCAAGCCAAAATCTGCCCTTTCTTGACGGCGTCTCCTTCGCGCACCAAAATCGATTCGGCCCGCCCCGCGATGGGGGGCTTGATGAGGAGGCGGTTGCGCGGCCGCACGTCCCCCGTGGTCAGGATGGAAGATTGCAGGGTGTCCCGCGTCACCATCACTTCCCGGTACGCGGGGCCGGTCGGTTTTCGTTTCACCCACCACACCCCCGCGCCCGCCAACACCAACGCGGCGAGTCCCACCGTTCCTTTCCATCGACGTTTCATGGCAACACTCCCTTTCCCAAGGCCCGGTCCCAGGCGGCCGCGGCGCGCGCCGCCGTGCGGCGGGCCAACAGGGCCTGCTTTTCGTTTTCAATCAAATCGTTCTCGATGAGGTCCCAATCCTCAAAAGCCAACAGACCGCTGGTGTATTGGCTGCGGGCGATTTCAGCGCGGACCTGGGCGGCCTTCAAGAATTCGGCCCGCACGCCGAGGGTTTGGTGGGCGTTTTGATGCTCGACCCAGGCGGAGCGCAGGGCGAGGTGAGCGGATTGGCGCGCGTCGATCAAGGACGCCTCGGCCGCGCGCTCCTCGGACCGGGCGGCGCGCGCGTCGGCGCGGAGGCCCCCGCCGGTGAAAAGCGTCCAGGAAAGGGAAACCCCCCCGCGCCAGGAGGCCTCGGAAAAACGGCCGTCTTCGCCGGACCAATCCTGGGACAGGCTCGCGTCCAGGCTGGGGAACAGGCCCCCCCGCGCGCTCACCGCGGCGGCCCGGGCGGCGCGCGCGTCGGCGTCGGCGATTCGGGCGGCCGGGGTTTCGAGGGCGAGCGTCGCCAGGTCCGGCGCGGCGGGCGACGGCGTCAAAACATAGGTCCCCGTCGCCGACAGCGGGGATTCCAAATCCCGGCCCATCGCCCGGGCCAGGCCGGCGCGGGCCAGCAGGACCTCCCGGGCCGCGCGGTCGACGTCGAAAAGCGCCTGGGTGTGAGCGGCCTGAATGCGCAAATAAGACCCTTTGTGCTCACGCCCGCCGTCGAACCGCAGGCCCACCAGATCGCGGTTGTCCCGTCGCCGTTCGGCAATGGTCCGCGCCAGGCGTTCGTTTTCCTGGGCGTACAAAAGGTCGGTGTGCCCCGACCGCGCGTCTTCAAGGATTTGCGCCGTCGCGGCGTCCAGCCGGGCGCGGGCGGCGTCCCGTCGGGCCCCGGCGGCCTCCGACCCGGCCAGGGTTTTCAAACCGTCGAAAAGGTTTTGCCTCAGGGTGAGACCGGCGCTGTTGGACCAAGGCCCCGCGTCCCGGAAGGGGCCCGGGTCGCCCGCTTTAACGGTCGACGCGCCCGCCGACACCGTCGGGGCAAAATCCCCCCGGGCGGCCCGAAGGCGCGCCTCGGCGGCGGCCGCGCTTTCGCGGGCGGCGACGACCTCCGGGTTGCGGACCAGGGCCTCCCGCGCGGCGTCGGCCAACGTCACCGGGTCGGCGGCGGCCAAAGGCCGCGCGGTCAAGAGGAGCAGGGGCAACCAACGCATAGGGCTTATCATACCGTTTCTGGGGTCACCAACGTCAGACGACGTCCCCCCCAAAAAAGTGTCGGGCCGGCGGGGTTTCTCCCACCGGCCCGACGGTTTTGAAATCGCTTATTTCTTCGCGGCGGGGCGCGGGCGGTTGAATTCCACGTGAAGGTCGATCTTGACCTGGTCGCCGATGACCACAGCGGGGCCGTAGGTGATGTTGAAATCCCGGCGGTTGATCGTGAGGCTTCCTTCAATGCCGAGAACGGACAACGGGGCCATGGGGTGATCGGTCGGGCCCGAAAGGGCGAAGGGGATTTCCACGGATTTCGTCACGCCCTTGATGGTGAGGTCCCCCGTGGCCACGAAACCGTCATCCTTGCGAACGACCATCGTGCTCTTGAAGGTGATGGTGGGGTGTTTGTCCACTTCGAAAAAGTCCGCGGCGCGCAGGTGCTTGTCGCGGCTTTCGTCGTTGGTGTCCACCGACGCGGCGTCGATAGTGACTTCGACCGAGGATTTGCCGAGGCTCTTCTCGTCCAAAACCAGGGTACCGGACACCCTGGGGAAAGACCCCTTCACGTTGGAAATGCCCAAATGCCGAACCGAAAAGCCGACCGACGCGTGGGAGGCGTCCAGTTGGTAAGTGTCGGCCGCGAAAACCCCGGCCGCGCCGGCCACCGCCAACATTCCCAAAACGAAACTCTTGAAACGCATAAAGCCTCCTTCGGAATTTGGTGTTCTATAACTATAACGTTTTTTCGGCCAAAAAGTTCCCAAAAACAGTCAGGTTTTTGGCGCGGCGCGCCGAACAATCACCCACAGGGCCACGCCCGCGCCCAAAAGTAAAAACCCAGCGACCCCCCCGACCACGGCGTCGGTGCGCGCCCGCGCCACCGATTCGTGCAGGAGGAGAAAACGCCCCGCGGGTCCGGACAGCACGCCGGTGACGGTGTATTTCCCTTCGTCAAGAATTTGAAATTGGAAGAGCGGCGCGCCCCGCGGCGCGGCGGTCGGTCCGTTCACGACGGGGACGCTCTGGCCCGTCAGGTCGTCGCGAATGGAAACAAAGAGGCCCGCCACGGCTCCGGGGGAGCGCGGGTCCCGAACGCCGCCGTAAACGCCGGCTTTGAGTTTCAACTGGGCCGAACCGGGGAAAGCCACGGCGTGGTGGCCCCGGGTTAATACCGATAAGACCGAGCCGCCCGCCACGCCCATCACCACGACGCCCAACAGGGCCAACCCCGCGGCCAGACCGATGGCCGCCTTCACCCCCGCGGCACGGCCGCCCGGAGCCGCCGGCGGAAGGGTGTATATCGAGTTTTTGCCCATGGGTGTCCTTTCTAAAAGAGGTGCCGACCGCCGTCCACCCGGAGGGTTTCCCCGGTGACGAAGTCGGAATCGATGAAAAACAGGATGGCCTTGGCGATTTCCTCGGACCCGCCCCAACGGCCCAGGGGCGTGTTGGCGATCACCTCCCGGTTGGCCCGGGGAGACAGTCCCGGCGGCGGCAAAATGGGCCCGGGGGCCACCGCGTTGACCAAAACCCGGGGCGCCATCTCCAAGGCGAGGGCTTCGGTCAATCCCTTGACCGCGGTTTTGGCGGCGTAGTAGGCGGCGTAACCTTTATAGCGCGGGCGTCCCGAGGCCGCCACCCAATCGGAAATGTTCACGATGCGGCCCCCGTTCCGGGAGAGCCAGGGCGCCGCGAGGGCCGACAGTCGATGGGCGGCTTTCAAATCAACGGCCAGGGCTTTCTCCAAGAACCGGTCCCCCGCCGCCATTGATCGAAACCCCCGGGGGGGCGCCTTTTGATAGTTGGAGGCCATGTTGATCAATACGTCCAAACGATTCCATCGGCCCGTGACGGCGGCCACCAACCGTTGGGCGTCCCCCGGCCGGCTTAAATCGGCGCGGACCAGGAGGGCCCGCCCCCCGGCCTTTTCAATGGCGCCCTGGGTTTCCCGTGCGGCCCGCTGGGACGACCGATAGGCCAGGGCGACCCGGGCGCCCCGGCGCGCCAGACCCAGGGCGACCGCGCGGCCGACGCGGGCCCCGCCGGTCAACAACGCCACTGTCCCGTTCAATTCCATTGGGGCATTTAACCACATCCCGGGACACGCTCCAAGGCGCGGGTCCGACCTCCGTCGGGAATTTGTAGAATGGGCGCCCATGAAGATCGCGTCGTTGTTCGCCCCCGGTCGAACGCTGTTTTCTTTCGAATTTTTCCCGCCCAAAAACGACGGGGACGTCGACCACCTTTTGGCCACGGCCCGGGAGCTGAAAATCCTGGGGCCGGCCTATATTTCCGTCACCTGGGGCGCCGGCGGCAGCACCCGGCGGAAAACCCTCGACATCGTCTCCGCCATCAAAAACGACATCGGCGTCGAGAGCATGGCCCACCTCACCTGCGTGGGCGCGGGCCGCGCCGACCTCGACGAGATCTTGGCCGACATCGCCCGCCGGGGCGTGAAAAACATTTTGGCCCTGCGCGGCGACCCCCCCAAGGGCACGGCGGCCTTCGTGCCTCACCCGGACGGATTCCGTCACGCCGACGAGCTCGTGGCCCACATTCGAAAGGCCCACGATTTTTGCCTGGGCGTGGCCGGGTACCCCGAGGGACACGTGGAGTCCCCGGACCGGGAAAGCGATCTGGACAATTTAAAACGGAAAGTGGACGCCGGTGCCGATTTCGTCGTTACCCAATTGTTTTTCGACAACGCCGATTTCCTGCGCTTCCGCGACCGGGCCGCGTCGCGGGGCGTGCGGGTGCCGATCGTGGCCGGGCTCATGCCCATCACCAACGCCGGGCAGGTCCAACGGTTCACCCAATTGTGTGGCGCGCGCCTGCCCGCCCCGCTCCTGACGGAGCTGGACCGCCGCCGCGACGACGCCGAGGCGGTAACGCGCCTGGGCATCGACCACGCGACGGCCCAATGCCGGGGACTCCTCGCCGCGGGCGTCGCCGGGATCCATTTTTACACCCTCAATCGCTCCCGTTCCACCGCCGAAATCCTGCGCCGCCTCCAAACCCCCACCGCTTAAACCGCACCTGGAAATTCCATCGGTCGCACTCTATACTTGGGTACGACACCGCGCTTCGACAAACCTTCGCCGAGGAGGAATGTTATGAAATGCCCGAAGTGCCCTTCCGTGCTGAGCCCGTCGTCCACCGACCGCGTGGACTTGAACTTCTGCCCCGATTGCCGCGGTTCCTGGTTCGACAAGGACGACCCCGCGTTCCTCACCGAACTGCGCGACGATTTCCCCAACCCGCCCGAACCGCTCCCCGCCCTGGCCACCCGGTTCGTTTGCCCCCGGTGCGACTCCAAGATGGAGGAGTTGGCTTTTTCCCCGTTGCAGGAACTGCGTCTGAACCGCTGCCCCGCCTGTCGGGGGGTTTGGCTCGACAAGGGGGAATGGAAAAAAGTGGAACGCATCGCCGAAGGCTTCGACACCCCCAAATCCAAGGTTCTCCGCGCCGCCCGGAAACTGAAAATCCGCGCCCGCGCCCGTCCCGAATGAACAAATCCGCCCTGCTCGAAGTGGCGGCGTTTTACGGATGGATTCTCGCCGCGATCTGGGGCGGACAACGTTTGGGTTTGAGCGGCCAGGTGTGGATCGGGGCCGTTTTGTTGATGGGCGCGGCCGTTTATTCCACGCGCCGGCACGGGGACGGGCCGGAACGCCTCGGCTTTTCGATGAGATGGTTCAAGCCGGCGTCGGCGTCGATGCTGAAAGTCGCCGGGCCCCTCCTTCTGGCTTTGGCGGTTTGGGCGGCCGTTTCGCCTCCGCCGCCCATGAAAAAATTGTTTTTTTGGGTTTTGGGCTACCCCCTGTGGGCCTTCGCCCAGGAATACGCCCTTTTGGCCTTCGCGGCCAACCGCCTGAGGAACGGGCTGGGCGATCGAACGAAAACGATCGCGCTGATCAACGGTCTTTTGTTCGCGGCGGTGCATTTTCCCAACCCGATGTTGATGACCGCGTGCCTTCTCTCCGGGGTGGCCTTCACATGGATTTTTCTTAAAACCCCACACCTGGTGCCGCCGGCCCTGGCCCACGCCCTGGGCGGCGCCCTTCTGTCTTGGATTTTCCTTGATCAATACAACGCGATGATGGTCGGCCCCGCTTATTGGAAACACGCTCTGACCCCGGGCCCCCACCCTTGATAAACAGTCTCAAACCGTTAAACTATCCGTAACCTGACACAAGGAGCCGACGCCCCATGGACAACACGACTTACATCGCAAAGAAAAAAGACCTTTTTCACCGGAAAGAATTGATTTCGCTGGTGGGCGTGTTCGCCACGCCTTTCGCGATCCTATTGACCGTCGCGGGAATTGTGGTGGCGGGCGTGCAGGGGCCGACCCTCTGGACCTGCGCCGCGCTCATGGTTTTTAGCGCGTTTATGAACTATCTTTTCCCCTGGCTGCTGGCCAAGCAACCCATGGAGCGGCGCGGCGTCGGCGTGCAGTTGCGATTGATTTTGAACGTGGCGCTCAATTCCGTTTTGGTGTATTACCTGGGAGACGCCTTCCGGCCCATGTGGTTGGTTCTGGCGCTGACCCCCTTCGCCACCGCCATCTACGCTTCGCGTGTGCGCACGCTGTCGGCGGCCTTCGCCGTCTCGGCGGCCCTGTTGACCATCCACGTGCTGCAGGGCCACGGGGCCAATGTGCTGTTGCTGGAACGCCTGTCCTACGTGACCTTCATGGTCTTGATCAGCCTCATGATCAACAGCGCCGCCGTCTACCCCCCCTCCACCGAAGAAATTCTCAAGATGTTGAAGCGGCCCTCGATCTAAAAAACAAGGGCGGGACCCCGAGGGGTCCCGCCCTTTGTTTTAACTTGTTCGACGCGACTTCTGAGTCCCCTCGCGGAGCGCGGAGACACCGGCGGGCCGAAGGCCCGCCCGCTTTTTTAGAAGTCGCCGCCGCCCATGCGTGTGAGTCCCCTCGCAGAGCTCGAGGACCTGGGGCGCGCCAGAGGCGCGTGGGCGGCTGACTTTCTTAGAAGTCTCCCCCGCCCATTCCCCCAGGCATCGCGGGCGCCGCCGGTTTCTTTTCCGGGATGTCCGTGATGAGCACGTCGGTGGTCAGGAGCAGGCCGGCCACGCTGGCCGCGTTTTGAAGCGCGAAACGCGTGACTTTGACCGGGTCCACAACCCCCATTTTAATGAGGTCGCCGTATTCGTTGGATTCGGCGTTGTAGCCGTAGTTTTGGTCGCTGTTGGTGCGGACTTTGTCGATCACGATGGAACCGTCCACGCCCGCGTTTTCGGCGATGGCGCGGAGAGGGTCCTCCAGAACGCGGCGAATGATGTTGATGCCGGTTTGTTCGTCCTGATCGATGGCCTTCACGCCCTCCAGGATTTTCTGCGCGCGCAGAAGGGCCACGCCGCCGCCGGCCACGATGCCTTCTTCCACACCGGCGCGGGTGGCGTGCATGGCGTCCTCGACCTTGAATTTCTTGTTCTTCATCTCGGTCTCGGTCGCCGCGCCCACTTCGATCACGGCCACGCCGCCGGAGAGTTTCGCCAGGCGTTCCTGGAGCTTCTCCTTGTCGTAGTCCGAGGTCGTCTCTTCAATTTGTTTCTTGATTTGGGCGATGCGGCCCTTGATGGCCTTCTCGTCGCCCTGTCCGCCCACGATCGTGGTGTTCTCTTTGTCCACGACCACGCGGGTGGCGCGGCCCAGCATGTCGATGCCGGCCTTGTCGAGCTTGAAGCCTTTTTCCTCGGTGACCACCTGGCCGCCCGTGAGGGTGGCGATGTCCTCGAGCATCTCTTTGCGGCGGTCGCCGAAACCGGGGGCCTTGACGGCGGCGCAACGCAGGCGCCCCTGAAGCTTGTTGACCACGAGCGTCGCCAGGGCTTCGCCTTCGACGTCTTCGGCGATGATGAGGAACGGTTTGCCCTGTTGGACGATCTTCTCCAAAACGGGCAGGAGGTCGTTCATGGCCGAAACTTTCTTGTCGGTGATGATGATGAGCGGTTCTTCCAACACGCCCTCCATCCTCTCCGCGTCGGTCACGAAGTAGGGTGAGATGTAGCCGCGATCGAACTGCATGCCTTCGACGGTGCGCACCAGGGTGGTGGAGGTTTTGCCCTCTTCCACGGTGATCACGCCGTCTTTGCCGACCTTGAGAATGGCTTCGGCGATCTGCTTGCCGATTTCCTCGTCGGAGGCGGAGATCGTCGCGATCTGGGTGATTTCGCTCTTGGCCTTGGCGTCGATGTTGATCTTTTTGGCGTTCTTCTTCAGTTCGTTCACGACCGCTTCGACGGCTTTGTCGATGCCGCGTTTGATGTGGGTGGGGTTGGCGCCCGCCGTGATGTTGCGGAAGCCTTCGGCGATGATGCCCTGGGCGAGCACGACCGCGGTCGTGGTGCCGTCGCCGGCCACGTCGTTGGTTTTGGAGCTCACTTCGCGAACGAGCTGGGCGCCCATGTTCTCGAAGGGGTCCTCAAGCTCAATGTCTTTGGCCACCGTCACGCCGTCGTTGGTGATCGTCGGCGAGCCGAATTTCTTGTCCAGCACCACGTTGCGGCCCTTGGGGCCGAGGGTGATTTTCACCGCGTCGGACAGTTTGTCCACGCCGGCCTTGATGGCCTTGCGCGCGTCGTCCGAATATTTGATTTGTTTTGCCATGGGGCTTTCTCCTTATTTCGCTTCCAAAACGCCGAGAATGTCGTCCTGATGCATGATCAGGTGCTCGTCGCCGTCAATTTTGATTTCCGTGCCGGAATATTTTCCGTAAAGGATCTTGTCGCCGGCTTTCACGTCCATGGGGATGAGCTTGCCGTCGTCCGACATCTTCCCCTTGCCGGCGGCGATGATTTCGCCTTCCTGGGGTTTTTCCTTGGCGGTGTCGGGAATGATCAAGCCGCCGCGTTCCTGCTTTTCTTTTTCCAGGGGCTTCACGAGCACCCGGTCGCCCAGGGGGCGAATCTTTACTTTGGAGAGAACCGCTTCAGCCATATAGGCCTCCTTGATGATTGTTGGCAATCGATTGTTGCGACTGCTAGTTAAACGGCCGTTAAAAAACCGCCGCCCGAAACCGGGCCGTCGGCTTTTACCGTCGACAAAAGCGGGCTTTCAATTTCAAAACCAGCGCTCTCGCCTCGAGTGTGATAATTTTGGCAAATCCCCCGGTCGGCTGTCAAGGCAAAAACGCGGCCCCGCCCTTTTCGGGGCGGGGCCGCGCGGGAAACGGACGCGCTCAGTAGTTGACGATGAGCGAAACCGCCGTCAACGTATCGGTTTTGCCGAAGGACGGCGGCGGGGTGTTGCGGAACTTGAGGCCGTAGGACACCTTTAAAGACAACCGCGTGGTCAACACCGCGGTCAGCGCCGATTCCGCGTTGAAGCGGTAATCCTTGCTTTCCTTGAAGTTGTGCAGGTATTCGGCGTCCTGGCTGAAATCCGCCGTGGCCGACAGCTTGTGCGCGTACTTGGCGTAGCCCCGACCAACCGCAAAGGTGACCCGCTCCGAGGCCACGCGTTGTTCGTTGATGTAACCCGCGCCCAATTCCGTGAGGAAAGTGTCGGTCTTGGTTTGGAGCCATTCCCGGCCCACGCCACCCGAGAGATCGTGCCGGTGGGCGAAGCCCGCGAACACGTTACGTTCCCATTGGTACCGTTCGAACAGGTAATTCCGGTCGTCCAGCTTGTACTCGACCTTTTCGCCGGCATAATATTGTTCGGCCGTGCGCACGCCGTTGCTCTTGGTGTTGAGGGCTCCGGCGGGCAGCAGCAGGGTCCATTTGTTTCGCGTCCAGGTGAACAGGTTGGAGGCGCCCAGCGTGGTGGATTCGGTGTTCCCATTGGCGTCCAGGAAACTAAACTGGGCCGTGTCTTTCCAATTTTTAACAGGGGATTCCGCTGCTTGGAGAACGCCGCCGGCGAGGGTCGCGATTGTGGCGATGCAAAGCAATCTTTTCATTTTTTCTCCTTTTATCCTTTTTGAAAAAAACCCCCCGCCCCTCCGTGAAGAGAGGCGGGGGATTGAAGAACGAGCGTCCTTACAGCTTCATCGCCGAGATCGCGGCGACCACGCGGCGGTTAGCGGCGCGGCCCTCGGGAGTGGCGTTGTCGGCCAGGGGCTGGGCCGGGCCGAACCCCCGGGCGCTGATGCGCCCGGCGTCCACGCCAAGCTTCTCCACCAAATAAGCGCGAACGGCCTCGGCGCGTTTCTGCGAGAGCGCCTTGTTGCCCGCGGCCGAGCCCGCGTTGTCGGTGTGGCCTTCGATCACCACGGTGGTGTTGGGGAAGCGTTTCATGAACTCCGCCACCGTGGCGATTTGGGATTCGTAGTCGGGTTTGACGTCCGACTTCCCGGAATCGAACTTAACGCTGAGGGAAACCGTCACTTTCTCCGCGGGGCAGCCTTCGGCGTTGACCAGAACGCCGGCGCCGGTGTCCGGGCATTTGTCGAGAGCGTCGATCACACCGTCGTTGTCCGAATCGCGCGGGCAACCGTCGGCGTTGACCGGGGTGCCGACGGCGGTGTTCGGGCATTTGTCGAGGGCATCGGCCACGCCGTCGCCGTCGGCGTCAGCGATGACGACAGGCGCCGGAACCGGCGCGGGGGCCGGTTTCGCTTCGACCACCGGGGCCGGAGCGGGGACGCCGCCCTGACCGCCGAAAAAGACGTTCCCCATCAAGCCGGCGGACCAAATGGTCGCCTCGATGCCGTAATCCTCTTTTTGTTTGCCAACCCAATGGAGGCGGCCGATGGCCCCGACGCTCAACCAACGCGCCAGGAACAATTCCAGACCGGCGCCGCCCTGGGCGGCAAAAACCGTTTCGGTTTTCAGGTCGAACCGGCGCAGTTCCGCCGCGCCGAGACCCACCGTGAGGAAGGGCTTCCAGGCCCCTTCACCGAAGGATTGCCAAACGCCGAGGGTCAAGGGACGGGCCTCCGACCGGTTAAAGGTTGTGTCGTCGTAATCCAGCCCCAGAACATCGTAGCTCAGAATGATTTCCGTCTTCGGGGCCACGCCGAAACGCAGCCAGCCCGAGGCGAAGGTGTCTTCGTCGGTCAATTGTTTCGCGTCCTTCGGGGCGATCGCGCCGGACCAGCCCCCCGCGCCGCCCAAACCCAAACGGCCCGTGGCGTCGCCGGCGTTGACTCCTGCGCCGAACAGCCCCAAAGCCAACAAAAGCATCCATCGGTTTTTCATGTGCGTCTCCTTATTTTTTCTTGATCGCGCTGACCGTCGCCACCACGCGGCGGTTGGCCGCGCGGCCATCGGGCGTGGCGTTGTTCGCCACGGGCGAGTCCGGCCCAAACCCTTTCGCCGAAACACGATCCGCGGTCACCCCGAATTTGAAGAGAAGATGATTGCGCACCGCGTCCGCGCGCTTTTGCGACAGCGCGCGGTTGGCGGCGGGCCGGCCGACATTGTCGGTGTGGCCCTCGATGACCGTGGTCGTTTCGGGAAAACGTTTCAGAAATTCCGCAAGCCTCTTGAGTTCCGGTTCGAAGGAGGGCTTCACCGCGTCCCTGCCGGAATCGAAATTGATTTCCAGCGTCACGCTCACGCGCTCCACGGGGCATCCCTCCTCGTTGATGAGGGCGCCGCGGGGGGTGTTGGGGCATCGGTCTTTGTCGTCCGTCACGCCGTCCCCGTCCGAATCGCGGGGACAACCCACGCCGTCCACCGGCGTGCCGGCGGGGGTGTTGGGGCATTCGTCGCGGGCGTCGGGCACGTCGTCGCCGTCCGCGTCGGGCGGCGGAATCGGTTTGGGCGCGGCGACCGGAGCCGGGGGCGCTTTCGGCGGGATGTAACCGTCGCAATGGAAGAACCAGGTCAAACCGGCGGTGGCGCTGTAGGCGCCCGCGTCGCGGGTGAAGCGGCTGTCGCCCCAGGTTTGAACATACTGTCCCTGCACGGACAGCGCCAGGGACTCGCCCCAGGGGCGCTCAAACCCAAGGGCCGCCCGGGCGACGGGCGCCGAGGTCCGGCGCCGGGTCGAGGACAGACCGCGGCCAAAACCGATGCCCCCGCCCAGGTCCACAAAGGGCGATCCGCCCTCCGCGTCCCCCAGGAATCGGCGCACACCGCCGGAAAGAGCGTGGAGGCGGGCGCCGGGGGTGGAGGCGTCGCCCGCCCCGGACAGGTTGTCAAAAGCGAGCAGCCATTCGGTTTTGGCCGAGGCGCCCCGGCGCAACCAGGCCCCCGCCGCCGCATCGGGGTCGGTGGCGCGGCCGAGGCCTTTGGGCGAGAGGAAATCGCCGGCGCCGACCGCGCCGCCGAGGCCCCAACGGCCTTCCCGGTCCTGGGCCCGGAGGGGCCCGGCCAACGAAACGCACAACGCCGCCAGAAGAAAGAGCTTTCGAACCATGGGAACGGTTATTTGGGGACCGCGGTCGAGGCGATGGGGATGCGGGCGATCTTGTTGGCGATCTTGATGGCGATGAAAATAGAGAACGAGATGATCAAGAAGTCGACCACCGCCGAGAGGAACACCCCGTAGCGCAAGAGAACCGCCGGAGCGGTTTCCGTGGCTTCTTCAATGGTGTAGGCCAGATTTTTGAAATCCACGCCGCCCAGCAAAATTCCGATGACCGGCATGAGCACGTCGCCCACCAGGGACGTCACGATCTTGCCGAAGGCGCCGCCGATGATCACACCGACCGCCATGTCCACCACGTTCCCCCGAAGCGCGAACTGCTTGAACTCTTGAATCATGCCCATGGGTCTTGCCTCCTGGTTGCCGGCTCTTTGCGCCGCCCGAGCTTTAACGGAAAGAGACGGGTTGATTAAGAAAAACGTCAATGCGCGCTTTGGTAGGCGCGGTAATCGATGGTGGGGAAGATGTTGTCGATGGATTCCAGGTTCGTCAAAAACCCTTCGTCCAAACGATTTTCCTGGACGCGGTGGTAGAGGTCCAGGAACCGGCCCATGTGGTCGCGGGTGCGCTTTTCGGAATATTGGCGGGCCGTCCCCACGGTCATCAAGAAAGCCCAGTCGGAGGATTGGGCCAGAAGGAGTTCCCGGGCCGCTTGGTTCAAGTAGCGCTTCAGCAGCCCCTCGGCGTTGGCGTGGATGTTGGCCAAGCGGATCATGCGCTCGGCCGCGATGTGCAAATGAGGGTAGATCCAATCGTTCGAGGCGTTCAGCCACACTTCGTGGTAGCCCTTGTCCCCCCAGCTGGAGGGCTCCGGCTCGACGATTTGCTGTTCGGGAAACTTGTGGAGGTATTCCATGGGGGTGATGGTCTTGACCCGGTCCTGATCGTAATGGGTTTTGCGGAGGAGAAACTCGAGGAAATCGGGCCCTTCGAACCACCAATGACCGAACAGTTCCGCGTCGTACACGGAGGTCACCACGGGAGGCCGGTTCATGACGCCTTTCAAGTACTCCACCTGGCGTTCGCGGTTGAAAAGGAAGTTCCCGGCGTGGGCGGCGGCCGTTTCCCGCGCCCGGTGGGGCATGTAGGGCTCTTTGTCGGCCAGGGCCACGCGGCCCGTCACCCGATGGTATTTGACCCCGATGTTCCGCCGCACCCCGTCGTCGTGGAGATAAGGACGAATATAGTTATAGTCAAGGTCGTAGCCCACGTCCCGGTAGAACTCGCGGTAATTGAAGTCCCCGGGGTAGCCCTGCTCGGCGGACCACACCTGGTGGGCCGTTTCCATGTCCCGGCCGAAGAATCCCACGCCGCCCTGGGAAAAAATGGGGGCGAAAACGCCGTAGCGGGGGCGGGGTTTCCCGAACAGAATGCCGTGGCTGTCCAAGAAAGAGAACGTGATGCCGTTTTCTTTGAGGTACCGGTCCACGCCGGGGGCGTAGGCGCATTCGGCCAGCCAAATGCCCCGGGGCGGGCGGCCGAAATGGCGTTGGTAGTCCTGGGACGCGATCCGGATCTGGGCGCGGCGGGACTCCTCGTGGATCATGAGAGGCAGATAACCGTGGGTGGCGCCGCAGGTGATGATTTCCAACAGACCCGCGTCCTGCAGGGCCTTGAAACGGGTGAGGATCCGGCCGCCGCAACCGTCGAAGATATCGCGCACCCGACGGAATTTCGTCCGGTACATCTCGGCCGTCTCTTGAAACGCGGACGGCAGGCTCCGCGCGCGGACGATTTCTTTTTCGGCCAACTCCAGGAGTTTTTCGAGTTTGGCCCGGTATCGCCGCATCAAAAGTTCATCCGCCAGCATGTTGCACAGGGGCGGCGTGAGGGACATCGTGAGCCGGAAGTGGACGTTTTCCCCGGCGAGGCGTTCCATCATGTCCAGGATCGGGACGTAGGTTTCGGTGATGGCCTCGTAAAGCCAATCCTCTTCGAGGAAGTCGGGGTATTCCGGATGGCGCACGTAGGGCAGGTGCGCGTGAAGAACGAGGTTAAGGTACCCCTGGGGGTCGCCCATGGCGGGGGCTTACTCCTGCCCCTTGCGCGTTTGCCGTTGGACTTTGAATTCGATGAAGCGGGACAGGTCCCCGTCGTGGTTGGTGGCCTGGATGGGGAAGGCCTGCTCCCCGTCCGGGAAGGCGAAGCGGAACGAAAAGGTGCCGTCGGGGTTCAGCGTCACGGGGCGGCCCTGGAAAGTGACCGTGGCGTCGGGCTCCGTGGCGCCGTACACAACGACCTCGCAATCGGCGACCAACCAGAACCCTTTGTGACGCACCGGGGGGCGGCCCCAGCTGGCGCCGCCCGGGGAGGTGGGGATGCCCGAAAACGAGGAAATGCCGCGCATGAGCTCCCAGCGTTGGGCGAGCATCTTGGCGATGTCGAGGGACCCCGCGCCCAGACGGCCGCCGCCGGACAATTCAAACAGACGTTCCCACTCGGCCTTGAGAACGCCCCATTTTTCGTCCACTTGGTCCGACACCTGCCCGGCGGGCAACCGGATGGTGTTGGAGATCGCGAGCAGCACAAACCGACCATCGGGCAGCACCAGACCCAATTCGGCGTGCCAGTGGCCGTCGCCCCGGGGGGAAAACACGTACCAGTTGCGCGCCTCGATGGCGATGTCCACATCGAAAGATTGTTTTTGGGTTCCGTGGTCGGCGTGCAAACGCAGGACGGAACGGCCCCGGTCGATCGCGTCGCCGAATTGGCGGCGCACTTCCTCCCACGTGTAGGGCGCCACTTCCCAATACGTGTGCATCCAACGGGGATCGCGGGGAAGGAGAACCAAACGGGTGACGCCGTAATCGCGCGGGAGGGGCCCCGCCGACGGGGGCGGGGCGGGCCGCGGCGCGGGGCCGGACGACGGAGCGTTCAAATGGGATGTCATGGGCGGTTCGTCCTTGGATCGTCGGCGGGCCACGCCCGCCGACGCTCAAATGCAACGGGGTGAATTTAGCAAATAAATCGGCTTGCCGGGAGGCGTTGTTGATTTAAAAATATTACTTTTTAAGTCTGGAATGGCACGCCGTGTTCCGATTCAACCCGGGTTTTGCGTGGGGGATTCATGACGGCGAAAGCCAAAGGGAATGAAACATCCCGATCCGGGCGAGTACCAGATCTTCTTTTCCAGGCGCACGGGAACGCGGCTTCGGTGGCGAATCGAATACAGGGATCCAAACAGAACCCGGCCTTTCCAGATCCGCGTTTCAGTTTCTAAATCCGATTTTCCGAACCCACTCCCCCGCGCCACAACCGCCATACTTCCACCGACACCAAGTCCCCTTCTCCGTTGATTGTTTCACATCTGGATAACCTCACGTTTTGCAAAAGCCGAACGCAAAATCCGGGTTCAAGGGCGTGTGGCGTCCCGTGGTATAATGCAAGGCCATCGTGAACAAAAACGATTCCATCATTCACCGGGTCTTGTATTGGAAAAATCGGCCGGGCGCGGCGAGGACTCGCCGGGCCCGGGGACCGCTTATCGTCGGGTTGTTGGCGGGGGGCCTCGGTTGTTGTTCCGCCTGGAGCGCCGAACCCAAGGGCCCCTTCTTGGCGGTCCTTTGGCCCGGCCTTTCCATCGGTTACCGCGCGTTCAACTGGGCGTACGAAGGACGCTGGCAATTCATGGGCGGACACGCGGATAAAGGAACCGGATACAACGCCACCCTGGGGTCCGTTCGCGCCGCCCGGGGGGTCCCCCTCGCGCGGACCACGCGGGTTTACGCGGGGCTGGAGGCGGGGTGGTTCACCTATTCGACCGACGACGATTTTCGGACGAAGGGGATGACCCTGGGCGCCTATGTGGGATTGGAGAAATTTTTCAAAGGGCCCTTCTCCTTCGCTTTTGACATCGGTCCCTACTGGGCCGGAACGCGGGAAATTCAAGGGGAATCCGGATCGGAGTTCGATGCCGTGATCAACGCCGCGGTGCGTTGGAATTTCGGGAGGGAAAAATGAGGAAAACCGTTTGGGCGGTCACGGGGTTTTTTGTGTTGACGGGGTTCCGCTGGGGCACCGTTGATATCGGGCGGAAAGCCGCCGAAAACCAGAAAACCTCTTTGGACGCGAAATCCGAAAACGGGGCGCTGTCCTTGCTCCCCACGGGCCAACACCTGGGTTACATTGCCGGGTTTGAATCGTTTCCGCCCGCCACAGAGGCGGCCGTGCGGTCGGCGCAAACCCAAGCCATCGCGAAGGGAATGCGTGTGGCCCGCGTCCAAACGGACTGGTCGGCCTTGGAAATATCTCCCGGCGTGTTCAATAAAACGAATTTAGAAAACCAGTTGTCGGCCCTTCGCGCGGCGAACCTGAAACCGTTTTTGACCCTGACCACCGCCGACAGCGATACGTTCGAATTGCCGGCGGATCTCATGGATCCGTCCGACTCCCAAAAATTAAAGGCGGGCTTGACCCTGGATTCACCGACCGTCGTGGCGCGGTTCAATGACCTCATGGACTGGGTGGTCCCGCTGTTGGTGTCCAACGGAGGATGGGGCCTCTCCATCGCCAACGAACCCGGCACTTTGATCGATGACGGCCATTTATCGGCCTTCGAAATGGCGAACTTTGCGCGTTCCGCCCGGTCCCACATCCAATCCCTCGATTCCCGCCTGGCGGTGACGGTGACCATGCGCTATCAAGAGGTCCTGGTTTCCGCCGCGTATCTTCCCTCGATCATCGCCGCCTGCGACGTCGCCTGTTTCAACTATTACCCCCAGGACCCCAATTTTTATGTGGAATCAACATCCACGGTGAGCGGGCGGGTCGCCGCCTTGCTCCAGGCCGCGGACGGAAAAGAAATGGTCATTCAGGAAGTGGGGTGCCCCGGCGGATACGAAGGGGTCACGCCGACGAACATCGGGGGCAGTCTTTCCCGTCAATCGGCGTTTTTTCATGAATTCATCAATCAAATGGCGGCGAGGCCGAAATTGCGCGCCGCTTTTGTTTTTCAAATGGTGGACTGGTCCTCGGGTCTGACGAACGGCTTCCTGGGCGGTTTGCCGCCGGCTCCATGGGTGGAGGCCGTGCGAGAAACCATGCGCACCCTCGGGCTTCTTCGCTACGAAGACGGCACCTCACGTCCCGCGCTCGCGGAATTTTACGCGGGGGTCGAACGTTTCAAAAATTGATCCCTTGACGTCAGGCGTTCGTCTCGACCGTTCAAATATTCAGACGTTCGCGTCATCCAGCCCCGCGGCTCCGAAACCGGGGAGCGGCGCCATCGACCGCCGGCCCCCCCACCGTCCCCTTCGTTCCCCCCGACATCAACCGTCGAATCGCGAGGTTCCTCCTCACCGCCACCGGGCGGTGAAAGCACTCGTCTTCCGGAAAGCGCGGGGACTTTCGAGGAGAAAACGACCCCGCCGCTGCTCCTCCCCGTCTTTTTCGGCCTCGGCCCGGCGTGCAACGTCCTCCGGATCCCCGCCGCAAAGGCAAACAGAGGGGGGGCTTGGTCGGTCTTCTGCCGACGGAAGCCCTTATTTTTAAAAAGCCTACCGCAAATCCGGGTTCAACCGCGCGGCCGCCCAAAGGGCGATCACGACGCCGAGGGCGCAAAGCACCGCCCATTCCGACCAGAACAACGGCCCGACGGCGCCGCGCAACATCACTTGGCGGTTTAGCGACACGAAATACTGGATGGGGTTGAGCCACGCGAGGGGTTTGGCCCACAGGGGGAAATTCTCCACCGGGGCCATCACGCCGGACAATAGAATCGCGGGGAAGAGAAATAAAAAACCGCCCATCATGGCCTGTTGCTGATTTTTGGCGAAAGTGGAGATGAGCGTTCCCGTGGCCACCATCGTTACCACAAAGGCGCCCGCGTTTAAAGCCAGGGCCCACAGCGGACCGCGCACCGGCACGCCGAAGACCAGGTGGGCGAACCCCACCAAAAGGGGCACATCGGCCAGGCCCAACAGAACAAAAGGGAGGGTTTTCCCGAGGAATATTTCCCACCGGGGCACAGGCGCGGCCAGCAGGGTCTCCAGCGTGCCCATTTCGCGTTCGCGGGCGAGCGACATGCTGGTCAAAAGAATCGTGATGAGGCCGAGGATGAGGCCCATCACCCCGGGCACCAGATAAACCGCGGTGGCGAGGGTCGGGTTGTAGAGCGTGCGGACATCGAACGCCACGACCGGCGGGGGCGTTTCGTCCGAGGCCCGCCGCAGCAGGGCGTGGACATAGCCGTCGATGGCCCGCGCGCGGAGGGCGTTCGTGCCGTCCACCACCAGTTGAGCGCGCCCGTCCCCGCGCTCCCGCGCGCGGCTCGCGCCCCCGCCCGGGGCGATCAACACGGCGTCCGCGCGACCCGTCTCCAACAAGCGCACCGGATCCCCCTGGTCGGGCGCGGGCCGAAACCACCCCGAACCCCAAGCGCCCTTCCGCAGATCGTCCATCAGACGGTCCGCCGGGGGCGCCTGCACCGAGAGCCGCACGTTTTTGACTTCGTTTGACAGCGCGAGGCCGAACAGGGTCATCTGCACGACGGGGATCACGAAGATGACGACCCGCATCCGCCTGTCGCGCAGGGCCTGCCGGAATTCCTTGCGAACGAAACCGACGAGCGTGGCGTTCACGGTTCGAGGTCCCTTTTGAACTTGACGCTGGCCCATCCGATAAGCGCGGCCGCCAGACCCGCCAGCCAGAGCGCGGGCCGCGCCAATTCCAAGGGGCCGGCGCCTTTCAAAATGATGCCCCGGCACAATTCCATGAAGTGCCGGGCCGGCAGGGCCCAGGTGAGAATCCGGAAAAACGCCGGCATGCTTTCAACGGGGAAAATGAATCCGGAAAGGAGCAGGGCCGGCAACAGCCCCGTGAGATTGGAAAACTGCATCGCCAATTGTTGCTGGCGCGTGAGGACCGAAATCAGAAGCCCCTGGGCCAGGGTGCAGCACAGGAACAACACATTGGCCGCCAGAAAAAACCACAGGCTCCCTCGAAACGGTACGTGGAACAGGAGCCGCGCGGCGGCGTAGATCAACCCCGTGCTCGCCAGACACAGGCCGAGGTAAGGCGCCAGTTTTCCAAGAATCATCTCCAGGGGGCGCACGGGCGTGGACAGGAGGAGCTCCATGGACCCGGTTTCCCATTCGCGCGCCACCGTGAGCGCCGTCATCAAGATCGACAACACCCCCATCACCACCACGAACAACCCCGTCACCACGAACCAGCGGCTGTTGAGTTCGTTGTTGAACAGAAAGCGCGTCCGCAGAAGGTCGGCCGGCGGGTCGGCCCCAAGCCGGCGGGCGGCGACGGTTGCGACCCCGTCGAGATAACCCGCGATGACGCCGGCGGTCTGGTTGTCCGCGCCGTCAATGACCACCTGCGCCCGGGCGGGGATTCCGCGGGCGATGTCCTCGGCGAATCCGGGCTCGATGAAAACCGCCGCTTTGACGCGGCCCTCCGCCAACAAGCGGAGCGCCGACACCGCGGGAGGCCCGTGGGGTTTGAAATAACCGGACGCGGTAAAAGTCTCGGCGAGGGCGCGGGAGGCCGGGGTGTTGTCGCGGTCCACGATCCGCAGGCGGATGTCCCGCACGTCGAAGTCCAAGACGTAACCGAAAAACACCACGAGCAACACCGGCACGCCCACGGCCATGGCGAGGGTGAAGGGGTCTCTCCGCACGTGGCGGATTTCCTTCCGCGCCACCGAAAGCGCGCGGGGACCGGAGAACCTCCTCACGCGGGGCCCTCCACCCACCGCAAGAACACGTCCTCCAAGGACGGCTCGATGCGGCGGATCCGTGCGGTCGCGCCCCAAAGCCCCCGCGCGTCCTCCCAACGTCGGGGGTCGCGGACGGTCACGTGCCATCGCAAACCGTGGGGCTGAATCGTTCCCGCGGACAGGGCGGCGTCGCGCCAACCCACGGGCGGGGCTTCGGGAAAATGCAGTTCGTACAACGGCTCGGGGAAGGCCCTCGCTTTCAATTCGTCGGGCGCCCCGAGGGCGATGATCGCTCCGGCGCGCATCAACGCGATGCGGCCGCATTCGCCGGCTTCGTCCATGTAGTGCGTGGTGACGAACACCGTTTTCCCCCGGGCGGCGAGGCCCCGGATCAAGACCCAGAAGCGGGCCCGCGCCGCGGGCGACACGCCGGCGGTGGGTTCGTCCAGAAAAACGATCTCGGGGTCGTGCAACAGGGAGGCCACGAGCGAAACTTCTTGCTTGAGACCCCCGGGCAGATCGCGCACCAACGTATCGGGGCGGCTGTGAAACCCGACAAAATCGAGCAAATCGCGCGATCGTCGACGGTGGATTTCCGGCGGGATCTTCCGCAGGGCCGCGGCAAACTCCAAATTCTCCGCCACCGTCAAATCGGTGTACAGGGTGAATTTTTGCGACATATAGCCCACGCGCGCCTTGATCGCGTTGGCCCCGCGCTCAAACGAGAGGCCCGCCACGACGACCCGCCCCTCCGTCGGGCTCAGCAGGCCGGTGAGCACGCGGATGGTGGTGGTTTTCCCCGCGCCGTTGGCCCCGAGGAACCCGAAGATTTCGCCGCGTTCGACCCGCAACGACACCCGGTCCACGGCCGTGAAATCGCCGAAGCGGACCGTGAGGTCTTCCACAACAATGGCGGCCTCGGTCACGGGGTCCCCCGTTGCCCTTTGGACCGCCGCTTGTCCTCGTAGAGGCGTTGATCGGCGAGCTCTTTAAGGGCCGCCAAATCCCCCTCCCGCGAAAACCCGTACCCAAAACTGCCCCACACCCGCGGGGGCGGGCGGTCCGGGACGTCGATCACGATTCCCGCGAAGGCCGCGCGTAATTTTTCCACCACCCGTTCGATGTGGTCGGTGGTTTCCCCCGGCAAGATCACGGCGAACTCGTCGCCGCCGATGCGCGCCGGCAGGTCGCTGGCGCGCAAACACCGTTTCATCTCCCCGCCCACCGCCTTGAGCACGCGGTCCCCGACCGCGTGTCCCAGGGTGTCGTTGATCAGCTTGAATTCGTTGAGGTCGATCAAAATCAACCCGAAGGCCTCTTTTTTCTCCACCAAATCCCGCAGAACCATGTCGTAGTAACGGCGTTGGTACACCTGGGTCAATTCGTCGGTGATCGCCAATTCGTAAAGGCGGGCGTTGTGCAGGGCCAGGGAGCATTGGGCCGCGACATGGGCCAGCAACGACCGCGCCCGCCCCGCGTCGGGGGACGGCCCGACCACGAGAATTCCCTCCATCGCCGTTTGCGCCCAAAGGGGAATCCATTGCAGGTTCTTTCCGTCCGCCAAAGGGAATTCGGTGGCCTCCGAAAAACGCGCGCTCCGGAGGACCTCTTCAATTTCGGTCAAGGCGGCGGGGGAGAACCCCCGCTGCAGGCGCACCACGGGGCGGCCTTCTTCGACCAGCGCGACGGCGGCCGCGGACGCGCCGGTCAACGACCGGGCGCGCTCCAGCAGGGACTTGAAAATGCGCCGCCGGTCCAACACGCCCATCAATTCGCGGCTGGCGTCGTACAACTCTTTGAGGTCGCGCCGCGAGCGTTCTTGGTCCACAAACATCCGCGCGTTCGCGAACGCGGCGGCGGCTTGGGCGGCGAAGGCCTGCAGCACCTTCAAGTCATGCGTGTTGAAAAGCCCCCGCACCAACCGGTTGTCGAGGTACATGACCCCCAACGTCCGGTCCTGATGGCGAACCGGGACGCACATCACCGAATGGATTCCCGCCGACACAACGCTGTCGGCCGCGGTCCAATTCTCATCGGTTTCGGCGTCGGCGCTGAGGACCCCGCGCTCTTCGCGCAAAACTTGCTGAAGGACCGTTTCGGAGATGGGCCGCGCCTCGTCCTCCGCACGCACGCGGTACATCGCTTTTCGGGCCAACGCCCCCGTCGCCCCGTCCCGCAGAAACAAGACCGCCCGTTCGGCGCCGAATATGCGCGCGGCGGCGTCCACCACCATTTGGAACAAGGGCTCCGGGTCCAAAACGGCCCCGAATTGCAACGACAGGTCGATCAACGTTTCAAAACGTTGGGCCTCAATAAAACCCGAGGACGACCCGCTGGCGTGCGCGCTGGCGGATAAAGAGTGGACCGAGTCCTCGTTGGCGGCGGTTTTCAATTCGGGCAACAGGTCCGCGATGAGGTCCAAGCTTTTTTTGTCGCGCAACCGGCGCGCCAGCGTCCACGCCGCGCGCAAAAGGTGGGCGCTGCGGGCGGGGTCCTTTTCCCGCAGCGCCACCCCCCAGTCCCGCAGGGCGAAGGATTGGGCGGCCAAGGCCCCGTTTTCCACGAACCAACTCAACGACCGCCGCCAGGCTTTCTCGGCCGCCCGGGGGCGTCCGATCTTCCAAAGGTATAGC
>Ga0268298_10000772_pt1 | contig 39894 bp, 37 predicted proteins | sample WWTPWeurt_MetaG_FD_194462 | JGI IMG/M metagenome (GOLD analysis project Ga0268298, IMG submission 194462) | Activated sludge microbial communities from WWTP in Nijmegen, Gelderland, Netherland - WWTP Weurt | ecosystem: Engineered > WWTP > Aerobic digester > Activated sludge | place...
GACTGTTAATCACTAGGTCGGGGGTTCAAATCCCTCCTCCGGAGCCAGAATGATCGCCCCGCATCAGCGGGGCGGTCCATTTCAGAGGAGATGACGAGATGAGCTCACCCCTTTGCCTGATTGTTTTGGCCAGCACCCTCCCCCTGACCGGCGCGGACACCGCGAAGCCTGCGGCTCCGGCTCAGCAGGCCGTAACAAAGGTGGCTGCACCCGACAAGACGAAAGGACCCGCCATGGTCACCACCGATTCCGGCCTGAAGTATCTCGACACCGTGGTGGGCACCGGCGCCTCGCCAGCCCGCGGCCAGCAGTGTCTAGTCCATTACACCGGCTGGCTCAACGATGGCCGGGGCGGGCGTGGCAAGAAGTTCGACAGCTCCGTGGACCGGGGCAAACCCCTGGCCATCCCCATCGGCGTGGGGCGGGTCATCAAGGGCTGGGATGAGGGCGTCATCAGCATGAAGGTGGGCGGCAAGCGGACCCTGTACATCCCGTCCTACTTGGGCTACGGCCCTCGGGGCGCCGGTGGGGACATTCCCCCCAATGCCGACCTGATCTTCGACGTGGAGCTGGTCAGCCTCCAGTAGGTTCAGTCGAAGGTCAGCGCATACGCCAGATCGGTCTGCAGATCCCGAAGGTCCTCCAGCCCGATGGAAAGCCGGATGAGGTCATCGGTGATGCCGGCCCGCTGGCGGGCCTCGGGCGTCATGGAGGCGTGAGTCATGGAGGCCGGGTGGGCCACCAGGGACTCCACTCCGCCTAGGCTCTCCGCTAGGGTGAACCAGCGGAAGCGGCGCAGCACGTGGTTCAGCCGATCGCGGCCGCCCTCCTTCAGCTCGAAGCTGAGCATGGCCCCGAAGCCCCGCTGCTGGCGCTTGGCCAGGTCATGCTGGGGGTGGCTGGGTAGGCCTGGGAAATGGACCTTGCCCACGGCGGGATGGGCCGCGAGGAATTCGGCCAGCTGCTGGGCCGTGGCCTCGTGCTGGCGCATGCGCAGGGGCAGGGTCTTCAGGCCGCGCAGCACCAGGAAGCAGTCGTGGGGCGCCTGCGAGGTGCCCAGCAGGTTGTTCACGCTCTGGATCTGCTGCGTGAGGGCGAGCCGGCCCGGGGCTGACACGACGATGCCGCCCACAACATCGCTGTGGCCGTTGAGGTACTTGGTGGTGGAGTGGATGACCAAGTCGGCGCCCAGGTCGAAGGGGCGCTGCAGGTAGGGCGAGAGGAATGTGTTGTCCACGGCCACCAGGCAGTCCGGCTGGCGGTGCCCGATGGCGGCCACGGCGGCGATGTCCGTCAGGCGGAGCAGGGGATTCGACGGGGTCTCGATCCAGATCATGCGGGTGTTGGGCTGCAGGGCCGCCTGCACCGCCTCCAGGTCGGCAAGGTCCAGGTAGGTGACCTCCAGCCCGTAGAACTTCCTGGCGTGCTCCAGCAGCCGGAAGGTTCCGCCGTAGCAGTCGATGGTAGAGATGATGTGGCTACCGTGCTCCAGCAGGTTCAGGGCCACCAGGATGGCGCTCATGCCCGTGCTGGTGCAGGTGGCGCCGTGGCCGCCCTCCAGTAGGGCGACCGCCTCCTCCAGCGCCGCGCGGGTGGGGTTGCCGCTGCGGGTGTAGTCGTAGCCTGCGTTGGTGCAGATGTCCTTGAAGGCGAAGGTGGACGAGAGGTAAAGGGGCGGCATCACCGCGCCGTAGGCGGGATCCGGCTGCACGCCGCCGTGGACGCACTGCGTGGCGACTCCGGCATCGGGCACCAACCCGGGCCGGTGGATCCAACCGGCGTTGCCCTCCCGGGTGGGGGGCTGGATGGTGAAGTGGTAGGCCGGATTGCCGGGCACGTTAGTATCGAGGAACTGCTCGCTCACAAGAGCCTCCGAAGGGGGAGGATCCGGTCGGTCTCATCGTGATCCAAAACGTGAAGGGGCCCGATTGCTCGGGCCCCTTCGCATGTCAGCTTCCGACACGTCTGCATCTCTCCGCGAGGACTCGCGGCAGGAATTGGCACCTTGCATTCGCAGGTTGCCAAGGTTTCACAGGGCCCGTCCCTCCACCTTTCTGGATATCACGTGATGAAACTGACAAAGATCCTGCGGAAGGACAGTATCCGACAGGGCCATTGAATCGCCAAGAAAATTCAATGAAACTCCGGAAGCCCCAAGTCCCTCTCAGGGCTTCCAGTCATCGTGCAGCTGTCCCTCGAAGACAGGCTGCACGGGGCCGGACATGAGAATGTGGCCCTCGGGCGCGAACTCGATGTCGAGGGTGCCGCCGGGCATCTGGACCGTGACCCGGTCCTCCACGAGGTTCAGTCGGCGACAGGCGGCGGCCGCGGCGCAGCTGCTGCCCGAGGCGGGGGTGTAGCCGGCCCCGCGTTCCCAGATCTCGATGCGGAGGCGCCTGCGATCGACCACCTCCACCAGCAGGACGTTCACCCGCTCGGGGAACTCCGGGTGGCGCTCGATCTTGGGCCCCAGGCGGCAGGCGTTGGCCTGGGAGACCTCGCCCGGGAAGACCACGCAGTGGGGGTTGCCCAGGCTGAGGGCGGTGATGGTGACGGGCCCCGTGGGGAGGAAGAGCGGGGTTTCCAGAACCTCAAGCTGGGAGGCGATGCCTGTGAACGGAATGTCGCCCGCCTTGAAGCTGGGCACGCCCATGTCCACCTGGACGAGGCTGCCATCCGGCGCCAGGAAGCGCGCGGCGGAGAGGCCGCCCAGGGTGTGGATCTGGCACTCGGTGCCGTGCGCGTGGCTCGCTTCGAACAGGTAGCGGGCGAAGATGCGGAGGCCGTCGCCACTGGTCTCCGCCTCGCTGCCGTCTGGATTGAAGATGCGCAGCCCGAAGGCTCCCGGATGCCCCGGGACCTCCAGCGGGCCCAGCAGGAGTCCATCGGAGCCGATGCCCAGCCGGCGGTCGCAGAGCGCCTGGATGAGCGGGGGCGCCGGCTCGAAGACGGTCCGGGTCGGATCGACCACGAGGTAGTCGTTTCCGAGCACATGGAATTTGGCAAAGCGGAGCGTGTTCGACATGGTCAGGGGCGGCTCACAGGGTGATGCGGGTACCCAGCACCTGGAGGAACTGGGCGAGCCAGGCCGGGTGCGCGGGCCAGGCCGGCGCGGTGACGAGGTTCCCGTCGGTGACGGCGCCATCGATGGCGATCTCGGCATACTTGCCCTTGGCCACCTCCACCTCGGCCCGGCAGGCGGGATAGGCGGAGCAGGTGCGCCCCTCAAGCACGCCGGCGGCCGCCAGCAGCTGGGCGCCATGGCAGATGGCCGCCACTGGCTTCTTTGCCGTGAAGAAGTGCCGCACGAGCTCTAGCACTTTCGGGTTGAGGCGCAGGTATTCCGGGGCCCGGCCGCCGGGGATCACCAGCGCGTCGTAATCGTCCGCCTTGAGGTCTGCGAAAGTGGCGTTGAGGGTGAAGCGGTGCCCGGGCTTCTCCGAGTAAGTCTGGTGCCCCTCGAAGTCGTGGATGGCCGTGGCGACCCACTCGCCCGCCTGCTTATCCGGGCAGGCCGCGTGGACCGTGTGGCCCACGGCCAGCAGGGCCTGGAAGGGCACCATGATCTCGTAGTCCTCGCCGAAGTCGCCGACGAGCATGAGGATCTTCATTGAGGCCATGGGAGTCTCCTTGGGGTGGTGGAACCGCCCCGATGATACGCGTATCCGGAACCGGCCCCCCAGGCAACCTGGGGGGTCAGGCCTGGAGGTAGACCTCGGCGCCCTTCTGCACGAAGGTCTCAGCCATCTCCTCCATCCCCTTCTGCAGGGCCTCCTCCTCGTTGTAGCCGTGGCTCTCGGCATATTGCCGCACGTCGTCCGAGATCTTCATGGAGCAGAAGTGGGGGCCGCACATGGAGCAGAAGTGGGCGGACTTGGCCCCTTCGGCGGGCAGGGTCTCGTCGTGGAACTCGCGGGCCGTGTCGGGATCGAGGGCCAGATTGAACTGGTCCTCCCAGCGGAACTCGAAGCGGGCCTTGCTCATGGCGTCGTCCCAGATGCGGGCGCCAGGGTGGCCCTTGGCGAGGTCGGCGGCGTGGGCGGCGATTTTGTACGCGATGACGCCGTCCTTCACGTCCTTCTTGTTGGGCAGGCCCAGGTGTTCCTTAGGGGTGACGTAGCAGAGCATGGCGCAGCCCCACCACCCGATCATGGCGGCGCCGATGGCCGAGGTGATGTGGTCATAGCCCGGTGCGATGTCCGTGGTGAGGGGGCCCAGGGTGTAGAAGGGCGCCTCGTCGCAGACCTCCAGCTGCTTGGTCATGTTCTCCTGGATGAGGTGCATGGGCACGTGGCCGGGCCCTTCGATCATTACCTGCACGTCGTGCTTCCAGGCGATCTTGGTGAGTTCACCGAGGGTCTCCAACTCGCCGAACTGGGCTTCGTCATTCGCGTCGGCGGTGCTACCGGGACGCAGGCCGTCGCCTAGGGAGAAGGCCACGTCGTAGGCCTTCATGATCTCGCAGATGTCCTCGAAGTGGGTGTAGAGGAAGTTCTCCTGGTGGTGGGCCAGGCACCACTTGGCCATGATGCTGCCCCCACGGCTGACAATCCCGGTCACGCGCTTGGCGGTGAGGGGGATGTAGCGCAGGCGGACGCCGGCGTGGATGGTGAAGTAGTCCACGCCCTGCTCGGCCTGTTCGATGAGCGTGTCGCGGAAGATCTCCCAGGTGAGGTCCTCGGCCTTGCCGTTCACCTTCTCCAGAGCCTGGTAGATGGGCACGGTGCCGATGGGCACGGGGCTGTTGCGCAGGATCCACTCCCGGGTCTCATGGATGTTCTTGCCGGTGCTGAGGTCCATGACCGTGTCGGCGCCCCAGCGGATGGACCAGGCCATCTTCTCGACCTCCTCCTCGATGCTGGAGGCCACGGCGGAATTGCCGATGTTGGCATTGATCTTCACCAGGAAGTTCCGGCCGATGATCATGGGCTCGGTTTCCGGGTGGTTGATGTTGGCGGGGATGATGGCACGGCCCCGGGCCACCTCGTCCCGCACGAACTCCGGGGTGATGCGGCTCTTGAGGCCGGCGGCGTCACGGCCCAGGTTCTCGCGGATGGCGATGAACTCCATCTCGGGTGTCACGAGGCCCTGCTTGGCATAGTGCATCTGGCTGACGTTCCGCCCGGCCTTGGCTCGCAGGGGCTTGCGGTCGGCGTGAAAGCGGATGGCGTCCAGGTCCTTGTCCCGCTCTCGCAGCTTGCGGTAGAGGCTGGTGGCGCCCGGCAGTTCCTCCACATCCTCGCGGCCCAGGATCCAGTCCTGGCGCAGGGGTTTCAGTCCCTTGGCGACATCGATGGTGACGGCGGGATCCGTGTAAGGACCCGAGGTGTCGTAGAGCACCACCGGCTCGTTCTCGGTGAGCTGGTCCTTGAAGTCCCGGGTGGGGTGCAGCTGGATCTGGCGGAAGGGGACCTGCACCCCGGGTCGGGACCCGGCGACATGGACCTTGGTGGAGGCGGGGAAGGGAACCAGGCAGGCCGCCAGGGCCGTTCCGTCCATGGCTACCGGAGTGGGATTCGACTGCATGGTCATGGAAACTCCGGACTTGGAAAAATCGGGCCAGGATTGATCCCGAATTAGCAAGTTTATCGCGAGGCGGCGGAAGCGACGAATTCAAAGATTATTCACGGGCCGCCGATAAAGCATTCACGGAGCCCGCCCATGCCGGAAAAGCCCCAAGACAACGACCAAGCCATCCCCGATCAGCTCATGCAGATTGCCCGTGAGCAGGAGGGCGGCGCCGAGCGGGTGCTCGACCAGATCGAGGTGGTCCAGAACAGCTTTGAGGAAATCCAGGCCCTCGCCAAGGAATGCCAGGAGATCCTGCGGAACCTGGTGCCACCTTCCAACGAGTTGGAGACGCTGACAGCCAGGCTGGAACAGATCGGCTTCCATGCGGACAACGGGGCCTACAACATCCAGGGCGCCTTTGACCTCTACCAGTACCAGGATGTGGTCCGGCAGAAGCTGGAACGGGTGGGACGGAGCCTCATCGAGGTGGCCCACTACGTGCTCGGACGGTTGCAGCCCACCGAGGATCACCTGCCCAAAATGGCGCCCTCGGGCCGGGACATCCTCCATCGTGAACCCCAGATGGCCGATGTGACCAAGGCGGATGCGGACTCCGTGGTGGCTGAATTCTTCGCCAAGGCCCTCAAGGAGAAGGCCGCCGCCAAGAAGGCCGAGGGCTGAACCAGCCAGATGCGGGATAATCTGATCCCTGGAGGGATCATGCCGCGTCGCGTCCTGTTCATCAGCAGCTTGGCCCTGAGCCTGGTCGCCTCGACTCCGCCCCAGGAGGATCCGGTCCTGCGAGCCCGCGCGAAGCGGGCCTCAGCCCAGGGGATCTCGGAGGGGGATCTGCCTCCGGTGCCTCGGGGCATCGTGGAGCCTCCCCCGCTGCCTCCGCCGGAGGCCCACGTGAAGGACAACCGGAAGGGCAAGAAGGCCAAGGCAAAGGCCAAGAAGGGGAAGACTAGCGCCAAGAAGGGCAAGGGGGCTGCCTCCAGCGCCAAGCCAGCAGCCAAGGGGAAGGGTCAATGAAGATCGGTGTACTGACTTCCGGGGGGGACGCCCCCGGCATGAATGCAGCCATCCGGGCCGCGGTGCGGCAGGCGGATGCGCTGGGGCACGAGGCCTGGGGGATCCACCGGGGCTACCAGGGGCTGCTTGAGGGGGACATGGCGCCCCTGCCGAGCCGGGCCTGCGCCAACATCCTGCAGCGGGGAGGCACCATGCTGCAGACGGCCCGTTGCCTCGAGTTCCATCAGCCCGCCACCCGGGCCAAGGCCGCGGGGAACCTGAAGGCCGTGGGCATCGAGGCCCTCGTGGTGATCGGCGGCGATGGCAGCTTCCGGGCTGCGGAGGCCCTGCAGCGGGAGCATGGCGTGGCCTGTGCCGGGATCCCGGGCACCATCGACAACGACCTGGCCGGCACGGAGCGGACCCTCGGCTTCGACACGGCCCTCAATACCGCCGTGGAGGCAATCGATCGCATCCGGGACACCGCCTCCAGCCATGGCCGCCTCTTCCTGGTCGAGGTCATGGGCCGCAGCTCGGGCATGTTGGCAGTCCACACAGCCCTGGCCTGCGGGGCCGAGGCGGTGCTCTATCCAGAGTCGCCGGATGACAGCTATGAGGTCCTGGTTTCCCAGCTGGAGGCCAGCTGGCTGCGGGGCAAGCGCAGCTCCATCGTGGTGGTGGCCGAGGGCGACACCGTCGGCCGGGCCATGGCTGTGGGCGAGCGCCTGAAGCGGGATCATCCCCTGGACCTCCGGGTGGTGGTGCTGGGCCACGTGCAGCGCGGCGGCAGCCCATCGGCCATGGATCGCATCTGGGGCAGCCGCTGGGGGGCCGAGGCCGTTCGCCGGCTGGATCGCGGCGAGAGCGGCTTCTACCTCGGGGAAGTGGGTGGTGCCCTCGTGGCCCAGCCCATCGCCATGGTTCTCGAGCCCCAGCCCGTGCCCCCGGGTGATCTCGGGCGGCTGGTCACGACGCTGGCGCGCTAGGTGATGGGGAATCGTCCGGATGTGAACCCCCGGTTTGCCCGCCCCCGGGCGGTCTGGAAGGAGCTCTGATGTCGGGCACGCATGGTCATCAATCCCTGGTCGCGGTCGTTATGGCCGGAGGCCGGGGCACGCGGTTCTGGCCCCGCAGCCGCAACGCACGGCCCAAGCAGTTCCTCGCCATCGTGGGGACGGAGACCCTCCTGCACCAGACCGTGCGCCGACTGGATGGTCACGTCAGCCCCGAGCGCATCTTCGTGGTCACCACGGAGGACCTGGCCGAGGAGACCCGGCGCATGCTGCCGGAGCTGCCTCCGGAGAATGTCCTGGTCGAGCCCGAGGGCCGCAACACCGCGCCCTGCCTGGCCCTGGCCCTGGTGGAGATCGAGAAGAAGTTCCCCGAGGGCGTCATGGCGGTGCTTTCCGCAGACCACTGGATCGGGGACCGGGAGCTCTTCCTGGAGGATCTCGACCTCGCCGTCAAGCACGCCGCCTGGGAGCGGGAGCTGGTCACCTTCGGCATCAAACCCACCTACCCCGAGACCGGCTACGGCTACATCGAATCCGAAGGCCACGGCCCGGTGTTGAAGGTGCGGGCCTTCCGCGAGAAACCCCCAGTCGAAGTGGCCGTGCAGTACCTCGAATCCGGCCGCCATTACTGGAATGCCGGAATGTTTGTCTGGACCCTGGCGGATTTCCGAGAAGGTCTGCAAAAGCACGCTCCTGAAGTGCTGGCTCCCCTCGATGCCTGGATGAAGGCCGGGGCCGATCCTGCCACCCTCGCTGCGGCCTACCGCCAGCTGCCCAAGCTGGCCATCGATGTGGCCCTCATGGAAAAGGCGGAGACCGTCGCCGTGGTGCCCACCCGCTTCCGCTGGTCGGACGTGGGCTCCTGGCCGGCGGCCATCGAGTTCCAGGAGACGGATTCCGAAGGCAACGTCAGCGTGGGGGAGACGCTGCTGCTGGATACCCGGAACAGCGCCTTCTTCGGCGGGAGCCGCCTCATCGCCGCCAGCGGCGTGGATGACCTGATCGTGGTGGATGCCGAGGATGCCCTCCTCATCTGCCGCCGGGACCGGGCCCAGACCGTGAAGCAGATCGTGGAGCGCTTGAAAGCCGAAGGCCGCGAAGACCTTCTCTAGACTGAAGACCGAGGACACACCATGCAGAAACCCGAGACCATCCATGTCGACAAGCCCTGGGGCTCCTTCGACCAGTACGCCCTTAACACGCCCTGCACGGTGAAGATCCTCACCTGCAACCCCGGCCAGAAGCTGAGCCTGCAGCGGCACAGCCACCGCGGCGAGCTATGGGTGGCCCTGGATCCGGGCGTGGTGGTGGACCGCGATGGCGAGGAACTGCGACCTGAAGTCGGCGAGGAGATCTGGCTGCCCCTGGGGAGCACCCACCGCCTGCGCTGCGATGCCGACACGCCACGCCCTGTGCGCGTGCTGGAAGTCAGCCTGGGCACCTTCGACGAGGCTGACATCGAGCGGCTGCAGGACGATTACGGGCGCCGCTGATGCGGATCCCTCTGTTACCGGCGCTCCTGTGGCTCGCTGCCCTGCCGGCCCTGGCCCAGAGCGGCGAGGAGATCCTGGCCCGGGTGGATCGCCTGCGCCACCCCTGGCCCGCCTTCACCATGGAACTCACCCTAAAGGCCCCTGGGGTGTCCCAGCAGTGGAAGGTATCGGCGAGGGAGAACGGCGACGCCAGGCTGGACGGACTTTCCAAAAAGGAGATGGGCCGGGCGGTGCTGCTCAAGGGCGACCAGATGTGGCTGCTCCTGCCCGGTACCAAGCGCCCGGTGCAGGTCACGCCTCAGCAGCGCCTGATGGGTCCTGCCGCCGGAGGAGACGTCGCCCGCACGCGCTTTCGCGAGGACTACACCGTGGAGACCCTGGCCGAGGAACGTTTGGATGGTCGGGACTGCTGGCGGCTGGAGCTGGTGGCCAAGCGTCCTGCCCTGAGCGCGCGCAAGGTGCTGCTCTGGGTGGCCAAGGAGGGCACTCTGCCGCTCAAGGCCGAGTTCCGGCTGGCCTCCGGGAAGGTGCAGCGGACCGCTCTATTCGGGGCGCCGGTGCAGAGCCAAGGGCAGTCGGTTCTCTCGAAGCTGGTGATTGAGGAACCTTCCGGGGGCCGGGCCGAGCTTCTGTTCGGGAACTGGGGGAGGGGTGGCGTGGACGCGGCGGCCTTCGAACTGCCGGATCAGGATCGGTGATAGACTCGCCATCGAGGTGCCCGCAAGGGCTTCCCGCCACCAATCATCCCACCACTTGATACCAGTCCCGTCCGCGGGACTCCCGCTCAACCACCCCACCACTCGAAACCCCGCCAAACCTACCCTCTCGAAGCGCCCGCACCTCCGGGCGCTTCTTTTATGTTGTCCGGGGATTCCACGCTCCGCTGCGCTGCGCGAACACCCCGGGCCCCCGCGCTCGACCCGGCGAAGCCGTGTCTCGCCTGGTACGCTCCACTGTAGGCTGCGGAAGGCAGGAGGCACCGTTGCAGCGATGATGGAGAAGGCTAGTGCTTGGCTGGCTCCGGTTTGGGGTTGACGGTGGCCTTCCGGTCCGCCTCCCTGGGCTGGGCTTTGTGGTGCTTGGTCTCGACCGCCTCGTTCGCGGCGGAGACCACGATGATGGAGATGCGCCGGTTTTGGGGATCCTTGGGCTCTTTGCCCTCGAGGGGAATGGTGTCGGCATAGCCGGTGACGCGGCGGACCTGGCCCGGGCGGAGACCCCCGGCGGCACCTTCCATCACCCGCCGGGCGGCATTGGCGCGCTCTGCGCTGAGCTCCCAGTTGGTGCGGTCCTTGTTGGAGTACTGCTGGCTGTCCGTGTGGCCGCCGATCACCACGCGGTTGGGCAGCTTGCCCAGCTCCTTGGCGATCTCCTTGAGGATGGACAGGGTGTAGCTCTTGAGGGTGGCGCTGCCGGAGTCGAAGAGCACCTGGGCGGCCTTGTCCTGGATCTGGATGCGCAGGCCCTCGTCGGTGAAGTCCATGCTGATCTGGTCCTGGAATGCCTGGAGCAGCTCGTCCTGCTGGAAGGCCTTCTCGATGGCCTCGGCCGTGGCCTCCATGGCCTTCTTCTCCTCTTCGGCGGCGCCCGGGGCCTCCGAGGCCGTGTCGGTGCCGCCGTCGCCATCCGGGCCGGGCGCCATGCCCCGGCCGCCGGGCAGGATGCCCTTGCCGTGGTTGGCCAAGATCTCCTTGCCCCGTTCGCTGTTGAAGAAGTTTGCGTCCTGGAACATCCCGGCGATGCCGGCCTTGGTGTTCTTGTCCGCGCTGTTTAGCAGCCACATCAGGAGGAAGAAGGCCATCATGGCCGTCACCAGGTCGGCGTAGGCCACCTTCCAGGCCCCGCCATGGGCGGCGGCGTGGCCACCCTTTTTCTTGACGAACTTGATTTTGACTTCGGGTTGCTGCTGGTCCGCCATCGCCGCTACCTCGGCTTGATCTGCCGAACCACCTCTTCCAATTCACCGGAGCCTGGCCGCTCGGTGGAGGGGATGTTGCGCCGGGCGAACTCCACGGCGGTGATGGGGGCGGCGCCGTTCCCGAAGCTCGTGAGACCCGCTCGGATGCAGTTGAAGTAGTAGGCCTCGACGGCATTCACGGCATCGATGTTCTTGGCCAGGGGCTGGAACACGCCGTAGGCCAGCAGGATGCCCAGGAAGGTGCCCACCAGCGCTGCGCCGACCTTGCCGCCGATGATGTTGGGCGGCTGGTCCAAGAAGCCCATGGTGATGACCACGCCCATGACGCAAGCCACGATGCCGAAGGCGGGGAACGCATCTGCCAGGGCACCCATGGCCGCGCCCGGCGCCGCGTTCTCCGCATGGTGGACGTCCAGTTCGGCGTCCATCACCATGTCGATCTCATCCATTTTGGCGCTGCCGTTGATGAGCAGCTTCATGGAGTCGCAGAAAAAGTCCAGGGCGTGGTGGTTGTGGGTGAAGGTCTCGTATTTCTTGAAGATGGCCGAATTGTGCGGGTCGTTGACATCCTGTTCCAGGGCCAGCAGGCCACCCTTCTTGATGTTCACGTAGACCTCGTACTGCATCATGAGGACTTCCATGTACACGGCCTTGGTGTAGGGGCTGCCCTTGAGGGGCTTCATGATGTCCGCCGCCACCCGCTTGATGACGTTCAGGGGGTTCGCGGCCAGGAAGGCCCCGATGCCTGCCCCGAAGATGATGAGCCCTTCTGCTGGCAGAGGATGCAACAGGGTGGGTATGCTGCCGCCCTCCATCAGGTATCCCCCGATGACCGCGACGAAGACCACCACCAAGCCGATGATGAAGAACATGCTGCAACTCCTGCCGTTTTCATCGGTCAGCGGGATCCAGGCCTGAATTCTGGACGGGAAATGGTCCCGGTCCACTGGCACAATGAAAGGATTGGGAGGATTTATGACCACCGCACCGGCCCTGGGCCCCGTTGGAAGCTATGTGAAGCACCATTTCCGGCACTTCAACGCCGCCGCCCTGGTGGACGCTGCCGAGGGCTACCGGGCCTACTTGGCCCAGGGGGGCAGGATGATGGTCACCCTGGCGGGGGCCATGAGCACCGCTGAGTTGGGCCTCTCCTTCGCTGAGATGATCCGCCAGGACAAGGTGCACCTCATCGTCTGCACCGGCGCCAACCTGGAGGAGGACATCTTCAACCTGGTGGCCCACGACTTCTACGAGCGGGTGCCCCACTACCGGGACCTGACCCCCCAGGACGAGGCGGAGCTCCTCGGTCGCCACATGAACCGGGTCACCGACACCTGCATCCCTGAGATGGAAGCCATGCGCCGCATGGAGAAGGCCATGCTCGAAGTGTGGATGGACGCCGACGCCAAGGGCGAGCGCTACTTCCCCCACGAGTTCTTCCAGAAGGTGCTGAAGAGCGGGAAGTACAAGGAGCACTACCAGATCGACCCCAAGCACAGCTGGATGCTGGCCGCCCTCGAGAAGGGCGTGCCCATCGTCGTTCCGGGCTGGGAGGACAGCACCCTGGGCAACATGTACGCCGCCGCCGTCATCCGGGGTGACGTGAAGAATGTCCACACCGTGCGCACCGGCATCGAGTACATGACCTGGCTGGCGAAGCACTACCAGGAGGTCACCAAGACCTCGACCCTGGGCATGTTCCAGATCGGCGGGGGCATCGCTGGCGACTTCCCCATCTGCGTGGTGCCCATGCTGCACCAGGACCTGGAGCTGACCGAGGTGCCCCTCTGGGGCTACTTCTGCCAGATCAGCGACAGCACCACGAGCTACGGCTCCTACTCCGGCGCCGTGCCCAACGAGAAGATCACCTGGGGCAAGCTGGGCATCGACACCCCCAAGTTCATCGTCGAGAGTGACGCCACCATCGTGGCTCCGCTGATCTTCGCCTACCTGCTGGGCTGGTAGTTCAGCCTACACATCCCACACCAGCAACCGCGCCCCATCGCGCCCCTTCACGGGGATCACGCGGTGGGGCGTTTCGTTGGGGACCTCGAAGCTGTGGCTGATGAAGCGGGTGCCGGGCTTCATCTCGCGGCGGACCTTGGCCCAGAGGGCGGGCATGGGGACCGGGGAGAGGAAGGCATAGGCCACGTCGAACCCGGCGAGATCCGTGCGCCAGAGGCTGCCCAGGTGGATGTGGGCATTCCGCAGGGGCAGGCAGCGCAGCCAGGCCACCAGCCAGGTGGCGGGGGAGGCCTCCACGCCAACGAAGGTCGAGCCGGGCCGCACCCTGGCGAGGTGTGCCACGGGACCGCCGAAACCGCAGCCCAGGTCCACGAAGCTCAAGTTAGGTCGTTCCGGCACCAGGCCCTCGAGCTTCGCCCAGGCATCCTCGCTGGCGTGGTAGAGGGGCACGCGGGTGAGCAGCCCGCCGCCGAAGACCAGGGCCAGCCCCAGGAACAGCACGAGGTAGACCCAGGCCGGGATGGGCACCCCCCAGAGGACCCGCACCAGGAAGGGCAGAGTCGCCTGCATGAAGACCCAGCGGGGACCCAGGTCCAGCCACCGTGAAAGGATCACCGCCAGCACCGCCTGCAACAGCACCCACACCAGGGGCGGGAAGCGCAGGCCCATCTGAACCAAGACCACCAGCAACCCGAAGGCCAGGGCCTGCACCAGCAGGGCGCGGAGGACCGGGGGCAGGCGGCGGACCAGGGACATCACCCTATGCTAATCGGATGACCCTCGGCCGCTTCGCCCCTTCGCCCACCGGCGTGCTCCACATGGGCAACCTGCGCACGGCCCTGGCCTCGTGGTTGTCGGCCCGGAGCGCCGGCGGGCGCTGGCTCGTGCGCATGGAAGACGTGGACGGCCCCCGCTGCCGCTGGGACCTGGGCGAGGCCCAGCTGCGGGACCTGGCGGCCCTGGGCTTGGAATCCGATGCACCCGTGCTCTGGCAATCCGATCGATCAGCGACCTACCGGGAGGCCATGGCCGACCTGCACCGGGCGAACCGGCTGTATCCCTGCCTCTGCACGCGAAAGGATCTGCAGCTGCTGGCTTCGGCACCACACACAGAGGATGGCCTGCGCCCCTACCCGGGCCGCTGCCGGGAACGGGGCTGGGAGGGCTTCGACCGGGCCCTGCGGCTGCGTCTTCCAGACGGCCATCTGGCCTGGGATGATCGGCTGCTGGGAGTCCAGGAGGAGGATCCAGCCACCCTCACCGGGGATCCGCTGCTGTTCCGGCGGGATGGCTGCTTCGCTTACCACCTGGCCGTGGTGGTGGACGACGGGGACCAGGGGGTGACCGAAGTGGTACGCGGCTCCGACCTTCGCTCCGTTACCGCCACCCAGCTCCGCCTGCAGGAGGCCCTGGGCTTGCCGCGACCCACCTACGCCCATCTGGGCATGGTGGCGGCCCCCGATGGCAGCCGGCTCGGGAAGCGGGCCGGGGCCCTGGGACTGGAGGCCCTGGCCGCCAGGGGCGTGTCCCCTGCGGAGGCCCTCGGCTGGCTGGGCTGGAGCCTGGGCTGCCTGGGCCGACCCGAGCCATGCACAGCGGGTGACCTCATCGGGGCCTTCGACTGGGCCCGGGTGCCCAAAGGGGAGGTGCGGGTGCCGGCGGCCTGGACCTAGCGGGAGGTCTCCATCCGCTTCAGTTCAGTCCACAGCCAGTCCCGGGCCGTGACCGTGCGGCCGTCCCTGAGTTGGATCTCGTAGGGCCGACCGCTCAGGCTGCTGCCAGTGGCGCAGGCCTGGATGAACTCCGGGGCAGTTTTCACCCGGCGGCCGGCGTTCTTCCACTTCAGGCGGAGGTGGTCGGCGGCCTCCTTCGGCGTGTGCTTCGTCCCGTTGCGGATGAACACGGCACCCTGGAGGTCCGCCACGGCCTGGATCAGGGCCTCGATCTTCTGGGCCTCGGTGAGCGGGGCAGGGGCAGCGAGCAGGAGAGCCGGGATCATGCCTCCAGCATGGCAGGGCAGGTATGGACAAAAGAGACTGAGGGAAGCGGAGACCTCCGCCCAAAAAGCCTATCGAGCGTCAAAAGGACCCGGCTCTCCGGGTCCTTTTGAAAAGCTCAGTCGTAGCGTTAGGCCAGCTTGTTCACCCTCTCGATATCCCCTCCGGGGATACGCGAGACTACAAAACAAAGGACCCGGCTCTCCGGGTCCATTGGGAAGTATGTTTGATCCGTTAGGCCAGCTTGTTCACTTTGGCGGCCAGGCGGGACTTGGTGCGGTCGGCGGCGTTCTTGTGCATGACGCCCTTGCGGCAGGCCTTGTCGACCAAGCCCTGAGTCGAGGGCAGCAGCTTGGCGGCCTCGTCCTTCTTGCCACCGGCGATGAGGGCCAGGAAGGTCTTGACGGCGGTCTTCAGGGTCGAGCGATTGCTGCGGTTACGGAGGCGGGCCTCGGCATCGCGGCGGGCCTTCTTGGCAGCGGACTTGTGGTTGGCCATGTTCGGATCTCCAGCTTCCAGGGCAGTCCCTTGTACAGGGGCTTGGGGAAGCGCGAAAGTCCATCCTATCGCAAACACCCCGTAGGTCAAGGGCAAAAGGCAGGGCCCAGGCCTCATTCGACCCCTTCCGGAGGGGGCCTCCCTCGGCCATCCTGATTGGAGGCGAATGGCCTCCCGGGAAGGGTGGGTTCATGCCGCAGCTGAAACTGGAGTCCGTCGCACAGATGGCGGCGAAGGCGAAAGCCGTTCGCAGGGATGTGCTGTTGCAAGTCTACAAGGCCCAGAGCGGCCACCCGGGAGGGAGCCTCAGCTGGACCGACATCGGCGTGGCGCTCTACTACCACGAGATGACAGTCTTCCCCGAGGATCCCGCGAACCCAGCCCGCGACCGCTTCGTGCTCTCCAAGGGGCACGCCTGCCCCGCCCAGTACGCCATCCTCGCCGACCAGGGCTTCTTCCCCAAGGCCTGGCTGGAGACCTTCCGCCAGTACCCGACGAAGCTCCAGGGCCACGCGGAGAACCACTTCACGCCGGGCGTGGAAGTGACCACGGGCAGCCTGGGCCAGGGCCTGCCCCAGGCCGTGGGCATCGCCATCGGCCTGAAGGTCCAGAAGTCCGCCAGCCGCGTCTACTGCGTGGTGGGCGATGGCGAGAGCCAGGAGGGCGTCATCTGGGAGGCGGCCATGGCGGCGCCCCACCACAAGCTCGATAACCTCTGTGTCTTCCATGACCTCAACGGCCTGCAGATCGACGGCGACGTGAAGAAGGTCATGAACATTAACCCCGTGCCCGACAAGTGGCGCGCCTTCGGGTGGGCGGTGAAGGAGATCGACGGCCACGACTTCACCCAGATCCTGGAGGCCCTGGCCTGGGCCCGCACCATCCAGGGACAGCCTGCGATGATCTGCGCCCGCACCGTCAAGGGCAAGGGCGTGAGCTTCATGGAGAACAACGCGGGCTGGCACGGCGTAGCCCCCAAGGCGGACGAGTACGAGAAGGCCTTGGCTGAGCTGGCGGACTGAGGACTGAATGGAAATCCTGCGGCAAACCTTCGAACAGCAGCTGGCGGCGGCCCTGCCCGGCGTGGACATCACGCTGGAACGGCCCAAGTCCGGCGAGCTGGGTGACCTGGCTTTTCCCTGCTTCCGCGCCGCCAAGCAGCTGGGAAAGAACCCCGTGCAGCTGTCGCAGGAACTGGCCGCCTCCCTGTCCATCGAAGGCGGCATCCTGGTGGCGGCGGGCCCCTATCTGAACTTGAAGCTGGCCACGGAAGCCCGCGCCAAGGCCGTGCTCGCGGCCATTCTCGACGCTCCGGCGGACCGACCCTACGGTTCGCGCTCGGGAAATGGCAAGAAGGTGATCGTCGAGTACAGCTCGCCAAACATCGCCAAGCTCTTCACCATCGGCCACCTGCGCTCGACGATGATCGGCCACGCCCTGGCCCAGACGCACCAGTTCCTGGGCTACGACGTGATCCGCCTCAACCACCTGGGCGACTGGGGCACGCAGTTCGGCACCCTGCTGGCGGCCTACACCCGCTGGGCCCAGGACGGGAACGCCGACCTGGACAAGGACTTCGACTGGGCGGAGCCCGCCCCCGACAAGCGCCGCACCCCCCTGTTCCGCCTCTTCCAGCTCTACGTGCGATTCCACGCCGAAGAGGAGAACGACTCCTCCATGCGCGACGAAGCCCGCGACTGGTTCAAGCGCCTGGAGGCCGGCGATGCCGAAGCTAGGCGCCTCTGGAGTTGGTTCCGGAAGATCTCACTGAAGGAATTCCAGCGCATCTACGACCGCCTAGGCGTAGGCTTCGACACCCTGGAGCAAGGCGAAGCCTTCTACGAAGACCAGTTGGTCCCCACCATGGACCGCCTGGCGCAGGCGGGCCTGCTGGTGGAAGGCGACAAGGGCGCCCGCATCATCAACCTGGAAGACGTAGGGATCACGACGCCCTGCCTGGTACAGAAGGGCGATGGCACCTCCATCTACGCCACCCGCGACTTGGCGGCGGCCCTCTACCGTAAGCAGGCCTATGGCTTCGACCGCTGCCTCTACGTGGTGGGCACGGATCAGGTGCTGCACTTCCAGCAGATCTTCGCCGTGCTCGACAAGCTGGATCCCTGGTTCAAGGGCCGCATGCTGCACACACCCTTCGGCATGGTGAAGCTGCCCGACGGCAAGATGAGCACCCGCAAGGGCAATGTCATCTTCCTGGAAGACGTGCTGGACGAGGCCCGCGAGCGCGTGGCCGCCATCATCGAGGAGAAGAACCCCGACCTGAAGGACAAGGCCGAGGTCTCCGAGATGCTGGGCATGGGTGCCGTGGTGTTCTTCGACGCCATGAATGACCGCGTGAAGCCCATCACCTTCACTTGGGACCGCGTCATCGCCCTGGATGGCGACACCGGCCCCTACGTGCAGTACGCCCACGCCCGCATCATGAGTGTGCTGCGCAAGGCTGGCGGCGATTGGGCGGCCAAGGCCCAGGCCGGAACTGCCGCCGGACCCGTGTTGCCCTTCGAGGCGATGGCTCTGCCCGTTGATCTCTCCGGCCTGCAGGCGCCCGAGGCGCAGGCCCTGCTCTTCGAACTGGCCGGCCTGCCCCAGGCGGTTTCCGCCGTGGCCGACGGCAGCATGGCCACGCCGCTGGCGCGCCAACTGGTGGCCGTGGCACGGTCCTTCAGCGGCTACTACACCAACTGCCCCATCCTGGCCCCCGAGAACATCTCAGAAGTCCGCGAGGCCCGCCTCGCCCTGTGCGTGGCCACGGCCCGCGCCCTCCGCCAGGGCCTGTTCCTCATGGGCATCCAGGCCCCGGAGGAGATGTGAATCATCCTTTGGAATCTCGCGCCACCGGGAATGCCATTCCCGCGGTGCCGGATCCATGGGATTACATCCGCCGAACTCGGAGGCAATATTTCATCTGGGGGTTCTCACCGATTGTTTTTGTGGTGGTCGATGTCATATCAACACGACTTCCAGAGCCCATTGGATCGACCCTGTCATCTGCCCTCATCTGCGCTGCGTTCCTCTCGATTTTGATGGGGATGTTCAAGGTTTGGGGTTTGTTGGCCCGATTGCGTGACCTTGTCTGCCCCGCGTGCGGCTACAAGTTCTACGGGATTCTTGGTCTGTTCTTCTCCTTCCTAGGCCCTTACCGCATGAAGTGTTTCTACTGCGGGGTCAAGATCGGGGCGTCGTTGACAGAAATTCACGAGACTTCAGCTGGGGGATTTTGATGACCAAGTATGTGTTCGTCACCGGTGGCGTACTTTCGAGCCTCGGCAAGGGCATTGCGGCGGCCAGCTTGGGCGCGCTGCTGGAGGCTCGTGGCCTGAAGGTCACGCTGATGAAGATGGATCCCTACCTCAACGTGGACCCCGGCACCATGTCGCCCTTCCAGCATGGCGAGGTCTTCGTCACGGACGATGGCGCGGAGACCGACCTCGACCTAGGCCACTACGAGCGCTTCACCTCGGTGCCCACCACCCAGAACCACACCATTACCACCGGCCGTATCTACAACACGGTGATCCAGAAGGAGCGCCGCGGCGACTACCTGGGCAAGACGGTGCAGGTGATCCCCCACATCACGGACGAGATCAAGGGGGTGATGAAGAAGGTCGCCAAGGACATGGACGTGGTGATCGTGGAGATCGGCGGCACGGTGGGTGACATCGAGAGCCAGCCGTTCCTGGAGGCCATCCGCCAGTTCAAGCTGGAAGCGGGCCTAGGCAACGCCATCAACATGCACCTGACCTACGTGCCCTACATCAAGACCGCGGGCGAGCTGAAGTCGAAGCCCACCCAGCACAGCGTGAAGGAGCTGCGGGCCCTGGGCATCCAGCCGGATGTGCTGCTCTGCCGCGCCGACGTGGACATCCCCCGGGACCTCAAGGACAAGATCGCCCTGTTCTGTTCTGTGACGCAGGACGCCGTGTTCAGTGGACGGGACGCCCACTCCATCTACGAGGTCCCCCTGAACCTCCACCTCGAAGGACTGGACACCAAGGTGGCGGCCCTGCTCGGGCTCGGGGAGAAGAAACCCGACCTCAGTGCCTGGCAGAACCTCCTCCACCGCATCCGCAACCCCAAGGGCAGCGTGCGCATCGCCGTTGTGGGCAAGTATGTGGAGTTCAAGGAGAGCTACAAGAGCCTCATCGAGGCCCTGCATCATGCGGGCTACGGACTGGAGACGCAGGTCGACCTGAAGTGGATCGAGGCCGAGGAGTTGGAGGACCAGGATCCGGCAAGCTTCCTCCAGGACTGCCACGGCATCCTGGTGCCTGGTGGCTTCGGCGTGCGCGGCACCCGCGGCATGATCAAGTCCATCCAATACGCCCGTGAGCAGCGCATCCCCTTCTTCGGCATCTGTCTCGGCATGCAGATGGCCTCTGTGGAGTTCGCGCGCAACGTGGTGGGACTCGAGGGGGCCGATTCCACCGAGTTCGACGACGCGCCCAAGCACCGCGTCATCTTCAAGCTGCGGGAGCTGGTGGACGTGGAAGAGCTGGGCGGGACCATGCGCCTGGGCGCCTACCCCTGCCGCCTCACCGTCGGGAGCCAGGGCGCCAAGGCCTACGGCACCACTGAGATCAGCGAGCGCCACCGCCACCGCTACGAGTTCAACCATGAGTACCGGAAGGCCCTGGAGGAGAAGGGCCTGTCCTTCACCGGCATGAGCCCGGATGGCGTCTTCGTGGAAATCGTCGAATTGCAGGACCACCCCTACTTCCTGGCCTGCCAGTTCCATCCCGAGTTCAAGAGCCGGCCCCTCAGCCCCCACCCGCTCTTCACGGCCTTCGTCAGGGCCAGTATTACCAAGCGGGACTGAGGTCCGCCATCCAACGGGCTTCAGGCTTCGACAGGTTGAAAATGTGTCGATATGAGACTTGCAAGCCCCAGAGAAGATTGACGGTGAGTCAAGGCTTTTGCCGAGAGGCTTGGCGGAAGGTGACCATCTAGGCCTCGTTATATGACCTATCTGTCATTTTCTGACTTGCATTGAAAAATGATCTACATATCATTTATGAAGGTCCGGTCCACAGCTTCACACACCGGCAAGCCAGGTCATTGCCAACGTCGATGGAGGAAGGATCATGCAACTCTCGGGCTTGCGCTACGGCTCCAAACTTCTGCAGCTGGTGGAATTTCCCGTCGCGGAGTTCATCGATGGTTCGGCCACGAACCAGGAGATCCAGCACTTCCTGGAGAAGTTCAAGAAGCTGGTGGTGAAGCCGGCCTTCTATGGTGGGGTGGGCAAGAAGGGCAAGGCCGGGCTGGTGCGCATCGTCAGCACGCTCCAGGAGGCCCTGCAGGCGAAGCGGGAGCTGTTCTTCGCCCAGCACACATACGGGAACAAGACCGTCACGGCCAACGGCGTGACCATGGAGGCCTTCGTCCCGTCGGATCTGGAGGTCTACTTCAGCATCTCCAGCTCGAGCATCCATCGGGGCCCGGTGTTCACCATCACGCCCTGGGGCGGCGTGGACATCGAGGAACTGCCGCCGGAGAAGAAGGCGATCGTGGAGATCGATCCCTTCATCGGCATCAATGCCTTTGAGATCACCAACGCCCTCACGGATACCGGCTGCCCCGAGGCCTTCATCTCGGCCCTGGTCCAGCACCTGCCGAAGCTGTGGGAGCTCTACGACGGCTACGGCCTGACCACCATCGAGCTGAACCCCATCCGCGTCCAGCGGAAGGGTAACCAGGTCCTTCCCGTGGCCTGCGATGTCAAGGCGAGCTTCGACCAGGACAACCCGGCCTGGAAGCGCATCGGTCTGCCGGATGACCTCTTCCAGACGGAGACGACCCCCTTCGAAGCCGACATCAACGAGCTGCGCACCTACCAGGGCCAGAGCGACGTCCTGGAGATGAACCCGAACGGCAGCATCATCCCGTTCATGTTTGGTGGGGGCGCCAACAGTGCCGGTACAGAGGCCCTAGGCGAAGCCGCAATCTTCTCGTCGGATTTCGGCGGGAATCCTCCCTACGAGAAGATCTACGAGATCAGCCGCATCTCCTTCGAGCACTGGTACGACAAGGCCAGCATGCTCCTGCTCATAGGCGGGAAGGCCAACAACACGGACATCTACGTGACCTTCAAGGGGGTCTTCGACGCGCTCCGCGACCATGTGTCCAAGGCCGGCTGGAAGCCACTCTACGTGGTGATCGGGCGGGGCGGGCCCAATGTGGTGAAAGGCATGTTCTACGCCAAGGACATCCTCGACCGGCTGCGGTTCCCCTACAAGATCTTCGGCCACGACACCTCGATGATCCTCACGTTGGAACACGCCCGGAAGATCGACGACTGGTGGCGGGCGGAGGGTGCCGCCGCCTACCAGAAGCAGATTGAAACCCAGGTCCGGGCCTAGGAGACCGACATGCGACGCCTGAAGACTCGCCCCTTCCCCTACTACGTCGGCCTGCACTCCCTCGAAGAGCTCGTGACCCGGGAGCACCGCGTCTGCGTGATGAACATCCTCGGCAGCGAGAGCCGCAAGGTCACTCCCGTGTCCCACGAGTACAGTGGCGGCAACATTGTGGCCGGCGTCCAGTACGGCAGGCGGGGCGCCCTCGAAACGAAGATCGGCAACATCCCCGTCCACCGCAGCATCCGCGAAGTCATGGACAAGGGGATCGCCTTCGACATGGGCGTGGTCTACATTCCGCCCCAGGGCGTGTGCAAGGCCGTCTCAGAGTTGGTCACCCACAACGAGGCGCTCAAGCGCATCGTGATCGTCACCGAGAAGGTCCCGGCCCGGGACTCGCGCAACATCCGGGCGCTCTGCCAGGAGGCCGGCGTCGATGTCATCGGGGCCAACTGCCTGGGCATGGCCAACGCCTGGGACCGGGTGCGCATCGGGGGAAGCCTCGGCGGGGATCACCCCGAGGAGACCCTGGTGAAGGGCTCCATCGCCATCCACTCCAACTCCGGCAACTTCACCACCACCATGGCGGAGTACCTCCGTACCGCCGGCTTCGGCATCAGCACGGCGGTGTCCAGCGGCAAGGACGTCTACATCCACTTCGCCCTGCCTGAGTTCCTCTATGCGGCCCAGAACGACCCCCGCACCAAGGCCGTGGTCATCTACGTCGAGCCCGGCGGCTACTACGAGAAGATGGCCCTGGACTGGATCAAGGACCGCACCTTCGGCTTCACCAAGCCGATCATCGCCTGCGTCACTGGGCGCTGGAAGAAGAACATCACCCGGGCCTGCGGGCATGCGGGGGCACTGTCGGGAAGCGGCGACGACGCCGAGAGCAAGGAGCGCTGGTTCGACGAGTACTTCGGCGTGGAAGTCTTCAACCCGAAGACCTGCAAGGTCAGCAAGCGGGGCGTGCGGGTCTCCAGCATCCAGTACATTCCGGATGCGGTCCGGGCCGTGTTCGAGAAGATCGATGAGAAGCCCGATTTCGCGACCACCGGCGACCTGTCGCTCAAGCTGTGGCTGAGCGACACCTTCGTGAAGCTGCCGCCTACACTGGAACTCCCGGTCGTGCAGGCGCCATCGCCCTACGATCACCAGATCGTCGAGGTGAACAAGCAGGTGGGCGCCCACTACCTCCGCCAGAACATGGCGGACAAGTCTGGCGCCTCCAGGATGAGCCCCGAAACCCAGATCTCGGAGCTTCACGGCCAAAGCGTGCTGGACCTCTCGCTCCACACCCTGGAGGAGAACCTCTACTTCTCACTGGCCAAGGTCATGCCAGAGAAGGCCGACATCCCCACCCTGAATCTCATACTGAACCTGTTCATGAAGATCGACGAGCGGCGCATGGAACTCATCGATGTCGGGCGGGCCAACGGCTGCCTGCCCAACGCCTGCCTGGCCTCCCAGATCGCTCTGGTGGGGGACAAGGACCTTCTGGCGAAATCCAGGGAGCACTCCCGCTTCATCATCGACCTCATCCGCGAATTCGGCCTGGACGAGCACACCCGGGCCTTCCCGCCCGAGATGGACGCCTACGTCGAAAAGAACCTGCTGCGCCTGGAGCCGTCCCGCAAGACGGACGTGTCCGACCTACTCTTCAAGGAGGTCAAGAGGTCCCGAAAGTCGTGTGTGGCCCTGAAGGTGTGCCAGCACATCATCGGCCTGGCAGAGCAGCGCGGCCTTGAGATCCGGGATACGTATGAGTTCCTGCTGGCAACCATCGCCGTATGCGTGCTGTGGAACCCCATGCTCGAGAAGCGCATCAGCCGACAGGTCGTCGAGGACGCGGTCACCTACTTCTATCTCATGTCCCGTGTGGTGGCCTATTCCGTGGTCAACCGTGAACACAACCCCCACTGGAAGAAGCTGGTGGACCAGAAGCTGTCCAACCTCAACCACAGCTTCACGGAGAACGCCTTCAAGGTCCTCTTCGGGCACGTCCCAGGCGACTTGGACCTGCTCGAGTTCCAGACCGTGCTCGGGCTCACTCTCACCAACGGCCCTGGCACCCTCTCCTCGAAGGGCGCCAAGGAGAGCGTCAGTGCCCGCAATGACATCTCCATGGCCTTCGTGGGATTCTTGTCGAACACCGGCCGTGCCCATGGTGGCAACGGCTACGAAGCCATCGAGTTTCTGCTGGAGCAGTTCCGTGGCGTGGAACTGGCCGATCCCGGCGACCCTGCCCATGGCCTTGACCTGAAGGGGATGGCCAACCGCGCCGCCCGGGCTTACGGCACCTACAAGAAGCAAGCCCAGGAGGTGGACAGTGGCGCCGTGAAGCCCATCCCCTGCATCAACCACCCGGTCTTCCGGGGCAACAAGATCAATGTGGATCCGCGGGAACAGTTCGTGTCGGGCATGCTTGCCAAGAAGGGTGTCTACAACGCTTTCTGGGAGTTCTACCGCCTGCTCGTCAAGGAACTCTACGCCGAAGGCGTGACCAAGAACGTCTTCTGTGTGAACGTGGACGCCGTCCTGGCCGTGATCACCCTGAAGCTGGTGTGGAAGGACTACCAGTCCGGCCGGATCACCCACCGGCAGGTCCAGGAACTGGCCTTCACGCTCTTCCTGTTTGGCCGCACTGTCGGTGCAACGGCCGAGATTGCCGATCATCGGGACCGGGGCTTGGACATGGACTGCCGCACTCCGGAACAGGACCTGACCTACGTGCTTTAGCTTGGGAAACATAAAAAGGGCGGGCCAGTTGGCCCGCCCTTTTGCGTAGGTTGGAGAGCGCCTACCGGCCGCCCTTGGTGGCCCACTCTTCAAGCATGGCGGTGGTCACAGACTTGGGGCGCTCCAGGGCGTAGCCCAGGGCGCGATCCCAGGTGATGTTGGCGAGGACGCCAATGGCCCGGCCCACGCCGAAGAGCACTGTGTAGAAGTCGTAGTCGGTGAGGCCGTAGTACCACTGGATGACGCCGCTCTGGGCATCCACGTTGGGCCAAGGGTTCTTGGTCTTGCCCTGCTCGGTGAGCACACCCGGGGCCACGCGGTAGATCATATTGACGAGCTTGAAGAGGGGGTCATTGGGCAGGTGCTTGAGACAGAACTCCATCTGCGCGGTATAGCGGGGATCGGTCTTGCGCAGGACGGCGTGGCCGTAGCCAGGGATGACGTGGCCGGAGTTGAGGGTGTCCCAGAGGGCGGCCTTGACGTTCTCTTCGGTGGGTTCGGCACCGGCGAGTTTGGCCTGGAAGGACTTGATCCAGTCCAGCACTTCCTGGTTGGCCAGGCCGTGGAGGGGGCCCGCCAGGCCGTTGAGGCCGGCGCTGAAGGAGTAGTAGGCGTCGGACAGCGCGGAGGCCACGAGGTGCGTGGTGTGGGCGCTGACGTTACCGCTCTCGTGGTCGCTGTGGAGGATGAAGTACATCCGGGACACGTCGTCATAGGGCTTGGCGATGCCCATCATGTGCGCGAAGTTGGCGCCGAAGTCGAGGTCGTAGTTGCCGGGGATGATGTCGCCGTTCTTGTACTTGTAGCGGTAGATGAAGGCGGCGATCTCGGGCAGCTTGGCCAGGAGGTCGCAGGCATCTTCATACATCGAGTCCCAGTAGTCGTTCTTCTTCAGGCTGTGGTAGAGCTTGTTGAACTTGCTCTCCTTCTGCATGGCAAGCACGGCCGTGGAGAGCATCACCATCGGGTGACTGTCCTTGGGCAGGGCCTTCAGCACGTCGAAGACGTAGGAGGGTACCTTGGCGCGGGACTTGAAGTCCTGGTGGATCTCCTCGGCCTCAGCCGCCGTTGGGATCTCGCCGGTGAGCATGAAATACCAGAAGGACTCCACCGTCGGATACTCGGCGCCCGGCAGCTTGGGCAGGGCCGCGAACGTCTCGGGGATGTTCTTGCCGCGGAAGCGGATGCCCTCCTGGGAGTCCAGGTAGGAGATGTCCGTCACCAGGCACTTGATGTCCCGCGCGCCGCCGATGCACTGGTCGATGGTGACCTCGTCGATGACGACCTTGCCAAACTCCTTCAGGAGTCGGGTGGTGCGGGGCCGGTGCTCCTCGATCATTTCCTTCAGACGGGTTTTGAGGCGGGTCATGGGATGGCTCCTGAAAAAAGGGATGGGAAGGATGAGGTGCGGCGGGAGAGACTGGGTGACAGGTATCGTTTTTTTTGATGATGCATCACTCATGAATGAGCAACGAAGAATCGAGTTGGCCGTTCGGGGGATTCGTCAGGGCAGAGTATTACCTTTGAGCAAAGGATGTTCCGTGACCTTGGTCAATCTATCCTTGCGGGTCCTTAAAGGGGGCACAGGTCCCCTCGTTGGCGTGATCTTGGGGTTGGCAACGATTGCCCTTGGGGCACAGGAAACCCCCCGGCCCAATCGGCTGGCCTGGTTCGAGGGGTTTCCCGAGCCCCTGCCCGAGGGCATCCATGAACTGGCCCTTGAATCCACGAGCCAGATGCTGCGCCCGGACCTGGAGCGGAGTGCCGATGGCCGCAGCTTCGCCCGGCTGGACGGCGAGGCCTGGCAGCTGACTGGAGACTGGGCCCTGAAGGCCGGGTCCTCCCGGATCAACGTCCGGGCCCGGGTGTCCTACCGGTCGGGCGGGATCGCCGACCAGGCCATCTGGAACTGGCACCAGTTGTTCAACATGCCGCAGAGTGGCCGGGAGGACGCGCCCAAGAACCGCCTCGCCTACCACCTGGAGCGGGATGGCCGCGTCATCGGGGATCTCTCCCGAGCCGGCTGGGCGCTCATGGACCTGGATGTGGCCTGGATCCGCCCCTTCGGTACGGCCGAGGCCGGTGGGAGAGTCGGGGCCTCCATCCAGCTGCCCACGGGCCGGCAGTCCGACTTTTCCGGCAGCGGGGGCACCGACGGACTGGTGGGGGCCGCCCTGTGGCGGCGGCATGGGCGTTGGCGTTTTTCCGGGCAGGTAGAGCGGGTGTGGCTGCGGCTCCCTGAGCACAGCCCCCTGCGCGCCGTCATGGACCAGACCTCCTTCAGCCGAGCCTGGGGCACCCTGGGCTGGGTCGGCGAGGGGCCGGGCCTGCTCTCCGGACTGGGGATCGAGGTCAGCCTCGGCTATGCCGGCAGCCCCTACCGCACCGGCCTCTCCCGCCTCGATCGCGCCGGCTGGCAGCAGCACTGGACCCTCCGCCACACGCGGCTGCCCCGGTGGCGCTTCGGGTTCAGCGAGGAGGCCGGCACCTTCACGGCCCCGGATCTGTCGGGCTTCCTGGCCTATCGCTTCGGAGACTGAGGGCCCTCCGCTAAACTACATGGTTCGTGCCGGAGTCTCCATGCAGCCCAACCAGTACCGCGATGTGCGCCTCGAGAAGCTGGAAAAGCTCAAAGCCCTCGGCGTGGAGCCCTGGCCCCGGAAGGCGACGCGCACCCACGGCATTGCCGAGCTGGCCGGGACCTATGCCGATGCCGAAGCCTGGCCCAACGAGAAGCTGGAGGGCCTGGGACTCACCGTATCGGTCATGGGCCGCATCCTCACCATCCGCGAGATGGGCAAGAGCGTCTTCGCGCACCTCACCGAGAATGGCGAAAAGATTCAGGGCTTCTTCCGCATGAACGACCTGTCCGAGACCAGCTGGGAGACCATCAAGCTCCTGGATATGGGCGATTTCATCAGCATCACGGGCCCGCTCATGCGCACCAAGACAGGCGAACTGAGCGTCCGGGTGAAGGAGATCCAATTCCTCAGCAAGGCCCTGCTGCCCCTGCCCGAGAAGTGGCATGGCCTCCAGGACAAGGAGCAGCGCTACCGGCAGCGTTACCTGGATCTCGTCTCCAACGGCGACGTGCTGAAGACTTTCCAGACCCGCTCGCGCATCGTCAGCGCCGTGCGCCGCTTCATGGAGGACCAGGGCTATCTGGAAGTCGAGACGCCCATGATGCAGCCCATCCCCGGCGGCGCCACGGCCCGGCCCTTCATCACGCACCACAACGCCCTGGACATGGCCCTCTACCTCCGCATCGCGCCGGAGCTGTACCTCAAGCGACTCATCGTGGGCGGCTTCGAGAAGGTCTTCGAGATCAACCGGAACTTCCGCAACGAGGGCCTTAGCGTCCGCCACAATCCCGAATTCACCATGATGGAGATGTACGAGGCCGGCAGCGACCTGCGCGACATGATGGCGCTCACGGAGAATCTGCTGTCCAAGGTGGCGCGGGACGTGATGGGATCCGAATGCCTGCCCTGGGGCGAGCAGGAGATCTCCTACGCGGCGCCCTTCCGGCGCCTGACCATGAAGGACGCCATCGCCGAGTACGGTGGCGTCGATCGGCATCTTCTGGAAGACGGCGACAAGGTGCGGGCCCTTGCCAGGGCCGTTCACATCGAGGACGTGGACAAGAAAACCATCGGCTTCCTGCTGGGCGACCTCTTCGAGCACCATGCCGAGAAGCAGCTCATCCAGCCCACCTTCATCACGGACTATCCCATCGAGCTGTCGCCCCTCACCAAGACGCTGGAAGGGGATGACGGATTCGTGGACCGGTTCGAGCTGTTCATCGGCGGCATGGAGATCGCGAACGCTTACTCTGAGCTGAACGATCCCATCGACCAGATGGGCCGCTTCCAGGCCCAGATGGATGAGCGCGAGGCAGGCAACGATGAGGCCATGCTGCTGGACCAGGACTTCATCACCAGCCTGGAGCACGGCTTCCCGCCCTGCGGTGGCGAGGGGATTGGCATCGACCGGATGGTCATGCTGCTCACCAACAGTGCCAGCATCCGCGACGTCATCCTCTTTCCCCTCATGCGCCCGATGAAACCCCAGGAGGCCGGGGAGCCCGAGTAGCCGTCCGATGTGACGGAATCTCGCTTGACCCGCTGGCATACTTGAAAACCCGATTTGGAGGTCCCATGCCCGTCCCGATGCTTGAACTCGCGCCGCAGAACGCCGCCGTCAAGGCTAAGGTTCTGGAGGGGCTCTCGGGTCTCATCGACCGCTCCGCCTTCATCCTGGGCGAGAACGTGAAGGGTCTCGAGGCCGAGATCTCCGGTTACGCGGGCGCGGCCCACGCAGTGGCCGTGTCGAGCGGCACCGATGCCCAGCTCGCGGCCCTCATGGCCCTCGATATCGGCCATGGTGACGAGGTCATCGTTCCCAGCTTCACATTCTTCGCCACGGCGGGCGTGGTCTCGCGCCTGGGTGCCAAGCCTGTCTTCATCGACCTGGAACCTGCCACCTTTAACGCCACAGGCGCCTTGGTGGAAGCCGCCATCACGCCGCGCACCAAGGCCATCATGCCCGTCCACCTGTTCGGCCAGCTGGCCGACATGCCCGGCATCATGGCTGTGGCCAAGAAGCACGGCCTGCCCGTTGTGGAGGACGCTTGCCAGAGCCTGGGCGCCAAGGGATGGGGCAAGTCCGCCGGCCAGTTCGGCGACATGACCGCCTACAGCTTCTACCCCACCAAGAACCTGGGCGCCTTTGGCGATGCGGGCATGACCGCCATCCGCGATGACGCCGCCTTGGCGGCCCGGGTTCGCCGCATCCGCGTCCATGGCATGGAGCCCGTCTACATGCACCACGAGGTGGGCATGAACGCCCGGATGGACGAGTTCCAGGCCCTAGTGCTGCGCGCCAAGCTGCCCATGCTGGATGGCTGGCACGAGGGGCGCCGCCGGCACGCCGCCTGGTATCTGGAGCGCATGAAGGGCCTGACCGCCGACGAGACGGTGCTGCCCCTGGAGGTGGTGCCCGATGGCCGGCACATCTACAACCAGTTCACCATCCGCGTGAAGGGCGGCAGGCGGGACGCCCTGCAGGCCCACCTGAAGGAGCGCGGCATAGGCAGCGCCATCTACTACCCCATCTGCCTCCACGAACAGTCCTGTTTCAAGGACCTGGGCTACAAGACAGGCCAACTGCCCGAGTCCGAGCTGGCGGCCAAGGAAGTGCTCAGCCTGCCGGTCTATCCCGAGATGACGGAAGCCATGCGGGAAGAGGTGGCCACGGCCATCCTCGGGTTCTTCGGGAAGCAGTAGACGACGACTCCCCCCGCCAGCGTCACTGCTGAGAGGCCGTGGCCGCGTCCACCCAGGTATTGATGGCATCCTGGGCGGCATCTTCCACGCCCAGGAACTGGATGCCGATCCCGACCATCTCCATGGGATCGGTGGCCGGGCGACCGCCCAAGACGTAGGAGACGGCTGCAATGATCGGGGCCTTGGGCAGCTCCGCATGCAACAGCACCAGGTTCTCCAAGACGGCACCCCGCTCGAAGAGCCGGGCATCCCGGGCGCCGACCAGGGCGAAACAGCCCCCCGGGCTCAGGTTGGTGATGCGCACGTCCTGGTAGGTGTGTCCCTTGAGCAGAAAGGAGATGCTGAACTCCGGGCCGACGATGATGCGTCGTGTATCGCGTCGATCGGCGTAAGTGCTCATCCGGGCTCCACGGAACGGGAAATCGTTGCTTGGGTATCGTCTGCTCCCAGGATAAACTGGATTTTCTGATTGGCCTGAACCCATCGGGGGACAGGGCGGGTTCCCAAGGACCTGACCCTGACGGCGCAGGACGCCGTCTCACCCACGCGGGGACAACGCGAGCTTCATGCGCTGGCCGCCACCAAACCCACTTCCCCCCTGGGAGAACCCATGGAAATCCTTCTGATCGAGAACGTTCCGCACTTGGGCGTCCGCGGCGATGTCGTGAACGTCAAGGACGGCTACGCCCGTAACTTCCTGCTGCCCCGCAAGATGGCCTTGCCCGTCACCGCGGGCAACAAGCGCCAGATCGAGCTTGAGAAGGTCCGCGCCGAGAAGCTTCGCGCCAAGGAACTGGCCGATGCCAAGAGCCTGGCCGAGAAGCTCGAAGCCATCAGCCTCGCCGTGGCCAAGAAGGCGGGCGAGAACGGCCACCTCTTCGGCTCCGTCACAAACGCCGACGTGGCCGAGCTCTTCAAGGCCAAGGGCTTCACCCTCGACCGCCGCGACATCACCGTGCCCCACATCAAGGATGCGGGCACTTACGTGATCGATGTCCGCCTCTACAGTGGCGTCCACGCCAAGGTCAACCTCGAGGTCAGCGCCGCCGCGGCTGCTGAGTAACCCACCGTCCTCCCCATCCCTTCGGTGGCCGGCCCCTGTGGGGAACCCGGTCATCACAGGTCTTTCCGCGCTGCCGGGAAGCCTGCCCAACCCATTCCAAGGAGTCCCTTCCATGGCCAAGAGCACCTCTAAGCCCGATACCCTCGGCATCGCTGAACTCGCCGCCAACCTCGCCGAGGCCCAGGACCTGTCCAAGGCCCGTGCCAAGTCCATCCTGGACGGCGTCCGCGATCACATCGTCGAGACCCTCCTCACCGGCAACCGTGTCAACCTCTTCGGCCTCGGCACCTTCGAGGTGCGCGCCACCAAGGAGAAGATGGGCCGCAACCCCAAGACCGGCGAGAGCATCAAGATCCCCGCCGGCCGCAAAGTGGTCTTCAAGACTGCCAAGGGCCTCAAGGATCAGATGTAACGATCGGCGGAGAGCGCTGCAGAAGGCCGCCGAAAGGCGGCCTTCATCGTTGAGGAAGGCCGACTGCATCCACAGCCTTTGCCAACGCTTCACGGACGGCGAGGTTATATGAGGCTCCTTCAGGTGAGGCTCATGCCATCCTCTGTCCCTTCCGAAACGCAGGGAGTGACTGGAGCCTTCCCATGATCCGATTCCTCACTGGCCAGATCATCATCTTCATCCTGCTCATTCTCGCAGTGGCCATGATCGGCGGTCGTGCGGTGACCTGGTTCCACCCAGCTCCCTGGGTTTGCCTCGTGGTGGTGGTGGTTCCCCTCGTGGCGGTCCTGACGGCCCGTCCCTGGGAAGCCCTCCGGCAAGCCATCCGTGATGCGCTGCATCCGGCGGCCGCTTCCAATAGCCTGGCCGAGTCTGCCAAGGTCTGGAAGCTCACGGAGTCCTGCCTCTATTTCGGTGGAGGCTGCGGCTGTCTCATGGGATTGATGGTGACCTTCACCTTCCTGGGCCCAGACCCCCAGATCCTGGGCCCCAAGCTGGCCGCCTCGTTGGAGCCGCTCTTTGTCAGCCTGGTGCTCGGACAGTCCTGCCGGATCCTGAGGGCCAGGGTCGAGGCGCCGGCCTGATCCCACTCCACCCAGACATGAGAGCATGCAGCCGTGATGTCCGCCCTCGTTTACTTGCATGGTTTCTCCTCTGCGCCTGGTGGCAATAAGGGGAGCTTCACCCGGCGCTGGGCCGAGGCGCGAGGGATTCCCTTCCACGCGCCGGACCTGAACCTGCCCACCTTCGAGAGGCTCACCCTCACGGCGCAAGTGGAGGCGGTAGAGGCGCTGCTTCGAACACTGCCGGAACCGCCCGTGCTCGTGGGCAGTTCCCTCGGCGGCTTCATCGCAACGGCGGTGGCCCATCGCGGTGCCGCCCTCAGCTCCATGCTCCTGCTGGCCCCCGCCATCCACTTCGCTCGGCGCCGAATGAGCCACCCCGCCTGGGCCGCCTACCGGGAGCGGGGGGAACTAGAGGTCTTTCATTACAGCGCAGGACGGCCGCTGCGCCTGGGGCCGGAGCTGCAGAAGGACCTTCCGAACTGGATGGACGATGATGCCTGGCAGATTCCGGTGCCCACCGTGATCCTGCATGGCCGCCACGACGAAGCCGTGCCCCTGGCCGAGAGCGAAGCTTACCGGGACCGGAACTTGGGGACAGTGCTGCATGTCCTCGAAGATGACCATGGCCTGCTGAAGCCGGCTTCCCTTGAGTGCCTGGAGCATGAGCTGGAGGCGGCGTTCCGTTGATGACCGCTCACGACCCGAACTCCTCCGGGCTCAACCCCTGCAGGTACCGCGTGAGCAGCTTTTGCTTCTCGTGGCCGGCCTTCACCTTCTTCTGGTAGATGGAGAAGCGGTCCTCGGTGGGGCGGATGGCGGGGAAGAGGGCCACCAGGTCGCCGCGGCGGAGTTCCTCCAGCACGCTGTAGCGGGGCACCAGCAGGGCGCCCATGCCCTCGATGGCCGCGTGGATCATGGCCCGGATGTGGGTCACGGCAATGATGCGGTCCAGCTGCGGCTGCTCGTGGTCGGGCACGGCCATGAGGAAGCGATTCCACCAGGCGCCGGCCTTGTCCAGGGAGAGGACGGCCCCACGGGAGAGGTCCGCCGGCACGCGCAGCCGGTAGGCCTTCTTGAACGCCTTGGAGCAGGCCACCACGTAGGTCTCCCGGAACAGGGGGGACTTCCTCAACTCGGGCAGGGGGTGCTCCTGGCAGTCGATGATCAGGTCGAGGTCGTCCCTCAGCAGCGGCCCCAGGAGGTCGTGACTCAGGGTGAAGTCGATCTCCAGGCCCGGATTCGCGGCCAGGAACGGCTGCATGTGCTTCATGAGGATGCTGCTGCCGAACTCCACGGTGGTGCCCACGCGGAGCCGCCCCTTGCCGAGGGACTGATGCCGGCGCAGGTCCTCCGCGGCCGCGTCCAGGGTGGCGAAGGCCTGCTCGCAGGCCAGGTAGAGCCGGCGGCCCTCCTCGGTCAGTCCCACCTCCCGGCCCCGGCGGGCCAGGAGGGGAACTCCCGCCAGGGACTCCAGCTTGGCCATGGCGTGGCTGACAGCCGACTGGGTCCGGTTGAGCTTCCGGGCACAGGCCGTGAAGCCGCCCGTCTGGGCCAGGGTGTAGAAGGTGCGCAGCTGGGGCAGGTCGAGCAGGGCGTCCATATTCATGAATGATATTCATGTTGATCGTGAATCGAATGAATTTCTTAATTGAAATAAAAAAAGATACAAATGAAACCAGGAGGATGGCCATGCAGAAGATCCTGAAGTCCCTGGGCATTTCGGACGTGAATCCCGGCGGGTTTGCCGGCGAGTGGGTGGGTGGCGGCAAGACCCAGACCGTGGTCTCCCCCATCAACGGCGAGACCCTGGCCACCGTTGCCAACGTCACTCCCCAGGAGTTCGACGCCATCCTGGCCAAGAGCCACGCGGCCTTTGCCGCCTGGAAGCTGGTGCCCGCCCCCAAGCGCGGCGAAGTAGTGAAGGCCATTGGCGATGAGCTGCGCCGGAACAAGGCGACCCTGGCCGAGCTTGTCACCCTCGAGATGGGCAAGACCCTGCGCGAGGGCCTGGGCGAGGTCCAGGAGATGATCGACATCTGCGACTTCGCCGTGGGCCTCTCCCGCCAGCTCTACGGGCTCACCATGCCCAGCGAACGACGGGGCCATCGCCTCCAGGAGCAGTGGCATCCCCTCGGCGTGGTGGGCGTCATCACGGCCTTCAACTTCCCCGTGGCCGTCTGGAGCTGGAACACCGCCATTGCCCTGGTCTGCGGCGACACCATCCTGTGGAAGCCCTCCTCCAAGACGCCGCTGACTGCCATCGCCTGCACCAAGATCGCCGAAAAGGTGCTGCGCGACTTCGGCTTCGATCCCGCCATCTGCAGCCTGGCCATCGGCCGGGGCAGCGACATCGGCGACCTCATCAACACCGATCCCCGGGTGGCGCTGGTGTCCTACACCGGCTCGGTGCCCGGCGGCCGGCACGTGGGCAAGCTGGTCCAGGAGCGCTTCGGCAAGCACATCCTCGAGCTGGGCGGCAACAACGCGGTCATCGTGAGCGAGAAGGGGGACTTGGAGATCGCCCTGCGCGCCATCTACTTCGGCGCCATTGGCACCTCGGGCCAACGCTGCACCTCCACCCGTCGCGTCATCGTCCACGAGTCCATCTACGCAACCTTCACGGAGCGCCTCCAGGCCCTCTACCGCCAGACGCGCATCGGCGATCCCCGCCTCAACGAGAACCTCATGGGCCCTCTGGTGGACGCCCAGGCCGTGGCCACCATGGAGGAGGCCATCGGCAAGGTGAAGGCTGAGGGCGGCCAGGTGCTGCTGGGCGGCGAGCGCCTCTCCCATGCCGGCGGCTGCTACATCACGCCCTGCATCGTGGAAGTGCCTGGCAACATCCCGATGGTGCAGGAGGAGACTTTTGCGCCGGTGCTCTACCTAATGAAGTACCGCACCTTCGAGGAGGCTATCGCCCTCCAGAACGGCGTGCCCCAGGGCCTCTCGAGTGCCGTCATCACCAACGATCAGCGGGAGAGCGAGCTGTTCCTCTCGGCGGCGGGCAGCGACTGCGGCATCGCCAACGTGAACACGGGCACTAGCGGCGCGGAGATCGGCGGCGCCTTCGGCGGCGAGAAGGAGACTGGCGGGGGCCGCGAGAGCGGGTCGGATGCCTGGAAGGTCTACATGCGTCGCCAGACCAACGCCATCAACTTCAGCGGCCAGGTCGAGTTGGCCCAGGGCATCACGCTGGAGCTCTGAACCAGTTCGTGCGAGGTGGGAAGGGGGGCGCAGGCCCCCCTCCTGTTTTTAAGGAGACCCCGCTGCGTTGCCGCTAAACTCAGTGCCACCTTCCTGATGAGACCCACCTTGACCGGGCCGATCCACACAGACCCATCCACACACCCAACTCGCAGCATGAGCCCCGGGCCCGTGGGTCGAGTTGCGAACCTCGTCGGTGGCAGGTGGGCAAGGCCCATCCTGGTGGGGGCCTGGCTTCTGGTGGTGGTCACCCACCTGGCCGCTTCGCCGGAACGGCGCAGCCTCGTGTGGAACCTCGGCTACCTTCTGGTCGAGGTATTGGCCTTCGCGAGCCTCGGCTACCGGGCCTGGCGGTCAGACAGGCAGGAACGCTTGGCCTGGCTGCTGCTGTGGGCCTCGGCCCTCCTGGATGTCATCAACATCGGCCTGTGGATCCCACCGGCTTTCGGTTACCCCGTCGCTGGGGCATCCAGCCTGTTCAAGCTCCTCAGCCTGGGGACCGGCCTCCTGGTGCTGGCAGCGATCCTGAGCTTCCCCCGAGGCCGTTCAAGGCCCGGGGCGACGCGCCGGCGAGTGCTGGACGGCCTGCTCTTCGCGGCCTCGGTCCTGTTCCTCCTCTGGGTGGCGGGCGTCCACGGGGCCCTGCACTCACCCAGCCCGGACCTGAGCCTGCGGGTCCTGGTGGCCTACCTGAACGCGGCCCTGATGGGGGGCGGCCTGGTCTTCATGACCTCCAGCCAGCCCCACCGGTTCAGGGGTCCGCTGGGCTGGCTCGGTGCTTCGGCCTTGGCCTGGCTGGTGGTGCTCTCCGGCTGGGCCCTGGAGGGTCTGCCACCTGCCCCGCAGTTGCTATGGTGGTGGCCGCTGGTCGGCTGCATCCCCCTGTTCCAGGGTCTGGCCGCCTGGTCGCCGACCCCTGACGTGGCCTCCGCCTCACCCGGAACGACCGGAAGGCTAACGCGACTTCTCCCCTATTTTCCCGTCGTCGGGGCACTCGGGGTCATGGCCGTGCTCATCCTCCGGGCGCCCCTCTACCTCATGCGAGGGGCCTCCGGCATCTTCCTGGTCATGGTCGTGCTACTCCTGCTCCGGCAGGTCCAGGCGGTGGAGGACCTCGAGGCGGCCCGCCGCACCCTCGAGGACCGGGTGCGCGACCGGACCCAGGTTCTGGAGCAGGCCCAGCACACCCTGATCCGGACGGAGCGCATGAATGCCCTGGCCATGATGGGGGCGGGGCTCGCGCATGATCTCAACAACCTGCTGGGTGCGGTGAAGAGCTCGGCCGACCTGGCGGTCATGAACCTGGAGGAGGGCGTTCCGGCTGGCCCCACGGAATTGAACCGCATCGCCATGGCCGCGGATCGCGCCGCCCTGCTTACCCGGCGGCTCATGGAGTTCGCCCGGCGGGAGGAGGAGGCGTTGCAGCCGCTGGACCTGGGCCGAGAACTGCGCGGCATGGAGGTGACCCTCAGCCTGCTCCTCCCCCGCTCGGTGAACCTGGTCATCGACGTCCCCCTGGAGGACGTCCTGATGGTGAAGAGCTCCACCCTCCGGCTGGAGCAGATGATGGTGAACCTGGTGGCCAATGCCCGGGACGCCATGCCCACCGGCGGCTACCTCGGCATCCAGGTCATCCGTGGTGGTGACCATGGGGAGAAGGCCTTGATCCAGGTGATCGATTCCGGCAGCGGCATGACCCCCGAGGTCCTGGCCAGGATCTTCGATCCCTTCTACACCACCAAGGAACCGGGGAAGGGCACGGGCCTTGGGCTCTCCTCGCTCAAGGCCATGGTGGAGGAGGGCAGGGGCGCACTGGAGGTGGAGAGCGAACCCGGACTCGGCACCCGCTTCCGCATCCTGCTGCCGCTGGTCAGCCCCCGCTGATGAGGTGGATGACCTTGACCACCGCCCCGTCCGGGATGGTGGTCGTGTCGTAATCCTTCTTCGGCACCAGCGTGTCGCCGAGGTGGATGACCAGCATGGGGAAGCGGTAGTTGCGCGCGGTCAGCACATCGCGCACGGTCATGCCCTCGTGCCAGCCCAGCGGTTCCTCGTTCACAATGATCATGGTTGGCGCCTCTGGATGCAGGCAGGAAGCAGATCGGCCGCATTCGCGGCCGATCGACCTACAGGTGCTGCTTCACGACTTCGACGACTTCAGGGAAGGCGTCGAGGCCCAGTTCCTTCAGGCGCTCCAGGGTGGGCACGCCATTGAGGGTCCAGCCCCGGCGGGTGTAGACGCTATCCATGAGCTTCGAGAAGCGGCCGGTTCGCCACTCGCGGTGCAGGGCCATCTTCTCCTCGGTGGTCTTGCCCTTGGGATCGAGACCCATCTCGGTGACGAGCTGCTGGTCGTAGCGCTCGGCCCGGGACCCGTACTCTTCCTTCGTGACGGGACCCAGGGAGCGGTAGGGCGCGGCATCGTGCAGGCGCAGGCCCTTGCCCATGCGGATGTTGAACACGCGCTGGAAGTTGTAGACCTTGGCGGACTGGACGATCAGGTCCTCCTTGGTGATCTTGATGCCCGTGGTGGCGCTGAAGAGGTCCACGTAGTTCTGCACGTGCTCAGGCACCTTGTGGGCTTCGGGCTGCTCGGAGTTGTTGGCGGGCACTACGTCGTTCCAGGGCAGCTTGCAGAAGCCGTTGAGTCCGAACCAGGTGCGGAACAGGGGGAAGTAGTAGAGCGCCTCGGCCTTGTCCTCGAAAGTGGGCAGCTGCTTGTTCACCATGTCCATGAAGATCAGCCAGGCCTCGTCGTGCTGGGGACCCTTGTTGGTGAGGGCGTAGCCGCCCTGCTGGGCCAGGGATTCCTTCGACATGTACTGGGAGTACTCGAGGCCCTTGTTCTCCATCCCGATGTCGTTGATGAGCTGGGGGTCGCCCCAGCCGTTGGCGATGAAGTGCTCCTTCATCTTCTTCACGCCCATGCCGGCGATCTTGCCGAAGCCTTCGCCGCGGGCCATCTGGTGCATCATCTCGAGGTCGGCCTCGGCGTTGCCCCAGGTCATCTCCAGTCCGCCCGTGCGCTCCTTGTTGAGGATGCCGCGCTGGTAGCACTCCATGACGAAGGCCGTGAGGGTGCCGTAGGTGATGGTGCAGATGCCGTAGGTGTCGCAGTAGAAGTTCAGCTCAAGCAGGTAGTCGGGGTCGAAGACGCCGCAGTTGGAGCCAAGTCCAGCCGCGTTCTCGTACTCAGGCCCGTCCACCGAAACCATGTCACCCGCATAGGGTCCGGTCTTGAGGACGAGGCCATCGGCGCCCTTGGCACAGGCCATGGAGCAGCCGTACCAGCAGCCGTCCACGGTGGCCTGGGTCAGGCGCTGCTGCCAGTAGGCCGAGTCGATCTTGTGGGTGTCGGGGTGGGATCCGTACTGGAAGTTGTGGACGGGCAGCAGGTCGTAGGCGTCCATGATCTCGACGATGTGGGCGGTGCCGTTGCGGCGCATCATGCACTGGCTGCCGTCGTTCTCCCGGATCTCCTTGTGGTATTTCACGCCGGTCTTGGCGATGGTCTCGGGATCCACGGGGTGGTTCATGTCGCCCGCGACCTTGGGGCCGCGGATCACCAGGGCCCGGATCCGCTTGTTCCGGAACACGGTGCCGATGCCGCCCCGGCCCGCCTGCTTGAAGCGTACGCACTTGCGGCGGCGGTCGTAGAACGAGAAGTTCAGCATGCCGATGAGGCTGTGCTCGGCGGCGGCGCCCGTGGACACCACGGAGATGTTGGGCAGGTCCGCCTCGTTCTCGGCGTACATGTGGGTGAGGATTTCTCCAAGCACATGGCTGTCGACGGGATCGGTGGGGGCCTCCTCGATGCGGATGATGCCCCTCTGGCCATCGATGAACAGGATGACGTCCTTGTCCGACTTGCCCTGCAACTCCAGCGCGTCGAAGCCCGAAAACTTCAGCAGGGGGCCGTAGAAGCCGCCCACGTTGGAGTCGATGGGGATGTCGGTCTGGGGCGAGAGGCTCACCACGAGGGACTTGCCGGTGCCCGCGTACTGCGTGATGCCGCAGACGGGGCCGGGGCTGATGACGATCTCATTCTCGGGATCGTTCCAGCGCGTGGTGGGCTTCACCGCGTTCCAGAGATGGTAGAGGCCGAAGCCGCGGCCGCCGATGAAGACGTCCTTCATCTGCTGGGTGACGGGCTTCTCCTGGACCTCCAGAGTGCCCACGTTCACGTAGAGGGTACGGTTGGTGTAGCCCTTGTCCGGCAGGCTGGGCGTGTAGGTGATCTCCTTCAGCACCTTGTGCGCGGCCTTGATGGCCTCGAGCCCGTCGAGGTACTCGGTGCGCTGGGTGTAGTCGATATTCATCACCTTGCTGGGATCGAAGACGAGCTGGCTCATGGGATTCCCTTTCTCAGATGATCCGGACGGGCGGCTCGGGGACGTCCACGATGGAGAGGGCGCCGTGGGGGCAGACCTTCACGCAGACGCCGCAGGACGTGCACTTGTGGGGCGTGATCCAATCCGAGTTCCGCATGAAGGCATCCTTCTCACAGAATCCGATGCACATGTAGCAGCCCACACAGATCTTCTTGTCGATCATCACGACGCCGAGCTTGTTGCGCTTGAGGGCCTCGGTGGGGCAGACCACCACGCAGTCTCCGCACTGGTCGCAGAGGACTGCGTGACCGCCACCGTCCTCGTAGGCCTTGATCTGGAGCGCGGCCTGGGCGGGATCGTCCACCTTGAAGACCTTGATCGCACACTCCAGCTCGCACTCGTGATTGCAGTTGCGCCCTGCATCACACTTCTGGAAATCGATGACCAGCTGTTTCATGGCGCTCGCGTCTCCGGA
>Ga0268298_10000773_pt1 | contig 39891 bp, 35 predicted proteins | sample WWTPWeurt_MetaG_FD_194462 | JGI IMG/M metagenome (GOLD analysis project Ga0268298, IMG submission 194462) | Activated sludge microbial communities from WWTP in Nijmegen, Gelderland, Netherland - WWTP Weurt | ecosystem: Engineered > WWTP > Aerobic digester > Activated sludge | place...
TGAAGTTTCCCAGCCCGCAGAACAGGTCTGCGATACGCTCGCCCGGGCGCGGGTCGAGCAGTTGCATCGAACGCCGGATCAGCAGTCGATTGATGTCTGCGTTCACCTGGGTGAAGTCGGTAGGGCGAAAATCCAGCCGCAAGCCGAACTCGGGCAGGGTATAGAACGGCGACTGCGCGCTTGCCGGGTGCAGCGGCCGCGCCGAATCCGGACCCGCGGGCTGGACCCAGGCCTGGATGCCTTCGGCGTCGGCGAAGGCGGCGAGCCGCTTCTCGTCCGCCGCGGAGAAGGGCAGCAGGTTGCGGAACACGAATACGATGCTGTACTCGCCCACGGCGATCTCGACCTGAGGCAGGCGGTCGGCGATCGACAGCCCGGCCAGCATCGCGCGCAGACGCGGCAGCAAGGCCGAGATCGCCGGCGGCAGCACCGGGCAGGTGCGCATGTCGACGATGTAGCTCGAACGGCGCTCGTGGAAGCCCACGCGCAGCCCGCCCTTGCTCGGCACCATGCGCACCCCCAGGCGAGCACGATAACGGTAGCCCCACGCGGCCCCGTGGATCGCCGGCAGGATCCGCCCGGGGCGCAGCTTGCCGATGTGGCGCAGCGCATCTTCAAGGATGCGCTGCTTCACCGCAGCCTGCGCATCCGCATCCAGATGTTGCATGGAGCAGCCGCCGCACACGCCGTAATGCGGACAGCGCGGCACCACGCGCAGGGCGCTCGGGCGCAGCACGCGCACCGTCTCGCCCTGCTCGTAGCTCGGTTTGGCACGCCGCACCAGATATTCGACGCGCTCGCCCGGCAGGGCGCCCTCGACGAACACTGCCTTGCCCTCGACGCGGGTCACGCCACGGCCTTCGTGGTCCAGGGAATCGATCTTGGCTATCGGCATGTTCGTGCGAGAGGGTTCGGGAAGCGCGCGATTCTACCGCGCCACGCCTGCGCGGATGTCCGCTTCAGGCAATGTCTCCTTACCTTTGGGCCCCACTTGCGCGCCGCCACCTCATCCGGACGACATGATCCCCCATGCTAGAATCTTTGTGCATTGCGGCATCCAGCGCGGAAGACGGGGTCTCCCGGCGTCCGCCGAAACAAGCCGTACGCACCCCGACCCCCAGAACAAGGAAGACAGACCATGAAGCATTCCATCCTCGCCGCCGCCCTCGTCGCCCTCGCCGTGTCTGCCTGCGGCAAGAAGGAAGAGCCGGTCGCGGTTCAGCCGGCACCCTCGGCCCAGGAACAGATGAAGGAATCGGCCGCCCAGGCGGTGGAAGCGGCCAAGGAGAGCGCGAAGGCCGCCGGCGACGCTGCCGCGGCCGGCGCGCAGGCCGTCAAGCAAGAGGCCGCCGCGGCGGTCGAGGCGACCAAGGAAGCCGCCGCTACTGCGGCCGCCAAGGCGGACGCTGCTGCCGACGCGGCTGCGAAGAAGGCCGACGCCGCGGTCGAGGCGGTCAAGGACGCCGCCGCCGACGCCAAAGCCGACACCGTCGATGCCGCGGCCCAAGCCAAGGCGGCCGCCGAAGCTGCCGTCGGCGCCGCCAAGGAATCGGCTGCGAAGTAAGAAGCCCCCGCTCCACGGCTCGAATGAAAAAAGCCGGCTGCATGCCGGCTTTTTTCATGCTGTCGCCACCTCGGGGAAGACCGCCTCCGCCCCCATGAGACGCGACCTGCGGCGGTGCCATCCCCTCGTGACGCTCAGCGCAGCTGTTCCCGCAGCAGGCCCAGCATGCGGCGCGCGGTGTCGGAGTTGTCGAGCCCGCCCTCGCGGGTGAGCACGCTGACTCGCGAGGCCTCGCCCTGCCCCTGCACGCGCAGACGGTATTCGCTGCCACCGGCGGCCGGTTTGGCATCGCTGCGCCAGAAGGCCAGCCGCGACAGGAAGCCTTTCTCGGTGCTGCGGTTGTCCGCGTCGGGATCGACGTACCGCACGAAGTACAAGCCCTGCGCACGGTCGCGGTCCTCGACGGTGAAGCCGATGCGGTCGAGCGCGAGGCCGACGCGACGCCAGGCACGATCGAATGCCTCGTCCATCACCAGCATCACCTGGCCGTCGGGCGCGGAGGCGATGCGCGCCCGCTCCGCCTGCTGCGGCGTGGCGATCGCGACCTCGGCACGCGCCTCCTCGGCACCGAGGCGGACCATCAGGCGACGCAGCATCTCGGCCTCGAGCTCGGGGTCGGCGGGACGCGGCTGCCAGATCGTCGAGTCCTTGGCCTCGGTGGGGTAGATTTCCATCATGCCGCGGTGCGAGATGTAGACCTCCACCGTGCCCGTTTCCTTGCCCTGTTCGAGGCGGGTGCGGAACTTGTCGCGCTCGGGGGTCGAGAACAGGCCGTCGAGCACCTTGCCGATGCTGGAGCGGAGGAAATCCTGCGGGATCTTGGCGCGATCCTCGGCCCAGTCGGTCTCCATGACGCCGATTTCCGGGCTGTCGATGTTGAGGATGAAGCCGAGCTCGAGCCAGAAATCCTTGATCTGCGGCCACAGTTCCTCGGGGGTGCCGCCCACCACCAGCCAGCGCTGGCTGCCCGCACGCTCGATGCGCATGGTGTCGGATTTGGCGAGCACCAGGGGACCGCTGGTGGCCTGCGCCGGCTGGCCGGCGCGATCGGCCGTGTAGGCGGAGTAGGTGGCGACGCCGCGCGGGGCGACATCGGGCACGGCGAAGCGGTCGTCGCGCTGCGGTGCGGTGAGATCGGGCGGGATCTCGAGGGGGCGTTCGATCTGTTTCGCGCTCTTGTAGTCGATGCGCTTGGATTCGAGCAGCGATCCCGAACAACCGCCGAGCGCGATCGAGAGCGCGAGCAGGGACAGGGAGGTGCGCTTGGAGCGGATCATGGAAGTCCTGGGCAGAGAGATTCGGATCAGGCCTGGATGCCGGCCTTGCGCATCGCCGCGCGCACGCGCTCGTGATGGGCTGCGGACAGCGGGGTGAGGGGCAGGCGGAGGCCGTCGCCGATCAGCCCCATGCGCGCCACCGCCCACTTCACCGGGATCGGGTTGGCCTCGCAGAACAGGTCGCGATGCAGGCCGGTGAGCCCGGCATTGGTTGCGCGCAAGGTGCGCATGTCGCCCGCGGCCGCGGCCGCGCACAGCGCATGCATCGCGCGCGGCGCGACGTTGGCGGTCACCGAGATGACGCCATGGCCGCCGAGCATCAGAAAGGCGGCCGAAGTCATGTCGTCGCCGCTGTACAGCGCGAACTCCGCCGGCGCGCGCTCGACAAGGTCGCAGGCGCGGTCGAGGTTGCCGGTGGCGTCCTTGAGACCGACGATGTTGGGCACCTCGGCAAGGCGCAGCACGGTGTCGTTGGCGAGGTCGGCGACGGTACGGCCGGGAACGTTGTAGAGGATCAGCGGCAGTTCGACCGCCTCGGCGATGGTACGGAAGTGGCGGTAGAGGCCTTCCTGGGTGGGCCGGTTGTAGTAAGGCACCACCGAAAGATGCGCGTTCGCACCGGCCTGTGCGGCGAAGCGCGCGAGTTCCACCGCTTCGGCGGTGGAGTTTGCACCGGTGCCGGCGATCACCGGCACGCGCCCCGCGCAGTGCTCGACGGCCACGCGGATCAGCTCGCAATGTTCGTCCACGGTGACCGTGGGCGACTCGCCGGTCGTGCCGACGATCACGATGCCGTCGGTACCTTCGGCGATGTGCCAGTCGATGAGGCTGCGCAGGCGGGGGAAGTCCAGGCTGCCGTCGTCGTGCATGGGCGTGACGATGGCGACAAGCGATCCGGTAATCATGGCGTCCGACAGTGAATTAAAGCTGGGATTCTAACCGATCGCCGCGCACGGTCGAGCCTGCCTCTGTTACAGGACGCGGCCGGCGTGCCCCGTATGCGGGCGCGCCGGCCGGCGGCAACGCAGGCGGCCCGGCGAGCGGGACTCAGAGATCGGCCAGCGTCTTGATGTGGGCCACTACCGAGCGCGCCAGCGAGGACAGCGAATAGCCGCCTTCGAGTATCGAGACGATGCGCTTGTGGCCGCAGGACTCGGCGACTCCCTTGATCTGCTGGGTCGCCCAGATGTAATCGGCCTCGAGCAGCCCGAGCGAGCCCATGTCGTCCTCGTAGTGCGCGTCGAATCCGGCGGAGATGAAGATCATCTGCGGACTATGGCTGCGCAGCGCGGGCACGACGATGTCGCCGAAGACCTGGCGGAAGGCATCGCCCCGCGTACCCGCCGGCAGCGGCACGTTGCACATGTGCGCAGGGGGGTTCTCGGTACCGCAATACGGGTAGAAGGGATGTTGGAAGATCCCCGCCATCATGACCCGCGGGTCGTTGCGGAAGATGTCCTCGGTGCCGTTGCCGTGGTGCACGTCGAAGTCGACCACCGCGACGCGCTCCAGCCCGTGGGCTTCGAGCGCATGGCGGGCGGCGATGGCGACGTTGTTCATGAAGCAGAACCCCATCGCCTTGGCGCGTTCGGCGTGGTGGCCCGGCGGACGCACGGCACAGAAGGCATTCTCGATCTCCCCCTTCATCACGAGGTCGGTGGCGTAGACCCCCGCACCGGCGGAACGCAGCGCCGCCTTCATCGTGCCCGGACTCATCGCGGTGTCGGGGTCGAGGTGGCGGATGCCGTGCTCCGGCACGCTCTCGATCAGGTTGTCGAGATGCTCGGCCGGATGCACGCGCAGGATGTGCTCGCGCTCGGCCAACGGCGCATCGAAAAAGGACACATACATATCGAGCCCCGAGGCGATCAGGCGATCGTTGATCGCCGACAGCCGGTCGGGACACTCGGGATGCATCGCACCCATGTCGTGCAGCCAGCAGTCACGGTGAGTAATGAATGCTGTCGTGGTCATGCTCCTCCCTCTCGCCTCGCGGACGACGGACACGGGGCACCAGACACCCCCCTTCCGACTCTGGCGGCCGCCGACCGTGTTGCGTCCGATCGTCGGGCCGCTTGCCTTTGTCGTCTATTATCACCGCTTCCAGGCCAATTTCACAGTGCGCACGATGACCCTGCACCATGCGAATCGTCTGCTCGAAGCCGCCTCGCGCATCATCCTCGGCAAGGAGCGCGAGCTGCGCCTCGCGCTCGCCTGCCTGATCGCGCGCGGCCACCTGCTGATCGAGGACGTGCCCGGCGTCGGCAAGACCACGCTCGCACACGCGCTCGCCCGCCTGATGGGGCTGCAGTTCCAGCGCATCCAGTTCACCAGCGACTTGCTGCCCGCGGACATCCTCGGGGTCTCCATCTTCGACCGCAACACCGCCGCCTTCCGCTTCCACCCCGGGCCGGTGTTCGCCCAACTCATCCTCGCCGACGAGATCAACCGCGCCACGCCGAAGACGCAGAGCGCGCTGCTGGAAGCCATGGAGGAGCGCCAGGTCACCGCCGACGGCCAGACCTGCGCGTTGCCCGAACCCTTCTTCGTGATTGCCACGCAGAACCCCGCCCACCAGATCGGCACCTTTCCGCTGCCCGAGAGCCAGCTGGACCGCTTCCTGCTGCGCATCCGCCTCGGCTACCCGGACCCGCAGGCCGAGCGCGCGCTGCTGATGGGCGAGGACCGGCGCGGGCTGCTCGAGCGCCAGCCGGCCGTCATCGGCCCGGGCGAACTGCTCGACATGCAGCTGGCGGCGCAAGGCCTGCATGTCGCCGAGGCCCTCGTCGCCTACGTCCAGACCCTGCTCGCCGCCACCCGCAACAGTGCGGAACTCGCCGGCGGACTGAGTCCGCGTGCCGGTCTCGGGCTGCTCGCCGTGGCGCGTGCATGGGCACTGCTCGACGGCCGCGACCACGTGCTGCCGGAGGACGTGCAGACCCTCTTCCCGCACGTCGCCGCGCACCGCCTGCACCTCGCCGGCGACGGCCGCCCGGCGCCGGCGGCGACGCTGGTGCGGCTGCTGCAGACCGTCGCCGTGGGCTGATGGCGCGCACCGCCGCATCGCTCGCCACGCGGCTGCGCCACGCCGGCGAGCGCTGGCTGTTCCGCATCGGCGCCCCGGAGCCTGCTCCGATCCGCCTCGGCCAGCGCCGCATCTACGTGCTGCCGAGCGCGGCAGGCGTCGGCTTCGCCCTCGCCCTGCTGGTGATGCTGCTCGCGGCGATCAACTACAACTTGAGCCTCGGCTACGCGCTCGTGTTCACCCTCGGCGGCAGCGCCGCGGCGAGCATAGTGCACGCCTTCCGCAACCTGTACGGTCTGTCGATCCGCCCGGGGCGCTGCACGCCGGTGTTCGCGGGCGAGACCGCCGTGTTCTCCCTCCTCATCGACAACCCGGCCAGCCGACGGCGCCCCGCCTTACGCCTGGGCGCGCAGGGACAATGGAGCGCGTTCGAGCTCCCCGCCGCGGAAGAGACCGCCGTCGCCCTGGCCTGCCCCGCGCTCCGGCGCGGCCGGCTCGCGCTCGGGCGCAGCGTGCTCGAGACGCGCTGGCCGCTCGGCCTCATCCGGGCGTGGAGCGTGTTCGTCCCCAAGGCCGACTGCCTGGTGCTGCCCACGCCGGAAGCCGATCCGCCGCCCCTGCCCCCCGCAGGTGGCGACGCGACCGGCGCCAGCCGCGACGCGCGCACGGGTGACGAGGACTTCGCCGGCTTGCGCGCGCACCGTAGCGCGGACTCGCCCCGCCACGTCGCATGGAAGGCCGTGGCACGCGGCGGCCCGATGCTGACCAAGGAGTTCGCCGCAGGAGAGGGGCGCGAGCTGCTGCTCGACTGGGACCGCCTGCCCGCCGGACTCGACGCCGAGCGCCGACTGTCGCGGCTCACCGCCTGGGTACTCGCCGCCGAGCGTGAAGGACGCCGCTACGCGCTCGCCCTGCCCGGCATCCGCATCGCGGCAGCAACTGGCCGCGCCCATCGCGAGCGCTGCCTGCGCCTGCTCGCGCTCCATGGCCTTCCCGATCCGACAGCGGAGGATGGCGCATGAGCGTGGCTCGCGCACGGCGGCTGATCGGCCTCCGCCGCCGCGGCGGCCCGCTGGGTGGCACACGCACCGGCCCCCTGGCGCCTGCGCTGCGGCGCGACCAGGGCGCCTGGCTGCTCACCGCCGCCGCGATGGCGATCGCCCCTCATGCGGGCTGGCTGCCGGGGTGGATCGGGGCGCTCGGCCTCGGCCTGCTCGGGTGGCGTGCGCTGCTGCTGTGGCGCGGCAGCCGGCCGCCTCCGGGCACCCTGCTGTTCGCGCTCGCGCTCGCAGTCGCCGCAGGGGTACGTCTGGAGTTCGGCCACTTCTTCGGCCGCGAGCCGGGCGTCGCGGTGCTGGTCCTGCTGCTCGGCCTCAAGCTCCTCGAGACGCGCGCGGCGCGCGACATCCGCGCCGGGGTGCTGCTGTGCCTGTTCCTGCAGTTGGCGCTCTTCTTCGAGGATCAGTCCCTGCCCGTGGCCGCGCTCGTGCTCGCCGGCACCCTGCCCGCACTCGGCGCCCTGGTGGCGCTCGCCGACCCGGACGGGGACGAGCGCGAACGCCTGCTCACCGCGACCACCCTGCTCGCTCAGGGCCTGCCCTTCATGCTCGCGCTGTTCGTGCTCTTCCCGCGCATCCAGGGCCCGCTGTGGGGCCTGCCGGCGGATGCGTTCTCGGCGCGCACCGGGCTGTCGGACACGATGCGCCCGGGCTCGATCAGCGCACTCGGCGAATCCGACGAGATCGCCCTGCGCGCCGCCTTCTCCGGCCCGCCGCCTCCACCGGCGCAGCGCTACTGGCGCGGCCCGGTGCTCACCCGCTTCGATGGCCGCGAATGGCACGCCGAGCCGGCTGCCGAATCCGCCTCGCCCAGCTACACGCCGCAGGGCGAGCGCATCGACTACCTGCTTACCATCGAGCCGCACCAGCGGCGCTGGCTGATCACGCTCGAACATCCAGGGCCGGCGCGGCCGCCGATCCGCTATACCGGCGACCTGCGCGCGCTCGCCGCCGAACCCCTGCGGGCACGGGCGCGCTTCGCCCTCGGCGCGTATCCGCACACGCCAGTCGGCGTGGCCGAATCGCCCGCGGTGCTTGCCTCGGCCACCACCCTGCCCGCCGACAGCAACCCGCGCAGCCGCCGCCTCGCCGCCGAACTCGCCGCTGGCGCGCGCGACCACGCCGAGATCCTCGAGCGCGTGCTCGCCCGACTGCGCGCCCTGCGCCTGGCCTACACGCTGCGCCCGCCGCTGCTCGGCCGCCACGCGGCAGACGAGTTCCTCTTCGACGCCCGGCGCGGCTTCTGCGAGCACTTCGCCTCCGCCTTCGCCGTGCTGATGCGCGCCGCAGGCGTGCCGACCCGGATCGTGACCGGCTATCAGGGAGGCGAGATCAACCCGATCGACGGTCAGCTGGTGGTGCGCCAGTCCGACGCCCACGCCTGGACCGAGGTCTGGCTGCAGGGACGCGGCTGGCTGCGGGTGGACCCGACCGCGCTCGCCGCCCCCGAGCGCATCGACGGCGGGCTGGCCGCGGCGCTGGCCGACGCGGGCGAGTTGCCGCTGATGTTGCGCGCCGACATGGCCTGGCTGCGCGGCCTGCGCCACCGCTGGGAAGCTGTCGCGAACCTGTGGAACCAGCATGTCCTTGGCTACAATCCCGAGCGCCAGCGCGAACTCCTCGCGCGCATCGGCCTCGGCGCGGACAGGCTGGCGCAGACCCTGGGCGTGCTCGCCGGCGCGGCGGTACTGCTGTTCGCCGCCCTCTATGCCTGGAGCCTGCGCGCCACGCGCGTGCGCGACCCGCTCGCGCGCACCTGGGAGCGCTTCTGCGCGAAGATGGCCGCCGCTGGCGCGGCCCGCCCAGCCTGGCAGGGGCCGCAGGACTATGCCGAAGAACTGGCCACGCACTTCCCGGCGCATGCCATGGAACTACGCGGCATCTGCATGCTCTACGCCCGCCTGCGCTATGGGCCGCCCGCCCCGGAGCAGCAACTCCGGATTCTGCACAACCGCATCGCCTCACTGCGCCTGAAATGATCCCGACCCCGTCCCTCCCCGCCCGCCCTTCCTCGCCCACGCAGCGGCCGCCGTACCGGCAGCGCAAGCTCGGCGGGATCCTCGCCGCCTTCGCGATCGCGCTGTGCACGCCCGCGCTCGCGCATGCGTCCTACGCCGAGCGCGAGGACGCGCGCGCCTTCGCCGCGGAAATCGCCAGCCGCCATGCACTCGACGCCGGCGAGATCGAGCGCGCGCTCGCCGGCGCCCGCCACGATCCGGAGGTGATCCGCCTGATCACGCCCCCCTCGCGCAAGGGCGTGCGTTCCTGGCGGTCCTATCGCGCGCGTTTCCTCGACCGCACCCGCATCGACGGCGGGATGCGTTTCTGGCATGAGCACGCCGATACCCTGGAACGCGCCGAGCGCGAGACCGGCGTCCCCGCCGAGGTCATCGTCGCGATCATCGGGGTGGAGACGATCTACGGGCGCAACACCGGCAACTTCGAGACCCTCTCCACGCTCGCCACGCTGGCCTTCGACTACCCGCCGCGCGCCGAACTCTTCCGCCGCGAACTCGAGGCCCTGTTCCTGCTCGCGCGCGAACAGGGACGCGACCCGGCGAGCTATTACGGCTCCTTCGCCGGCGCGCTCGGCTACCCGCAGTTCCTGCCGAGCAGCATGCGCGCCTATGCGGTGGACTTCGACCGCAACGGCGCCATCGACTTCGACGGTGACCCGGTGGACGCGATCGGCAGCGTGGCCAACTACCTGCGCGCGCATGGCTGGCAGGCAGGCGCACCGGTCGCAGAGCGCGCTCGCCTGTCGCCCGCGACCGATGCTGCCGGCCTGGTGGCGGCCGGCATCGAGCCGACGCTCGCGCCCGCGCTGCTCGCCGACAACGGCATCACCACCGCCGACGGCCGCCCTGTCGCCGCCGCGGCGACCCTGGTGGACCTGGAGACGCCAGGCGCCGACACCGAGTACTGGCTCGGCTACCGGAACTTCTACGTCATCACGCGCTACAATCGAAGCAGTTTCTACGCGATGTCGGTGTTCGAGCTCGCCGAGGCGCTGCGCCTGGGCCGGCTGGTGGAGGAGATCCGCGCCGAACGCCGCTGAAGGATCCGCCCATGCCCGCAAGCGCCCCGCCGTCGTCCTCCGACCCCTCCTCCCTCCGTCCAGCGCCGCTCGGCCTCGCCGACCTCGGCGGCGCGCTGCGTTTCGGCATCACGCAGTTCCGGGCCATTCCGCTCCTGAGCATGGCCTTCGCACTACTCTTCGTGGTGATCGGAGCCCTGCTCTTCGGCATTCTCGAGTTCGGCGCGATCGCGCCGATGAGCCTGTCGCTAGCCGGGGGCTTCATGCTCGTGGGTCCGGTACTGCTGGCCGGCTTCTTCGGTGTCTCCGACAAGCTGCGCAAGGGCCGCCAGCCGAGCTTCGGCGACATCTGGAGCGGTTTTCGGCAGATGCCGCGCGGCGGCTGGGTGGTGTCCTTCGTTTGCGGGCTGCTGTTCCTGATCTGGATCACCGACGCCGGCATCCTCTACGGCTTCATGGTGGGCCGCGAGCCGATCGGCTTCGTGCGCCTGCTGCGAATCGAGCAGGTCGTGATGGACTACGCCGGTTACAGCGCGATCATGGGTGGAGTGCTGGCCTTCATCCTGTTCGCCGTGTCGGCGTTCTCGATCCCGCTGATCTACGATGGCCGCGCGACGCTGGTGTCGGGCGTGGTGGCGAGCGTGCGTGCGGTGTTCGGTCGCTTCGGCGTGATGATGTGCTGGGCCTTCCTGCTCGCCGCGGTGATCATGGGCAGCGTCATGGCCCTGCCGCTGCTGCTGGTCAGCCTGCCGGTGATGGCCTACGCGAGCCGGGAACTCTACTTCCGCACCTTTCCCCCTGCCGCGCCCGCGACATGACGGGACTCCTGCGCGCACCCGCGGTTGTGCTTGCCTAGAGCAGCGCGTCGCGCGAGATTCCGCGCCGGCGCAGGATCCGGCGCAGCTGGCCCAGCGCCTCGAGCTGGATCTGGCGCACGCGCTCGCGGGTGAGTTCGAGGCGTTCGGCGAGTTCTTCGAGCGTGAGCAACTCGCACTCGTCGATGCCATAGCGGTGACGAATCACCATGCGCTGCTTGTCGTTGAGGATCGCGAGCCATTCGCGCACGAGTTGCTCGACCTCCGAGCACTGTATCCGAAGGTCGGCGGAGATGTGCTGCTCGTCCGCGAGCGACTCGCCGATCGACAAGGAGGGGTCGATATCGAGCGGCGCGTCGAGCGAGGCGGTGTGCTCGCCGAGCGCGAGGATGCTGCGCACCTCCTCGATCGTCTTGCCTAGCCGATTGGCGATCTGCTCGAGCGAGGACTCGCCGTTGCAATCGGCCTCGATGTGGCGCTGCGCGCGCAGGACCTGATTGAGTTCCTTCACCACGTGGACGGGCAGGCGGATCGTGCGCGACTGGTTCATGATCGCACGCTCGATGTTCTGCCGAATCCACCACGTCGCGTAAGTCGAGAAGCGGAAGCCGCGCTCGGGGTCGAACTTCTCGAGCGCGTGCATGAGGCCGAGGTTGCCCTCCTCGACCAGATCGAGCAAGGGAATCCCGCGATTGAGGTAGTGCTTGGCGATATTGACGACCAGGCGCAGGTTGCGCTCGATCATCGTCTGCCGGGCATCGAAGTCGCCCATCCGCACGCGGCGGGCGATCACCAGCTCCTCCTCGGCGGTCAGCAGCGGATTGGCACCGATCTCGTTGAGGTAGAGCTGGGTGACGTCGCTGAAGAACTCGTTCTCGACAACCGGCGGCGCCTGGAACGAGAACACCTCCACCTCAGGGGGAAGATCCGGTTCCTGCTGACTTTCCAGTTCATCAAGATTGACCGGTTCTTCCATCCTCGCCCTCCTCAGCGCGCAGGCAGATACCCGGCCGGATCGACCGCCTTGCCCTGCTTGCGGATCTCGAAATGAAGCTTGGGCCGATCGGCTTCCGAACTGCCGAGCTCGGCGATCTTCTGGCCCTGTGCGACCTGGTCGTCTTCCTTGACCAGGAGCTTGTCGTTGTGAGCATACACGGAGTTGTACTCCTGATTATGCTTGATCACGATCAATTTGCCATAACCCCGCAGGCCGCTGCCTGCGTAGACCACCTTGCCGGCCGCTGCCGCATACACCGGCTCGCCGACCGCGCCACCGATGTCGAGCCCCTTGTTGGAAGCCTCGTTGAAGCCGGCGATCACGCTGCCGGAGGCCGGCCAGCGCCATTGGCCGCTCATCGTCGAAGGCGGCGCCTCCGCCGCGGCGGGCGGCGGACTCTCGACCGCAGCGGGCTCGGTCACCGGCGCACGGCCGCCGACCGGCTCCCGCACGGTCGGGACCGTAGCGGAGCCGGTCGAAGGGATCGGCGTCGCGATGGCCCCCCCAGCCCCCGCGATCGAGCCCGTCGAGGCCGACGGCGACACGCGCAGGCTCTGGCCGACGTGGATCTGGTCGGGGTCGGTGATCCGGTTCCACGACACCAGATCGGGCAGGGTGACGCCATATTGGCGTGCGATGCCGAGCAGGGTGTCGCCCGGACGGACGGTGTGATAACCCGAGGCCGGCGCGACCGCAGCGGCCGGTGCGGGCGAAACCCCGCTACCGTCGCGCACCGGCGCCGTCCCCTGCGAGGCGCAGCCGGCAAGCAGCGCGGCGGCGACGAGGGCGATGAGATGAGAAGTGTTCTTGTGCATCCGAAAATACCGTGATTCAGTCAGTACCCGCGATCAGGGGAACGAAGCGCACCGCCTCGCACCAGGTCTCGCGGAAGGTATTGCCCTGGCGCTCGATCAGCAACAGGCGCTGCTCCGCTCCACCGACCGGAATGATCAGCCGCCCGCCCGAGGCGAGCTGCTCCTTCAATGCCGGCGGCAGCCCGACCGCCGCTGCGGCGACGACGATGCTGTCGAAGGGAGCGGCCTCGGGGAGACCAAGACTACCGTCGGCAAGTTTCAGCCGCACGTTGGGCAGGCGCAAGGGGCGCAGGTTCGCGCGCGCGCGATCGAGCAGGCCGCGGATGCGCTCTACGGCATAGACCTCGGTGGCGAGCAGCGACAGCACCGCCGCCTGATAACCGCAGCCCGCGCCGACCTCGAGCGTGCGCCCGAGCTCGCGCCCGTTGCGCAGCAGTTCGAGCATGCGCGCCACCACGAAGGGCTGCGAGATGGTCTGCTGGAAGCCGATCGGCAGCGGCGTGTCGTCGTAGGCGCTGAATGCCAGCCCCTCGTCCACGAAGGCGTGGCGAGGCACCGCCTGCATCGCCGCGAGCACGCGCTCGTCGCGGATGCCTTGGGCGCGCAGCCGCTCGACCATGCGCGCGCGTGCGCGCGAGGCCTGCCCCGGGTCGGATGCGCGCACGCTCACCGCTGCAACCAGTCGAAGACCGGAGCGATCAGGCCGGTATGGGTGAGGTCGATCTGCAGCGGCGTGACCGACACGAAGCCGTTGGCCACCGCATGGAAGTCGGTGCCTTCTCCCGCGTCGGCGGCACCGCCCGCGGCACCGACCCAATAGACCGTCTCGCCGCGCGGCGTCTCGCTGCGCACCACCGGCTCGGCCTTGTGGCGCTTGCCCAGGCGGGTGACGCGGATGCCTTGCAGGCGCTCGTAGGCGACATCGGGCACGTTGACGTTGAGCAGCACCGGACGCGGAAAGGGGTTGCGCATGAAGCGCTCGGCGAGGTCGCGAGCGACGCGTGCGGCGGCGGTGAAATCGGTGGCCGACTTGCTCACCAGTGAGACCGCGATCGAGGGCACGCCAAGCAGAAAGCCCTCGGTGGCGGCCGCGACCGTGCCCGAATACACCGTGTCGTCCCCCATGTTGGCGCCGTGATTGACACCGGAGACAACCATGTCGGGAAGGTGGTCGAGCATCCCGGTGACCGCGAGATGGACGCAGTCGGTGGGGGTGCCATTGACGTGATAGAAGCCGTTGGAGGTCTGGCGAAGCGAGAGCGGACGGTCGAGCGTCAGCGAGTTGCTCGCGCCGCTGCGGTCGCGCTCGGGAGCGACCACGGTCACCTGGCCGATCGTGCCGAGCGCCTCGGCGAGCGCCGCGATGCCGGGGGCGAAGTAACCGTCGTCGTTGCTGACCAGGATGCGCATCTTGATTCCGTGCGGGTGGCTGCGAGGGATTGCAAGGGCCTGCAAGGGGCGCCGCGAACCGGCGGGAGCGGAGATATTAGCATGGCGTACCAGGCCGCACGCCTGGCGAACGGCACAAACAAAAAAACCGGCCTGGGCCGGTTAGTTTGATTGGTCGGGGCGGCGGGATTCGAACTCGCGACCCCTTGCACCCCATGCAAGTGCGCTACCAGGCTGCGCTACGCCCCGACACAAGCCGCCATTATAGCAGCGGTTTTCAGAAATACCAGTACTTTTGCTGCGCGATGATCAGCCCGCGAATCGTGCCGCGGATCAGGCGCGCAGTTCCTGCAGCGTGGCCGCAATCTCGGCGCGCAGTTGCCGCAGCGTGGACCTGCATTGCTCGAGTTCCACGCCGTTCTCCTGCTCCTGGATCGCCGACTCCCCAAGGCGGTTGCGCGCACCGGAGATGGTGAACCCCTCCTGATACAGCAGCTGGCGGATGCGCCGGATCAGCATGACCTCGTGGTGCTGGTAATAGCGCCGGTTGCCACCGCGCTTCACCGGCTTGAGCTGGGTGAACTCCTGCTCCCAGTAGCGCAGCACGTGCGGCTTGACGCAGCACAGCTCGCTCACCTCGCCGATCGTGAAATAGCGCTTCGCAGGAATCGGCGGCAGTTGCTCGCCACCGGTTTCAGGGCTGCTTGCTTGCATCGCTGAGTTGCTCCACCGCGGCCTTCAGTTTCTGGCTGGCATGGAAGGTGACCACGCGCCGGGCGGTGATCGGGATTTCCTCGCCGGTCTTGGGGTTGCGACCCGGGCGCTGCGGCTTGTCGCGCAACTGGAAGTTGCCGAAGCCGGAAAGCTTGACGCTGTCGCCGCGCTCCAGCGCCGTCCGGATCTCCTCGAAGAAGCCCTCCACCATGTCCTTGGCTTCACGCTTGTTGAGCCCGACCTGCTCGAAGAGGAGGTCGGCGAGCTCGGCCTTGGTGAGGGTCATGTCAGCCTCCCGCGCCTCGCAGGCGCGCGCCCAGCACCGTTTCGGCATGCGTCACGAGCAGCGCGACCGCCGCGTCGACTTCGGCATCTTCGAGGGTGCGACGAGTATCTTGCATCGATACCTTGAAGGCAAGGCTCTTCTTGTCGGAGTCGATGCCCTTGCCCTGGTAAAGGTCGAACAGCGCGATCTCGCGTACGAGCGCGGGCGCGGCCTCGCGCAGCACCTCGAGCACGCGCTCGACCGGAACCTCGTTGCCCACCACCAGCGCAAGATCGCGGCGCACCGCCTGCATGCGCGAGATCTCGGCATAGGCCGGCACGCGGGCGGCGAGCGCAGCATCGAGCGCAACCTCGAACACCACCGGCGCGGTGCCGAGGTCGTAGCGCTGCACCCACACCGGATGCAGTTCACCGAGCACGCCGATCATGTGCCCGTCCAGGCGCACGGCGGCCGCGCGCCCCGGATGCAGGGCGGGATGCGAGAGCGGGGCGAACTGCAGCTCGCGCGGCGCGAACAGCGCCTCGAGATCGCCCTTCACGTCGTAAAAGTCGACGCTGCGCGCGCGCTCGCCCCACTGCTCGGGCACCACCTGGCCGGCCGCCAGCGCGGCGATGTTCATCACCTGATGGAAGCCGCGCACCGGATCGCCATCGGCCTTGCGCTCGAACACGCGTGCCACCTCGAAAACGCGCACGCGGTCGATCTGGCGCTTGCGATTGGCGGCGAGCGTGCCGACCAGGCCCGGAATCAGGCTGGAGCGCATCACGCTGAGGTGGCTGGCGATCGGGTTGGCCAGGCGGATCGGGTTCTCGTTGGCGCAGAAGTCGCGCTCCCAGGCCTCCTCGACGAAGGCGAAGTTGACCACCTCCTGGTAGCCGCGCGCGGCGAGCAGGTGACGCAGCGCCCACACCGGGCGTCCGTTCTCGCTGCTCGGCAGCATCATCAGGCTGCCCTGCGGGGCGATCGCCGGGATGTTGTCGTAGCCGTGCAGGCGGGCGATCTCCTCGATCAGGTCTTCCTCGATCTCGATGTCGAAGCGCCACGACGGCGGCGTGACGAGGATGTCGTCACCTGTGCGCTCGACCTGCAGGTGGACGCGACGCAGCAGCGCGAGCATGTCCGCGTCGGCAAGCACGATGCCGAGCACGCGGCGCGCACGCGCCGGACGCAAACGCACCGGCGCGCGCGCGGGCAGCGCGTCGGTGGCGACGGCCTCGACCACCGGACCGGCCTCGCCGCCGCACAGCTCGATCACCAGACGGGTGGCACGCTCGAGGGCGCTGCGCGCAAGCTCCGGATCGACACCACGCTCGAAGCGGTGCGAGGCATCCGAGCCGAAACCGTAGGCGCGCGCGCGGCCCGCGATCGCATCGGGCGCGAAAAAGGCGCTCTCGAGGAAGACTTCGGTGGTGTCGAGGGTGATCCCGCTGTCCTCGCCGCCCATGATGCCCGCGAGCGCGAGCGCGCGCGCCTCGTCGGCGATCAGCAAGGTGTCCGCAGCCGGGGTCACCGTCTGCTCGTTGAGCAGCAGCACCTGCTCGCCCGCACGCGGCAGGCGCACATGGATGGCGCCCTGCAGCTTGGCGTTGTCGAAGGCATGCAGGGGCTGGCCGAGCTCGAGCATGACGTAGTTGGTGATGTCGACCAGCGCGCTGATCGAGCGGATGCCGCTGCGCACCAGGCGGCGCACCATCCAGTCGGGCGTCGCGGCGCGCGCGTCCACGCCGCGCAGGATGCGGCCGCAGTAACGCGGACAGGCTTGCGGCGCATCGAGCACGATGTCGCGGCGGGCCTCGATCGCGGGCGCGACCGGATCGATGGCGAGCGGACGGAACTCGCCACCGGTGATGGCCGCGACCTCGCGCGCCACGCCGGTCAGGCTCAGGCAGTCGGCGCGGTTGGGGGTCAGCTTGATGGTGAACAAGGTGTCGTCCAGGCCGAGGTAGGCGCGGACGTCGGTGCCCACCGGGGCATCCTCGGGCAGCGCGTAGAGGCCGGAGTGATCCTCGGAGAACCCGAGCTCGCGCGCAGAGCACAGCATGCCGAAGGACTCGACGCCGCGCAGCTTGGCCTTCTTGATCTCGAACTCGCCGGGCAGGACCGCACCGACCACCGCGCATGGCACCTTCATGCCGGCGGCAGCGTTGGGCGCGCCGCAGACGATCTGCAGCAATTCGCCGGTGCCGGCGTCGACCTTGCACAGCTTGAGCTTGTCGGCGTTGGGGTGCTTCTCGGCCTCGACGATCTTCGCCACCACGACACCGCGGAAGGCGGGCGCGGCAGGTTCGGCCTCCTCGACCTCGAGGCCGGCCATGGTCAGCAGATGGCCGAGTCCGGCGCTGTCCAGTTGCGGATCGACGAAGGTCCGCAGCCACTGTTCTGAGAATTGCATGATTCGATTACCCGGATTGCGTGGTAGGGCGCAGCTTGTGCGAAGCCGCTCAGCGGAACTGGCCGAGGAAGCGCAGGTCGCCCTCGAAGAACAGGCGCAGGTCGTTCACGCCGTAGCGCAGCATGGTGAGGCGGTCCGGCCCCATGCCGAAGGCGAAGCCGGTGTAGCGCTCGGGGTCGATGCCGCCGAAGCGCAGCACGTTGGGGTGCACAACGCCGCAGCCGGCGATCTCCAGCCAGCGCCCCTCGAGCGCGCCGCTCATGAAGGCGACGTCGATCTCGGCCGAAGGCTCGGTGAAGGGGAAGAAGGACGGGCGGAAGCGCACCTGCAGGTCGTCGGTCTCGAAGAAGCGGCGCAGGAAGTCGGCGATCACGCCCTTGAGGTCGGCGAAGCTCACCGTCTCGCCCACCCACAGGCCCTCGACCTGGTGGAACATCGGCGAGTGGGTGGCATCGGAGTCCACGCGGAAGACACGGCCGGGCGCGATGATGCGCAGGTCGGGCATGGCATCGGCGTCACGGTGGCGCGCAACGTGGGCCTGCATGGCGCGGATCTGCACCGGGCTGGTGTGGGTGCGCAGCAGCACGTCGTCGTGGCCTTCGAGATAGAAGGTGTCGTGCATCGAGCGCGCCGGGTGGTTCTCGGGCGTGTTGAGCGCGGTGAAGTTGTGCCAGTCGGTCTCGATCTCGGGACCGTCGGCGACCACGAAGCCGATCGAGCCGAACAGGCGCTCGACGCGCTCGAGGGTGCGGCTCACCGGATGCAGTCCGCCCTGCACGCCACCGCGCCCGGGCAGGGTGACGTCGAGCGCCTCGGCGGCGAGCTGGGCGAGCAGCGCGGCTTCGCGCAGCGCGTTGCGGCGGCCTTCGAGCGCGGCCTCGATCGCGGTCTTGGCGGCGTTGATCGCGGCGCCCGCCTCGCGGCGCGCCTCGGGCTCGAGCTTGCCGAGCGCCTTCAGGCGCTCGGTGAGCGCGCCGGACTTGCCGAGGTAGCGCGCCTTGGCCTGTTCGAGCTGCGCGCCGTCGACCGCGGCGGCGAATTCGGCGGCGGCCTGTTGTACCAGTTGATCGAGCTGTTCCATGTCCCTGCCCTGGCGGAATGCAGTGTTGCGGGATGAGCGCTGCGGAGCGCACCGCTCATCGGGAATTCGGGGGAGTCCGGTCGCGGCGCCCGCCGGGCGCCGGGAATCCAGAAAAAAAAAGGAGGCCAGGCCTCCTTTTTTTTGGCTGCGCGCGATTACGCAGCGAGTTTGGCCCGGGCCTGCTCGGCAATCGCGGCGAACGCCGGCTTGTCGAACACGGCCAGATCGGCCAGCACCTTGCGGTCGATCTCGATCGCGGCCTTCTTGAGACCGTTCATGAACACGCTGTAGGTCAGGCCCAGCTCGCGCGCGGCGGCGTTGATACGCGCGATCCACAGGGTGCGGAACTGACGCTTGCGCTGACGACGGTCGCGGTAGGCGTACTGACCCGCCTTCATCACCGCCTGCTTGGCGATGCGATAGACGTTCTTGCGACGGCCACGGTAACCCTTGGCCTGGGAGAGGACTTTCTTGTGACGGGCGCGGGCGGTTACACCACGTTTGACTCGGGGCATTGCGGTCTCCTATCAGGCGTACGGAAGCATGGCGCGGATCAGCTTTTCATCTGCCGCATGCACTTCGGTCATGCCGCGCAGGTGACGCTTCACCTTCGTCGTCTTCTTGGTCAGGATGTGGCGCTTGAACGCCTGGGACCGCTTGATCCCGCCGCTGGAGCGGACCTTGAAGCGCTTCTTCGCTCCGCTCTTGGTCTTCATCTTGGGCATTGCTGAGACTCCATGTTTTTGGATGACGCCAGGTAGCGCCGAAAAGCCCGGCGCATTTTGTTACCCGGCACCACTTGTTTTCCGCCGGAGGGAAATTCCTTCCCGCGGTCTCGCCCCTCGCGAGGCGATTTCTTCGGGAAGAAGCTCAGTGCTTCTTCTTCGGCGCGATGATCATGATCATCTGGCGCCCTTCCATCTTGGGCATCTGCTCGACCTGGCCGAGTTCCTCGAGGTCCGCCTTCACGCGCTCGAGCTGGCGCAGGCCGAACTCCTGGTGCGCCATCTCGCGGCCGCGGAAGCGCAAGGTCACCTTGCACTTGTCGCCTTCTTCCAGGAAGCGCTTGAGGTTGCGCAGCTTGATCTGGTAGTCGTTCTCGTCGGTGCCGGGGCGGAGCTTGACCTCCTTGACCTGCACCTGCTTCTGCTTGAGTCGGGCTTCGTGGGCCTTCTTCTGTTCCTGATACTTGAACTTGCCGAAATCCATCAGCTTGCACACGGGCGGCACGGCCATCGGTGCGATTTCGACCAGATCCAGCCCGGCCTCTTCGGCCATGCTGAGGGATGCGTTCAGGGAGACGATACCGAGCTGCTCGCCCTCCTCGCCGACCAGCCGGACCTCAGGCGCAGTGATCTCCCGATTTACGCGCTGCTTTTTTTCTTGTGCGATGGTTCAACTCTCCACGAAAACCAATATCAGACCGATCCGGCTTTCGCTTCAACTTCGCGAAGCCAGCGTTCGATCAGCGAATCGAGGGACATTTGGCCAAGATCCTGGCCACCCCGGGCACGTACGGCCACCAGGCCTGCCGCCTTCTCCTTCTCGCCGATGACGATCTGGTACGGCAGCTTCTGCACGCTATGTTCGCGAATTTTATAGTTAATCTTCTCGTTGCGCAAATCCGCCTCGACGCGGAAGCCGGCCTTCTTCAGCCTCGCCACCGCCTCTTCGGCATATTCGGCCTGGCCCTCGGAGATGTTCATCACCACCGCCTGCACCGGGGCGAGCCACAGCGGCATGGCGCCGGCGTGATGCTCGATCAGGATGCCGATGAAGCGCTCCAGCGAACCGAGGATGGCACGGTGCAGCATCACCGGGATCTTCTTGGTGTTGTCCTCGTCGACATACTCGGCACCGAGGCGCACCGGCAGATTGAAGTCGAGCTGCAGCGTGCCGCACTGCCACACGCGGCCCAGGCAATCCTTCAGCGAGAACTCGATCTTGGGTCCGTAGAAGGCGCCCTCGCCCGGCTGCAGCTCGTACTGCAGACCCTGCGCGTCGAGCGCGGCGGCAAGCGCGGCCTCGGCGGCATCCCACTGCTCGTCGGTACCGACGCGCTTCTCGGGGCGGGTCGACAGCTTCACCTGCACGTCGGTGAAGCCGAAGTCCTGGTACACCTGCTGCAGCAGGCGGATGAACTCGGCGGATTCGGCCTGCACCTGGCTCTCGGCACAGAAGATGTGCGCGTCGTCCTGCACGAAGTTGCGCACGCGCATGATGCCGTGCAGCGAGCCGGAAGGTTCGTTGCGGTGGCAGGAGCCGAACTCGGCCATGCGCAGCGGCAGGTCACGGTAGCTCTTGAGGCCCTGGTTGAAGATCTGGATGTGGCAGGGGCAGTTCATCGGCTTGACCGCGTAGTCGCGCTTCTCGGACTGCGTGGTGAACATCAGGTCGGAGTACATGCCCCAGTGACCGGACTTCTCCCACAGCGAGCGGTCGACGATCTGCGGCGTCTTCACTTCCTGGTAGCCATGCTCGCCGATCGTGCGGCGCAGGTACTGCTCGACCTGCTGCCACAGCGTCCAGCCCTTGGCGTGCCAGAACACCATGCCGGGCGCCTCGTCCTGGATGTGGAAGAGGTCGAGCTGGCGGCCGAGCTTGCGGTGGTCGCGCTTCTCGGCCTCCTCGATCATGTGCAGGTAGGCGTCGAGCTCGTCCTTCTTCGTCCACGCCGTGCCATACACGCGCTGCAGCATCTCGTTCTTCGAGTCGCCGCGCCAGTACGCACCGGCCAGCTTCATCAGCTTGAAGACCTTGAGCTTGCCGGTCGAGGGCACGTGCGGGCCGCGGCACAGGTCGATGAAGTCTCCCTGACGGTACAGCGACACGTCCTCGCCCGCCGGGATCGAGGCGATGATCTCGGCCTTGTAGTGCTCGCCGATGCCCTTGAAGAAGTCCACCGCCTTGTCGCGCGGCCACACCTCGCGATGCACGGGGATCTCGCGCTTGGCGATCTCGGCCATGCGCTGCTCGATGGCCTGCAGGTCCTCGGGGGTGAAGGGACGCTTGTACGAGAAGTCGTAGTAGAAGCCGTTGTCGATCACCGGCCCGATCGTCACCTGGGCGTCGGGGAAGAGCTCCTTCACCGCGTGCGCGAGCAGGTGGGCCGTGGAGTGGCGGATGATCTCGAGGCCCTCGGCGTTCTTGTCGGTCACGATGGCCAGATCGGCGTCGGCCTCGAATCGGTGCGAGAGATCGACCAGCTTCCCGTCGGTGCGACCGGCGATCGCCGCCTTGGCGAGACCGGCACCGATCGAAGCCGCAACCTCGGCGACGGTCACCGGGTGATCGAAGCTGCGCACGGAACCGTCGGGAAGCGTGATGTTGGGCATGGCTGTAGCCTCGGGCTGTTGTCGCCCCGCGAGGCGCAGGACGTACAGGGGAAATCGGGAAAAACGTGGACGAAAAAAAAGCGCGGTTTGGGCGCGCTTTTTTCTCTTAGCAGACAAGCGGAGCCGACCTGTTCAGTTTCCGGCCTGAGTGGTAGTTCGGAACATGACTTTTCGACTCCAGAATCCTGGTAGGCGCGATTGGACTCGAACCAACGACCCCCACCATGTCAAGGTGGTGCTCTAACCAACTGAGCTACGCGCCTGCTGAAGTCCCGCATTATAGACACTGCGAAGAACTTGTCAAAGTTTTTTTGCAGTGTCGCGGAACGGGATCATTTCTTGAGGCGGGTCACCACGAAAAGGATCACCACCGCGCCGATGACCGCACCGAGGAAACCCGCGCCCTCGCCGGCGTGATAGATGCCGAGCGCCTGGCCGCCGTAGGTGGCGACCAGCGAGCCGGCGATGCCGAGCAGCGAGGTCATGATGATCCCGAGGCCGTCCTTGCCGGGGTGCAGCAGGCGCGCGACGAAGCCGACGATCAGGCCGATGAGGATGGTTCCGATGATGCCCATGATGCTCTCCGTAAGAGGATGGGGGATGGAGCCGGCGCCGCGCCGCTCAGCCTTGCGGCCAGGCGGCGAGGAACTGCTTCCAGTGCGGTGCGTCGATGCGGCCGAGCGCCTCGCGCACCGTCTCCACCTCCGCCGCCCACGCGGCGGCGTCGAGATGCCCGCGCATGCGCTCGAAGCGCAGGTAGACGAGGTAGGTGTTGACGACGTCGGTCTCGCAGTAGTCGCGGATCTCGGCGATCCGGCCCTCCTGCCAGGCCTGCCAGACCGCCGAACCGTCCATGCCGAGCTTGCCGGGATAGCCCATGAGCTTGGCGAGGTCGTCGAGCGGCGCGCTCGCGCGCGGCTGGTAGAGCGCCAGCAAGTCCATCAGATCCAGATGACGACTATGGTAGCGGCTGATGTAGTTGTTCCACTTGAAGTCGCGCGAGTCGTGGTAGTCGCCCTCGCCCTGGTCCCAGTAGCGCGGTGCCGCAACGCCGTGCAGCATGCCGCGGTAGTGCAGCACCGGCAGGTCGAAGCCGCCGCCGTTCCACGACACGATCTGCGGCGAGTAGCGCTCGATGCCGTCGAAGAAGCGCTGGATGATCTCGCCCTCGCCGCTCTCGGGCTCGGAGAGCGAGAACACCCGGAAATGCTGCGCGTCGCGCAGCACGCAGGAGATCGCCACCACGCGCTGCAGATGGTGCGGCAGGAAGTCGTTGCCGTGGCTGGCGCGGCGCTGCTGGAACGCCCACTCCGCGACCTCGTAGTCGGACAGGCCCGCGGGCAGGTTCTCGATCGCGCGGATGCCGGCGACGTCGGGAATGGTTTCGATGTCGAAGACGAGGACCGGCATCATTTCCTCGACCACGCAGCGCCCTGCTGCACCCACCAGCCCGGCTGCGCGCGCTCGAGCCAACGCTGCGCGAAGGTGCGGCGCACCTCGGCCTCCCACTCGGGGTGACCGTTGGCGCGCGCGATCTCGCGGTAGAGCGCGGCACGGTCGGCATTTTCGGCGGCAACCGCGGCGTTGGCCTGGGCACGCTGCGCGAGCGGCACCGCCGCGGCGTCGCGCAGGCTCACGGTACCGTCTGCGGCGATGCCCACCGCACCCGACGCATACAGCGGCGCGAGCTGCGCGTGGCGCTGCTGCATCGTCTTGCGCAGCGCGGAGATCGCCGGGGTGTCGATCTCGAGGTTGCCCTGCGCATGCACCGGGAAGGCGAGCGCGAGGCCGACGAACAGGGCCGCCAGGCGGCCCGCCCAGGAGCCGGACGGCATCGAAGCGGATTTCATTTCGCGTCTCCCGCGGCCGGCGGCGTGACAGGCGCGCTGCCCGCACCCTCGCGCAGCTGCCAGACCTCGTCGATGATCCGGTCGGCGGCCTTCTCGGCCGCCGCGGCCGGGAAATAGATGTTGATCGTGACGCAGGCCGCGGTGCTCGCAACCAGCGCAGCCGCGAACAGCCAGCGCGCAACAGGGTTCATGCCGTCCTCGCGGGATATGCAGATTCAATCGATCGTGGGAGAGACGCCCTCGGCCACCACGCGCTGCAGGCGGGCCACCAGTTCGTTCCAATCGACGCGCCGATTGTAGCCGATGACGTCGAGTGCCGGGACGCCTCCGCCACGCACGATGGTGAAGCCGCCATCGGCGCGCGCGGCGCCGTCCGGCGCCGCATCCAGCCCGTCCATCTCGCATACGCCCTTGGCAAGCCGGCAGCGCAGGCCGAGCTCGCGATAGCCGAAAGTCTCGAACAGGCGCAGCACGCTGCGCTGCACCGCCGCGAGCGCGCCCCCGCCGCCGAGCGCGCCGAGGTTCTGCACCGCGCGCTGGCTGATGCGGCGGCGCTCGTCGCCGGCGATGCTGGCGATGCGGGCGTCGAAGGCCGTGGGCCGCCAGCTCGACAGCTCCAGGCCGCGCACATCGGCGTCGATATGACCGGTGATGCTGCCGAAGCTGAAGGCCTCGGTAAGCTGGGCGAGATCGATGTGGCGCGCCTCGATCTCGCCCGTCAGGTGCGAAGCGACGCCGAAGGGTTCGTGCACGCGCAGTCCGCTCGCCTGCACCCACCCGCCAAAGACGGACACCGCGAGCGTGCCGTCGAGCACGAGCTCGCCCGGACGCAGGCGCAAGCCCGGCAGCGCGGCCGACATCACCCCCGCCATGCGCGGCAGACCGAGCGCCTCGGTGAGCAAGGGCATCGACACCGGCTCGAGGACCGCGCCAGCGCTCCCCTCCCAGCCTGCGACGGACCAGCCGAGGGCGAGATCCCGGAGCACCAGCGCACCGTCGAGCAAGGGGATGCGCGCGCCCGGCAGGCGCAGCCCGGCGGGCCCGAGCACCGCGTCGAGCGCGAAGGCCCCGAGCGCGAGCTTCTCCCAGCGCCCTCCGCCAACCTGCAGGGCGGCCTCGCCCCGGCCGCGCGAGGACCAGCGCACGCGCCCATCCACGGGGCCGAAGGCGAGCACCTCGGCGCGCGCCTCCTCCGCTACGCCGCCTGCGGCGATTCCCTCGCCCTGCGGCGACGCGAGACCGAAGCCCGCCCCATGCAGTTCCACGTCGACCGTCTCCAGCCGATCCCGGCGCAATTCGGCACGCAGGTCCGCCCGCCCCTCGAGGCGCAACCGCTGCGCACTCGCCGGCGCCAGCAGCGGCGCCAGCCAGCGCGGGCCGATGCGGACGAGATCGACATCGGTCAGCTCGACCGCAAGGGTGTCCAGCGTGCCGCCGAAGGTGTCGAACACGCCGCGCGCGGAGGCGGCAGCAACCCCATCGAGCGCCAGCTCGCCGCGCTCGAGCACGATCCGGCGGCCGTCGAAGCGCCCGTGCGCGCGCAGCCGCGGGCCGGCCTCGAAGAGCAGCGGATGCACATAGGCCGCGCCCGCGTCCCAGTCGAGCTGCGCCGCCCAGGACCACGCCGCGCCCGTCCCACGTGCATCGAGCGTGAAACCGGCCTCCACGCCCTCGGCTGCACGCAGACCGTCGCCACTCCCGAAGCCGCCGCCCGCGATCCGGCCGCGCAGGGTTGCGGATGCGTCGCCCACACCCGCGGGCCGGTAATCGAGCTCGGCATCGAGCACGCCGACGGCCTCGAGCTCGCGCAGGCGCGCGGCGAGCTCGGCGAGCCAGGGCTCCAGCAGGGCCGCGGTCGCCGCAGGGCGGATCCGGTGCAGACGGGCGCGCAAGCTGCCATCCGCTTGAATGGCAGCCTCGATGCGGCCGCCTTCGGCCAGGCGCAGCACGATCCGCGCCGGCCCGGGGCCGAGCGTCGCCTCGATGTCGGCCTCGAAGGGCAATCTCCGCCCGCGCAGCTCCAACCGTGCCGCGCTGCACCCGAGCACGCCGTCGTCGAGATGCAGGCGACCGCAACGCAGCGAGAGCGCGCGCCACTCGCGCGCACCGACCCGCAGGCGGCCGACCGCGATCTCCCCGCTTTGCGCATGCGCGTCGAAGCGCACACTCAGCTCCTCCGCAACAAGGCCGGGACGGGTGATCTCGGCGATCTGGAGGGCGAGCACCCGAAACACCGTTGCGCCCGCAAGCGGAACGGCGGTCGCCAGCATCAGCAGCAAGAGGGCGCAGGACGCCACGCGCAAGCCGCGACCGCGGCGGGACGACTCCCGTTCGGCACCTGCAGCCTCCACGCGACGAGATCGCCGCGTCACCCGCGGCCCGGCCAGCCGAAGGCGCTCAGGCCGGGAACACACCCGTCGACAGGTAACGGTCGCCGCGGTCGCAGACGATGGAGACGATCACCGCGTTCTCGACCTGAGCGGCGATGCGCAGCGCGACATGCATCGCGCCACCCGAGGAGATGCCCGCGAAGATGCCCTCCTCGCGCGCGAGCCGGCGGGTCATCTCCTCGGCGTCAGCCTGGCTGACGCGCTCGAAGCGATCGACCCGCGGGCGCTCGAAGATCTTCGGCAAGTACGCTTCGGGCCACTTGCGGATGCCGGGGATGGACGAGCCCTCCTCCGGCTCGCAGCCGACGATGCAGATGTCGGGATTGCGCTCCTTGAGGAAGCGCGAGGTGCCCATGATGGTGCCGGTGGTGCCCATCGAGCTGACAAAGTGGGTGATGCGGCCGCCAGTCTGCTCCCACAGCTCGGGGCCGGTACCCTCGTAGTGCGCCACCGGGTTGTCCGGGTTGGCGAACTGGTCGAGGATGATGCCGCGGCCCTCGTCGCGCATCTTCTCGGCGATGTCGCGCGCCATCTCCATGCCGCCCGAACTCGGCACCAACACGAGCTCGGCGCCGAACGCGCGCATGGTCTGACGGCGCTCGACGCTCTGGTTCTCCGGCATCACCAGGATCATGCGGTAGCCGCGGATCGCCGCGGCCATCGCGAGCGCGATCCCGGTGTTGCCGCTGGTGGCCTCGATCAGGGTGTCGCCCGGCTTGATCTGGCCGCGCGCCTCGGCGCGCATCACCATCGACAGCGCCGGGCGATCCTTGACCGAGCCGGCCGGGTTGTTGCCCTCGAGCTTGGCGAGGATCACGTTGTTGCGGCCGGCGTCGATGCGCTTGAGGCGCACCAGCGGCGTGCGGCCGACGTAGTCTTCCAGCGTCCTGAATTCCATTTCTACCCTGTGGAGTGGGGTTCTTCGGGAGGGTTCGTCGGGAGGTGGACTCCCGACCGGCCCGCCGGGTTCGCCGCGCTTCAGGGCGTCAGGTCGAACTCTTCGGTGCGCCGCGGTGGATAGGTCTCCCAGCCGCCGCAGGCCGGGCAGCGCCAGTGGAACTGGCGCGCCTTGAAGCCGCAGGTGTTGCAGCGATAGCGTGCGACGCGTCGGGTGTGACCGTGGATGAGCTGCTTGATGAGGTCGATGTCGGCGCGCTGCTCGGCCGGCGCGTTGAGCGCCGCCGCCTCGAGCAGCTTGTCGAGCCCGAGCAGCGTGGGGTTGCGGCGCAGCTCCTCGCGCACCATCTCGTAGGCCGCCTTGGGCCCCTCGCGCTCGAGCTCCCAGTGGAAGAGCTCGTCGAGCAGGTCGAGCGAGGCGTGCCCGGCGAGCCAGGCGCGCAGCAGCTGGTGCCCCTGAGCCACGCGACCGAGGCGCCCGCAGGCGTCCATGACGCGCTCGGCGACGAGGGCGAGGTAATTGGGGTCCTGGTTTTCGATGCGCTGCCAGGCTTCCAGCGCTTCCTCGTCACGGCCCTGGGCGGCATGCAGGTCGCCGAGCAGCAGGCTCGCGCGCACGCAGCGGCGATTGACCTCGAAGGCACGATCGAGATGGCCCCGCGCCTCGTCGTGGCGCGAGTTCGCCAGTGCCGTGGCAGCGAGCTCGCAATGGAAGTTGGCGACCTCGGTGTGCCACATCACGCCTTCATGGCCAGGCAGCGCCTCGGCGACCTCGATCGCCTTGGCCCAGTCCTTCTCCTGCTGGTAGATCTCGAGCAGATAGCGCAGCGCGACATCGTTGGCGCGCGTGCCGCGCAGGCGCAGAAAGGCAGCCTCCGCGCGGTCCAGCAGGCCGGCCTTGAGAAAATCCTGGCCAAGCTCGCCGAGCGCCTGCAGGCGATGCTCGTCACTGATGTCCTCGCGGTCGACGAGCAGCTGGTGGATGCGGATCGCGCGGTCGGTCTCGCCGCGACGGCGAAAAAGGCTGCCGAGCGCGAAGTGCAGCTCGACGGTCTGCGGGTCGATGCGCACCGCCTCGACGAAGGCGTCGATCGCCTTGTCGGGCTGCTCGTTGAGCAGGAAATTGAGCCCGCTCAGGTAGGAGCGCGGAAGCGCGCGCGACTCCTGCACCACCTGGCGGATGTCGATGCGCGCGGCCAGCCAGCCGAGCGCAAAGAACAGCGGCAGCGCGAGCAGCCACCAGTATTCGATTTCCATCGGGGATCAGGGCATCGGCAAGCGGGACTCTGCCGCGGCGAGCGCGGTCTCGGTCGAGGCCTTCTCGCGCTCGACGAGCTCGACCTGGCGGCGCAGGCGCGAGATCTCGCGGCGCTGGCGCATCATCGAGGCAAGCGTCGCGGTGACGCCGATCAGGGCGCCGGCGGCGAAGGTGACCAGGATCACGAACACCAGCGGAAGTTGCCACTGGATGCCGAAAAAGAAGTTCAGCGTGACCAGATGGTCGTTCTTGATCGCGAAGCCGAACAAGAGGAAGAACAGCAGCAGGCGGATGATCCAGATGATTGCACGCATGACCGGCATGATTCCCGAACGATGAACAAAAAGAAGGCGACCGCAGTCGCCCTCCATTATTGCCTGTAAACCGATCGCCGCGCGGTCAACTTCCGCCGAGATCCACCCTTTCGCGCAATTCCTTGCCCGCCTTGAAATGCGGGACGTATTTTTCCGGCACCAGCACCTTCTCGCCGGACTTGGGATTGCGCCCGGTACGGGGCGGACGGTAGTTCAGCGCAAAGCTGCCAAACCCGCGGATCTCGATGCGATCACCGCGCGCGAGCGCGTCGGTCATCGCATCGAGAATCATCTTGACCGCGTAATCGGCGTCCTTTGCGACCAGCTGGGGAAAACGCTCCGCCAGCTGGGCGATCAGCTCCGATTTGGTCATGATCGGACAGATTACTGCTTCTGCTCGTTCAGCTTGGCCTTGAGCAGGGCACCCAGGTTGGTGGTACCGGCGGAAGCGGAGCTCTCGGAAGCCAGCTTGCTCATGGCTTCGGACTGCTCGACCTGGTCCTTGGCACGAATCGACAGGCTGATCGAGCGGGTCTTGCGATCCACGTTGATCACCAGCGCCTCGACCTCATCCCCTTCCTTGAACATGGTGGTGAGGTCGTCGACACGGTGCGGAGCGGCCTCGGACGCGCGCAGGTAGCCTTCGACGTCGTCACCCAGCGAGATCACCGCGCCACGGGCCTCGACCGACTTCACGGTGCCGCGCACGAGGCTGTTCTTCTCGTGGGTGGCGATGAAGTTGGTGTAGGGGTCGCCCTCGAGCTGCTTGATGCCGAGCGAGATGCGCTCGCGCTCGACGTCGATCGCCAGCACCACGGCCTCGACCTCGTCGCCCTTCTTGAAGCGGCGCACGGCATCCTCGCCCGACTCGCTCCACGACAGGTCGGACAGGTGCACCAGGCCGTCGATGCCGCCTTCCAGGCCGATGAACACGCCGAAGTCGGTGATCGACTTGATCTGGCCACGGACCTTGTCGCCCTTCTTGTGGTTGATGGCGAAATCGTCCCACGGGTTGGACATGCACTGCTTCATGCCCAGCGAGATGCGGCGACGGTCTTCGTCGATCTCGAGGATCATGACCTCGACCTCGTCGCCCAGCTGCACGACCTTGGTCGGGTGGATGTTCTTGTTGGTCCAGTCCATCTCGGACACGTGGACCAGGCCCTCGATGCCCTGCTCGACCTCGACGAAGGCGCCGTAGTCGGTGATGTTGGTGACCTTGCCGAACAGGCGGGTGCCCTGCGGGTAGCGGCGCGAGATGCCCACCCACGGGTCTTCGCCGAGCTGCTTGAGGCCGAGCGAGACGCGGTTCTTTTCCTGGTCGAACTTGAGCACCTTGGCTTCGATCTCGTCGCCGACCGACAGCACTTCGGACGGGTGACGGACGCGACGCCAGGCCAGGTCGGTGATGTGCAGCAGGCCGTCGATGCCGCCGAGGTCCACGAACGCACCGTAGTCGGTGATGTTCTTGACCACGCCCTTGATGACGGTGCCTTCCTTGAGGTTGGCGAGCAGCTTCTCGCGCTCTTCGCCCATCGACTCTTCCAGCACGGCGCGACGCGAGACCACGACGTTGTTGCGCTTGCGGTCGAGCTTGATGACCTTGAACTCGTATTCCTTGCCTTCGTACGGCGTGGTGTCCTTGACCGGACGCATGTCGACCAGCGAGCCCGGCAGGAAGGCGCGGATGCTGTTGGTCATGACGGTCAGGCCACCCTTGACGCGGCCGGTGATGACGCCCTTGACCAGGGTGCCTTCGTTGAGCGCCTTCTCGAGGTCGTTCCAGGCGGCGATGCGCTTGGCCTTGTCGCGCGACAGGCGGGTCTCGCCGTAGCCGTCTTCGAGGGCGTCGATGGCGACGTGGACGAAGTCGCCGATGTTGGCTTCGAGTTCGCCGCGGTCGTTGCGGAACTCCTCGATGGGCACGTAGCTTTCGGACTTCAGGCCGGCGTTGACGACGACGAAGTTCTGGTCGATGCGCACGACTTCGGCGGTGATGACTTCACCGGCGCGCATTTCCTGGAGGGCGAGGCTTTCCTCGAAGAGGGCGGCAAAGCTTTCTTCGAAGGCAGGGGTGGCGTTGGACATAAAAGGTGGATTCCGGCACCGCCGTGGGACGGCAAACATGGCTGGTTCAAGAAAAAACGCGCCGGAGCCCACGCTCCCGCGCGATTGCGTTCAACCGGACGACTTGCCCCCCCGCCCGACGAGATCGAGAACGAAGGCGACGGCCTCGTCGACGTCCCGTTGAGTGGTGTCGAGCAGGGCCGCATCCGGCAGCTTCACGAGTGGCGCCACAGGCCGGGCGGCATCGCGCGCATCCCGTTCCTGAAGGTCTTTCAGAAGACTTTCCATGTTAGCAGCCAAACCCTTTTCGATCAACTGCTTATGGCGGCGTTCGGCGCGCGCCTCGGCCGAGGCGGTGAGGAAGACCTTGAGCCCTGCATCGGGGAAGATCACCGAGCCCATGTCGCGGCCTTCGGCCACCAGGCCGGGGGCCGCGCGGTAGTCGCGCTGGCGGTCGAGCAGGGCCGCACGCACCGCCGGCAGCACGGCGACCTTCGAGGCGCCGACCGAGCAGGCCTCGGAGCGGATCTCGTCGGTGACGTCGCGGTCCGCGCCCTCTCCCAACAGCACCCGCCCGCCCTCGAAGCGCGCCGGCAGACCCGCGGCGAGCGCGGCCACACCGGCCTCGTCGTCGAAGGCCACTCCCGCGCGCATCGCGGCCAGCGCCACCAGGCGGTAGAGCGAGCCGCTGTCGAGGTAGTGCCAGCCCAGCGCCTCGGCGACGCGTGCCGCCACCGTGCCCTTGCCCGAGGCCGAGGGACCATCGATGGCCAGCACCGGCACCGGCCGCGCCACCTGCGCAAAGGCCTCGAAATAGCCGGGGAAGGTCTTGTTCACGCACTTCGGGTCGTTGATGCGCACGCGGCAGCCCCCCAGGCTCGCCAGCGAGAAGCACATCGCCATGCGGTGGTCGTCGTAGGTGTCGATCGCCGCCGGCTGCAGGCGCGGCGGGCGCTGCACCACCAGGTAGTCGGCGCCCTCCTCCACCTCGGCGCCGAGCTTGCGCAGCTCGGTCGCCATCGCGGCGATGCGGTCGGTCTCCTTGACCCGCCAGCTCGCGATGTTGCGCAGCCGGCACGGCCCGTCGGCGAACAGCGCCGCCACCGCCAGCGTCATCGCCGCGTCGGGGATGTGGTTGAGGTCGAGGTCGAAGGCCTTCAGCACGCCGCCGGCGGGCGCCGCGGCCTCGATCCAGTTGTCGCCCAGGGTGATGCGCGCGCCAAGTTGCTCCAGCGCCTCGGCGAAGCGCACGTCGCCCTGGATGCTGGTCCGCCCCACACCTTCCACCCGCACCGGCCCACCACCGATCGCCCCGGCGGCGAGGAAATAGGATGCCGACGAGGCGTCGCCCTCGACGAACACCGTGCCCGGGCTGCGGTAGCGCGCGCCGCCCGGCACCACGAAGCGCTCCCAGCCCTGCTGCCCGACCTGCACGCCGAAGCGCGCCATCAGCTCGAGGGTGATGCGGATGTAGGGCTTGGAGATGAGCTCGCCCACCACCTCGATCGTGGTCTCCACTCCGGTCAGCGGCAGCGCCATCAGCAGCGCGGTGAGGAACTGGCTGGAGACGTCGCCACGCACGCGCACCACGCCACCGGGACGGATCGTGGCGGGCTTGAGATGCAGCGGAGGGTAGCCCTCGTTGGCGGTGCAGGTGATGTCGGTGCCGAGCTGGCGCAGCGCGTCGACGAGGTCGCCGATCGGGCGCTCGTGCATGCGCGGTACGCCCGACAGGCGGTACTCGCCGCCCGACAGCGCGAGCGCCGCGGTGAGCGGCCGGAAGGCGGTGCCGGCGTTGCCGAGGAAGAGATCGCCGGTCTTGACCGGGAAGGGGCCGCCGACGCCGCATACACGGTAATCCAGGCTGTCGCCCTCGCGCCGCCAATCGACGCCGAGCGCGCGCAGGGCCTCGAGCATGCGTTCGACGTCGTCCGACAGCAGCAGGTCGCGGATGTCGGTCTCGCCCTCGGCGAGCGCGGCCAGCAGCAGCACGCGGTTGGAGATGCTCTTCGAGCCGGGCAGGCGGACGCTGCCGGCGGCGCCCAGCATCGGGGGCAGATCGAGAAATTCCATCATGACCTCAGAAAACGGGGCCGTCCCCGCGAAACAGGAAAAAGCGCAGGCTCACTCGGCGGTACGGATCGGCAGCCCCTCGGCCCAGGCGTTGCGCGCGCGCCGGGCGCGCTCGAACACCGCCTCCAGGCCGTCGCCATCGCCCTCGACCAGCATCATGCGCAAGCGCGCGAGCTCGCCGAGGTAGGCATCGAGTTCCTCGAGCAGCGCGACCCGGTTGGCGACGCAGATGTCGCGCCACATCTCGGGATGACTGCCGGCGATGCGGGTGAAGTCGCGGAAACCGCTCGCCGCATGCGAGAACAGCAGCGGCGCGTTGCTGCGCCCGGCGAGGTCGTCGACCAGGCCGAAGGCGAGCAGGTGCGGCAGGTGGCTCACCGCGGCGAAGACGCGGTCGTGCTCCTGCGGTGTCATGCCGACCACGTTGGCACCGCAGGCCTCCCACGCGTCGCGCACCTTCTGGACGGCCTCGGGGCGACTCTCGGGCAGCGGCGTCAGCACCACCTTGCGGCCCATGTAGAGCTCGGCGAAGGCGGCCTCGACCCCGCTCTTCTCGGCGCCGGCGATCGGGTGCGCCGGCACCACGTCGGCGAGCGCGCCACCCAGGTGGGTGCGCAACGCGGCGACCACGTCGCGTTTGGTGCTGCCGGCGTCGGTGACGATGGTGCCGGGGCGCAGGTGCGGCGCCATCGCGGCGAGGATCGCGTCGGTCTGCCCCACCGGCGCGGCGAGCAGCACCAGGTCGGCGCCGTCGAGCGCATCCGCCCAGCCCTCGGCGATCTCGTCGATCACGCCGAGCGCGCACGCGCGCTCGAGCACTTCGCGCCGGCGGCCGATGCCGACGATGCGCTCGACCGCGCCCGCGCGCCGCAGCGCGAGCGCGAAGGAGCCGCCGATCAGCCCGACCCCGCAGACGACCAGCTTGCCGATGTGCGCCATCGTCCGCCCCCTGCTCAGGCGAGCGCCTGGCGCAGCGCCTCGATGAAGCGCGCGTTTTCCTCGGGCAGACCGATCGACACGCGCAGCCAGTGCGGCATGCCGTAGGCGGCGATCGGACGCACGATCACGCCCTGGCGCAGCAGCGCCTGATTCACCCCGATCGCGTCGCCCACCTTGAAGGTGACGAAGTTGCCGGCCGAGGGGATCCATTCGAGGCCGAGTTCGCGGAAGGCGGCGACGAGCTGCGTCATGCCGCGGCGGTTGAGCTCGGCGCTGCGGGCGAGGAATTCGTCGTCGCCGAGCGCCGCCTCGGCCGCGGCGAGCGCCACCGAGGACACGTTGAAGGGCTGGCGCACCCGGTTCATCAGGTCGGCCACCTCGGGGTGGGCGATGCCGTAGCCCACGCGCAGGCCGGCCAGGCCGTAGGCCTTGGAGAAGGTGCGCGACACCAGCAGGTTGGGGAAGCGCGCCAGCCAGGCGATCGAGTCGTAGCGCTGCTCGGGGGCGAGGTATTCGGTGTAGGCCTCGTCGAGCACCACCAGCACGTGGCGCGGGACCTTGGCGAGGAAGGCCTCGAGCTCGGCCCCCGGGACGAAGGTGCCGGTGGGATTGTTCGGGTTGGCGATGAAGACGACGCGGGTCTGCGGCTCGATCGCCGCCGCCATGGCGTCGAGGTCGTGGCCGAAGTTCTTCGCCGCCACCTCGATGCCGCGCGCGCCGCGCGCGTTGGTGGCGAGCGGATAGACCGCGAAGGCGTGACGCGAATACACCGCCGACAGCCCCGGCGCGAGGAAGGCCTGCGAGGCCAGCTCGAGGATGTCGTTCGAGCCGTTGCCGATCACGAGCTGCTCGGGCTTGACGCCGAAGCGTTCGCACAAGGCCTTCTTGAGCGCGAACGCGCCGCCGTCCGGATAGCGCGAGACCTCGCCGATCGCGGCGATCGCGGCATCGCGCGCGCGCGCGCTCATGCCGAGCGGGTTCTCGTTGGAGGCGAGCTTGACGATGCTCTCCTCGGGGATTCCCATCTCGCGGGCGAGCTCCGAGATCGGCTTGCCCGGCTGGTAGGCCATGATCGCGCGGATGTAGTCGGGGGCAAGACTGGCAATGCTCATGGGTCGTCTCCTGCTGCGGCCCGCACTCCCCGCGCGGGCCTGGTGTGCAATCGGGGCCGCGCTCAGATCGCCGCGACCGGATAGGAACCGATGATCTTCACGAAGGCGGCGCGCTCGTCGAGCTCGCGCAGCGCGGCCGCCACCTCGGGGTCTTCGCGGTGGCCGTTGATGTCGGCGTAGAACACGTACTCCCACAGCCCGGAGCGCGCCGGGCGCGACTGCAGCTTGGTCATGTCCACGCCGTGGCGGGCCATCGGCTCGAGCAGGCTGTGGATCGCCCCCGGCCGGTTGGGCGCGGAGAACACCAGCGAGGTGCGGTCCTTGCCCGAGGGCCCGGCGTCGTGGTCGGCGATGACCAGGAAGCGCGTCGTGTTGTTGGGATCGTCCTCGATGTTGGGCGCGAGGATGTTGAGCCCGTAGAGCTGCGCCGCGGCGTCGCCGGCGATGGCGCAGGACTCGGGATCCTCGGAGGCCATGCGCGCGGCCTCGGCGTTGCTCGCCACCGGGATGCGCGGCAGGTGCGGGAGGTTGCGGTTGAGCCACTCGTGGCACTGCGCCAGCGACTGCGCGTGCGAGTAGATGCGGCGGGCGGCGCCGATGCCCTCGGCGCGCGACATCAGCTGCTGGTGGATGCGCAGGCGCACCTCGCCGCAGACCTTGAGCGGGTTGGCCAGCAGCAGATCGAGCGTGCCGCCGACCGCGCCCTCGGTGGAGTTCTCCACCGGCACCACGCCGTAGTCGGCATTGCCGGCTTCCACCGCGCGGAAGACGTCGTCGATCGCCGCCATCGCCAGGAAGTTGGGCGCGGAACCGAAGTGCTTGCGGCTGGCGCTCTCGGAGAAGGTGCCGGCGGGGCCGAGGTAGGCCACGCGCAGCGGCTGCTCCAGCCCGAGGCAGGCCGACATCACCTCGCGGAAGATGGTCTTCACCGCATCGGAAGACAGCGGGCCGGGGTTGAGCTCGGCCAGCCGGCGCAGCACCTGCGCCTCGCGCTCGGGGCGGTAATACATCACCCCGCGCTTGATCTCGCCCACGCGCTGCGCGCAGCGCGCGCGCTCGGCGAGGCGGGCGAGGATTTCCTCGTCGATGCGGTCGATCTCGTTGCGCAGTTTCAGCAGTTCGTCGCTCATGCTCGGCCCGTGGCCCCTCCGGCTTGCGTCCTGATGTTGTCCCGTGTTTCCGTCCCGCCTTGCCCTGCCCCGCGCGGCCTCAGCCGCGGCGGGCGGCGAAGTCGCGCATGAAGTCGACCAGCGCCTGCACGCCCGCGAGCGGCATCGCGTTGTAGATCGACGCGCGCATGCCGCCGACCGACTTGTGACCCTTCAGCTGCACCAGCCCGGCGGCCTTGGCCTCGGCGAGGAAGGCGTCGTTCAAGGCCTCGTCCTTGAGGAAGAAGGGCACGTTCATGCGCGAACGGCAGGCCGGGTCGATGCGATTCTCGTAGAAATCGCTGGCGTCGAGGAAGTCGTACAGCAGCTTCGCCTTGGCGACGTTCTGCGCCTCGATCGCCGCCACCCCGCCCTGGCGCTTGAGCCACTGGAAGACCAGCCCGGCGATGTAGATGCCGTAGGTGGGCGGCGTGTTGTACATCGAGCCGTTGTCGGCCACGGTCTTGAAGTCGAAGGCGGTGGGGCAGTGCGGCATCGCGCGCCCGAGCAGGTCCTCGCGCACGATCACGATGGTGAGACCCGCCGGGCCGATGTTCTTCTGCGCGCCGCCGAAGATGAGGCCGTACTTCGAGACGTCGATCACACGCGACAGGATGTGCGAGGACATGTCGGCCACCACCGGCACCTCGCCGCGGCCGATCTGCGCGAGGTCGGGCTCGAAGGGGTACTCGAGGCCGCCGATGGTCTCGTTGGTGCAGGTGAACACGTAGGCCGGGTCGGCCGACAGCCTCCAGTCCGCCATCGCCGGCACGGTGGTGAAGCCGCCCGCCTCGGACGAGGCGGCGATGTTCACCTCGGCGTACTTGCGCGCTTCCTTCTGCGACTTCTGCGACCACGAACCGGTGACCACGTAGTCGGCCACACGCCTGTCGCCCATCAGGTTCATCGGGATGATCGCGTTCTCGGCGATGGCCCCGCCCTGCATGAAGAGGACGCGGTAGCCGGCCGGCACCGCGAGCAGCTCGCGCAGGTCGGCCTCGGCCTGGGCGGCGATCGCGGTGAATTCCTTGCCGCGATGGCTCATCTCCATGACGCCCATGCCGCTGCCGTGCCAGTCGAGCATCTCGTCGGCGGCCTGGCGCAGCACCTCTTCGGGCAGCACCGCGGGACCGGCGCTGAAGTTCCACACGCGACTCATCAGGCCTCTCCTTCCTCGTCCGCAGCGGGGGCCTCGCCCTCGCCCGGCGCGGCTTGTGCGCCGCCTTCGGCCTCGCCGCCCTCGGCGCCCTCGCCGCTGGCACGCATGCTCTCGTCCGACTCGGACTCGGCCACCTTCTCGATGCTGGCGAGGAAGGTGCCCTCGTCCAGGTTGATCAGGGTCACGCCCTGGGTCGAGCGGCCCATCTCGCGGATGCTCTCGACGCTGGTGCGGATCAGCACGCCGCCGGTGGAGATCAGCATCACCTCGTCGCTCGGCTCGACCAGCACCGCGCCCACCAGCCTGCCGTTGCGGTCGCTGGTCTGGATCGCGATCATGCCCTTGGTGCCGCGGCCGTGGCGGGTGTATTCCGCCACCGGGGTGCGCTTGCCGTAGCCGTTCTCGGTCGCGGTCAGCACCGACTGCGACTCGTCCTTGGCCACCAGCATCGCGATCACCGCCTGACCGTCCTCCAGCGTCATGCCGCGCACGCCGCGCGCGTCGCGCCCCATCGGGCGCACGTCGGTCTCGGCGAAGCGCACCGCCTTGCCGGCGTCGGAGAACAGCATCACGTCGCACTGGCCGTCGGTGATCGCCACCCCGATCAGGTGGTCGCCGTCGTCCAGGTTGACCGCGATGATGCCGGCCTTGCGCGGATTGGAGAACGCGGTGAGCGCGGTCTTCTTGACCGTGCCTTCCGAGGTCGCCATGAACACGAAGTGCTCCTCGTCGAACTCCTTGATCGGCAGCACCGCGGTGATCTTCTCGCCTTCCACCAGCGGGAAGAGGTTCACGATCGGCTTGCCGCGCGAGTTGCGCGTGCCCTCGGGGACCTCGTACACCTTGAGCCAGTAGCAGCGCCCGCGGTTGGAGAAGCACAGCACCGTGTCGTGAGTGTTGGCGACGAAGAGGTGGTCGATGAAGTCCTCGTCCTTCATCGAGGTCGCCTGCTTGCCGCGGCCACCGCGGCGCTGGGCGCGGTAGTCGGCGAGCGGCTGGCGCTTGAAGTAGCCGGTGTGCGACAGGGTCACGACCATGTCTTCCGGCGTGATCAGGTCCTCGATGTTGATCTCGGCAGTGTTCATCACCAGCTCGGAGCGACGGGGGTCGCCGAACTGGTTGCGGATTGCGCCGAGCTCCCCGACGATGATCGCGGTGATGCGCTCGGGGCGGGCGAGGATGTCGAGCAGGTCGGTGATGACATCCATCACCTCGCGGTACTCGCCCACGATCTTGTCCTGCTCCAGCCCGGTCAGGCGCTGCAGGCGCAGTTCCAGGATGGCCTGGGCCTGGGCTTCGGACAGGCGGTAACCCTGCGCCTGCAGCCCGTACTGCGGATCCAGCCCTTCCGGCCGGTAGCTGTCGGCCAGGGCGCGCGCCAGCATCTCCTCGACCAGCGCCGAGCGCCACTCGCGCGCCATCAGCTCGCGCTTGGCATCGGCCGGCGTGGGCGCGGCCTTGATCAGCGCGATGATCTCGTCGACGTTGGACAGCGCCACCGCCAGGCCTTCGAGGATGTGGCCACGATCGCGCGCCTTGCGCAGCTCGAAGATGGTGCGGCGGGTAACGACCTCGCGGCGGTGCTCGAGGAAGCACACCAGCATCTGCTTGAGGTTGAGCAGGCGCGGCTTGCCGTCGACCAGCGCCACCATGTTCATGCCGAAGCTGTCCTGCAGCTGGGTGTGCTTGAACAGCTTGTTCAACACCACCTCGGGCATCTCGCCGCGCTTGAGCTCGATCACCAGGCGCATGCCCGACTTGTCCGACTCGTCGCGGATCTCGCTGATGCCCTCGATCTTCTTCTCGTTGACCAGCTCGGCCATGCGCTCCTGCAGGGTGCGCTTGTTCACCTGGTAGGGCAGCTCGTCGACGATGATGGCCTGGCGATCGGTCTTGCCGATCGGCTCGAAGTGCGTGCGCGCGCGCATGATCACGCGGCCGCGGCCGGTGCGGTAGCCCTCGCGCACGCCGGCCAGGCCGTAGATCAGGCCGGCGGTGGGGAAGTCGGGCGCCTGCACGATGTCGATCAGGGCCTCGATGTCGGTGTCGGGCTCGGCGAGCAGCTTCAGGCAGGCGTCGACGATCTCGCCCAGGTTGTGCGGCGGGATGTTGGTCGCCATGCCCACCGCGATGCCGGCCGAGCCGTTGATCAGCAGGTTGGGGATGCGCGCGGGCAGGACCAGCGGCTCCTTCTCCGAGCCGTCGTAGTTCGGCCCGAAGTCCACCGTCTCCTTGTCGATGTCGGCCAGCAGCTCATGGCCGATGCGCGCCATGCGGATCTCGGTGTATCGCATTGCCGCCGCGTTGTCGCCGTCGACCGAGCCGAAGTTGCCCTGGCCATCGACCAGCATGTAGCGCAGCGAGAAGTCCTGCGCCATGCGCACGATGGTGTCGTACACCGCGGTGTCGCCGTGCGGGTGGTACTTGCCGATGACGTCGCCGACGATACGCGCCGACTTCTTGTAGGCGCGGTTCCAGTCGTTGGACAGTTCGTGCATCGCGAACAGCACGCGCCGATGCACCGGCTTGAGGCCGTCGCGCGCATCGGGGAGCGCCCGCCCCACGATCACGCTCATCGCGTAATCGAGGTAGGAGTGGCGCATCTCCTCTTCGAGGCTGATCGGCAGGGTTTCCTTGGCGAACTGGGTCATGCTTCAAGGCGGGCGAGCCGCGAAAACCAAAACATGTGATCTTACCATGCCACCATCGCCGGCCTTCGTTCGCGGGCGCATGCCGCGGACGATGCTAGCCCGTCGGACATTTTTCCGCCGCGCCTCTTGAACTCGCGCCGACCGTCCCCAAGTACCCGGCTGTTTCGCATTCCAACACGGAGCCAACCGACATGCAGGACCCGAACCAGGCCAGCCAGAACCCCACCGACCAGCCGGCGGAACAGGCC
>Ga0268298_10000775_pt1 | contig 39849 bp, 34 predicted proteins | sample WWTPWeurt_MetaG_FD_194462 | JGI IMG/M metagenome (GOLD analysis project Ga0268298, IMG submission 194462) | Activated sludge microbial communities from WWTP in Nijmegen, Gelderland, Netherland - WWTP Weurt | ecosystem: Engineered > WWTP > Aerobic digester > Activated sludge | place...
CTGCGGCACCTCAAAAATGCAAGAGCGCAGAACATCACCAACGCGCGTCTACATATGCGACTACACAAGTCGCACAACCCAGACCCGCTTACACTCATGAGGGTTCCTGTACTACTGGTACTATCCTCAAAACCCGCTATTCTTGATGCATACACGGTGAGCGGTGACCAATCTGGTTCATTGCTTTGAGCCGAGGGGCATTGTGGAAACGCCAGGTCTGCGCAGACCCGAAACTGTAGCAACTAGCCCGCTACCTGCCGATCCTGACTGACGCAGTAGAAATATCGAGTCCTCGCAAGCGGACTGTCAGACGATAGCTTAAAGACCGCCGCAGTTTATTCTGGGCGGTCTTTTTGTCGCTGCCGGCGGATTGTTGCTGACCATTTCAAACATAGCTTGGTCGCTTGAGATATGGCTTTTGATGCGGGTTTAAGGCTGCTTGCGTCATAGTATAGTAGATGGTGAAAAAGAACAAAAAAAGAGGGAGCCGTAAAGAGCACAGCCTGGGGGCGGTGATAATTACGACTCCCTAAAGGGTGAGCTGGTCGGCGTTTCAGCCTACGAGCCGGGGCGATGAAACATATCGATCGTTATGAGACTTTGGCAACTGTTTGCTATTTTAAACACTGGAAACCATGATCAATCACGCTGCCGAAGTCAACAAGTTCTAAAATGTTGGTTTCTTAGATTGCTCGGCATTAGACTTATCAACAAAGAGGCCATATAGTTCAGAGAGCGGGACTGGTTTACGCTGACGAGCATCGATCGGTGGGCCAGCAGCAAACAAGAATGGATAAATCATGAATCCTTTGTCCCCCGGCAATCGCTTCAAGTCAGCCTGCCAACCTTGCCAACGAAGGCCTTCATAGAACTTCTCCAAATCACCGTTAAAGCAGAAGTCAATAAAGTCAGTGTAGGATTTCCCGGTATCCTCCCACCTAAGTGAATCAGGAGCATAATAAAACACGTTTCCGGGTTTACCAAAAACACCGCCATCAATCGCAAAAAAACCGCCGATTGCATCATCAGCGACCAGGAGAAAGGGCGGTGCATTCGGCGTTAAGTTGTTTCCCATAGATCTATTCCAGTCCGGGAGGGTTCTAGGTAACTTCGGATGGCCGGAACCCAATATTCGCAACCACCCATGATCAACCAGCAGACCGCCTGTCTCATAAATGATAGATCCCATCGGAGATCTAGTTGTGACTTGTGTTGCTAGAAGAGCACGAGACCGAGCCGGGTCAGTTGGCGGAAGCACTTCTACTTGATTTTTGGCCTCCTTCACCCAAGTTCTAATCATTGGCCACGCGGACTCTTTAGTGTTGATCAGCTGAGATAAATCCCTAATACTCATTTCACCATGATTCCTCTCCACAACTAATTTTTCAGTACGCCATTGTGCACAACTTGACAAAAGGAGGACAGCTAAGATCAAGGACACTGGTGCGATTAGTTTCATTTGCAACTCCACAACAAAAGCAGTATCCACTGAGGATATGATAACTGAATTTGGTAAACATGCGGGTCTGTCGGTAAAAGAAGTGAGGATATTTGGAATATCCAGTTGAACCAGAGATGTGAAGCTCTGGTAGGCGCCACACTCTCTGGTTCTAAACTCAAGCTAATTGCCTAAGGAACAATTATGATCTTAAACTTTCCGAAGCCTTGCTCCAAAAGTCCGCTTTCACGTAGAAACTTCAAGAAGTCCCGGCCTTGAGCAGTATTCTCGGCAAGTGGAACAACAGTAACCTGCGCTCCAGGTCCACCTTGAATAGTGGAAGCCGGAGGAAACTCATCGAAAGATAAACCAGTCCCCTTGAGGCGCCCGGTAAGTCCACTAAGTGCGATGGGTCGATTGATCTTGTTTGCACCAAGGAGATAATTCAACACATCTGGACTACCCGCCTCAAATGCTGCTTGTACTCCCTCAGCTACGTTTGGATACTGAGAGGCACTAAGGCGATACACTGGAATAGCTTGAGTAGCTGTCGCCCCTACGCCAGCACCAGCAGTAGCAAAGACCGTTCCCGCCATGAGATTTCCAAGAGCTGTCCAAACTATAGACATTACAAACACTGGATCTTGTAGCTTTGCCGCTCCTGGCTTGAAGATGTCAGTTCCAGGGAAATTATCTGCGAGAGCTTCGGCCAGGGACTTTGGATCGGAAGGAGCCAGCTGATTAGTCCCTATCGTATACACCATCCCACCAGTTCCCCCTGATGGCGAATCCTTGAGACCAAGCGGATCGGACAAGGTAAGCGGATTATTCCGAACATATGAGTACATGTTCATTCCGCCAGCCAAACCAATCGGGTCAGGCTGCAAGAACCGCCCTATCGCCGGACTGTAGTACCTCATCTTGTAGTGATAAAGTCCGGTCTCTGAGTCAAACCGCTGCCCTGTGTAACCATGACTGGTACCAGCCATGCTCGGGGATTCCCCGAACGGGCTGTAGGTATAGCGATTCAAGACAGCCCCTGCTGAGTCAGTAATGGCAATTACTGAGCCCTGGTAGTTCTGGTGGAAATAAGACTTAGTCCCAGCGGCGGTTACACGAATGAGCACTTCATCGAGACCCGTTCCATAGACATAGCGCTGCTGGAGTGTTCCGGCGACTCCGTCATAATCAGCCAGGCGCTGGATTCCGCCATAGTAATAGTTGGTCTTTGCAGCCCCAACCACTTTCTGACTTTGGCGCAAGAGCGGATCATAAAGGAAACTGCAGGTCACACCTGCTTTCACAGCTGACGTGAGCATGGACTCAACGTTGTAACCGAAGGTCCAGGTGCCATCCCCTGTCAAGCACCCATTGTTGTTGTAGCCGTATGAAGCTCCGCCAACCGTGGGATATTGATTGAGGTTATTTGCAGTGCCGTAAGATACCGTGGATGGTGCCGGAGGCTGCCACATGAAATTGGCAACATCGGTCACGTACTCACCAATCATCTGGCCAACAGCATCGAAATCGTATGTCAAACTGACGTTCGAACCGACAAACGAATGGATGATGCTTCCAACCTCATCATTGATTTCAAGCCCATAGTCAGTACTGGTGCCGTTCTCAAAGATCGTCTTGCGACGGCGAGAAAGAGCATCGTACTGGAACTGAACAGCGCTCGTGCCGGCGCCATTGAGCTTAATGTCGGTGAGGCGATTCAGCTGGTCATAGACTCGGTCTACGAAGTAGCTTCCATCAGGATAAGTTGTCTTGGTCACATTGCCGTTGGCATCAAGAACATGGACAACAGTCTTTAGATCTGGGTATTGCTCCTTGAAGAATCGACCTGCAGTATCAAAGAAATTGGTAAAGGTACCAGAACCCGGATCTCCTGCGACGACTGGCTTAGAAACCGTCAGCAAACGCCCTGACAAATCGTAGGTATATGAGACCTGAGGATCTGTTCCTGGAGTTTTGCTGGTAACGCGGTTAAGCACGTCATAAACCATGACGATGTTCTGCGCATCGCGGGTCCGATAGGTCAGAACATTGCTGTTCTGGTCATAAGAGAGGACCTGCTCGAAAGTACCTCCGGGGTAATTGGTCTTATCTGGGCGATCGAACCCGTCGAAAGTAAATCCGAGAGCATTGCCGCGGACATCAGTAACGCTGGAAACGAGCCCATTGTCCGTGTAGGCATAGGTTTGCACGGTCTGCGTAGTCGGATCTTTGACGGTTGATGTGCGGCTGGCTGCGTCATAAGCAATTTCTCCAACTCGCCCCAAAGCATCGGTAACCTTCCAAAGGCGGTCCAGCCCATCGTAATCGATGGTAGTTACTCGCCCAGCAGAATCAGTGACCGTCTTGAGAGCATCTGTGAGCGAATAGGTATAGCTGACAGTCTGCCACGGAGCAGTAGCATCACCAGTCTGGCGCTGAACCGACTGGAGCTTGCTGTTGTCCGTATAAGCGTAGTTCGTGACATAGCTAAACGGAGCCGCATCTGTGCGTTGGGTCATCCGACCCAATACATCAATCACAAACGAAGTGGTATTACCCCTGGGGTCAGTTACCGAAGTCACCTCACCGCGAGAGTTATACCCAAAGCTCATTGTGAGGTTCAGACGCCCCACTCCAAAGTCCTGAACCACCGAATCCAACTTCTCGGTAGTCGCGTCATAATTGCACTTGACGACTATGCCGGTGGGCTCAGTGATTGTGTCTACCTGACCACGAGCCGTGTAGGCAAATGTGGTCTGGGGTGTAAAACCACCAACGGCAGGACGCTGCACAGTCAAGAGAAGACCGGTCGTGGCATGGTAGCTGAAGGAAGTGGTATTCCCCCGAGGGTCTTGGACCGAACTGACCTTATTCCAGGTGGCATGATAGGTCAGGTTTGTGACCAAATCGGACAATCCAGAGCCAGGCTTCGCCTTGGCAGTTGCAGTTACCAATTGCCCCTTGTTGTTCCAGGTAGAAACGACTTTGTTGCCTTCCGGTTGCACCGCCTCAGTCAGGCGCTGCAAACCATCAAACTTCATGAGCCAGGTCTTGTTGACCGCATCAATGTACTTGATGCATTGTCCTGTCCGGTTAAAGAAGTAGACTCCTTTATTACCGAGGGCATTGACCACCTCAGAACGAGAGCCGGCAAGATAGAACGTGATCGACTGATTCAGTGCATTCTTCTGCTCCTTGACTCGGTCGAGCGAGTCATAGATGTTTTCATAGACCGCAACAGCTGGATTGGCTGGGAGAAAGACCTTTGTCAACCGCCCCGGCAGATCATACTGGTAGGTCGTTGACTTGGAATTGGCGTTAGTAAAGCTTGTCAGGTTGCCGTTTGCGTCAATCACGAAACTTACAGTCCGCCCGGTTCCATCGGAGACACTGGTGAGATTTTCTCCGGTGTAGGAGAAGCTCAGAGTGCGCCCAAGCCCATTTGACACGGACGACAACTTCCCTGCGGTATAGCTCAGAGTGACCGTCACGCCATATGGGTAGACAATCGTGGCGAGCTGATTGGAAGCGTTGAAGTTATAGACAACCCCATAAGGCGTGGTCATCGTATAGGTCAAATCAACGTTTTGAACCAGGGTGGCGCCGTTCAGCGCACTGGAAACATAAGTTCCATTGGGAAGCTTGTGAAACTCCAGCACAGCCGGGCCGACATTGATCACAACACTTTCATTGGTAATCTTCTCGCTGAGCCACTGATCAAGAAGCGACACAGTTATGTACTTATCGAAAGGTTGTGCCGCATCTTTGAAAAGGTCGACAGCAACAAAGAACGACGCTAGTGCCGCAGACGCATGATGAGGCGCCCTCTCCGCAAGGCTGGTTGCATAACCGGAATCGAGGGATAGGTCAGAGTACCAGCTATGGGTCCACCCCAAACCAATTCGAGAGCTTTGCAGCCTCAAACCGGAGTTGTAAGCACGCCCAAACGAAATAGAGTATGGTGCGGCTTGGGAACCAACGGAAAGATCCAGTGAGAAGAAAGCCTCATCGCCGGAGTAATTGGAGATTGGGCCACCATCGGTTGGCGTGCTTGTCGGATAACCAGGACCAAAGTCATGACCTCCGCCAGGAGTTCCTTGATTGCTCCCATTGACTCCAGTGGTGCCGTGTAAGCTATTGGTACCGCCCTTCTGCGGATTGGATGGAGGAGGTGTGTCATAAGAGGGCTTCTGCGCCTTTAGAACAGGGTCATTGTAATGGACTTCCAACTTGAATTTCTTGTCCTCCTTCTTCTTGACGTCAGCCTCGATATCATCTAAGTCCTTGGGATTCTTCCCTGAAGATCCCTTCAATCCACCGACGGTGATCCCGTAGCTCCCGCTTCCCGGATTAGCCCAGAATGAATATCCATTCCAGCTTCCAGAAGTGATTGAACCGTTCTCAGACAATCCGACACGATAAGCTGCATCGACCCAGGACTCGATATAGTCCAGATCAGCTGTCGCATAATTGACGAGACTCGGGCGAACGGTTGTCAGCCAGTTCGCGGTCTTGGCGTCGTAAATCTTGTGCCCAGCCACGGTTGCGATGTCGATTACGGGAGTGGTGCTGACACCACCAACACCGCTGACTTGTTCAAGAACGGCTGCCTCCGCAGTTACTCCGAACATTGCCATCGGACCGTCATTCCAGATAGCCCGGTTCCAATCGCCATCCAGTGCGGTGGTAGACCAGGTTACTGCGCCCATGTCCGTCAGGGGAGTGTCGTAATAACCAAAGAGACCAACCTGGTGGTGGATAACCGTCTTGCAACCAGTAAGACGATTCAAAATCTCGCCGGCCCGGTAGCTCTCATAGTTCCAGACATGGAACATAGTGGTAAAAGCTTCTCCCCAGTTGCTCTCATCTGTTGAGGCAGCACCGGCGAGGATGGCTTCGGACAGCTTTTTGCCGTGGATGCCAGACATCGCATCTCCGCAATTACCCCAGCCGTGAGCGATCGCATATGGTTTGCCGGCCCAGACTCGCTCCCAGACATAGCTGTTTGCAAAGAAGCTGGGGTATGGATGGGCAACCTCGAACAAGACTGAGTTCCAAGTTCCAACGCCCTGCGCCGAACTGGTAGCGACCAAGGTGCCATCAAGACGGAGTTCCGCCTCGTTGCTTCCGTTGAATCCCAGGGTCAAACGCTTGCCGTGAATGTCGGGCGAAAAGAATGTGACATTGATGTTCGGGTCGTCATAGACCACATGCAAGGTCACTTTGTAGGAGTTCGGAATCGAAGTCCACTCCGTCAATGTTCCACCGGGACGTTCATAAGGGAGAGAAGTTATCCGCTGCCCCAAGGTGATGTCGTTGATCTCGCGACCACCGAGAATCTGCTCCGTTGTGGCTCCAGGATTGTTTGTCTGAATCCAGTTGAACAGATTCATAGACATAGTCTGCATGTCCGACCGGATATTGGCGCGGTTCATGTTTTGCACATAGTCAGACGTAATCGTCGCCCCGGAGCGCGCATTATTCATGAACGTGGTGGCGTTGTAGCCAAGCGCTGCCCCCAGGTCAATACCGGCTGTGTCGGTATAGGACTTCATTGATGGGTCGAAAACATACCAGTTGCCTGATATCTGCACCTTCACCCACACATGGTTGAAGCGCACTTTGTCCGGTGTTCCGAATAAGACCGTGCTCGGAATGCCGCCGTTTGAGAAAACATAGGCATGGTTCCAGATACTGGAATTGTCGGTGCCAAGCCAGGCTGCTAGCTGGGTTCCGTCCATCTCCAGTTCGCCGAATAGAAAATTCGCAGTAAAGCCGGCTTGCCGAAGCAACTGAACCATGAGGTCAGCTTGGTCGAAACTATTCCCGAAACCGTCTACCAGTGCGCCATACGCGCCTTTTTGATGTCCATACGTGGGCATGAACTCAATATTGGTGACCACCCACTGATGGATCAAATCTGGGTCATTTCTGAGCGCTCGCGCCAGCTCAACGATAGATGCTGGACCGGCAACGGTATTGCTGGCACTCCCTGCAGCAAAGGACATTGCCACCGGCGCCTTATCCTGGCCGGGGACATAGATCTTACCGGGGATAACGCGACTCTCGATGATCTGTTTCGCTGTATCTGGATCGACTGGATTTTGACGGGGACGAGGACCGAATTTTGGTTGAGTCGGCTCTTTGCCGCCTGGCACTTTGTTGCTCGGTGTCGGCTTGGGCATGAAAGCCTGCACACCTTCGGACTGATTATTGGAAGTTTGGTCTGTCATTTTCTGAGATTCCTGTTTTGATTGATTGGACAAGCTGACTACGGAGTCAGCCGCGGATGAAGACTCATTTCTGGTATTCATTGCGTTGACTCCGCGCCCTATGCGCTCACGACCGACGTCCTGTTTCCAGCATCGTCATAGTTGTAGGAGAGCGTTTTGCCATTCGAATAAATGACCTGAGAGACGCGTCCCTTCAGGTCCATGACGTATTTGGCGCCGGGAGGCTGATTCGCCACCATAAATGGTGCACCCTGGTAAACAGCAGTCATACCGCTGACGTCCTGCATCTGCCCCCAGATGAAAGGAGCTCCCTGGTAAGCCAGGGAAAGATTGAAACTTGATGTGTTCATGTCTTTGTCCTCTGGTAAGTTCTTACTGGCTAATTGCAACAGGTCCGCTGACCGTTGCGTTCTGGGTGGTAGAGCCCCATGTCTCAAAGAAAACGTCCACTACGCAGTTCTCAGTCGGCGTAAAGGTCACCGAATACTGCGCAAATGCTGTGCCGCTCACCGTTGCCGAGACCACATCGGTACCAGGGGAACCAACACCGGCATAGCGACCGCCAGGCACCCGCAGACGCGAGCTAATGCCGCTTGCTGCACTGTGCTTCGCCCAGTACTTAATCGTGGTCGGTACATTAGCCGGACAAGCCACCTTGCCGACATTCACCTTCAGCGGGCTGTCTGCCAGGGCTTTGGCATTAGGAGTCAGTTTCCAGGCAATACCCGAACCGGGTTGCCCAACCACGCCAGTGGTAGTCGCCATACCAAAGTCAGTGAAGATGGTGTTATTGGCAGCATTCCCACCCTCTTTCTGGGCGTTCACGGTGTTACCGGACGCTTGATTGGTGGCAGGACTTCCCAGCCTGGTCAGTTGCGCCGCAGGTGCACCGCCTGTGTACTGGGTCCAGTTATAAATCACGGCACGGCCACCCACGTTGTTGGGCATATAAATCTGCGGAATAGCAGAGCCCCCAACCGTGTTTGTGTCGAGTCCATAGATTTCCACTTCAGCGTTGCTAAGCTGCACTTCACCGGTGGCATTGCCGCGAGCAGTCAGGTTGTAAGCAACGGCATCCTCCAGGGACTGGAAGTTAATGCCGAAAGTCGTGTTTCCTTCCGCCATGTTGTCCCGGAAGTAGCAAGGCGACTGCACATCGATGCCAATGCCGGTGTTGCCCGAGCAATCGCAACCAGCAATGGTCGCGAAAGGCGAGGAGGTAAACGGCGCAAGCTTAATGCCGCCCACGGACGCACCCCACACTTTCGTATTGGTGATGCTCCAGTTCTTGTTATCAGCCTGGTAGTTGGCAGTGGCCGGGATGTTCAATATCGCCGTCGTGCCGGAGCAGTTGATGAAGTTCGAGCCGGCGACGGTCACCGCCCTGGTGGGCATGCTGGAGAACGAGCCGGTACCGGCACAGCCACTGCTATTGAAGCTGTAGCCGCGAGCCGTAGAAACCAACCCAAGCGGACGGGCAGCACGAGCAAAGTTGAACTTCTCGACCGTAATATGACCTGTAGTACCACTCAAGTTGATGCCGGAAGCCGCCCAGTCCCGCCTGTCGATCGTCGTCCAGCCGTCCTGGGTGGACATATCAGTGGTGTTCCAGCCACCGGAGATGACGATGGGGTTGCCGCTGGCACCGTTGCCGGAGAACACCTGGTCATAGACGGTGTTACCTGTGCCGATAGAGACTACTGTCGGCTGCAACATGTAGAAGGTGCTGGAGCCGGTAGCGCCGCGATAGCCAGGGGCAGCAGCCGCAGCCGTTGCCTGCTGGGCATCCACATAGACGGTGGTGCCGTTGACGCTCTGTACCGGGTACCAAGTAGCGTTATCAGGCGAAATCAGCGTGTTCAGGGTCAGACAGTCCGCTGCGCTCTTTGCCTTTGCCGCGAAGATGTTGTCGATCAGCACGTTCTTGCTCGCCATCGAAGAGACGGCGCTCAGGCGCACGCTCTGAATCGACGCACTCAACGCCGCTGCATTGTCTACGGTCACAGCCGTCCACAAGTTTGCATTTAGCGCAACGTTTATTGGGAAGGAGTGAACCACGACGTCACCACTGGTATCACTGCAAAGGTCCAGAGTCAGTGCGCCGGAAGCAAGTGCGGTGCTGCACTGAATCCAGAAGGAGACCTGCTGGTAAGCACTCAAGTCCAAGAGACCGGCAGTGGGGAAGTAGCCGATCTTGCCAGTGGTAAAGCCAGCCGCACAAGCCAGCTTAGAAGCGTTTGTTCCTTGCTTCGGAGTTGGCGACGTAGTGTTCGCGGTTGCCGTCACGTTTGCAGCAGCCGTCCAGGCTCCATCGTTGTAGATAGCCTGGTTTATGGCCGCCGACAAGGTCACCAGAGGTGAGCCTTTGGTCCAGGTGGCAGTTCCTGAATTTGTCGATGGGTTACCCATGACGCGAACGACATCGCCGGCGGCTGCCACAGCTGCCGCCGATGAAAGGGTTTTCTTGCGCAGGGCGAACGTGGAGCCGTTATTGGCATCGTTGCCGTTTAAGAGGTCTACGAATTTTGTAGCCATTATGTTTTCACCTTTTTTGATTGAGGTTTTGTGCCGACGCCTGCTTTGAAGCATCGCGTCAGCTATTTGATCCGGACTAACTCTCACGGGGCAGCGCAGAGCGCACCGGCAATGCCGATGTCAATGCGCTAAACAACTGCCTGACTGCATGCTTGAGACAGCCCCCAACATGCGCGGCAGAAAAACTGGCACCGCAAGTCAAAGCTGACTGTTTGGAAATCAGCTTTGGATTACGGCGCCAAAGCTAATAATTTCAGTCAGTTTCAATTTCCGAACTTTCCACCCCGGAAAGGAATGATCTGAGAGCCCTGGAGCACTCAGGCAGCTTGGTAATTGCAAGCAAACTATCCTGGTTATGTACGCTAGTCGACACACCCGGCATCTGCGAAAGCAGTAGCTGCGACGCTTCCACCTCAAGCATTTTTGCCAGGTTATCGCTCAGCCCTTCAAAGCCCGGTACGGCTCTGAGAGCAGGAACTGAAATCTCAGCTTCCTCACTGCCACCCAGCCCGGCCTGTTGAAGCAGCGCCATCACATCCTGACCCTGACCGGCAGGACCAATCTGGGACTGTCCAAACCCACCGGGAGCCTGCCCCATCCCCATGGTCATGTCGGGGATTCCAAACCCACCGAAACCTCCGTTACCCCGACCACCAATGCCTGGAATTCCCATATTGCCGGCAAGACCCACGTGAGGAATCTTTGGCATCAGGCTCTCGATCATGGCATTGGGGTCCCAGGCAGATCTGCCGGAAGCACCTTCCATGGGCGACATCAGAGGGTCTCTGGCTTTGCCGCTCTGCGCAAGAGCGTCATACCGACCACCGGTGCGATCCGGCTCTATATAAGGGCTCTGCCCAAACTCCTTCTTGTAACGAGCTGCCGTCTCATGAGCCAGGTCCCAACTGTTGCGCTCGATACTGGGCACCGCAAGCGAGGCCTTGAGCCATGTCTTGCCGTCCTTTCGCAATAGCTCTCCCACAAAGACCGAACCACCGGCACGAAACAGCCTGCGCCTTCTGGTGATTATTAGAGCTGCAGCCCCACTCGCCTCTATCAAGAGGTCAAGCACCGTCTGCTCAGCCTTAACTGCTTTCTTCGATTTTGTCATATTGTTCATTTCCTGATTTCAAAATTGTGCAACTGAAGCAGCGCTCAAAACAGCGCCGCTATTTCGGCTCAGTCATCTGCTGAAATAGCTCGCGCACCCTCGGGTCTCGCAAGCTCTTGGCCAGATCAGCCTTGTTCTTAGCCAGCTCAGACTCCGCCAGCTTCAGCGCTGCCTGCATAGCCATTTCGTGCAGCTTCATTACCTGTTCGGCGCTGAGATTCTGATTTATCCCAGCCTCACAGGCTCTATACATGCCCTCTCTGAGAAGCTGCAAGGTCTGCGACCGCTGGGCAAGTTGCACCACAGCCGTTTGAAATTCAAGCTGCGTCTTCACATCAATTGCCGGATTCTGGGTCTTCACCTCGGCAATCATTTTTGCCACCGCGGCCATGGCTACATCGGGCGAGGGCTCCGCACAAACGTACATGCCCTGACCACCCGGCTTGGGCAGTAGGATGATGCCTCTGGCGGAAGCATCAGTGCTTACCACCGATGGTCTACCTACCTCAAGAGGATGCACGGCAACTGAGGGAGCAACAGAACAGCCTCCCAGGGTAAGCGCACCGAGAACCAGTGCAAATAATACTGTTAGAGATCTATATCTCATTCTCTATTCCTTATTCGGTGTTCTATTCAGCTCCGCCCGGCGGATCTTCCGGCGACTGTGGCGGCGCGGTCGGCAAGGTGGGAGCAGCCGGAGGTGTTGGTGGATTACCGCCATAGAAGATGCTTTCTAGTACCGGCAATGTCAATGTAGTAAGAATGAGCAGCACAGAGCCATATACCGGTCTGTACCAATCAAAGGTCACAGCAAATGGTCCCCCCAGGGCAAAGACCCAGGCACTGAAGGCAAGCATCGATGCCACCCAGTGGAAGGTCTTACTGAAGACCACTCCCGGCGGCGTTGTCTTGATGTAGCAGACGTAAAGCGGTGTGAGCACCAATAGTGAGACGAATACAGACCAGGTTAGCCACAGCGGACTGTTTCCCCCGTCTTTTAGAATGCCGTCTATTGCGACGTATCCCGCCACGATGTCGGCTGGAATATAGCGCATCAGACGCTCGAAGTAGGAGTCTGCCACATTACTACTTGGCGGTGGCTCCTGGGCAAGACGCCGTCGCCATGATGTCGGCGGCGGCCTGTTTGTATTTTGATTTGTCATTCATTCGACTCCAAATGATGTGAGTGCAGCAGAAGTAGAGCACACGGAGTCCCTACGTCAGCCATCACTATTAGCTCTGACTATGCCTAGAAGTGACAGCACCTGAAAGCGTTGCAAAGCACCGCAGGTTCTTCTACCAAGACCTTTGCAGGATAGGGTGTAATTTTCTTTCTCCCGGTATTTTCTTTTAAAAGGAAGGGGGTCAGCGGAGGCTCTCTGCGCTGCCCGGAACCGACCACAATCAAAGCGCTTGCAAAGAACTCAAATAGCCTGACCAGCGGGATTTGCAGGCAAGGGTGCATTTTTCTCTCTGCGGGTATTTTTCTCCCAAAGGACTAGGACGAATGTCCTTTTTGCGCCCGGCATTCATTGCACCCGGCACCGCTCTCCACCATGTGCCGAAGCAGCCTTCTGTAGGTTCTTGAACAGCCGCAGCGCCAGTTGAAGGCGCTGGACATCGAGGCGATAACCTCCGATGCCTTAAGCCCTCCGTTGTCCTCTGGAAGCATCAGCTTAGCGAGCTCTGGATATTTCGCCTCCAGCGTGTTTGTTATCGACAACCGCCTGTTTGCGCAATATGGGCATCCATTCTTCTCCAGTGCTCTTTTGTAGACCTTTGCCTGCCACTGATGGTCTGGTCCGGCTTTGCACCGCCACGATACCAACGTGGACGAGCCTGCTGCAGTATTCCATGGTGTAAGCTCACCATTCTTTTTACTATCCCACTGCTCAGTTAACTCCGGTCGGACGTTGTCTACGCAGTTTGGCAAAATAGCGCACTTCTGGCACTGGTCGGCATTCTCTGTTATTTCTTTCGGCGATGCCTGGTAACTATGACCGGACGGACAAGTAAACCAGTATTTCTTGCGGGAATCAGCCAGAACAGTATCAGGCTCTATCTCAACCATCTCCCCGCTGACCTTATCCATCACCACATTCTTTTCAGGATGCCAGCGCTTAAGCAGATACGGAAAGAGGCTAAACAAAGTCGGTGCATCGGACCTTTTGCCTGCACAATACGGGCAACCTTCCGGCTTGTTCTTTTGGGTGCGACGATAGATAGCCTTCTCATATGTGTGCCCGGCAGAACATCTAAAGGCTGCCACCAGATTGCTCCCTGGCTTAATAGCGGACGGAGAAAGATCTGGAAAACGGCGCACAAACAAGAACTCTCGCAGAATATGTCTGTACTTCTCTGCCGCCAAGGAATCTTTCTCAACCGTCTGGCACTTCGGGCACCCCTTCTCTTCTAGTTCAAGTAGGCTTCTCGAAAAGAGGTGGCTTGAATCCTTATCACACCGCCAGCGCACTCTCGATGTCAGAGGCAGCCTCTTCGGGTCAAACCCGAGATTCTCCCCGGTGGTGAGATACATTGCCTTGAGATCAAAGCTCGTCTGGCTCTGTGTGTAGATATTCCGGCGCTCTCCGTTATAACATCTGGCACAGGGGCAGCCTTGCTTTTCAGTTTCATCTTCCGGATTCACCCTGTCTACTATGCGGGAGGAGAAGACTTTTCCTGAGCCCTTCGGACAGTAGTATTGCCAGTAAGTCTGTGACCAGGGCGATATGTCCTTGATCTTGGTCAAGCGCTTCTTGTCCGGTATGCACTGCTTTTGTAGCCATTTTGGTATGACCTGTGCTTGCCTCTGGAAAGGTTCTTGCCGCCCGGCACACTTGTAGCAGGCTTGGAACGCAGAACCTTCATCCCAGGCCCGGCATCGCGCGGCAACAGAAACCCATATCTCTTGCCCACATCGCCCGTGACGCCAGAGGACGACTCTGTTTGAGCCGGCAACCAGGTCATCTGCCGAGTAAGGTCCCTTGTCAATCAACTCAAGTGCAAGAGCCGGGTGGCTTTGTCTTAAGGAGGGTCCAGGGGGTCTTTTAGTTAGTAGGTCCTGCCCCAGTGTGCGTATATGACCGGATGCTCTCGGCAAATCCCTCATTTTCTTCTTGGCCAAGTCGATTGTCCCTCTCGAAATTTAGAACAGCCAGCCAACAAGAGGCGGCTGCTTCCGTTGACCACTTCAGGTAGAACACGCCAGGACATTCAAAAGCAACCTCGCGGAAATCCTTGTTTCACATCAATGAATGGATAGTAATTTACCACCAGCATCTGTGGTCAAGAGTCGCGGCATGTTTCTGCCCCACCCCTATAGCAAGCGGCTTAATAATCGAATTGATTGTAAACACCCCCTGATCAGGCTGATGCAGAGCCAGTCCTACGAAGCGGACTTCTCGGATTTAATCAAATGCGGATCTTGAAAACGGTGCTGCCAAGCTGCGTCTTTCGAAAACAGGAGCATGCATCTGGAGACCTCCAGCACCATCCTCCACAATGTTTACATGAGAAGGTGCGCTAATTGGCGCAGTTCCAGCAAAGCACTACTAATGTAGACAAGTTCTGCTGATGCAAATCATTGGTAGTCAACAGATCTCGCAGCAAAAACTGGTCGGTTCCTGCGGCGCTAAACAATGTTGATCATCTCTATCAAAATGCTTTCTTTCCTTTTAGTAGATCCGCCCAACCCCTTCTGGGGAGTGGTGTTCGGTCAGTGGAAGAGAACAGTTAGTAAGGTTGGCGGAGAGATTTCCTGGAACGGGAAGAAAAATAGGTACCTACAATAGAGTCGATCGGATGCTGCAAAATCCACAGGCCGAGACTAGTTTTTTCCAATAATGAGAGCAACTCAAACAGCCACCGCGCTAGATACTGACAGCTAAAAGGCTTGAAGCCATTTAAAATCAATGGTTTCGGAGGACAGAGTGCAGCCAAGTGTTCGCGCTAGGATTTATACTTTGATCAGTTTTTCCATGATTGCTGCTCTTAAATGCTGCTATTAGCGGATTTACAGGACTTCACCAAGTAACGAAATATATGGACAAGAACTGAGAACTTCCAAGAGACACTTTGATACTGATGGTGGCACCGGAGAGACAATCGGCCAAGTTCCAAAGGTCCAGGGCTTGCTTAACATTGCTCTCTTGGCTAGGTCACTGGACTCTCAGAAGGAGTGGTGCCCTTCAGACTCGCGAATAGCCGACGCCCAGGACCATTACTTGGTTTTCCCGGGCTTCGTCAGCCGTTCTAAGAGTTGTTCGACTTCCTTCTCAAGACCTTCAACTTTTCCCTTGAGCTGCGCCGCTTCCTTTATTGCGGCATCGCGTTCGGCAGTCTTTACCTTACTTTCAGCCTGGTCTTTCTCTCTTTCCTTTATCAATCCCTGATGCGCTTCTCTCAGGGTCCGGCAATCGGAATCAAGCTTTTCATTGCGCTCTCTGATCAATCTTGCCTGCTCCGTCCACTGCTCCACTTTCGATGTGAGTTCGGTCTTTTCGTCGTAGTGCCTATCAGTGGCTTCCTTCGCCTGCTTTCTTTCGTGCTCCAGATCCTTCTCAAGCCTGGACACTTGAGCCTTTAACTGCTCGGCTGTGGCCCTGTATCCAGCGGTCGCTTCTTTAGCTGCGGATACTTCCGATTGCAAGCTGGCCAGCCTGGCTGTCAGCTCTTCGATTTCCTTAACCTCTGCTTTCCGCTCGCTCTCTATTTGCGCTATCGCCTCAAGAGCACCGTGAAATTGAGCAAGCACTCCGTCTACTTCCTCTGCGCATTTATCTTTGATGGCCTGTATCTCTGCCGCTGCTTCTTCCCGGGCAAGCCTCCAGGCGTTAGCAAAGCCGGCCTGTACTGAAGGTGGAATAGCCTGCGGCTCAACCTTTATTACGGCCGAGGATGTGCGAGCCTCCCATAGTCCCAGGTACTTATAAATGGTGTCGTAACTGCCGCCACCGAGAGCCTGGCGCATTGTCACCGCGCTTACCTTCTTGCCTTCAGCCCTTAGGCGGTCGGCGGTTTCGTTGAATTCATCCTGGTCGATTGCCTGCCGCTGCACTCTTGCCATGGTTTCACCCCTCGCTTGATCCTCCAATCAATATACCACACTTTTCTTACTATTACTATTCTTTTTCTTACTCTTCTTATTCCTCTTATTACAGTTCTTTGGCGCAAAAATGGGCGTTGTCGATTTCAGAAGTCCCGTTCAGTGGATGTTCAGAAGTGCTGTTCAGTCGTTGATTGCGCAAACGTTCGTTTGTGCAATTTCGGAGGCCTTTCCACTGGCTCAGGTATTGCGCGTTGCATAAACCAATTGCATTATTCGTACAATTGGCAACAGGTTTTTGCGGCTGCTGAACGCGACTTTTGAACAAAAGAGCTGTTGCTGAACAGGTGTTCTGAGCAAATTACAGTTGTAATGGGTCAACAGTGCAGTGCCGAAAGCTTCACCAGTTCAAATCCGGCACTGCACACGTCTTCTGACACTGACAGGCGTGCTCAAAAGCCCATCGCCGTGTGTGTGGCATTGCTGGCTCACTTTCGGTGCCGGTAAACTCCCCAACATTTGCTCAAACGCAGGCCGGTGCCAATCGGGAAATTGACGACTCGCAGGGCCCTCGGCGGATTACTCGGCTAGCCGCCAAGCACCGCATCTCGCACCCGCAGGATTGTCTGCCTGCTGGTATCGAACTCTCTGGCGACCTCGGCAACCGTGGCTCCGGCTTTCAATCTCTTTAACGCCAGCTTCCGCTTGCCCTGGTCCAGCGACGGTGGACGTCCAAAACGTTTTCCGACGGCCCTCGCCCTGGCAATTCCAGATTGAGTTCGCTCCACCAGGAGGTCCTTCTCGAACTCTGCTACGGCTGCAATGACCTGCATGGTCATCTTGCCAGCGGCGTTGGTAAGATCCACCCCTCCCAGAGCCAGGCAATGAACCCTCACGCCGTGTCCGGCCAGAAGTTCAACCGTGGCCCGCACATCCATGGCATTGCGCCCCAGGCGATCAAGCTTGGTGACCACCAGGACGTCGCCCTTCTCCATCCTATCCACCAGCTTCATGAAGCCAGGACGCTCTGCGGCCGCCACAGAACCGCTAATGCTTTCTTCAATCAGCCGGCGGCTCTCTATCTTGAATCCCGCCGCCTTTATCTCAAGAGCCTGATTTTTAGGGCTTTGGTCAGTGGTTGAAACTCTACAGTAAGCAAAAACTCGCGCCATTTTATCCGTCCAAAAGTGGTGTACGGATTATACCCGCCATCCGAAACAACAAAAGCCTACTTTTGGACAGGCAAAAAGAGCCGGCCCGGAACCGTTCCCTTTCGGACCGCTGCGTAATGTCGACGATCCCTTACCGCCCAACTCCATCCAAAGTGGTTTAAGGGGCTTCGGAAGGGATGCCGGGTCATAGCCCCTAGTCGATATACAGTCCAGATCCATATTGACATATAACAGCAGCCCGAGTAAAAGCTTAATCCCTCTATCCACGACAGGGCTCGCTGGTGCTGTTAACATCAATTTGACAAAAATGAATAGAACGAGTACCATACAAAAGTCTGGTATACCAAAAGATGGCAGTAGAGTCGGTTGAAATTCCCAGTCCAATAGAAAAATTCCGGTCACGAATAATCCGTGATCCTCTCCATGATTTGATTCGGATTGATCGTGCAGAAATTTTAGAAGTGCTGCATGCTCCAGCATTTCAACGTCTAACGCAAATCCGACAATTAGGATTAGCCTTCTTAGTTTATCCAGGAGCTGAACACAGTCGATTTATTCATGCTCTTGGTGCGTATCATCTTTCACTTCAAATGATTGAAGCCTTACGCAGACAAGACAACGATCTGTTTTCGGATGAGGAGTTGCTTGCAATTCCGCTTGCAGCTCTATGTCACGATATAGGTCATGGACCTTTCAGCCATCTTTTTGAGAGGGTTACGAAAGAATTTGTGACTGAGGGATCTGACCATGAAAGTTGGACGATTCGCATTTTGGAAGAATCGGAAATTTCTGATGTGCTAAAAAAAGCAGGCGTTAGAGAAATAATTACCGAGATAATTAACCATACCTACGAAAAATTACACGTCCAAGATATCATCAGCAGCCAACTAGACGTTGATCGATTTGATTATTTATGTCGTGACAGCTTGATGACTGGTGTCAAATATGGTGACTTAGATTTATCCTGGCTGTTGCGAACAGTGAAAGTAGCGGAGACTTCAATCGGTGGCGGTGGCAATCGTTCTGTTTTAGCACTGGACGCTAGACGAGGAATGAGTGCAGTTGAGGCTTACATTCTTGGTCGACATCACATGTATAAGCACGTCTACTACCATAAAACGATTCGTTCAGCGGAAACAATGCTAAAAAAATTGCTCACGGAGGTGGTAAAAGCAACACGGGAGGGGAAATTGACTGGACCTTTAACCCACGCTGTTTTTTCAAGCTTGGCCGAAGGAAAGGTTCCCAATCTGAATGATTACCTTGCAATTAACGACTTCGTGATTTTGAACATGCTTGAGCCGTGGGCACAATGCGACATCAAACCAATATCGGATCTAGCAAATCGATTGAGAAAAAGAAAGATCTTCTCAGCAATCGTTGTGTCAGACAAGTTTATATCAAACATGGAAAAGGGTCGTACTGCCTTAGAATCTACGGAAGCTTTTCTGAAGGGAAAAGGACTGGACCCCAAAACGTACTGTATTTACGACACTCCTCAAGATACCGCATACAAGGATTTGTACTATTACCAAAGGAAGAGCAAAGAAGAGGAAGCTCAAGATCTCTATTGTGTCGATGGCGACAAAGTCTTCACACTTTCGAGCCAGGAAACGTTTTTGTCAAAGCTTGAATACATAGAACATCGAGTATACGTGCCGAAAGAATTTGAAAACGAGATTCGCGTTTTTTGGCGAGGCTAAAGGAGAGGGAGCATTATGGATTTTAACGAAAGGCTGGAGAAGCTAAAAATGCTGCTTAGTGCAGCGGGAAATACTGTGCAAGGTAGGAAGAAATTACAAAAGCTGGCTTACTTGTGCCAACTAGCTGGAGAACCTTTGGGCCAAAGTTTTACCTTCTATCACTACGGAGTCTACTCACCGACGTTAGCAGAAGATATTCAAGCAGCGGTGTCAATGCAGCTTGTAGACGAATATGATGGTTTAGGAACTGTAGTGACCAAGCTAAAAAGTCCAGTGGCAGCGAAGAATACGAAAGGTTTTTTGCTTGTGCAAAAACTAGCGAATGAAGAAGCTCGGCTACTAGAAGTACTAACCACTATTTTGTATTTGAGATCGCAAGGATATGCAGGCGATGGACTGAAGTCAAAACTGACAGCACTAAAAGGTCAGCACGCAGAGTTCTTCACAAAAGCCTTTGCTTTAGCAGATAGTGAATTTGGTTCGTTGCAGCATTGCTAGGTTGTGACTTTGCTTTTTATTTGGCAAACTCGCCTTTGATTTCCATTTGAGCACTTTGGTTCTGCCGAATTCTTCCAACTTCACAATAGGACCAACGTGACGACCACCTATCCGGTTTCAAGAGGCCCAGATTCAGCATGGCGCGAAAGTTGCATGGTTGACAGGCTTGACCTCGCAGCCGCAATCAACGAAGTCAGCCATATCTGAGCCTCTTCATCCGGTGACGTAGGCAAAGCAGCGAGATAAACGGCGAGCAATTTCCTGATTTCCTTCACGCCGATCTGGGAAAAATCAGCCGGCGTTATTGAGCGAATATGTTCCTGCCAGGAGTCTGAGGCCACCTGAACATCCGTGCGCCTGTCTTTATTGCCCTGTCTCTCCAGGCGAAGCTGCCTCATTTTGAGTTCATCGACTATCCGGCGAGCCGCGAGGCGACCCGGGGGCATAACCTGAAAGTTAGATTGTGCGTGGGGGCTGGATTGTTGTGAATCCGCCCCCACCACAACGTTATATTCACCTAGATCAAATGCCAAGTGGGATTGTCCAGACCGCAATTTGCCCTGGGCCACCTTCCAGAGGTCCTGGTGCTTGTACAAAGTATTAGCGCTGCATTTGGCCTTGGCGGCCAGATCACGGTTGCTAAAGGACACCCCGTCACGCTCGAACTCGGCCACGGCCGCCGCAATTCTCGCCCTGGCATCGGCCTTCAGGTTGGCACTGTTTCTCTGCCAGGCTATGGGAGTTTTGTTCTCGTACCTCTTTGGCTCGGCGCTGCCACGTAGCCGCGGAGGCAGCCAGGCGGCCACGCGTTCAATCTGCTCTTTTGAGTCAACGGAGCCACGAGCAATCTCCCGGCTCTGTCCGTTGTGCTTCAGCTCAAGAATCTTCTCGATTGCAAACCGGCGCTCCTGGTCGTAGCCGTACCCCAGAGGCAAGAGTCCATTTTCGGGGTCGCCATAGAAGAGGTAGTGGGACAAGCAGACTAAGGCGTCGGCCCTCTGCGACGGTCCAGTCAGCCCGGTCTGGTAGTAAGAACGGCCACGCACCCAATTCTCAGAGATCATCCCTGGTGGAAGAGCCTGGAACACCCCCAAAACGATATCGGAAGCGCTACTATCAGGGGCACTATTAAAAAGGCGCTTAAAAGGCAGTACGACACCTCGGCTGACGGATTTCTCCTGGATAGTTGCAGTTATCTGCTCCTGACTTTCAGTCAGCCGTTCCACATACGCCCTCATCCGGTGGAAGTCATGCCAGCTATTGGCGCAGCCGTTTAGATGGTCGATGAATGTCTCCAGGGCCTTGGTTGGGGAAAGCTCCTCTCTTTCATACTGGACCTCCTGGGTGGCCAGGTCCAAGAAGGCAAAGCCTTCTTGTAGCGGCAACCGTATGCCGTTGCCCAGAGACCTATCACCAGGGCAAGGGAAAACTTCCAGTACTCCCTTGGCGACGATAAAGCCGGAAAGCTCCAGAAGCCTCACCAGCTGGCGTCTCAAATCTTTGGAGCTTATCGGCTCTTCAAAAAATATATACAGGTGCCATCCACCAGAAAAGCTCGAGCGGTAAAGCCGCGACTCCTTGAGACCGGCCGCGGATAGTGTAGCTACGAGCTTTTCGAGCGATTTGCCATTGTGGTACTTGCTACCAGCATCTATATCAAGGACGGCAAACCGGCTGGCTTTGGTCGCCCTGGTGCCAAGGATAAACTTCGGGTGCTCGCAGGCAATCGCTTTCAGGATCTCAGTATCACTGAGGCACCACTTCTCCTGAGCCGAAAACCATTCCCCACCAAACTTCGACTTATATATGTAGGAATAGCGGTGGAACAGCCCCAAGAACTCGGCCATTACATGGCCCCAGTCCTTAGGAAAGAATTTTTCCCGACAAAATCTCTTCGCCGGCGCCTGTTCCATTGGCAACGGCATAGCAAAATCCGCCAATCTCACTCCTTTTGGTTAAAAGAAGACGTGTTGACCTATGCGGACCTGTCGTTTATCCTGATGTCATCTCGCGGAAGTCGAAAAACGCGGCGACAATTGAATAACAAGAGGCCTCAACAAGATCTCTAAAAGGCATCGCTACTAGCGGTGTCTTTTTCTTTATCAGTCATTTGTCGCTTTCTAGGGAGCGTGGCTCCATCTATATCCCATTGATATGCACCAGCGAATTCCTGCCAAGTGCCACCAGCCACTATATAAGGTGCCAAGCAAACGATCAACACTTTGAATCTCTAAAAGTAGATTCCGAGGCACTTCAGAATAGGCGGGACTCATAGCGAAATGCATTTCAGTATTTAGAACCCGCACCACAAGTTCGTTAGCCACAAGCCAAAGGCGCCAGCCCGAAGACACGCGGAAGTCAGCGCGAAGTTCTTCGAGATACCCCGCAGCATCACGAAGCAGGACGAAACGACCAAGAAAGAAGACGCCCCTTCCAGAACGAAGCACCGCGAAGCGCCCAAAGTACAACCTGGCAGCTATTTTCGGGATCTGGCGCAAACTGTCAGCGACCACTTCCCGAAGGAAGTTCTTGGTACACGGAAGCAACCGTCGAAGCGCTTCGCGCTATTCGGAAGCGTTTCGGCGTGCCGCCCCGAAACGGTTTCACCACCATTTCCGAATGAGTTCGGGGTATTCGGGGTTGGGCGGATTTATCAAACCTGCACGGGGTTTGCGACTCTTCGGTGTTTTTCGGGCTGTTCGGAAGCGACATGGTCCTCCAAACGAAAAAATCCGAATGACTTTTTTCAAGCCCGAAATGATCCACAGGTTGAGTGCTGTGCGGTTCTGGGTTTTCGGAGTAGACCAGGAAACCGTTTCGTGGTTCTTCCAGCAGCGCCCTGTTACTAGGGTTTGGAATGATCACAGTAGTTGTAAAATGCCCGAAACGCACTATAATACGAGTGTTCAGCACTTAGATATATACAACCTGGCGCCACTAGATATGGAGCGGCATCGTGAAAACTATACCTGTAAAAGATGTAGCAGAAGCTCTCGGAATCTCTACAAGGGGTGTCCTCTACCGGCGGGAGAAAGGGCAACTCAAAGGAGTACTCGTCAAGAATGACCGCGGCGTAGATGAGTACAGAATTTATCCGACCAAAGAAATTATCGAAGGTCTTAGACGGATAAATTCACCGTTGGTTTCCTCAGCAGGAGCGATGGAAGGATTCGACGTGGTTGATGCGCAGACAGTGTCAGATGATGAGCCGGCTTTCGACTCAACATACGGGTCAGAAGATGCCGTGTCTACTGGCGGTGACAAACGGCCAGCCTGGACGGAGAGCAATCGGGCCGCTGTGAGCGGCGTTGCAGAGGAATTATGGAACAACGTTATCAGTCGTTTCGTAGAAAAACTGGAAGAAAAGGACCAGTTGATCGGTAAGATGCAGGTGGAGATTAAGGAAAAGGAACGGCAGCTACTACTACTACCAGACCTTGAAGCAGAAGCTAAAAAGGTCAAGGAAGAGGCGGAGAAAAGGGCCAGGGCAGAGTATGTGCGGGCGGAAGTGGAGAGCCGGCGAGCGGAAGAAGAACGACAGAGATCAGAACTTAAGGCTTTAGAAGTAGAATCGCTCAAGAAGCAGGTTAGTCTTCTACAAGAGAAGATTAACGCCAGCTCCGCACCAGAATTGGAGCGTCAGCTAGAAAATGAGAAAGCCAACAAATTATCCGAGATATTAGCGCTCCAAGAGCAACTGGATAAGACCGAAGCGGCGAAGGCAGATGAAATCAAAGCTCTGCATGATCGATTGGCAGATGTTGAAAAATACAAGAGATTATCAGAAGATTCGCAACGGCAATTGGAAGAGCTGAAAAAAGCCTTAGAAGAGCGAACTGCTGCGGAGCTGGAAAAGGTATCAGAAACGGCTGGGATTAGGGAAGAGCTATCGGCCTTGTCTGCAAAACTAGAAGAGGTTCAGAACCAGAAGCCTTGGTGGAAGAGGGCATTAGGCTTGAAGTGAGAAAGCAACATGCGGAAAAAAACTCCTGATAATTGCTGATATCACAAGTATTTTCTTGCCCGTGTTGGTTCGGCGCTTGCTGAGAGATCGGATTAGCGGGATTTGGAGCGAGACCGGCCTAAGCTCGTTGCCTTTTTCTTAAGGACCTTCAGCTGGTCAATCGCCAAAGACAGCAAGGAATCCAGCCGGACACACTGGCCTTCAAAGTATGTGATTTCAAAATGCTGCTCCATACTGAGAGATCCCTTTCGCCATTGCTCAATCTGACGGCGATATACGGAGACGATATCGCGCTGGTCGTTGAGGGTATCCATCATTGTCGATACCGGAAAATCGGCGAAGAGATGCGCATTATCAACAGCCTGAGCAATCAGGGAAGCATGCTCCTGTGTGTTCATAACAGCGTTGTCGACCGTTCTTATGAAGTCGGGCAAATTAGAAAGCGGCTCCCAGGTTATCGGACCCAGCCATGGCTTATCTTTGTGTGCCAGCTTGCTCATGAATGTGCCCCGAAGTTAGGATTGCTCAAGGCTATTTTACTGGCGTCATGAACAGAAATGAGATTGCATCTATTTTATGAGCACCCGGGCGAAGCCCCGTTGCCGGTCGACTATTGTTTGAGAGCGGAAGTCATAAAGAAGTTCTTGGAATAACAGGAGTCGGCACTTTAAAAGTAGTCAAAAGCACTGAAACGCCCAAGGTTCGTTTCCAAATGTGCCGATCTTCCATCCCCGATCCAAAAGTCGGAACTTTTACCGGTTCCCCTTGACTTTTCCGGTTGTGACAGGTTCGCTCTCACCGAGCCAGAAGCTAAAACCGGCTCCTAGAGCCAAACAAAAAACAGTGAAAGGTACTATTTTATCTCGACGCTGCCGTTAGCATGCAGTGTCTGAGTCAGTCATTGGATGGCTATTTATCGTGTGGCTTTGCCAAATCGATCAATACATTGCCCTTGTATTGAAATTTTGTTCGAACCTCTTTGGCGCTGTATTCCAAATCAAAATTTTGCGTGATGACCAGAACAAGTGCTACGAGTCCCAACGCCCGAATTGTCAAGCCCAAAATTGTTGGGACAAAGCCCGTGATGGCCGGAGAGGTAGAAGCTGTTTGGTTTGCCTGCATGGCTGCAAATCCTTATATGTGATTACCACATACCATTATGCCAAAATCGCACTTGCCCGTCAAGCCTTTTCGCGTTATAGTATGTGATAAGCGCATATATGCTTATCGTATATACAGAGGGTGGAGCAATGGAGTGGTACGAATTCGGGAGCAGAATTAGAAAGCGGCGTGAGCAATTGAACATCTCCCAGCAGGAGATCGCCAACGCCTTGAAAATTGATCAAGCCAAAGTTAGCTTGATTGAAAAGGGTGCTAGAAAAGTGGACTTGGTGAAAGAGCTTCCGGCCTTAGCAAAGGTGTTGAGATGCTCGATTAGCTATCTCTGCGGGCAAGAATCAGACGGGCAATCGGCTGCTGATGATCCTGTAAAGGCGCTCGTATCCCAATATTTCCCTAATGTGGATTTTAACGAGTTAGAACTCAAAAGGATTCGACAGTTTTTAGAGCCGGTTCTCGCCTCATTTGTAGAGAATTCAGATATTAAGAAGCAGGCGCAGTAAACAGGAGGATACATGGCTAAAACTAGTGATGACGGGCAACAGAAGCTGCTTCGCGTGGTAGAGCAATACAAACCCACCGACGTAGAGACGGCAATAGATCCAGCTACTGGCCAAGTTCGGTTGTTCTCAAAGCAACCGCAAATTGAAATGATGTTGAATTTTTTCAACACGAAATTGGGAAACGTCCAGGACGAAAATAAACAACTACGCCTGGAAGTCCACGAGACGAACCAGCAAATGGCTAGAGTCGGCAATAGTTTGGCTCGGCTCGTTTCAAAGTTCGATGAGAAGATTGTGACCAATGAAGACCCAGAGCTAATGGTTAGCCCGCATGAACCCGGCCGAGAAGATGTAACCCTCGTCTACTCACCGCTCCCAACCGAGTCAGCATACCGCTGCACAACCGGTGATCTCGCTTCATACGTCGGTATGCATGCTAGCCGAATGGGCACTTTACTCACCATGGCTAAGATTAAAGGTGATTGCAGATTTCACTGTGCCATCAAATCCGGTGCTAAAAGTACTCTAAACCTTTACAAGCCACGGGCACTAAAAGGTCTGTATGACTATGCAGTGCAACACAAACCCACTTGGATCAAAAAGCCTGAGATTGATGCCTTGGAGCATTACTTGATCGCTCACGAGTTGATCTAAGCTCAGAGGGCCGCCCTGAGACCTTATTGGGACCATGCATGTTAAAATCCGGCCGCATTAATTCTTCCGACTAATGCAATAGCTTCAGCAGACAAAACTCTTGTTTTCGTTCTCTCGGATCTGATAATCGCCAATCTGTTTCATTGATAGAATCGAAGCCCTGAGTAAACCGGGCTGCAAAATTCGCCAGGACTCAATAAGAGGAATGGCGTTGGTGAAGCGAGCTCCTCGTATCCGTAGCATGCAGCTGGAGTCACCGGCCACGCGTAAAACCACGACCGGATCCATTTACACGAGGCGTCTCTTGATCTAGTCACCGGGGATTCAACACCAAGCATATAGCTGGCCTCTTCGGTCGGCCCGAGCCCGGCAAGCTTTGCATGGCTCAGTCAGGTTGCTTGAGAGTATGCATGCATGGTCTCCACTGGCGTATATCTGGCTCTGAGGTGGCGAAGCTGCGTCCACCGGCAAGTTAAACGTCGGAAAGTGGAAAGTGCCGAATATTGGAGTGGGATCGGGAAAGTGCCAAGTTTTCTGCAATGGTGCCTGGATTTCTTGCTTGAGAACCGGCTTTGTCCGCGCCAAAAGTACCGACTCTTGGCGAAAGAGGAACTTTTTTCAGCCGTCAAAAACGGAAATTTTAGCAAAAATGACACCCCACATTCTAAGCCGTTCTCGTTGATCTTAGGCGAGTAACTTTGAAAGTCACAAAAACTCAGTGAAAACAAACGCTCGTCAGAATTTGCACCGCTTACCTTGCCGGTAGGAACAACCATGCCACCTCAGAGCCTGCTAGAGAAATTTTTCTGGACAGCTTGGGATGGATGGGCATCACAACGGGTAGTGATTGGCTAGCAGAGCCACTTTGCAGCCTTCCAGGAATCAATGACTCCATATCTAGCGCCTGGCGGAGAAGTCAGGGGGAAAGACAGCCGCTGATCTCTATCCAGACCGACCGACCAAAAGCCTCTTACAAAGCCAGCCAAGAAACAATGAAACACAAAGTATGGTACGTGCCTTTTATTTCTCATCCTTCTTCAAGCCAATAGTTAGAATCGCTCTGTAGAATCCCTGTTCATCGCCGGGAAAGTCAAAGACCAAATCTATCGGCTCATCCGATCTACGAACCTTGCCACTTTGATCCACAAAATATCGGTCATCATTTGTAAGTGATCGAAGCATATAGGTCAACCGAATGAACTCCGTTTCTAATGAAGCCTCTCGCTTACGCCGCCCCTGCACAGAAAAAACTCGAACGTTTTTACCATCCGCGGTCTTTAAAAAAGCTTCCTTTCCGTCGGGAAAGGTTACACTGATCGTTTCACCGATAGCTACTTGTTCTCTGGCTCGATTCGCCATTTCACGATACAGCGATGCTCTGTTTCCCAAAACCGTGCCATTTGGTTTGTAGAAAATCACTTGCTCATCAGGCTGATCCCACAAGATTCTGAAGTCTTCTTCACCAAAACTTTCATCGAACAATACCTCTATCCCGGCAATTCCATCCTGAACAATCTCTACGGTGAAATGAACTCTGTTTCCATCTTCCTCTAGCTCATCCAAGGTCCACAAGCCTATACCCAGTTTTCTACAAACAGGCTGTATGCTCCCTTCATCAAATCCTTTGCGAGAAACAATAAGACCCTTCTTGCTTCCAGGTATGTCGTCCAGAACTCCAGCAAAAGTCATTACATTTGGCTTACTGACAGGCGTACTCCAATTCTTTGCCTCTATATAAATCTCTAAGACATCTCCGGGAAGCTTAATTTTCACGTATCCGTCTATTTGATGCTTGCCACCAGATACTCCCTCTACCTCCCGGTTGTGCCAAGAGTCTAAAACTTCACACCCATCCAACTGATGTACTTTTTCCAGGACCTCTTTGGAAAACATTTCAAATTGCTTGTCATTCACGATTTCGTTGTCCTATCGAGTTATCTTGATTGCAGGTCGCCACACCCCAAGTTACTAACACTATAATTACACTTGAGCAGGTCGATCAAAGGAAGTATATGCCAAATTGGTCTATTGAAAAAATTGAACTAACACCAGAAGAAGCCGCCTCTTACTCTCAAATACCGAAAGAGGCATTCGCCGCTGATAAAGACTCTTGGGAGCCAGTTGCTGAGGCGATGGAAAAACTTATGAATTCGCTTCAAGCAAGACGTGCAATTCCTGAAATCAGAGCAAAAGTATTTTGTGATTTTGCGGAGAAAGGCTCCATGTCAAATTTTGAGACCTTTGAAGCAAACGGAACCAAAGGCAAGGCCATATTCCGACATCCCCATTTTGTTGAGTATCTGCATTATTTTATCAATGGCCCTGACTTGCCATCACCGGTAATTCAGGGATTCCTCAAGATAGTCAATCAAGACAGGGGAACTTCTGGAATGCTATTGAAAGAACTGCAACAGTTTGTTCGGAAAAGCGTTAGAGACTACGGGCTAAACAAAAGAGAGGCGGCAACCAATTTCTGGCGGCTTTGCCACGAAGTCGATTACTTCAGCATTGATGCTATTCGGCGAGCGGCTATGACGGCCAAGTAAAGCACCTGGACAGGACTCTATTTTTGGACCTCTCCTCTTGCTGGGAGAGACTAATACTCTTATCGGTCGGGTGATCAGTCCTTAGAACTTTGAAAAAACGCAACAGATTTATCCTTATTCAAAATAGAAAAAGCAGCATGCCCAAGCATGTTTCCCATATTTATTCGGGGTATGGTTTCATCACAAATTTGAAAAGCGCACTGTCCATCTGGAAATAACTTGAGTAATACGCGAGTGATTCCATGGGCGTCAAAAAATTGCATGTAGGTGGCGCTGTCCGAATTGACTGCCAGAGCGATTCGCAAATCACCCATCTTACTGCGAAGCTCAATCGCGGTGCTTTCATCGCTACTGGCTAAAAGTAGGTGAGTATTTCCCTTACTATCACTGAATCTGAGATTTCCAACTCCATCAAGGGCATCAAGCACGATTCTCTCTTTGCCGGATGAATCGACAATAGCAAGCCGCTCTGTTTTTAGCTCTTTTGGAACTTGACCATTTGACATAAAAAACATTCCCCTCTCATCTAAGACACTCGCAAGTTTACTCTGAGCCATCGCGATGATTTGTGAAATTAGAATCGAGCAAAGGTCCAAAGATAATGTGAAACTCTAACAATAGTCTCGGGGCTTCCATTTTTGTGCATACTGGATCGCCAGCCTCTCACAAGTAAACACCGTGCCTAACCGATTAGATTCTCAATGTCATGGTGTTGCTCTGTACTTATTGAGGGTTGGCATTTTTGGCCTGAGCGAACGATAATTCAAATTTTAACCCGATTTGCCAGGACTCAATAACAAAAATCCCGTCGGCGCAGCCATTTCCTCGCATCCATAGCGGCAAGCAGAGTCCTCGGCCATGCTTAAGACCATCACTGTATCAAGGACCATCAAGCGCTTCTTGAGCTGCTCCAAGGACATGGCGCCAGTGTCAACACAAAGCACATAGCAGGCTTCATCGGTAGGTCCCATCCCTGCAAGTTTCGCATGGCAGAGCCGTTCTCCGACAGTATTCAGCATGGTCTTCTGTGGGGTATCTCTCGGCAGCCCCAGGACCTCCAGAGCCAGCGGATACTGCTCCTTCAACAAGGTCTCGGTGCTTTTGCCAGCTTGAGCCAGGCCGGAGCAATCAGCCAGCCTCCTATCCAGACTGGAAGTCGTGCCAGCCGCAGACAGCCATGCCGGAGCAAAACCGACAAGCACACAGGAGACAAAAAGAGCCAGGCTCATTGTGCCGAAGTCCGCTGCCCCCAATGTCGGAACCGGACGTGCTACTAATGTCGCTATCGCCATCCTTCACTCCCCCAGTTACTTCTTCTTCGCCATCATCGCAAGCTCAGCATCCCTCCACGCCTGCGCGTCCGCACTCTTCACCTGGTTCGCTTCATAGGAGGTCCAGAGAACTGTGCCGTCCAGTATGGAGTCATTCAGCCACCAGTCCTTCATTACCGCCTTGGCATACCCGTGGTCTTGCTGCCCCCACCACACCTTCGCAAAGTCCTTTTGCCACTTGTATGGCACATGCGCCTTCTCCACCGGCCCAGCCGGCTCTTCTTTCATTGTCCCAAATGCCGGATATAGCTTCCCTTTCGGGTCGCTCTGCCCAACATATTCCTGGTACTTGGCATAACCGCCGCCCTTCAGCTTCACATAGTCCCTGAGCGCCAGCGCCCACCTCGCCATCGCTGCCGGCGGCACCTTCTCGTACCCCGACCGGTACACCACATGCGGCTCAATCATATACTGCCCCAGCGGCTTGCCCCCAAAAGAGCCCCTTGCCGCTATCACATCCTTCTCCATCATCTGCCCCACCAGGACAGACATCTCAGACTTCCTCTTCGCGTCCTGCGCCCCCACCGGCGCCTGTAACGCCACCACCAGCACAAGCGCTGCCACTGCCACCTGTATCTTCACGCCCCCTCTCCTCCCTGATTCAACTGCTCCGATAGCTTCAGCAGCCTCTGCTCAATAAACTCGGAAGTCGCTGTACATAAGTCATTCACTGCCTGACTCACCCCTCCCGCTATCGTATCGAAGTCCACCTGCACCGTCGACAATTCCCCCACCGCCGTCACTTGCACCTTCATCGTCACCACCGACTCCACCCTCGTCGCTGCCTCCCCGGCTCCCATCTCCTGCATGAACCGACAGACATAGAAAAGGGTCATGCTCTCCGGATTCACATTCTCCAGGTGCCACCGCCTCTCCCCGAAGTACTGCGTCGATATCGCATCCTTCACTTCCGTCAATGCATACATCGGCGTCAGCCTATAAGGCCTCGCTGACGGTCTGAATATCGCCGGGTCCCTTGTCAAATACAACACCGGTATTAGCCTGAACGCAAACACCGCCGCCACCCCGGCCAAGAACGTCGATACGGTCCAGTCTCCACAAAGAAAATGAAAGATGTTATACCCCGCAAAAAACGTGAAGAAGGCCGCCACCGTCGACCCTACCATCACTCCCGATGCCTTGAGCTCCGCCGGTATCATTTCCCGCCCTCTACCCACTTCTCTATCATCGCCTTCGCCCTCTTCGACACCAAGAGCCACCCTGTCCCTATCGTCAAAAGAAGCAGCACAAAGCCCCCAAACCACCTCTGGCGGTCTTGCTCCTGCCACTGCTGCATTAGTCCACCGGCTTCCGCCTTCGACTGCGCCTCCGCCTCCTGCGGCGTCATCCTGTAACCCGTAGCCACATTGCCGGTCTGCTGCAAGTACATGGCGCGATCTGACCACGCCGCCGTCGCCTGCTTCCTCGATAGCGTGGTAGCAGCATTGTTCGAAATTTTCCCGCACCATAGCGAGATTATCCCAATCACTAGCGCCACTTTGGCGTAATTGACGAACTTCTGCCTCTGCTCATAGGCGCGCCCGGACTTCACCGCCTGCTGCCTCTCAGCCTCTCGCTTCTCCCACGCCCCTAATTCACTTTCTGTCTGCCCTGACTGCCCAGCTTGCCACTGCGTCCAATCAGTCGACTCCGACGTGTCTTGCTGCGGCCTCTCCCCTTCAGCTTTCTTCGTCCTCCAGCCCCCCGGCGGCTTTCCTTCCGGGTGCTCCAGGTAAAACTTACAGATAAGCTCGTTTGCGTCCTTTATCACAATCAGCTTCTCCGTCGCCATCTTCTGCGCAGATGACTCCGGCGGAAACTTGTCCGGGTGATAGGCCTGCAAGCTAAACTTGTACGCCGCCTTCACTTCCTCAATTGGCGCCCCAGGCTCTAACCCCATCGCCCTGAACGCCGCTTCCACTTCGTCGAAATTCATATCGGTAAGCTCTCATCGTCTTCACTTTCGGGCTTCCGGGTCTCCTTCGGTTCGTCTGATTTTACCGCCTCTTCCCCTCCAGCGCTCCCCGGCTCCTCCACTGCCGTCTCCGGCGCAGCCACATCTCCAGGAGCGCTCTCCAACTCCTGCTCCCATTTTGGCGGCTTCTCCTGGTCCTCTAGAAGTAGCACCAGGTTCGGGTCCACCTTCACCTCGTCCCTTGGCGGCGGCGCATACCCCACCTGCTCTACATAGTCCTTCCAGGTGAACCTCTCTATCTTCAAAGGGTCCGTCGACGGCGTGAACACAATCGACTTCTCCGGCTCCATCGCCATTATTTCCGCCGGCGTCATAAGCGACCGGCCAAACTCCCGCTCGCTCACCTGGCACGTCGTCGTGAGCTTCCTCTCCGTCACCGTCTCTTGCCCCAATGACTCACTCACCTTCCTCGCCGTGGCAAGGTCCGGCGTCCTGAATATCACCCTCGTGGCAGGCTGCGTAAATAGCAGCGTCGCGTCATCGTCGCCATACACTGACTTCAGCTGCACATAGTCCTGTATCCCCAAAACTACAGGCATCTTCCTGTGCCTCACTATCGTCATCTTCTTCGCTATCCCCGGAATGAGCCCGAAGTTCGTGAACTCATCCAAAATGAGCGCCGTCTTGTTCTTAAACTCCGCCTCCGGCGCCTCCAGAAGTAGATCCAACAAGAAATTGAACACAAGGGCCGCCGCCGGTTTCAACTTCTCCTTCTGCGCCGGTACCGCCAGATAGAAAGTAAATAGCTGCCCCGGCAGCGCCTTCACATCTATCGTCGTCTTACTCGTCAGCGCCACCACCTTCGGATTTAGCCACAAGCTTAACCTCTGCATCGCCCCGGATAGCACATTGTTCCTTAGCGTCTCCGTCGATAGCTTCATGAATGCCCGGTACTCATCCCTGGCTTGCTCCACCGGCGACTGCAGGAGTACTTGCCCCAGGACCTCCCCTCCTTCCCGAAGCAGGCTCCTCACCTTGGCCATGTCGCCGCCTTCTGCCGCCACATGCAACACCAAAGCAGTCAGCACCGTCCTCTCCGCATTTTCCCAAAACGGGTCGGCAGAACTATGCCTGTTCTGCGTGGTGTTCCTGATTATCAGGTCCACCACATCTATCGCTTTTTCTACCGCCTTCGTGCTGTTACTAACATCTATCTGGTCAAGCGGATTTATGCACACCGACGCCCCGTCGTCCGGGTTGAAATAATAGACCTTGTGACCAGCCCTCGCCCTGTACCCGGCCGTCTTCTGGTACAGGTCCGGCGGCTCACTGCCGGCCGTCGCCTCCGTCACTATCGCCGATACCTTGGTCCTCTCTATCAGATTCGGGATAAACAACGAGCTGCTCTTCCCGCACCCCGTCGGACCGCATATCACACAGTGCCTTATCGCTTCCTCTTCCGGCACAACAAGCTTCTTGCCGTTCGCCCACGGCCCTAAGATTAACCCGTTGCCGCTCTCTCCCTCTACCGCATAGCCGGCCGCCTCAACATCCTCTGCCGTCGCCCACCTGGCTGTCCCGTATGCCGTCTTCGGCTTCGCTTTCGCCAAAGCCTCCTTGACCTTCTCCGCTCTTTCCGCTACTCCCTTTATCACCTCAAAACAGAGCTGCTTGCAGTCCTTCTCCATCGAGTGGATTTCTCTGTCGTGCACCTCCACGACTACCCGCCACTTCTCCCCCTCTTTCGCCCAGGACGCCGACACACGGTAGTCAAACGTCCACGGTATGCCGCTGCGCTTCTCCGTCTTCCTCTGCTCCCCGGTTATCTCCTGCGTCAAGTCGTTGTAGTTTAACGACTGCCACGATGCCGCCCTAAGACTCGTCGCGATAAGCTCCGCCACATACTCGTCCGGTACTTCCAGGTCCCCATGCAGCTTCCCTCTCGCCATTCATTCACCCCGCCCTATCGCTCTCCGCTTCCGTAGTCGTCATAGCCGCGACCACCTTCTCTCTTGTCCTCGTCCAGCCGCTCCTCAAAATCACTCGCCTGCTTCTTCGAGGCCTTCGCCGCCTCTTCCGCTTCCTTCAGCGCCCGCTCCTGCTCCAGCCTGTGCTGCGCTTCCGCCTGCACCCGCGCTTCTTCCGCCCGCTGCTTCTCTAACCTCTCTGCTTCCTTCTGCCCTTCGTTAGGCTCCGCCTTCTCCTCAGCTTTGCCCTTGTCTTTCTCCTTGGACGGATCTTTCCACCCCAGAAGCTCATCCAGATCTACCCGCCCGAAGTCCTGCTGTATTTCCTTCTCGTAGCCGCTCAACCGGTCGAGCTCTTCCTCGCAAAACTTCCTCTGATTGGGGTCGCGCTCCATTAAGTCCTTCAGCCTGCGCCTCTCCCACGAAAGCTCGTAATACGCGTGCTCTTCCAGCCTCCTGCCACGCTCTTCATAAAGCCTCTGCGACCTCGGCTTCCTCCGGTAGTCTAAATAGCCCGTCCTCGACTCCGGCTTCTCTCCCCGCTCCCGCCTCTTAAACGGCACCACCTTCCGGTCGTCCTTGAAGCCCGACGGTCCCTGGTACTGCCTCTCTTCTTCCTCTTCCCTGAATTTTGCCCGCGCCTGCCTCTCAAAATAGTCCTCGCCGGCCTTCTCCTTCGTCCCTATCCAACTCCACAGCCTCTTGTACTGCTCCCTATCAAGCTTCGGCTCCTCTTTCTCCTTCAGCCTCTCGCTATACCCCTTCAAGTCCGCCAGGTCGGAGTACTTCGTCAGCACTTCCCCGTCCTTCGTCACTATCCGCTCCCACTTCGGCAGCTTCTCTACTTCCTCTTCCTTGCTCCAGACCTTCGGCTCCGGCTTCTCCTTTACCTTAGTCTGCTCTTCTTTGCCGCCCTTCACACCGTACAAAAGCCGGTTGAACATCTCGTCCCCCCGGTCCTGCTCGTACTTCCTATCCAGCACGCTGTCTATCTCCCGGTCCATGAACCGGTCAAAGAAGTGCTCCCTCTCTACATACTTGTCTCCCCACTCCCTCAGCTGCTTGTGCTCATTTTTCCCCAGCCTCACCGGCTTGTGCTCCTTGGTCTCCCCAAGTATCAACACATGCACATGCAGGTGCTCCGTGTTCGTGTGCGCCACCGCCACCCACTCAAGCTCCTGCCCCTTCGCCTTCGCTAGGTTCTCCATTAGCTCCCTGGTGTACGCCATCGCATCTACCCTGTTCACCCCCGGCGACAGGATAAGCTCGTGCGCAGCCACCCCCTTGAGCTTCTGCTCCTCCATGGCCTTCATGATGTCCTTCTCGCTGACATCATTGTCTTTATCAAAAAACTTCCGCCCGCCAGGCTCCCTATCCGGCCCCTGGCGGTGCTGTAAGTACTTCGAGTACTCACCGACGGACTTTGGCCCCGGCTTCCCCTTCCAGTACCTGTGCTTCGCTACCGTCGGTCTCATCGCTAGACCTCAGCCGCTTTCTCTAACTCTTTCTTGAACAAGTCCTCTATGTCTTTCACTTCCTCGACCTTGCTCTTCAGCCTCTTCGCCGCCCTCTTGTGCGCCTTCTTTATCACCTCGTCCCTGTCCGCCGCCGGCATGTTCCCGTAGATAAGCTCCAGGATCACACCCACGTCGATATTGCCCCGCGATATCAGCGCCGCCATCCGGTTCTCCATCTTCCTTATCCGCGCTTCCACCAGTGTCTCCCTGTTGTCCTGCACCCTCTTTTCCAGTTGTTCCAGGTACCAGATGATGGCCTCCCTGGCCACCTCCGGCCGCTTCCGGTTGCTCACCCGGCACACCTGGTCGAACCGATTGAGATCCTCCGGCCGGAGTCTCACCTCTATCGGCGACACCCTCTTCTTGGCCACCTTCCTGCCCTCGGCGGCCGCCTCCGTAGCCTTGGCCGCCGGTGTCTGTTCTGGTTTCTTCTTTGTCGCCATTTTCCACCTACATCGGCACCCTATACCAGTATATTACTATATCTCCAGTCTCTGCGAGCGCCTACAATAGCAATAGCTGCCTTTGGCAGCGTCATTAATGCCCATTTATTGGGCATTTCATAAGCACTGGCAGTGCGCCTTTATCCTGCTACTCCGTAGCCCTTAGGCCAGCGCCGCTTGAGCTATTTCTGTAGCTGGTCTTGTTTGTTTTCTGTTTTTGGTAATTTCTTGTATCTATGCGCTGGGGCGGTCCTTGCCTACCCCTTTAATATTTATGTTTTTCAGAAGACGATGACACTCTTGGCAATACGTATTGTTGAATACCGTCTCTTTTCCTTTTTGCCGCTTCCGATTCTTGTCTCTTTGCCGGACTTGAATCACTCTTTTTTGCCGCTGTCATTTTGGCTGTCGCAATTTCCTTTCGAGCTTGTCAATCTCTTCCTTCGTCTTCCCTTTTCGGTCGGCTTCCGCCTTTTTCTTTTTCTTTCACTGCCGCCGACGCCTCTTGTCAGTAGTGAACTCAACCTCCTGGTTGTCGTTCGCTCTCGGTCGGCCGGCAAGCTCCTCTTTCTTCTCTTTTTCTACTTCTGCTTCAACTCGATGCCTGCCCCAAGTCTACCTGCCAGTAACTAACTGTGACCTTCTCTTTACAATCAACTGCTGGACTGCTCCCCTTTGGCTTTCTTTTTGAAGTCTATTTTCACCTTCTGAACGACCTAACTTTGCCGCCGGCGAACCACGTATCTTTGCCGATCACTTTTCCAACCTTGCCTTTGTTTGGCTACCGCCTTCTCCTTGTTTTCTTGCCTGTATAATCTCCTCGGAGAATCACCACGTTTCTTCAGCCGCCTTTCAATGCTTTGGGCGGCTTTATTTTTACTTGGGCTATCTTTTGTCGTCCGATTACTTCAAGTCCTCTTCCTGGACCTGCCAGCCGCCTCTCCTTTGTTCCTGGCTCCTCCTTTCTATCCCCCTTCCGGTCTTCGCCTTTACCCTCCCTTACTTCTTGGTTAGTACTGTCCCTCCTCGGGCACAGAACCTCGGGGGCTAAAACCATCACCATTTTTAGCCCCCACCTCTTTCTGTTCTTTAGCTTCTTGCTGCCTGCCCTAACTGCATTTCCCCTCAGGCTCCAAAAAGGGTTAGAGGCCGCTTACGCAGCCCCATCCTTTTGAGTCGTGTCCCGACCCTATGCCGAGAGCTTAAAGCCCTTCTTTCTTCGGCTCGGCTTCTCTTCCTCCTCCGCCTCTTGCGCCTGTTCTCCCTCCTGGGCTTTCTTCACCCCCATCATCTGGAAGCTCGCCACCTTGACGTACGCCTTGGTCATCTCCACCTTTGTCCCCGCTATCTCTTTTGTGTATTTCGACATCCCCAGGCGTCCTTGCACCGCCACTTGCTTCCCTTTCTCTACATACTCCCCTACTCGCTCCGCCAGAGGACCCCAGCATTCGCAGTCTATCCATATGGTTTGGGGCTCCTGCCCTTTTACGTACTCCTTTACCGCCAGCGAGAACCTTGCCAGCTTGCTTCCTGATTGGAAAGTCTTGATTTCCGGGGCGCCGCCTACATGTCCGATTAGTGTGATGTTATTCATGGTTAGCTCCTTTTAGCTTGAACTTACGTGCTCCCCCAAGAGCCGTCGCTCAAGCCAGGCAAGGGCTTCAGAGCGCAGTGTCCCTTGCCGCATGCGCCGGCGTCGGCTACTTTCACACACGAGTTCAGCTAATGGAGCGCCGCCATTGAATTCACACGTAATCGGCTCAAGGCGTGCGCCCACGGAGACTTTCCTTCAGGCAAGCGGCTTTCTCGCCAGGTAAGGACACGTGCCTCGGAGCCCCTTTCCATATCAGACTGCGCCCTGGGGGCTTTGGCGGCAATGGAGTATATGAAAGAGAAAGGAACAAGCACAAGTTGCAAGCGCGCCTCATTTGTCGAAATACCACAAATTAGCGGGGCAATGTGGAGTCCGGCGTCGTCATGTGGCAGCCTGATGATGGGGGTGTTTGCCCAGGAGGGTCAGCGCAAGTGGCGCACTTCAAGAGAAGCACGCCACCGAAGATATATGGATTTAACTTCCGGCACTGGTCGGAATCACGCCTCCATTAGGTACTGCGTAAGCCGCCTCCTCCCGTAGTGGAGCCTCGACCTCACTGTTCCCACCTTCACCCCCACAACCTCAGCCACCTCCTCATAATCGAGATCCTGCCCCACCAACTCCATTACCTCCGCCTGTTCTTTCGGCAGCTGCGCCAGGCACTTCTCAAACAGTTCCACGGCGTCATACCGGTTCTCCTCCATTACCAGAAGCGACCCCACCTTTATCCTTTCCTCCCCCCGCATCACCGCTCCCTCCATCTGGTCATACTCCACGGTCAAATCCCAGTGCACGGACCTTCTTCCTTCCCTCCTGAAGTGCTCCATTGCCGCCGACCTCACCACCTTCGAGACATAGCGGGGGTTACTCATTCTTCCTGCCTTCCATAACTTGATCATCGACTCCTGCACCAGGTCCTGGCGGTCCTCTGCTCTCATTCTGTATGTGTTCACAAAGTTCCTCACCTGTTTCTGAAGCCCCAGAAGCACTTCTTTCGATACGCCGGTCATCTCATTCACTTCTCTATTCATCGCTTAAATCCTCGGGATAACCTCCGCCAAAGCTCGCGCGACAGTTCAAGTCCTCGTCAGTAAGGGCTTGAACTGTCATCGGCGCGAGTCAACGCTTCGGTCTGGTTTTCTACGCTTCCCGCCTTGCAAGCCGCGGGTGGCTCTCTTACACTCCGAGCTCCGACGGAGGCCGCGGCAGGCACACACGGCAGCTCTGGCACGGCTTCTCTCTATCCGGCTCGTTCACCAGCTCATACTGCCCCAGCACCTGCGGGCACACCACGCCCTTTGTCTTCAGCGGCTCCACATGAAACGGACCTTTGTGCACCGGAAACACCACCAGCCTCTTCTCCGGTACCACCCTCTCTATTTCAAGCAGCATCTTCTTCACTTGCGGGCTCGGCTTCTCTTGCATCACCGCCACAGAAAACACCTCCGGGTAACGCTTATACGCCTTCAGCCCCTCTTTGTAGTTCTCCCGGTCAAGACTCAGGAAGCCTCTTACATTCGGAAGCTCGGCCAGTAGCGCCAGCTTCTTCAGTATCTCCGGCTCCACAAACGACCTGGAGTAAAACCACAACACACACTCCGGTCTCTTTATCCCCGCTAACCACCAGGCATATGCCACTTCCGGCTTGTGCACGTCTCCTACGTCAAAAAGCCTCAAAGTCCACGGCACCTTCGTCCTCACACCCGATAGCTTCGCCACAAGCCAATCCGTCGGTCTCGCCATGTCTATCAAGTGCACCAGGTTGTCGGCCAGTAACTCCGGTCCCCCCAGGGCAAGCAGCCTCTCTACCGTCCGGAAGTTCCTCTCCCTCTTTCTCCTGGCTCCCTTCGTCTTGTACCTGACGCCGTTTCCATAACAGAGGGCGCGACAGGCCTCCGTGGCCCCAATGCAGCTCTCTTTCCTCGACACACTAAACGCCCACCCAACTTTCGAATTCCTCGTCAGCTCCAATCCGTACAATCCATCCATATTCCTGCCCTCCGCAGCTCAGTGCGGAGTTGTGGATGTCAGGTTGGCTCCCGCAGTCAACCGGCGGCCACGGGGGACGCCCCGGCCGCTGCCATCGGTTGGCGGAGGGTGGCGCCAACCTGACATAGTTGACGCACCTGGGCAGGTAAGCCAATCGCCCTCAAAGAGAGCGACAGGCATACAGAAAAGCGGTTTTGGATATTTAGCGGATATTCAAGCAGTATCTATTCTTAAGCCGCCGCATAGTGGTCGAGTTCAGGCTTCTGACAATTCCCGGCTCTCTTTTGCGCCAGCTTCACCGCCACCTTTGGCAGCCATCTTTTTCTTCCTTAGACCTTTTGCGGGGGTACTGGAACTATCCTCAAAACCCGCTATTCTTGTTGCATACACGGTGAGCGGCGACCAATCTGGTTCTTCGCTTTGAGCCGAGGGGCATTGTGGAAACTCCAGGTCTGCGCAGACCCGAAACTGTAGCAACTAGCCCGCTACCTGCCGATCCTGACTGACGCAGTAGAAATATCGAGTCCTCGCAAGCGGACTGTCAGACGATAGCTTAAAGACCGCCGCAGTTTA
>Ga0268298_10000776_pt1 | contig 39824 bp, 27 predicted proteins | sample WWTPWeurt_MetaG_FD_194462 | JGI IMG/M metagenome (GOLD analysis project Ga0268298, IMG submission 194462) | Activated sludge microbial communities from WWTP in Nijmegen, Gelderland, Netherland - WWTP Weurt | ecosystem: Engineered > WWTP > Aerobic digester > Activated sludge | place...
GCGGCGGTAGTGTCAAGGCCACCGCCCGGACCACCACGGAGAACTTAGGGTGCAGTTCCTCTTTCGCCCCCCGCCCAAAACCAGCCAAGTGTCCAGAAGAGTGTTGGCGGGGGGTATCGCGGTACTTGGTTGCCAAAGCGCAACGTGTGTGCCACTATAGTAAGTGTATCGAGTCGCCAAGCTATGGTTTTGTTTTTTCAGGTTATCGCGTCGCTTGGCACGACGGACCGCAGATTCCTGCTGGCTCGCTTCAACCGACAACGGGGCTGATCAACCAAGGGCTGGCTGGAAACATCCAAAAAGCGGGTCAAGGGCTTTCGATTGCGCGCAATTCTGCTTAAATTGCGCAGACGACCTTAACGAAAGGAGTGACCGTGAAAATTGCCTTGATGGTATGGGTGAGCCTGATTCTGGCGGCAGCAGGCTGGGCGGTTGAGCCGCAACCCCTGGCGAAATCGGCAGGCGAAGTGGCGTGGGATGCCATTCCCAGTGACACGCCGGACGAAGAGCAGGTGCGGCTGGCCAAGGAGTACTTGGACAAGTACCCGGATGATATTCCGCTGTTGCGGAGCGTCCAGAATGTTCTGAACCGCAAGTCGGATTTGGCGGCGGAGTTCTGGAAGGAGCGGATGGACAAGAATCCGACAGCAGCCAACCGCTACTTGTATGCGCGCAAGACAGGCGACGCGGCGGTGATGAAAGAGCAGGCCGAGTGGATCGTGGCGAATGATCCCAAGAATTTCTGGGGCGACTATCTGCTGGCCGTGGCAGAGATGCAGAAGGAAGAGCCTGATCTGAAGTACATCGTCGGCAAGTTTGAGAGCGCACTGGTCAAAGACCCTGCGCGTCCGGAAGGCTGGATGTACGGCGCGGATGCTTATGAGCAAATGAAGGATTGGGACAACGCGCTGAGAATGTATCAAGCGTTGTTGGTCGTGGATCCAACGGACAAGAGTCCGAATATGTCCATGATGGGAATCTACGCGCAGAAGCGGGACGCGGACAAGTATTTTGAAATGGCGTCGGCTGTGCTGCCGAGTGAGCCACCGCTGGAAGTTTCGCTGGGGATGTATGACAGCGAGCACGTGATGACGGCAGCGGATTTTTCGGGCCGTTACACGGTGCTTGAGCTGTTCACATATTGGTGAAGGGGCTGTGTGCAGCGGTCGCTGCCGGAAATGAATGCCCTGACTACTGAAAACAAGTTGCCGTTCCCTGTTTACGCCGTGCATGCCGAAGGCAAAGTGGACAAGGCTCTCGCGCTAATGGATTCGACAGACGTGAACGGGAAGCCGTGGAAGTTGGATTTTGTGTTTGGCGACAAGAGTTTGAATGAGCGTTTGGCTGTGGCGGGTTATCCGTCATACTATGTCATTGACGACAAAGCGCGTCCGCGCGCATTTATTCTGGGACATCCCGAAGACACCGTTGGCACGTTGCAATGGTTGATAGACGAGATCAAGAAACGCGGATAAGCAATTGAATCTTGCAGAACGGGCGGCAGAAATGCCGCCCGTTTGCGTAGGATAACGCACGCTCCACCGCAATCCGATACAATCAGAGTGTGTAATCTTTTTCGCTCTTGACAAAGTCGTTTTTTTTTTGATATAATACCAGCAACCGGCCGGGCAATTGGCTTGGCGGAACTTATCCATATTTATTTTGGAGGTTGCAATGATGAAACGTATTCTGCTTCTAACCACGCACCTGCTGTTCTGCGCCGCGCTGTTTGCGCAGACGGATGATCCGGGATGTAATCTTAGTCAATCGGTTTCGGACCTTTCATGCTCAATTGTTGACGACTGTGAGGGTCTTGATGGGTGCGCTTCGATAACAATTACTGTTGTATGTGCCGGCACATACTGGCTTAAGGCTTGGACTACTTGCAATAGTGTTATCTGCCAGAAATGCCTGTCTTGCGTTAAGGTTGTGGAGGTCGGAGGCGAAGGCCATCAGGTTGCAGAAGTCTCCACTTATGGCAATTGCGCGAGAAGCTGCTGCAGCTTCACGCAATTTTACCTTGAGCAAGGGCAATACTACTTATATGCATGCCTACGTGAATGTCCGGACGCAGGAGATGTTTGTTGCATGAGTTCAAGCTATTGCACGGCCTGGGGTTCAATTTCAAGCCAACAGCTCAGTTGCCCTTGAAGCGCACTGCGAGGGCCATTCTCGCCGTTATTGCAACGGTTGGTTTAGTGTACGGGCGAGTTCTCAATGTCCCAAGTGAGTACCATTCGATACAGGCCGCTCTCGACAGCGTATTGGAGGGTGACACCGTTTTCATTGCGAGGGGGTTGTACGCAGAGACTCTCCTTGCGCCAAATACGTCGTTTTCCTTAGTCGGGGAATTCAACGAGGGCGGAGGCGATAGCGCCAGACCTTTCTTGAGTTCCTCTGGAATCGGGCAATCAGACACGGTTGCGGGACTTTGGCTGCCGAGATTCTGCGCTATCCGAATCGAAAACATCCTGATTCGCAATGAAAACAGATTTGGGATAAGAAGCTACGCCGACAGCGTAGTCATGCTAAACTGCGTCATTGACAACGTGCGCTATGGCCTTCGAGAAATGGCCGACAGCATTGAGTCGTACGTACGGCTCGAGCATTGCGACTTTTCCTCTTGCCAAATGTCCTGCGTGTTCACGGCGCTGGGTGGATATCTTTGTGCGACAGGCTGTCAGTTCCATGGGGTCGAAGAAAGTCTGCCTTTAATCAACGGACAGGACATGTGGCTTGATTCGTGTGCGTTTGAAAGCGAACCGGGCCGCGCGATGGTTTTTGGGTTCAATGGCAGGGTAACGATCTCAAACTGCGAGTTTGCCGAAAACAACATTAGTGCAAGTGGCGGCATAAGTGCGGTTCAATTGATCGGGCCGCTGAGAAAAGAACTACTTCGAAATCGGTTCGCCCGACACCGCTATCTAGCCCACGTCGTGGAAGTCAGTTGTGGGCAATGTGACTCCCTGTCCTTTAGCGAGAATGTGTTTGAAGACTGCATCCCGCAAGCTGACGCAATATCAGCGCAAGGTGCTGTTCTGATCATATGCGAGTCGGCGCAAATGGGTACAACAATAGAAAGGAACCAGTTCCACGGTTGCGCGGGAGGAAGCGGCGTTGACGATATTTTTGCTCCTGTTCTGCTGACAAATTCTCTTGCCACTAACTTGTTCGATCACGACAGCGTGAACTCCCTCCCCTCCGTTTACGCCGGCAATCCAAGTTGGCAGCCCACCCCCCTGACCCTCATCAACAACCGCTGGGAGAACTGCGGTTACGCGGTGGATTTGAGCGCGGCGGCGGATGCGCGTGATAACTACTGGGGCCACAACAGCGGTCCGTATCACGCTGAGTTTAATCCGGATGGACAGGGCGATACGATAACAGGCAATGTTCCGTTCATTCCGTGGCTGATAGATTCGACGGATGCGGCGGATGACCCGGTGATTGTTCCAAACGACTTCGCGCTTGTGGCCTATCCGAATCCGTTTAACGCCGTAACGACGCTCCAATACACACTTGCGCAGCGCAGTCACGTATCGCTTAAAGTCTTCGACCTGCTGGGCCGCGAAGTAGCCACGATTGTAAATGATATTCGCGAAGCCGGAACACACGAAGTCGAATTTGACGGTGCAGCGCTCGCTAGCAGCATCTATTTCGCGCGGCTGGAAACACCGCAGGCTTCGCGCGTCACCAGACTCTTGCTGCTGAAGTAAACAACAATTGGGACACAACGGAAACCCGCTCTCGCGAGCGGTTTTTTTGTGGCGGTTTGGGGTGGAGCAGTTGTATTTGTGCAGAATTTTAGATAGCTTTGTCTGTAACCTCAATCTCAAAGGAGAAACGTATGTTTAAGGAATTCAAAGAGTTTGTGATGCGCGGCAATGTGCTGGACATGGCGGTCGGTATTATCATGGGCGCCGCGTTCGGCCCTATCGTGTCAAAGTTGGTCAGTGGAATCTTGATGCCGCCGTTGGGCTTGGTGCTGGGCAACGTGGATTTCACCAACATCTTCCTGGTACTAAAAGAAGGCGCGACTCCCGGCCCGTATGCGTCTTTGGCCGCCGCGCAGGGCGCAGGCGCCGTGGTCATGGCAGTTGGTGACTGGCTCAATTCCATCGTGACGTTTCTGATCACGGCGTTTGCGATCTTCATGGTCGTCAAGGCCGCCAATGCCGCGCGCCGCAAAGAAGAAGCGGCCCCTGCCGCTCCGCCGGCGCCGCCAAAGTCCGAAGTGTTGTTGGAAGAGATTCGTGATTTGCTGAAGAAGAAATAACCTGTGCTCCGATGATGAAAACGATCTTGACAATTAGTTTCTTGATGCTGCTTTTGGCCGGTGCAGCGTTTGCCGGTGAGCAACCGGAACCGGGTCCGTGGAAAGTGGACGTTTCGACCGGCGTGGTCACTACGCAGTCGGCTTACTCCGACAATTGGACGGGCGGCGAAGCCGGTTCGATCAATTGGGTTGGATTTTACAACAGCATGACCAAGCGCCAACTGACGCGCAACTGGTACACGCAGTTTGACTGGAAACTCTCCTTCGGTCAGACGCACATTCAGGACAAGGAAACAAAGGATTGGCAGTCACCGACCAAGTCGGAGGACAAGATTCGCTACGACGCGATCTTGCGGTTGACGAAGGGTTGGTTCGCCGATCCCTATTTCGCGTTGACGTTTGAGTCGCAGTTTCTGGATGCGTCGAGTCCATTCACCGCGCGCTATGTGAATCCGATGGAGTTCACCGAGTCGTCGGGTTTGGCCCGGACGATTGTGGAAGTGAAGGACAAGACGTTGTTGACGACGCGCCTCGGTATCGGTTTACGCGAGCGTCTGACGCGCTTCGACGATCCGGCGGACTCCCTGAGTCTTGAGCCGGGCACGAAGTCGGAATCAACTGTTGATGGCGGTGCTGAGTGGGTGACCGATTTGCTGTTGGGCACGGCGGCCTCGAAGTACAGCTTCAATTCCAAGCTGACGGTGTTTCAGGCAATGTTCAACTCCAAGAAGGATGAACTGCCGAATGACTATTGGAAGACGGCCGACGCGAACTGGGACAATATCTTGCGCGTGAAGGTTTCGTCGCTGATTAATGTTGGCCTGGCCTGGCAGCTTTTGTACGACAAGGAAGTGGATTTGGGCGGCCGCTTGAAGCAGGCGTTGAGCGTTGGTCTGGTGTATAACTGGGCGAATTTCGACAAGGCCGCTGAGAAGTAGGCTTTGTTGCTTTGCAACACAAAGGCCCACTCGCATGAGTGGGCCTTTTCAGTTGCAGGATTTCCACGACTACTTCAGCAGCAAGAGTCTGGTGACGCGCGAAGCCTGGGGTGTTTCCAGCCGGGCGAAATAGATGCTGCTGGCGAGTGCTGCGCCGTCAAATTCGACTTCGTGTGTTCCGGCTTCATGCACTTCGTTCATTAATGTTGCTACTTCGCGGCCCAGCAGGTCGAAGATTTTGAGCGACACGTGACTGCGCTGCGCAAGTGTGTATTGGAGTGTCGTTGCGGCGTTGAACGGATTCGGATAGGCCACCAGCGCAAAGTCGTTTGGAACAATCACCGGGTCATCCGCCGCATCCGTCGAATCTATCAGCCACGGAATGAACGGAACATTACCCGTTATCGTATCGCCCTGTCCATCCGGATTAAACTCAGCGTGATACGGCCCGCTGTTGTGACCCCAGTAGTTGTCACGCGCATCCGCCGCCGCGCTCAAATCCACCGCGTAACCGCAGTCCTCCCAGCGGTTGTTGATCAGCGTGAGAGGGGCGGGTTGTGTATCTGGGTTGCCGGCAACAATTGACGGAAGGGAGTTGTGTCCGTCGTTGCGAAAGATGTTGTCACGAATAAGTGCCGGAGAATGCCAATCAGCATCAATGTCATCCGCCGCGCTAACTCCTGAGCAACCCACAAAAAGGTTTCCCTCTATCAGCGGTCCGCGGATATCGGAAATGCCCCCACTAATGTTCAGCGCACCGGACGCCGATGGAGTATCATCTCGCACGCGGCACGAAATGAAGCTGTTGCCCACTATTTCGACCGAATCGCCCAGTTCAGATTGGACACGCAGAGCAGCATATCCAAAATTGCAGTTCAAGAATACATTGTTCTCGAATCTAAGGATTTCCGCGTCAGACTTGACCACAGATTCCCATTGTGGGGCAGTGGCCGGGCCGAAACTACAGCCGCTAACAAGATGCGGCCCATCCCCAAGAACCAATAGCACTAAATGCACATGCGAAGTGAACTGACAGAAGCGTATGGTTGCGCGATCTGCGGCGACGAGCACGAAGTTGGCGTTTCCACCAGTGAAAACGCAAGCCTCGGCGTACAGGCTATTTCCAGACCTGGTGCTAAGGCATTGAACGCTATTTGCACGGAAGGAACAGCGTTCAATTGAAATATGTGCACCGACATCAGGCTCTACTTGTCTGAAGCCTTCTCCGACTGAGTCAATCCTGCAATCTCGAAGGAAGACGCTGTCTGCCCAACTCTGAATTCCCGGCCCGACGCGGTTGCGAAAGCTAATTCGTTCAATGGTGGCAATTGCTCCAACCGGAATGATCAGTGCGGGTGTCATTGCGCTGTCACCAACGTCTGTCGCGTCAATGACTGTTCTCGCGCTGCCGACGCTGTCACCATCTTGTAAGCCAATCATCCAAAAACGCAACGCCGGAGCATACAGTACTTCTCTGTACACTCCGGCGTCAATAATCAGCGTATCATTTGTCGAAAGACTGTCCAGCCCCTCCTGCACGGTAGTTGCATCGTGCGGAACGCGGATCAGATCTGCGTAGCCTGATAATAAGCACAGACCGAAAGCAGCGACGAGATAGGCAAGTTTCACGGACAGCTTGGTTGCACATAAGTGAATGAGCCATAGGCAGTGCATCGTCCATTGCAACAAGCGGCCTGACTACCGCCCGGACACGGTTCGAGTCCTACCTTCAGGATCAAGCCTTCGCCTGATCCGTAGTTTTCCCAGATCAATTCACAACAGTCATCACAAGGGGAGGCAGTAGTAACGGTCTTCATCAATGACCCATCGCCGGAATCATACAACTTCACGCAGGCGACGCAGTTGCTGCAAGATCCGGCGCTGCACGTCGTCCACGCTTTGATGTAATACCTCCCGGAACAATTAATGATGAACTCACTTGAAGATGTGTAACCGGTGGTTCCGCTACAAGGGCTTGTGTACCCGGTTTCACAAGTCGCATCAGACACTACAACTGAGATGTTACATCCCGGATCATCCGTCTGCGCAAACAGCGCCGCGCAGAACAATAGGTGCGTTGTGAGAATGAGAAAGCGTTTCATTTCTGCAACCTCCAAAATAAATATGGATAAGTTGGGCCGTGCCTAATGCCCGGCCCGGTTGCTGATATTATATCAAAAAAAAAATGACTTTGTCAAGCGCTGACTCGCGCGGGCCGCGAATACTACCGTGTGTGCGCAATTCGTTGCCAATGCATAGCATCGTGGGGATTGCTGAAATGATCAGCGCGTCACGCGGCGCAGCGAACCGAGCGAAGATTCGATATACACTGATTCGACAGGCCACATGGCAACGGGGACGGTGTAGTCGAGGCTCACGGGTTCGTTGGCGTTCAGAATAACTTTGACATGCACGAGTTGTGCGCTTGTGCTCACCAACTGCAAGGCGTCCACGCCCGCGATTTGGATCCAGCTTTCGCGGATTTCGGTGTCTTTTCGCTGCGCACGATAGACACGCGCCACTTCGCCAGCCCAAGGAACGAAATTCTCTTTTAGATCCACCGCGCGCGGAAAGCGGCTGACCAAGAGCATGGGGCCGCCGTTTTCATGTTTGAAAACACGCGTGGGCTGAAGCTGCATAACGCTCGTGTCGCGACCCGCGACATTGGCGATCTTCTCGAAGGTTGAGCTGTCCACTTCAAGCCAGCGCGCGGGCGCGTGGAAGCGCAGATCGGCGATTTCAATCGCGCCGCCCAAGCGTGTGGAGTCGAGATTGAATTGCAGCGGTTCAAATTGGCCTTGCCCGGCGGGAGTCTTTTCTTTGGAGCAGGCGGCCAGCAGAACGGCGCAAACGAGAATTGTCAGGTAGTGTCGCATGTCCGAATGATACGGAGAAACGGCGAGCTTTTCAACAACGAGCGGGGCGAACCAGTTGGCTCGCCCCGCGTGTCATGTTCATCGCAAGTTCGCAACTATTTCATCAAGACCATCTTCTGCTGGGCCGTGAAGCCGTTGACCGTGATCTGATAGAGATAGACACCGGACGACAGGTTGGCGCCGTCGAAGCTCAGATTGTGGCGGCCCGCCGCGAAGTAGCTGTTGGCCAAGGTGGCAATTTCCTGGCCGTTGATATTGAACACTTTCAGATTTACGTGGCCGGCCTCGGCGAGGTCAAACGCGATGTTGGTTTCCGGATTGAACGGGTTCGGGTAGTTCTGGTGCAGCGCGTAGCCAGTCACGACTTCAGCGGCGTCTTGCGGTGTAGCCGCGACCGTCGAAAGATCGTCACGCGAACCATCGAGGTTGATGGCGGTGAGCGTGTAGGCGTAGGTGGTGCCGTTCGCGACGTTCGCATCCGTCCACGTGTAGTCAGCTCCCGTGGCAGAGTTATGGGCGGCAATGGACGCCTGCACCACTCCGTCACGTGAGATTTCGAAACGGTCGAGATTGGTTTCGGAAGCCGTGCTCCAATTGAGCCTGACCGCCGCATTACCCGCAACCGCGTCGAAGTTCCTCAGCTCGACCGGGAGAATGAGATCGAGCGTGATGCAGGCGCAACCATTGCCGCGGATTTCGAGCCAAAACCAGCCGTTGGTCCATTGCCAATTCGTGAAGAACTCCTGGATGTAGTCAGTCGGATCGCAGTTGAAGTCGCAGGGATTTGCGCAACCGAAGCGTTTGGTTACGACGGGGAATTGTCCTTGCGGGACGCCCCAGACGCGGATGAAGGAGCTTTGGTCCGGGCAGAGCGAAATACACCGCGATTCGCCGAGATCGGTGGCCGCATCAAAGACTGCGTTTTCCGGAATACACGGGCAGATAATCTGACCGCGAATTTCGCCGCCAGGATAGTTGGGGGCGGGCGTATGCACGTTGACGTAAACGCCAGCGTTTTTGAACAACGGCAGGTCAGCCGCAGTGATCGCCCAGTTTCCGCTGGCGGAGATGTTTGTCAGGTTCTGCAAGCCGACGATGACCGGGCCGCTCACACCGGCGGGGGCGCGGTGGAAGTGCGCTGCGGCGACAGTACCGGGCGCGTTCAGTCCGGCCCACGCAATAGCGTATTCAACATTGGTCTCAGTTGAATTCAAACGGAACCAACCGAAGCCACGGCCATTCGAGACGACAGGCGGCGTCTGAACTTCTTGCTGTGCGTCCAAGCTCGCGATGCACGTGCCGCGCGTCAGGATTTGTCCGCGAATCTCGCCGCCCGGGTAGGTCGTCGTATGGACATTGAAATACAGGCCGTGTGCATTGAGCGCAGTGATTTGCGCAGGCGTGAGGTTCAACCAGACTCCGTTGGCGCTGGTTTGCGTCAAATTTTGGAGACCGTGAGCTACACCACCGGCGACTCCAACAACGCCGGTGTGAATGTGTGCGTTGGTGACCGTATTTGTCAACCCACCCCACGAAACCGTGTAATACAAGTCGTCGCCGACCAGCTCACAAATGGCCCAGCCGGAACCGGTAGAAGTCAGAGCGGGGGGAGTTTCCTGATAGCTGTTCAGGTAAGCAAAGTGCGTGTAGGGTCCGGCGATCGCGAGGCTGGTGGTAGCGACAAGCGCTAAAACAAACAATAGCTTGCGGTTCATGGCGACTCCTCAGTGTCTTCATATCTTAAACTTGATGAAAATGGTAATATTAAAATAGTGCCAAGGCGGTCAGGCCGCAACGCTGAAAGTAGCTAATAAGTGAAAATCCGTCAGCCAGAGATCTGTTGTAATTTGATGTAAATATGTAGATTAAGAGTTGACTCGGGAACAATGCTCGGGGTTCCTCTGATTCTTGGTGAGTATATCACAGATTAGAACAGAAGTCATAGCAATCCCATGACAACAACAAAGCGGGGCGAACCAACTGGCTCGCCCCGCTCTTTTGCTTTCAAGTCAACCCACTGCCGTCAAGCGTCACGCGCCAGCGGCAACGGGTCCAGCGTTCACGCTGGCTGGTTACTTCATCAGGACCATCTTCTGCTGGGCCGAGAACGAACCAGCCGTCAGACGATAGAGATAGACACCTGACGTGAGCGCGGCGGCATCGAAGACGACGCTGTGCGCACCCGCGTTGAGACTGCCGTTGACCAGCGTCGCGACTTCTTGTCCGGCGACGTTGTAAACGGTCAGGGTAACGTTTGAAGCCTCAGCCAACTCGAAGCCAATGGTGGTTTCGGGGTTGAAGGGGTTCGGGTAGTTCTGATGCAGGACGAAGTTGGAAACCACGGCTTCGCCGCGCGGCGTGGCAGACGCAGTGGCCATGACATCGCGCTGGCCGTTCTGCGACACACAAACCAACTGATAGTTGTAGGTCACGTCGGCTTCGACGTTGCTGTCCACGAAGTTGTAATGCGAGCCTGCGGCGGCATTGCTGGCGGCCACCGTCGTGATAACGGCACCATCACGCGCGATTTCGAAGCGGTCGAGACCGGATTCGGAAGCGGTGTTCCAGTTCAGGTTCACATGATTGGTACCAGCGACGGCAGTGAAGCCGTTGAGTTCAACCGGCAACCAGTTGTCACCCGGAATGTCCAGCGTGAAGCAGATTTCGCAGCCGTCGGCATTGACGAGCACCTGAGATTGTGCTTGGCCTTCGCACGGCTCGAGCTTCTTGGGCCACAGGCCCTTCGAGCAAACCTGCAGACGGGCATCCTGATACGAATTGTCAACGGGACGGGTGATGCAGAAGTGCACTTGGCCGGCGGCGTCGGTGTGAGCGTCCGGGGTCAGCGCGCCAACGCCGTTCAACTCGGTCAAATCAATCCAGACACCCGAGACCGAAGTGTTGCCAAGGCTGAGTGCATGGGCGCCGCGCACGAGAGTGACCGTTCCACACAAGATGGCGTAGTCGCCACTAATCACGACCGGGTCGGTGGCGACGAGCAGTTCATCACCACAGTTGACGACGTTCTTGGCCAGCGTAGGCATGAGGTTGGTATCATATCCCAGAGCGTCGAGCACGAGCGCGTTGGCCGGATCGTTGTTCAGCGGATCCGTGTTGTAAACCGTGTTGACGTACGGATAGACCGGCGTGTCGCCGAGGTTCGGGTAGCCGCGTCCGCCGTCCTGGTGCACATAGGGCACACCATTGTTCGGGCCATTGCTGATTTCGGTCGAGAGCTTCCACACCGCCAACTGCTTGATGCGGTCGGATTGCGCATCCACGACGCTGTAGTGCGTCAGGATATATGCCATCGCCGGGGTGACCGTCGAATAAGCCGGATCAACGAGGCACTCGTTGATATCCACGCAGTAGGGATTCTGCTCGAGCGAGTGGTTCAGGTCATCGCAGTAGGTGTAGAACGTGTCCGGGAGGTCCGGGCAGTTTTCGGTGGTGAAGCAGAAGGCCGCCAAGCGGAAGGTGTTCTGTCCGCCGGGCCACTGTGTCTCACCGGAGTGGCTGCCATAGACGTAGCCCTGGAAATCCACCACGCATTGGTCGTCCAGCGTGGCGACCGGTCCGCGGTTTTCGCCGGGCATGCTGACCGGAGCATTGACTTCGGTCGAGGCGAAGGCCGCCAACGCACAAAGCAACAGAGCAAAGAGTTTGAGAGTTTTCATCGTTTCGGGGACCCCTTTTCTTTTTTCATTGCAGCAAATTCATTCATGGAGGGCGAGCGGAATCCCATGTTGCGGACCCGCGACATTTTCCTGCAAGAAGATACGCTCCGTCAAATTGTGAGTCAACTTGAGCAAGTATATTTATTCTACTCTTACAATGCGATTTCTCGATTCTCCGCTGACAGGGTGTTCAGTGAATGTTGATGATGTCAAACGTTTGTTTGGAATGAGGGTACAAGTTCAGTGTTTCAGCTTGCTGGGTCAGTTAATTACCTATTTTTTCAGCAATTTTGGATGAGTGTGTCCAGTAAGAGCGCACACCAGAGGTTTCTTGAGGCTCTGGCAGCCTGAGTCTGCCTCTAACGGGGTTTTAACAAAGAGAAGCGGGGCGAGCCAGTTGGCTCGCCCCGCATTGCAAAGAACCGCTGTTATGGCGCAGATTACTTCAGGAGCACCATCTTCTGATGGGCCGAGAAGGTTCCGGCTTGCAGCGTGTAGAAGTAAATACCTGACGGGAGGTTCGTGCCGTCGAAGCTGACAGTATGAACTCCGGCTTCCATAGCGCCGTTCGCCAGCAGGGCGACCTCCTGACCAATCGCGTTGACAACCTTGAGCGTCACGTTCGTCATTTCAGGCAGGCTGAAGGAGATCGTGGTGCTTGGGTTGAACGGGTTCGGGTAGTTCTGGAACAAGGCATACTCGGTGACCAAAGCGGAGCCGGCCTGCGGAGCAGCGGTTTCGGTGGCCAGAGTCTGGCGCGTGCCATCGCTGTGCACGACGACGAGCGAATACTCATATGCGGTGCCGTTGGCGGCATTTTCATCCGTCCACGCGTAGCTGGCGCCGGTCGCGCTGTTCTGGGCATTGACAGACGACATGATTGAACCGTCGCGCGTGATTTCGAAGCGATCCACATTCGACTCGGAAGCGGTGCTCCAAGCGATGCGGACTTCGCCGTCACCGGCCACGGCCGCAAAGCTGTTCAGCTCGACGGGCAGCAGGCGATCAATGCAGAGGCAATAGCAACCGCTGGTGTAAGACACCAAGTCCATGCACCACAGTTGATAGTCGGGCAGATACACCCAGTCCATATAGAGTTCAGGGCTCGCAGGCTCGCACTCTTGTTCACAGCCAGCGGGGATGTTACGGTTCGAGCAGCCGGCATGCCACGTGGCGACAGGGCGCTGCTCAGGAGTGGCCGGTCCGACAAAGATCTTCTGCACCTGATAGGCGCAAATGCTCAGGCACTCGCAGAACGGCACTTGATCGGCGGAGAAGTAGTAGTCTTCCTGCGTGCAGCATTCTTGATGCGAGTCGTTGACATGCAGCACGAAGTCGCCAGTCCGGCCATCCCAACCGCTGACCATGATGTAATAGACCACACCGGGTTGGGTGCACCACTCGACACTCGAAGCAAGTCCCGATTCCGGGCAGTAATAAATGAAGTTGCCGGAGTCATCATAGTAGCCGCCCATATCATCATTGGCGGTGACGCATGCCAGTTCACCGCAGTTGCCGGTGAAGACGTGAATTTGCGTATCGAAGTTGGTGCGCTCGTCACAAGTAGTGGCGGAGAACCAGTTGCCATTGCCGGTCACTTGGTACCACAGCACACAGGAAGTAACCTGGACATCGCAAGGGTATCCGTCGAAATAGGAACCTTCGACATTGTGGCCGACAGTTGAACCCCAACCGTCTTCATTGATCGCAACGGCTTCGGCAGACGCACAGGAAATATTCGGAGCGGTCTCCAAGCAACCATGCGCCATCGCGCGGCACGACTGATCGGTATTGACAGTGAGTACATAGTCACCAACGGCTCCGCAGTAGCCCTCGATCAGGATGTAGTATGTCCCGGCCGACAATTCGACCGTGACGCAGCTCGACAGGCCGTTGTTGTCGTCCTCGCAGACGTAAACGTCGTCGTAGTCGGCGTCGTCATTGCAGCCGACCAGCACGGCACCTTCCGACGAGGGGCAACCGGCAAAGACGTGGATTTCAGTGTCAAAGTAGGAACCGCAGGTGGTAAAGGTGTAGGTAGCTGCGGGCAGTGCGCCCTCACCAATGGTCAGCGAATAGACCAGGTCACTGCCGTTACAGCCGCAAGCATTCTCCCAGGCCACTGAGTTGTAGTCGTCGGAAGTTTCTTCGAGGATTTCGCCGGAGTCGAAATAGGGGAGCGTGGAAATCCCGTTGGCGTCGTCGCAGGTTTCGCCGCCGTCATCGAGGCTCGACGAGCGGTGGGAAGGAACGAGGCGCGACAGTTCTTTCTGGAGACCGGCCAATTCGCGCTTCAAGGCGGTAGCATCAAGCTTCTGCTCGAGGGCATTCTTGATGGAGGTGCGGGTCGCGGTGATATCAGCCTTGATTTCGACTGAACTCCGCGCGAACACAGACGCTGCACACAAACACAGACACAAAAGGTACGCAAGTTTTTTCATCGTGCAATCCTCAGTTTTGAACGATCCAACAAACTACTTCAACAGAACCATTTTCTTTTGATCAGAGAAATTCACAGTATTGAGCTGGTAGAAATACACTCCGGACGGCAAGTCACGGCCGTCGAAGAGCACACTGTACCGGCCACGGGCAAGTTCACCGGCCAACGGCTCGGCAACTTTTTGTCCAAGGACATTGAAGACGGTCAGCGAGGCGAAGCCTTCCTCGGCAATTTCGACCTCGATGGTGGTTTCAGGGTTAAAGGGGTTGGGGAAGTTTTGATGCAGCTTAAACTCGCGGACGATCGAGGCATCAAAGGCCGGAGTTGCCTGGACATTGCCCCACTCTTCGCGTGAGCCGTCGTTACGCACGGCGACCAAAGAATAGCTGTACAAACGGTCGTTCTGTACCTCTTGGTCCATCCACTCGTAGTTGCGTTGAGCCGGAGTCAGGGGGATGCGGGCGGCTGCGCGGCCATTGCGAACCACTTCAAAGCGTGTAATGTTTGAAGGATCGGTCAATTCCCAGCGCACTGCAACCTGGCGCGACAGACCTACGGCCGTAAAGGAGGCCAGCGGCATGGCCGATAACGTGGTAGTCATGAGGACGAGCGACAGGACCACAGACATCAGGATTTTCTTCATCATTTGTCTCCTAAGACTTAAGAGGCCTCCATTTACGGAATGCCCAGCAGAAGATAGCAGGCGTACCGGTCAAATCCAATCAAATTGAGTCAGCTTTGCGTATTTTAAGTTGAGGTTTTGTTTGAGATTAGGTGTAGTAAGTATAGTAGAATTGGGTTGGGTGGGTCAGGAAAAAGAAACGGCTCGCCTGAAAGGGAAGGCGAGCCGTTCGTGCAGTTGCAGATCCCCGGGACCCACAACGCTTAAATATGGATAATTACCAGAAGGTAAGAGAATCCTCACGAAAAGCAAGGGGAGGGATTTGATTATCGGGGTCGGTTTAGCTAATTTGTAGGTTAGTATGGAACCCATGGAAAGCTACACCTCCGAAGCATTGGCTGGGCAGGCAGAAAGCCGCTGGACAGCGTTTGGCCGCATGGCAGCTGGCGCGGTGGGCCTGTTGCTGGTTATTGTCGTAACGGCATTTCTGCTGCAAGAGAAGTCCGGGCTGGAACGGATTCGCGATGTGGGGACGATTCAAAGCGACTTTTCGTGGGAGGTTTCGGCGGCCGGGGACTCGGTATATGTAATGTCTCGCATTGTTGCGCAGGATTTTGAACCCGACCCAGTTCCCGCGGTGGGCGACACGCTGATTGCGATTTCCGGAGAACTGGCGACGACGGAGCAGGTGCGGGCCTTGTTTATGAAGCTGGAAATGCCCGCCGAGACGAGTGCGACGTTGACATTCCGGGGCGAAAACCGGACGACGGAGACGGTGATCTATTTCCGGCCCGAGCAGCCGCGCACGTATTTGATGATCGTGTTGATTGACATGCTGCGGTTCGTGATTGCGTTCGCGTTTCTGGGCGTAGGGTTGTGGGCGTTTTTCGCGCAGCCCAATTCTCACCAGGTGCGGGTGTTTGCGTGGTTCTCATTCTCTATGACGGGGATGATGCTATCGGGCGTAAACGTCGTGGATGAGGGCTACTCGTCGTTCACAATACCGTATTGGACGGAGATCGAGCAGGGACTTGGATTCTTGTCCTTGGGGGTCGCCACATTTTGGCTGCACTTGCAGTTGGTGTTTCCGCGCCCGTTTGCTTGGTACGGCAGGAATGCCAAGTGGCTTTTACCGGTTGTTTACGCTCCGTGGCTACAATTCTTGCTGTTCACGGTCTTGAGCGCGACCGGCGTCATGAACACGGACAACAATCTGTTGAATTTCATGGCGATGTTGCAGGCCGTGGTCTTGCTGGTGGGTTTTGTCCTGCTGGCGTGGCGTTACCACAAATCCGTGGATCGCGTGGAGTCGCGGCAATTGGGTCTGGTGTTATGGGGGACGGGCGTCGGTTTGGGCGGCCTGTTGGGACTGATCATCCTGTCCGTGTTCATACAGGATTGGTTGAAGTTAGACCCGAACCGGATGCTATTGCTGATTGTCATTGGATTCTTGCTGTTGTTGCTGACGCCGGTCACGTTTGCTTACGCTTTCACGCGGTACCGGCTGTTGGAAGTTCAAGGCAAGCTGAAACGCGGCACGCGGTATTTGATTGCGGCGGTGTTGGCGTTTACAGGATTGTTCGCGGTTTTGTATTTCATTGGGCAATATACGCTGTTCGGGAGCGGCATTGCCAACAGCCCCTGGGCGATGTTAATGGTGATGCTGTTCGCGCTGGCGGCGGGCCGAGTTTCGCTGCGGATGAACAAGGTGCTTGAACAGCAGTTCTTTCCCGAACGCAAGCAATTACGCGAGAAACTCGAACGGGCGATAGACCGGACGACGGCCATCGGCGACAGCGAGAGTTTTTGGTCGGAATTGGGTGACCGGTTTCGCGAGAGTTTGCGAATTGAGACAATTCAGCCGGTGCTGGCGGTGGAGAACGGCGGACAATATCTTTTGCCGACGCGCGAGCATACGCCGTTCATGAACAATAGTGATTTTGTGTTGCGGTTGGCGCAGGAACGGCGGCCTGTGTTTGTGGATGAAATTTTGGCGAGTGGCCGGTCGGTCTTGTCGGCAGATGAACATCGTTGGCTGGCGGGGAATAATGTGGCTGTTGTGCTGCCTTTGGTGACGCAGCAGCGGATGGCGGGATTTCTAGCGCTTGGCTATAAGAGCGAGAAAGAGGATTTTGCGCCGGAAGAGCTGACGGTATTGGGGAATTTGGCACCGCAGTTGGCGATGGCCAGCGAGAATTTGCGGCTGATTGAAGAGAATGTCGAGAAGCGGCGGCTTGAAGAGCAGATGCAGATAGCGCGGCGCATTCAAGAGGGGTTCTTGCCGCGCGAACTGCCGCAGACGATCGGATTAGAGGTTGCGACGCACAGCCGGTTTTCGCTGGAAGTTGCCGGGGATTATTTTGACGTCATGACACTTCCTGACGGCGAAACCGTGACGGCGATTGCCGACGTGTCGGGCAAGGGCGCTGGCGCGGCGCTGTTGATGGCGAACTTGCAGGCCTCACTGCGCACGGCGGTGGAAGCCGGTATTCCGCTGACGAAGGCCATCGCACAAGTGAACAATTTGATCTTCCGCAATACACCGCCGGAACAGTATATCACATTTGTGGCGGCGCTGTTTGATCCGCGCACATCGAAGCTGCGCTATGTGAATGCGGGGCACAATCCGCCGATCGTCGTGCGCGCAGACGGAAGTGTCGAAGAGTTGCCAGCGACCGGATTGATATTGGGTGCGATACCCAATATGAAATATGAAGAAGGCGAGACTCCGTTTCATCCGGGCGACGTGCTGGTACTTTATACGGACGGCGTGAGCGAAGCCATGAACGATTATGAGGTTGAATACGGCGAAGACCGCATCCGGGACTTTACGATTCAGCACCGGATGGAATCTCCGGCGCGGCTTGTAGCGCTGCTCGAAGACGATGTTGAGTGTTTCTGCGGGCGGATACCGAATGAAGACGATTCGACGATGGTCGTCGTCAAACGAATATGACGGGAACAAACGTCTTGCATACAAAGCGGGCAGCCAGATGGCTGCCCGCTTCAGTTTGTGAGACTAAGTATACCGCGTGGTCAGGGCTACTACTGTCCGCGCACTATCTCCATCAGGGCATCCACATTTTCGCTCATGTTGGAGGCCTGGCTATTCAATTCATTGGATGCGGAAGCGGACTCTTCGGCTGCGGCGGCGTTTTGTTGCGTGACGCGATCCATTTGCGAGACGGCCTGATTGATCTGCTCGACGCCTTGCGATTGTTCGGCGGTTGCGGCGGAGATTTCGGCGACGATGCTGGCGGCCTTGTGAGCGGATTCTACAACTTCGTCCAGACTGGTCTGCAAGGACTCGACGACTTTGACGCCTTGATTGACTGAAACAATGGTGCCTTCAATCAGTGATGACGTGCTTTTGGCCGCTTCGGCGGAGCGGGTCGCGAGATTGCGAACCTCTTCGGCGACGACGGCAAAACCCTTTCCGGCTTCTCCGGCGCGGGCGGCTTCGACGGCGGCGTTCAGCGCGAGTAAGTTCGTCTGGAAAGCAATTTCGTCAATGGTCTTGACAATGCGCGAAGTCTGATCGGACGAGTTCTTGATTTGCTGCATTGCGTCGCGCATTTGACCGGCCGAGGATTCGGCTTTGCCGACCGCGGTCGAAGTGGTTTGCATCAGGTTCGACGCGGTATGCGCATTGTCCGAGTTGTGCCGCGTCATGGACGACATTTCTTCGAGGCTCGAACTGATTTCTTCAATGGCGGACGCTTGTTTGTTGGCGCCGTCGGCGAGGCTTTGTGCAGTGGAGTTCAGTTGTTCAGACGCGGCCGCGACTTCGTTGGCGGCAGAACTCATTTGCTCGGCGGTTTTCTGAATCGGTTTGCTGAAGCGAATGCCGACCCACCATGCGAGCAGGGCGCTTGCGACGGCGAGCAGCACGGCTGCCCAGATCATGTTGCCGCGCGCTTGCAGTGTTTCTTCGAGCGCGTCTTCCTTATTCATGCGAACCAGCACCGACCAATTCATGCCGGGATAACCCAAAGCACCGCGCAAATGGGTATAGCCGCAGATTTGTTCGATTTTTTTGCGCGCGTGCATGCAGACCATGTGGCCCGACTCTCCCTGGACGGCCTTCACCGCACCGGTCACGCCGAGCTGCGCGAGATTGAGTTTGAAGAGGACTTTGTCGTAGTCGCGGGTCACTTCGTTCTTGCCGCCGCGGATGTACGGATCGTGATCCACAATAATTCGTCCGGTGGCGTCGAGCACAGTGATTTCGGCGGTTTCAACGCCGGACGTTTTCATTTTGTCGTACGCGCCGAGCACCATTTCTTCGACGAGCGAGAATTTGGCGCTATTGTGCCACACGCCGATAAGCGTGCCGGCTTCGTCAAAGACGGGTGCACTAAAGCCGACGGTCAGGCCATCGTCGCCGGGATAGGCGCGCTGCACGACTTCGCTGCGATAGACATCCTGAATGTATGTGCCGTTGGCGATTTTGTTTTCAGGCGCGGAGAACGGCTGTGCAGTCGTGAAATTGCCGTTGACGCACGCGGTGAACCACTCTTCGCCCGCGAAGTTCATATCGTAGATGAACTCTGTGTTGACGTGAGAACCGGCGGCATCGGCGAAGCTGGTGGCGATGACGCGGCCTTGAGTATCACAGAGAATCATGAGCGAGTAGATACCGTAGCAGCGCACGTAGTCGTTCATGGTGGCCGCGATGGTGTTGCCCTCATGGCGGTACCACTCGTTGCGGCGGTCAGTGATGATGCGGTTGAGACCGAAGGCCTGTACGTCGCCGTAGCGCTCAAACAGGTTGCGGTCTATTTTGTCGGCGAGGCTGGCCGCTTCGTACTCGGCTACGCGGCTGGATTCGTCCACAGCTTTGTCCAGCGCGCGGTCGCCGATAAGCCCAAAGACAAGCATCGGAATAATGCTGAACGCAAGACACAAGAAGATAATCTTGGTGGTCAACGAACGCTTAGACAATAGTTGCATAACACCCGGACCCATTGATGTGAAACTGACGGGAAATATTTGTGTCGTGATTCGCGCCACCGGCACGGTTTCCCGTGCCGATGGCTGAATTTCGGATTAGAAGCCGTTCATGTCATCGTCGAACGGAATAGACTGCTCGGCGAAATGACGTTGGGATACTGGTTTGTGGTTGCCGAAGTTATGCTTGGGCTTGGCGGCAGAGTGATTTGATTTCCTTCTTTGCGGCCTGGGCGCTTGCGCGGCGGACTCGCCTTGCACCAAGCCGTTGAGGTTTGAAACGACATCCTGCATGGACATGGATTGGCTGTGCAGCTCTTCAGACGCGGCGGCGCTTTCTTCGGCGGCGGCGGCGTTGCCCTGAGTCACCTTGTCCATTTGGGAGATAGCCTGATTAACTTGCGAGATACCCTGCGCCTGTTCACCGGACGCGGCGGCAATTTCCCGAATCAACTGTTGCACCTTACCCACAGAAGAGCCAACGCTTCCGAGCGAATTGGACACCATGCTGACGGCTTCGCCACCTTCATTGACGCGGCTCAGAGTCTCTTCGATGAGTTGATTGGTTTCTTTGGCGGCCTCGGCGGAGCGCATGGCCAGGTTACGGACTTCTTCTGCGACCACAGCGAAGCCCTTACCAGCTTCACCAGCGCGCGCGGCTTCGACGGCGGCGTTCAGCGCGAGCAAATTCGTTTGAAATGCGATTTCGTCAATGGTCTTGACAATCTTTGATGTGCGCGCGGACGCATCCTGAATGTTCGTCATGGTTTCGGCCATGCGGTCAGCGCTGCGCGAGACTTCTTGCACGGACGAAGTGGTGCTTTCCATAAGGTTGGCAGCCATTTGCGAATTGTCAGCATTCTGCTTGGTCATGGCCGACATTTCTTCGAGGCTGGCGCTGATTTCTTCGATGGAGGATGCTTGCGTGCTGGCACCTTGTGAGAGGCTTTGGCTGGCCGACGAGACTTCGCTCGCGGCAGCGGAGAGCTGTGCCGAGCCGCTGTTCAGGCTTTCAACGATGCGCGACACGGGGCGGTTGACCGAGTGCTGCACGAAGAAGTAAAGCGATACGGCCATTGCGGTCAGGCCTGCAAGGATGATCCAGAAGGCATTCCAGATGGCCGCAGTAGTGACCTTGTTGGCAGCTTCAAGCGGTTGGATGACTTCGAAGGCGCCGTGCATTTCACCGACTTCCCAGTTTTCCATTCTCACGCCCGTGGGATCTAACCCGCGGTCGTTGCCCCAGAGGGCCATGGATTGACCGGGGTCGCCATGACACAGCATACACGTCTTGGTCAGACGAATTGGTTGGAAGTAGCGGATGGAGTTCTTGTCCGCGTCATGCACCCAGTACTCTTTGTCTCCGGAGGACTCGAGGTACTTTAGCGCTTCGGCTTCAATCGCGTCGGGCTGATTTTCGGGATTTCTGGGTTCAAACTTGGGCGTGCGGAAGGTGAAGCCGCTCTTCGCAGCGCTGGCTTTTCCGGTTTCCCAAGCCGTATAGACGGGTACGGTGTGTAGTACTTTGTCGAGATCGTTCTGCTTAACGTAGTCTCGTACCTGTTCGACTGAATAGACGCCGATTTCCCAGGCCTCTTCCATTTGGTTGCGTACGTCTCCGACGGCTGAAACCACAGCGCGTGCCTTTTCAATATTGGTATTCACGGCATTGTCATGCTCGTGGACACGATACAGACCAAGCAGTACAGCAAGCAGGCCGACAGGCAGGGTGATCCCCATCGCGATAATCTTGGTACGCAACGGCAAGTTGGCGAACATCAAACGCTCCTTGAAGTTTTCCGCTACAGATTCCGCAGTTTCCGCCCCCTTTGATGTATCAATATCGTCTCAGAACTGCGTTGACTTCGATACACGGCTAACGATCTAGCAAGAGGTGGGCCGAAATGTGTTCGTTGCAGAATGCTTTTGAGTGTTGTGAAATGCCTGCACTTAGCTAATATGGTAACTATCTTTTGGGATGCGGATTGCGTGCGAAACGCGATGCAATTGCCGCAATTTGGCAATTTGCGACGCACAAATTGCAATACGAAGGTGCGCAGCGGTCAAAACGCGATGTGAAGAATTTTTCACATAAAGACAAAAAGGCCACCTTGCGGTGGCCTTTATGCAGCGGGTTCGTTGAGCTTCTTAGAAGCTGTTCATGTCGTCGTCGAACGGAATCGCCTTGGACGACGGAACAGCGGTCGGTCTGGATTTGTTGTGTGAAACCGAGTGCGTCATGCGCGATGATCCGTATGCTACGGCAGCGGCATTGGGAGAGTATCCTTGACCCGCGCCGTTCACAAGCTGCACGAGGTTTCCGATGGTACCCGAGAGTGAGGCAGCTTGGCCGGAAAGTTGTTCGGCGGCTGCGGCTCCCTCTTCTGCGGCGGCAGCATTGCCCTGGGTTACCTTATCCATTTGTGTGATGGAAGAATTCACTTGATCAATACCTTGCGCCTGTTCGCCGGATGCGGCTGCGATTTCTTCCACCAATGCTGAAACTTTGGATGCGGCTCCAGTGACTTGCGTCAGCGCGGACTTGAGGTTGTCCACGACCTGCACGCCGCTGTCCACTCTGGTCAGTGTGTCTTCAATGAGCGAGCTGGTGTTTTTCGCGGCCTCGGCAGAGCGCATAGCGAGATTGCGGACTTCTTCGGCGACGACGGCGAAGCCTTTGCCCGCTTCCCCCGCGCGGGCGGCTTCAACAGCGGCGTTCAATGCGAGCAAGTTCGTTTGAAACGCGATCTCGTCAATGGTCTTGATGATGCGCGATGTTTGATCACTGGCGGTTTTGATGGAATCCATTGCCGCTTCCATGTCGGTAGCGGATTTGTCGGCCGCTTGAACTGTACGGTTGGTTTCAGTCATCAAGCCGGTTGCAGCGCGAGAGTTGTCGGCATTTTGACGGGTCATCGAGGACATCTCTTCCAGACTGGAGCTGATTTCTTCGATGGACGATGCCTGTTCGCTGGCCCCTTGAGCGAGGCTCTGGCTGGTGCTGGCAACTTGACCTGCGGCGGACGCGACCTGATCGGAACCGGAGAGCAGCGCGGTGACGATGCGTTCAATAGGCTTGTTGACACCATATTGGATTGCGAACCACAAGAGCGCTCCGCAGAGAATCAATCCCAGAATAGTGATTATGGCACCGGTGCGGAGGGCTGACGCAAGCTGGGCGTCGGCTTTGTCCAGCGATTGCACGACTTCAAAGGCACCGTGCACCTCGCCGACCTTCCAGTTTTCCATGCGCGCCCCGGTGGCGTCAAGTCCCTGGCTGTTGCCCCAATACTGCTGGGAGAGCGCGGGGTCGCCGTGGCAATACATGCAGGTTGCGGTGAGCTTGATGGGCCGGAAATAACGCACGGCATTTTTGCTTTCGTCCACCATGTAGTACTCGGCGGTGTTTCCGGATTCGAGAATACGCAGCACTTCCGCCTCAACAGCATCGGGCTGATTCTTGGGATTACGCGGCTGGTTTTTGGGGACGCGGAATTCGTAGCCGGCCTCCTGCGCTTTGCGCATGGCGGAGTTCCAAGCGGTCACGACAGGAACCGCAGCGACGACTTTGTCGAGTTGACCGGCCTTCGCCCAATCATGAAGCTGTTCGACGGTGAAGATGCCGTCAGCCCAGTAGTCTTCCATACCCTGCCGGGTGGACTCGGTGGACAGGCAGATGGAGCGCGCCTTTTCGACGATGGCGTCTATGGACGTCTGTTCCTGATGGCTGGCGTAGGCGAAGAAAAGGACGATCATCAAGAGCGTCGGCAAGAGAATGCCGGCGGAGATGATCTTAGTGCGGAGAGACCAATTGCTGAATGACATGGCGAATCCCGTCCATTGGGGTACTGGAAAGTACACGACTAATGAGGGCGGGTCGTGTTCCCCGCGGACGAGATAGCATCAGGCAGGCGCCGGGAGAGCGGACTCTCCCGGACGCGAAGGTGGTATTACTTCCGCACGGTCTCTGTCGGGACCGGAATGGAAACGGTGTGTTTCCGCGGAAGGTCCGCCAATAGCGGACGGAAAAGCGAATTAGGCTTCGACTTCGGCCGTAACGCCGTCTTCGGTGACCGACAGCACGCAGTCAATATTCAGGAGAATGTTGACACGGCCTTTGGCTTTGCCCATGCCGAGGATAAACGAGTTGTCCACGGACGCATTGATGGTCGGCGCGTCTTCGATATCGGTGCCAACGATGTCGAGCACTTCGGAGACTTTGTCCACCTGCAAGCCCATGAGGTTGCCGCTGACGTCCACGACAATGATACAGGTTTCGGCGGTGGTTTCGGTTGCGGGCATATCGAATTTCAGGCGCAGGTCAATCACGGGAATAACCTTGCCGCGCAGGTTGATGACGCCGCGAACGTGAGCGGGCATGCGCGGAACCTGCGTGATGTCCATGATTCCGATGATTTCGCGGACTTTGAGGATTTCGATGCCGTAGGCCTCGTTAGCAAGTTCGAACGTAAGATACTTGCCGGCGCGGTCATCCATTTGGGTCGTGCTCATTAGAACGCCTTCTACTGATGTGGTTAACTCCGACGAACAAGCACGGAACTGAGCAAAGCTTGTGCCTTGCACAGAACTTCAAGCGTTGGTTGCAGGATTTTCTGTGCAGCCAGTGAAGCTTGCGCACGGACTGAGAACTAAGGTGCTGTGTTTGTGGAGGATTTCGATCTTCAAACGAGCTGCATCGCTTGAAACGCACGGGCATGATTGTTCAGTGTTCTGAACGAGAAAACCCGGGCATGAACCCGGGTTTTTGGGGGCGTTGCACCATTGCAACATCCTACATCGTATAGAAATCCGTACGGCGCGTGGTAAACGTGTCGTTGTACTTATTGATGGTTTTATCGTCGGCGCGGGTGGGGTCAATTTCCACGGTCATCGCGTCGGTGGCGGCAATAGCGCCGCTGGCGAGCAGCTCGCCTTGCGTGCCGACGATAACGGAGCGTCCGGTGAACGAGACCTTGCGGCCGTCACGGTGCTCGGTACCGATTCTGTTTGCAGTTGCGGCAAAGACGTTGTTTTCAAAGCAGCGCGTGACCATGGCGGCTTGGCAGTACGGCAGCACGAGGTTCGAGGGATGCGCGACGATTTGCGCACCGCGCAGCGCGAGCGTGCGGGTAACTTCGGGGAAGCGCCAGTCGAAACAAATCATCACACCGACGCGGGCGATGCCGATGTCATAGACATTGAAGGGGATATCGCCCGGATCGAAGCGCTCGACTTCCTTGTCGTAAAGGTGCACTTTACGGTAGTTGCCGATGATGCCTTTGGGACCCATGAAGACGGAGGAATTGTAAACCTTGCGGTCCTGGCGTTCGACCATGCCCATAACCATAAAGCAGTTGCGGTCGCGGCAGAGTTGTGCCAGCCATTTGGTTGTTGGTCCCGAGGGAAGTTCTTCAGAGAGTTGCAGTGCCTCTTCGCGGCCCCGAAATTCATAGCCCGTGAGCGCGAGTTCAGGCAGCACCCATAGGTCTGCCTGACGGTTGTCAAGTAGTTTTTCGATTTGCTTTTGGTTACCGGAGATATCTCCGAAAACAGGGTCAGTTTGAACGATGCCGAGAATCATGAGCAGCTATGCGATAGATATATGTGAGCGGAATGGCGAGCGCGGCTTAGCCGCGTGCTTGGTCTGAAATTTTGGCGATGTATTTGACGATTTCAGCGGGTGACTTCAATTCCCACGGCTGACTACCGGCATCTTGTAAGGCGACGCCTTCATAGCTGCCGTCTGCGACTTTTTCGGCCCGGAGAACATAGACTTCGCCGGCCTTGATTTCGATGGGGTTGCTGGCTCCGCCGGCATAGATCGGACTCTTACGGACAAGTGCGTTGGCCGTGACCACATACTGGCCAGGCGGAATATTGAACACCAAAGTTGAGTGCGTTTCCGCCAGCGGGATACGCGGCAGCTGATCGGTGTTATGGTCCCCTTGCAGCGTCACGGTGCAAAGCCAATCCCCTTGGGCAGCGGGCTCAGGAAAGGCGACCAAGACTGCACCGTAACCGGGCTGCAGGAGCGCGCCTTTGCGGTCAATGGGCGGTGGCGTCGCGGGTTTTGTCTGCTCGGTTGTGGCCGCAGGTTTGTCGGCGGGCTTGGAGCAGGCGACGAGAGCTATGGCCAGCATCGTCGCAAGAATCAGAATCCGAAGCATATTTTGTCCGGTTTGTTACCAGTTGTAGTTGTAGAGATGCGGATACCAGCCACGCGGATAGGTGGCACCGGTGCGCGGCTGCGTGGACGTGTAGTAGCCACTACTGTTGTTACTGCCACGGAAATTGAAGCTGAATCCGATTCTTGCGCTAAAGTTTTTGTCAATGCGCTCGAAAGTCGGATCGGCCGGGATGTACGGGCGGTAGTTGTCGGCATACTCTTGGCCGTGGCCGATGCGGAAATCCAGCGAGTAGCGATTTTCGACGAAATACTCCGCGCCGATGGAATGTCCGAAGAACCATGAGTCGCCGTGGTCTTTGTTGCGGTCGAGCGGGTCGCGCAGCCAGCGGAAGTGATCGAACTCATAGTAGGCATACCAGCGGTCGGCAAGCACGTATTGAAGCGTCAGTTCGTTGCGCCAGATGAAACCGGCGTCAGGCTGGTGAATCTTGCGTGACAGCGCACTGACGCCTGTGAATTGCAGGCGGAGCGAGAGCGGCAGGTTCGCTTGCAGGTGCGGGCCGACGACGAACTGTTCGAAGTGCTCGATGCTGCTGTCCGAGTCGTAGCCGAGCGCATCCACAACAACCGAGGTGTCTGTCTCGGTGCGTCGGAAGCTGTGATCGGTGTAGCGGCTAATGCTGTTGGAGTGCATGCCTTGGAAGCGCAGGGAAAAACGAATGCCGCTCCAGCGCGAAATCGAGTAGGGCGCAACATACTCGGCGACGCGATAGGCCGCGTAGGCGTCGAATGGGCCTGTCATGGCCGGGTCCTCTGTCAACACCTTTTCAACATCTTGCCAGAAGTAGCGGTCTGAGCGGGAGTACAGGCGGTAGTAGTCCGAGCGCGTGGTGTAAAGATCTGCCAGCTTGCGGCGCGTGTCGTCGGAGAGTTCTCCGGTTAAACGCCCGATTTCACGCAGGCGTTCCTCGAGCACGAACGCCAAGTAGAGTCCGGTGGCGTCGCGGACGCGGCCCCAGCCAATGCCAATGTCACCTTCGACTTCGTACCTGTTGGCGTTGCCCTCGTGGTCGCTGACCTCAGAAACAAACGCGAGCGAGTCCGTATTTTCATATTCATCGTGCCCCCAACCATGAAAGGTCTCGATGGTGCCGCGTCCACCCCACTCCAAACCGAGCGGCATTCTACCTGGGAAGTAGATCGCATTGGTGCTCAGAGTGTAGCGCGGCCTGATCGTGCGCGACTGCGAATCGTACGTTCCGTGCTGGTCAGGATCATTGCGTCGGTCGTCGTGGTCGGAAAGGCTGGCCATGAACCCGGTATTGGCGTTGAGCTGCAGACCGAGGTTTTCGCTGTCATAGAGCCAGAAGCCGGACAGGTAACCGTTGGCATAGCCATAGGAGTATTTTCGCCCGGAGGTTGGATTGGTTTCCGAGCGTCCATAGAGATCAGCGTACAGTCCGGCACCCGCGTTCCAGACACGGTGCGTGGGGATGCGGTAGTTTTTCAGGTCATAGGCCGACAGCGCGGTCGCCGCGGTGAGCGATAGGATCAAGAGTAGTTTTAACATTAATCAGACCTCTCGAAAATTTGTGTTGTGCGTTGCGCGTGAGAGTCTGTCGTATCAAAGCGGGTTGGGTTTGCTCCCAGTTTATTCGGAATAGGGCCAGTAGTAATTGAAATAGTCGTCAAAGACCGGGCCGCGCAGTGCGTAGGTGAGGCCGATACGGAAATGTGTTTCGCGTCCGTCGCGGCGGGTTAAGAGGGGCGGATCCCACGGGTTGTAGTAACCACCTGCGGTGCGGCGTTCTTCCCACGCGTACCCATCGTAGATGCTGACGCCAAGCGCCACGCGGCTTTCGACACGGTAGCTGACTTCGGCGGCCAGGCTGGCTGTTATCAAATTATGGTGATTGGAATAATCTCCCACCTCATCGCTGATATCATGGGAAAGTCCGAAGCGGCCCCGGGCGAACCATTTGTCGGCCATGATCCAGTAGAGCGAGTTTGATGCTGTGGAGTACCACGACTGCACCGAGGGTTCGCGACCGAAATCAGCGTTGGTTGTGTGGCGGAAAGTGCCCTCGAACTCGTATTGCCACGCCAGACCGAAGGGTATTCCCCACCGCAGATTCGCTCCCCAGTAGTAACCGTCGGTATGATAGTGCCAGCGGTCGTAGTTCTCGCTCATTCTCGCATAGTATTCGCCCTGTGCCGCGAAAACGGTGTGATACTGCTGCCAACTGTGGCGAATCAGATTGCTGTGCCCGTAGGAAATGTACGGGGTAAAAGTGAACCCGCTATAGCGGGTGATATCACCGAGATAGTACTCGTCTAAGCGGATAATCGAGTAGGCAGTAAGCTCGCCTGTGAAGGCCGGGTCGCTACGCAGCACAGATTCGATATCCGACCAATAATGCTTCCGGCTCCGGTAGTAGTCGTAACGGTCTTCGTAGATATCGCGTTGACTGATGATCTGGGCGAGTGCCTGCCGAGTCTCATGTGTCAGCGGACCTGACAATACTTTGTCTTCGATGAGACGCAGTTCCATAATGAGCGCATCGGCGACTGGAGTCACATTGCGCACGCGGCCAAAGACAGGACCGCCCCGGGCTTCAAAATCGTAATCCTGATCCCAGCCTTCGCTGTCGCGGTCATACCACTCTTCCCCGTAGGATTGACGGTAGTTACCCTCGTCATCGTAGTAATATTGCCAGCCCTGCTCATAGGATTCGGTCTTGCTTCCGCCCGAGAGGTAGCGCGCACGGCCGAATGTATTGAACGTCAATCCGAAGCGTTCGGCCCAAAGGAACCAGCTCCGACTGAATCGCGCGGTCGCTCCCGTACCAAAATTATAGCGTCGGTACAGTTCGGTGGATGAGTTACCATACCAATAGTCGCGATGATTCGATTCGCGCCGCCGCACCGCCTCCGCCAGGTTGCCACTCAGCGAGTACATCGTGGACTGGCGGTCTGATTCGGTTAACAACATATGGTAGAAACTGCCGACGGCATCATGTGCGACTTCGGTACTTTTCCCGACATTAGGAAATTCACTGTCATTCATCGTACGGTCGAACTCCGTTGAAAAACTGAAGCGCGTCTGCACGACCCGGCTGTTCGGGATGCGGAAGTTGCGGAACTCGTTGGCTTGCAGTTCCAATTGAGAAAGAGCGAAGAGGCCCAAAATAGCAAATGCCAGCTTCATGGTAGGACCTTCAGAAATTTAGCAGCGCACATTAAGCAGAGCGTGCGCGGGATACGAAAGTTATTTCAAAGCAGAATAAGCGTTCGGGTCGGACATATCATTATCGGGCAGGAGGGCGAACGGGACACCGGCCGCCCGCAGGCGGTCGGTGGAGCAGGCGAGCAATGCCTCTGTGCCCCAGGGGAGGCCAGCGAACAGTTCAGGGACCAATTGCGTGAGTCCGAGCAGGAAGTAGCCGCCTCCGGTTGCCGCTCCGAAAACCACCGGGACCTCATAGAGGAGCCGTTGGGCCTGGGCGATGTGGTCAAGGGTCAGGCCGGGGCTGTCGGAACCAATTAGAATGACCTGCCTCGCCCCGCCCACGAAGCCGCGGATGGCCGCGACGCAAAGGCGCTGGCCGGGGTCGCCTTCGGCTTGCTGGGTAAAGAGGGGCCGCGACCCAAAATAGCCTTGTGCCTCCAGAAAGTCAAACGGCCCGGCGAGGGTGACCTCGATCTCGTAGGAGTCGTCCAGCGCTTCCAGCAGCGCCCGGCAGGCCACTGCTTGAGCGACAAACCGGGCCAAGTCGTCCCCCGGAGCGGGGATGCGGGCAAGGCAGATTAGGGTGGTCATGGGGTGGGGGGTGCGTCGTCGGCGTCGTCGCGGAGTTCGGGGTGATTGGAAAGGAGGGTGGCGAGGTTCTTCGCGACAGTTGCGACGTTTGGGTGACCTGACGGCAGGAAAACTCTGAAGACTCTCAGCGCGCGCACGAAGGCCTTTTTCGCGCCCGCGTAATTGTTTTGTGCAATCTGCACACCACCGAGGTTGTTAAGGCGAATCGCCACCTTGGGATGATTCGGGCCGAACGCTGCTTCATCAATTACCATCGCACGCTCATAGGCCGCCTTCGCACCCGGGTAATCGCCTTGCGCTTGAAGCACGCTGCCGAGGTTGTTCTCAAGTACCGCAACACTTGGATGCGAGTCACCAAGTTCCTTTTTGAGGATCGGAAGCGCCCGCTCGTACGCCGCTTGCGCGCCAGGGTAATCACCGTTGTCTTCTAGCACGCTGCCGAGGTTGTTCTCAACCATTGCGACATAGGGGTGTTTATCACCAAGTTCCTTTTTGAAGATCGGAAGTGCTCGCACGAAGGCCGCTTTCGCGCCAGTGAAATCGCCTTGCGCTTGAAGCACGCTGCCGAGGTTGTTGATGACAGTCGCCACTTCAGGATGATTCGGGCCGAACACTGCCTCGTCAATCTTCAGCGCCCGCTCGAATGACGCTTTTGCTTCTACAAAGTTAGCGCTTATGTGGTGAAGATACAGCCCAACTTCAATGAGCACCACCGCCAACTCCGCCGTATCGCAACTCAGCCGCCCCGAGTGCTCGGCAACGGCCACACCATGCGGCAACAGGCGGGCACAGTCCGGCCAGGCAGCGACGTTCGTTTGAATGTTATCGGGGAATTTGCTGACGTTCACGACGGCGGAATGCAGAACCTCTTGCTGTTCTTCCAACGTCAGTTTGTCGCGTGTCACTTCTTGAACCAAGCGGTGCAGAGAAATGTCATGGTCGCCCGTCCGTTTGATCAGCGAATAATCGCGGAGCGCTTCAAGGGCATCCTCGTACATCTCGCCAGTCATTTCCAACAGATCGAGCGGGATGTTGTCTGGAGCGAGGAACGCGAAGAACTCGAGCACGCCTCCGGCGAGTTCGCATTTTTCTTTGGCGGCCTCGATGGACATCGTCCACGTGGTCAGAACGGACTTGCTGTAGCGTTTGGGGTCAACTTTGGCCTTTTCGTGCTCGAAGAGCCGCACGCCGGTTTGTTTGTATTCTTCGAGGTATCTCTCGAACGTGCGTCCGCGCTTGAGGATGTAGGCTCCGGCCTGTTCGAGCGCGAGAGGCAGGTAATCCAACTCCTTGGCCACTTTGGCCGCGCCTGCTTTGTCCCTCAACCCGGTTCTCTCCAACAGGAAGTCTATCGCATCTTGCGGTAACATTTTTTCGACTTCAAGGCCGTAGTCACCGAAATACGGGTTGCGTGAGGTGATGATGACATGGCCGCCGCCGTGGCCGATGAACGGCGTCAACTGCTCTTCGTCGCGCGCATTGTCCAAAACGAGAAGCCATTTTGCATCGGCAGGCTGCGGCCTTCTGAGCCAGCCGATGACGGCCTCATGCAGGACATCTTCCTTCTCAATCGTCTCCGGAATCAACTCCAATTTGTGCGCCAACCGGCCGAATTGCGAGCGCAGCACGGGGTCAGTCTCAGCCTCTATCCACCAGATAACGTCATACTCATCTTTGTGAATGTGACAATACTCGGTTGCGACCTGCGTCTTGCCGATTCCGCCCATACCGTTGAGCGCGGTCAGCGCGGTTTTGCCGCCTTCGAGAAGCCTCTTGCGAAGCGTGGCGAGCAATTCGACGCGGCCCGTGAAATGCGGGTTGCGCGCCGGAGTGTTGTTGACGGAGACATTTGTTGCCGGAGGGTTAGGTTGCGGTGGCGCAAAATTGTAAGTGTAGCGCACATCGCCATGAACGTCTCGGATATTCTGCCCGTACGTGTTGTTCTGCTGGAAGAACTCAATCCTCTGCTTTGCGGCTTCAAATCGCATTGCGGCGTTCGGGTCGGCAGCAGACACGGTTCCGATCAAGTTGCTGATTTCGGCGGCCTCGGCAGGCGATATTTGTTTTCCTTCCGCGTGGTTCAGGAGCAGCCCGAGCTTTTCAAGTTCTTCGCGGCGGGACGAACTCCCGACAAGACCTGATACGCAGTCCTTGAGTTCGGAGATGACAAACGAGCCGAATTCTTTCCCGGCTCCGCCGACTAATCCGCCTATTAGAATTTTCCAGAATTCATCCATGATAATATCTCATTTCTTTACAGATTCCGGCCGGGTTGCGGCAGCCTTAACCCGGCTCGGCGATCCAATAGCTATTCCCCATTCAAACCCCAATCAAATTCGGTGTATTCGATGGGAGTTTCTTTGGTGACTTGGGGGTAGTAGAGCTGCAGGAGCGTGCGAATGCCTGCGGCGCCGTTGAAGTCGTCGGCGAACCAGTTGAAGAGGGGAGACAGATACAGCGTGCCGTTTTCGAAGCGGTTGCAGTCGGGACGCGCCGTTAAGAAGCTCTTCTCCTGTTCGGCGAGTTGGTTTTTCAATTTCGTGTCCACATAAGCATCGCTTCGCAGCGGCGGGCCGCCGCGTGAGGCACCGACGATGGCGAAATGCATGCGCGGCTCACTGAACTCGATGCGCAAGATGTCATGCTCGATCATGCCGAGCGACGCTTCGTGGTCGAACAGCCGGATGAACTTCTTGTTCCATGGCGTCGAAAACATGCCGCCGATTTCATTGACGCTCGCGATTGGCCAGTGATCCACAACGAGTTGGAGCGTGGCGGCATTGTAGAGATTAATCATAAACGCCAGTTTCTCGCTCTTGGTGAAGGCACGGTACTGCTCGAACGAGACTTCGCCGCAGGATGTGACGAAACTATCCAGGGCACTGCGGTCGGCGTGCAGACCCGTGAAATTCACCTTGCCGTCGCGCACGAATTTGTCCAATACCGATTGATACAGGTTATAAGTGTGATCGAAAGCATGGGCGTTGAGCGCACAGAGCAGGAGTGCGATAGCGCAGATTCCGGCGGGGAACCGCACTGCGTGCTTAATCCCCGCTCGGAGGATTACATTACTCACTGTCACGGGATTTCTTTTCAGTATCATCAAATGATTTACGGCGGTGCGACCACCAGAGTGTATCGAGATTGGATTTCAGGGCACGCAAGGTGCCGTCTTTTTCATAGCGGCGCGACGACGTGACGAGCGGCTCTTTCAAAATAACTGTTTTGCCGCGTTTGCTCAGCGCACGTTGAAAGTTGTAGTCGTGTCTTGTTGAAGTGGCGGGAAAGCCGCCGAGTTCGCGAAAGACATTCGTGCGCACGAACAAACCCTGATCGCCCCACGGCCAATGAAACAGCCGCGCGTGCATGTTCGCGCCGAAGGCAATCATGCGCAGACTGGCCGTACGGCGGTCAAAGCGCAGGCGAAATGCGCCGCCGACCACTTCCGGGCGGTTGTGCAGAATTTCGAGAATTTGGGCGACCGCATGGCGTGGCGGCAGCGAGTCGGCGTGCAGAAACCAGAGGATATCTCCAGCGGCGATTTCTGCGCCGCAGTTGAGCTGGTGCCCACGATTGGCGCGAGTCACGAGCACATGATGCGCCCAGATGCGCGCCTTGTCCGCAGTGTGATCCAGACTGCCGCCGTCCACGACGATCACTTCAGGGCGCGGTTCCTCAAGTGCCAGCCGCTCCAGCAAGTCCGGCAGCCGCGATGCTTCATTGAGCGTCGGGACGACGATGCTGACACGCTCGTGAATCGGCGCGGCGGGTGGAATCAGGCTTGCGGCGGCCAATGGTTCTCGCTATCTTGGGGAAACATGTAATATAGTCAATCTTGGCAAAATCCTAAAGCTGGAATACTTTGTCGGAAAAGACGAGGCAAACGACAAAGCTGCGCAAATCGAAATGTTAGCAATTGTTTTATTTATATTTATGGCAAGAAGAGGGACGATCTCTTGAGCGGCTCATCGCAAGTGGACGCACGCCCAATTGACCACGTCAATCCGACTCCAGCGGGCCGCTACAATCTGGTGGTGATTGGGGCTGGGCGGGCGGGGGTGGCGTGCGCGAGCGGAGCCGCAGAGTTAGGCGCCCGAGTGGCGTTGGTGGAGCGGCACGCACTGGGCGGGGCGAATTTGCACACGGGCAGCTTGCCGCTGCAAGTTATGATTGGCGCGGCGCAGGCTGCGCACTTGTTGCGGTATGGAAACGATTGGGGTGTAAACGTAAGCCGCGCTGATGTGGATTTCGGTGCTGTGATGGAACGCGTGCGGCTGCTGCAAACGCAATTGACTGCGCGGAACAGCGTTGCGAGTCTGCAAGACAAGGGTATTGATGTTTATTGGGGCGCGGGACGGTTCATAGATGCAACTTCAATCGAAGTTGAAGGACAGAAACTCGCTTTTGCCAAGGCTGTTATTGCCACGGGTGCGCGTTCAGCCATGCCAGCGATACCCGGACTGGCGGAATTGGAGCCGTTGACTTATGAGACGGTATTCAGTTTACGGGAGCTGCCGCGCAGATTAGCGGTGATTGGCGCGAGCAGTCATGGCGTGGAAATGGCGCAGGTATTCGCGCGGCTGGGCAGCGCAGTGACGGTTATTGATACGGACTTGCGCATCGTTTCACACGCCGACGCGGAAGCGAGTGCGCACCTGCAAGCTGCGCTCCTGCACGACGGTGTGACCTTGCGGCTGGGTGCGCGGAGCTTGCGCGGAGAACTGCGCGGCGGAGAGAAAGTGCTGCTCTGTGACTGCGCCGAGGGAGCTTATGAAGACTTCTTTGATGAAGTACTTGCCGTGAAGGACTACTTGCCGAATATTGAAGGGTTGAATCTGGAGGGTGCAGGAGTCGAGTGTGACCGGCGCGGTATTGTCGTGAATGATTACTTGCGCACAACCAGCCGCCGGATCTTCGCGTGCGGTGATGTTTGTTCATCATCCAAATCAGCCCACAGCGCGGATGCGCAAGCGCGGATTGTGATAGCAAACGCGCTATTCTTCGGATCGGATCGCGTTTCGCATTTGAACATACCGGAAGTGATTCGCACGAATCCAGAAATTGCATTCGTCGGAATGTCCGAGCAAGAGGCGCGCTCGGCGGGGCACGAGATCATGCGGCTTGAGTTGGAGCATGAGGAGGGGTTTATCAAACTTTCGCATGACCGCCGAGGGCAAATCAGCGGCGCGACGATTGTGTCGAGTCAGGCGAGCGAGGTCATTGGCGAGATCGTGATGGCGATGAATCACAAGGTATCCTTAAGTCGGACTGCCAGTGACATCCACCCCACTCCGACGCATTCTGAATTGCTCAAACGCTGCGGCGACGCATTCCGGCGGACGATGTTGACACCGACTGTGACGAAGTTGTTGAAGCGAATACTATCCTGGCAGCGCTGAAATAAGAATTTGCCAGAAACGAAAAACGGGTTAGCGCAAGCTGACCCGTTTTGTGTTTCGATGCTGAAGCACGTTTACGCCGATGGGGCACGCATCGCGCTGTCCTGGCGAACGCTGCATACTGAGCGAATCATGCGGGTGACGGGTCCCGCGAGGATCGGTTTCATGAGGTAGCCGTCGAGTCCGAACGAGCGGTAGTTGGACGGCATGACCATTTCGCTGAAGCCGGTCATCACCACGACGGGAATATCCGGTCGAATCTTACGCGCTTCGGCAGTCAATTCAACGCCGGTCATGTGCGGCATGGTTTGATCGGTCAAGATAACATCGAAGGCATGCGGGTTGGCGCGGAATGCTTCGAGTCCTTCGCGGCTGCTCGTGCGAGTTGTGACTTTGAAGCCGTAGCACTCCAGCGTATCGGCCATCATTTCGGCGATATCCGGCTCATCGTCCACAACGAGGACGTGCTCTGAACCTTGCACGGGAGTTTCGTCGGAGACTTCATGGATTTGCTGGGGGACACTATGCAGCGGCAGATAGACTGTGAATGTCGTGCCAACGCCGAGTTCGCTCTTGGCGACAATCGCGCCGTTGTGTGAACTGACGATGCCATGTACGACAGACAAGCCCAAGCCACTGCCTTTGCCGTCGGATTTGGTTGTGAAGAACGGCTCGAATATGCGGGCAAGTGTAGCGCAATCCATGCCGTGGCCCGTATCACCGATGGAAAGCCGCGCATATCTTCCCTCTTGCAGGCCGTCGAAACCGCTGGCCGGAATGTCAGCGCGTTGGCAGGTATCGAGGCGTACTGTGAGGGTACCGCACGATTCTCCGATGGCATGCGAAGCGTTGATACACAGGTTCATCAGGATTTGGTGAATCTGCCCGGGATCGGCCATGACGACGCCGCAACTTGGATCAATATCCGTGTCAATTTCAATCGTTGTCGGCAAGGATGCGCGCAAAAGAGCCAGTGATTCTTTGACAAGCGGTTGCAGTTGAACGGGAATCGTCTGCTTTGTGCCTTGCCGGCTGAAGGCCAGAATTTGTTTAACGAGATTCTTGGCCCGCATTGCTCCGCGAATAACGTTTTCGAGATGGTCGCGGGTGATATTGCCGTCCGGCGAGGACTTGATAGCCAGCTCCGTGTAGCCAACAATGGGTGTAAGGATATTGTTGAAGTCGTGGGCGATTCCGCCGGCGAGCGTGCCGACAGCTTGCAGGCGCTCGGCATGGCGCAATTGGTCTTGCAAACGGTCTGTTTCACTTTGCAAGCGGCGTTTTTCCGTAAGGTCGCGGGCAAACCATACCTGGTGCAATTCGCCGTGGATTTCGACTGAGAAACCGCGGACTTCAGCAGTAATCTGTTGATCGCTTGAACCGGGGTAGCTAATTTCAAACGCCAAGCTGCCGGTCAGTTGTTCGGCCTTCGCGCCACGGCGGCTGCGCAAATAGGCGCGGAACGGCGCAATATCGGCAATGCGGCGGCCAACGATTTCTTCTGATGACTGTCCCAACAAATCCTCGGCAGCGCGATTGACGCTGACAATGATTCCATCTGTTCCGGAGTTGATAATAGCGTCGGGCGCATTTTCAAACAGAGTGCGCAGGCGCATTTCATTGTCAATGGCAATTTGCTGCGAGCGGGCCAGTTCGGATTGCGCCCGTTTCAGTGACCGGAAAAGCTTAGAAGCGTAGGCAATACCGATACCCATCAGAAAGGAGACGTCCAGCGCGACCAATTCGCTTTCGAGATCGGGTGGGCGGGTAATTTCGCCATTGATCATCCGAATCAGTGTGATGGTGCGGGGCACACCCATCAGCAGAAGCGCGGCCGCGATCGCCAGCCATATTTTGCGCATTTCGAAATCGCGCATTTGACGGACGGCAACGGCCGCTGCAATCAGTTGCAGCAGAATCGAAGTTGCGATGATCAGTGTTGCGTCCATGAAACCTGAAACCTGGTGTAGTGCGTGTGTCATAGAAAATATGGGTAATTCAGCGGCTCGAAAGACAGAGCACAAGGTGCACAATACGTGCCACGGCGGGCAAAGAGTGTTCTAAGTCAGACGAACGTGGGGTTTTGTCGCTTGGCCATCCCCCCGGCCTAACAATAGGCTCACAGGCGGCCTGGCGTGGCTCGCCTCCTTAGTTGAAGTGGCATATTGGGTTGCTATGAGGTTGTGTGTCAAAGCGCTTACTTTATATACACTTGAACCGGCCGGGTCGCTTTCATTTGGTGTGGGGTCGCTGTTGTTAGGGTGGCTGGCAAGTAGTATATTTAACCGATTAGCTATGGTTAAATCTAAGACAATTGGAGGCAAGATGTCCCGTTTTTGGATGGTTTTGGCGGCCCTGTGTTTGGCCGCGACATTCTCGATGGCGCAGGTACCGGGCTCCGTGGTTTTCACAGAAGTCATGTATGATGATACGGCGAGCACGGACAACGAGTGGGTGGAGATCCACAACACGACGACCGCCCCGATAGACATCTCGGGCTGGGCGGTGTTGGATGACGATGTATATCCGGGCAACGGCGGTGAAGGTGTTATCGTTGTTCCGGCGGGAACGATCCTTGGCGCTGCTTCCTACATGGTGCTCTGTCGCGTTGCTTTACCGGAAATTAGCGATGAAGTGCTTTGCACTGCCCCGACTGGAAGCTGGACGCTGGGCAACAGCGGTGACAATCTGGCATTGTATACTGCTGTAACTGGGGGTCTTCTGATTGACGGTTCATTGCTGGTGAACTATCCTGACCTTGCGGGCACGAACTTGGGCAATTCGATTGAGAAGTGCGATCCCAGCGCTCCGTGGAGCGGCGACGCTTCGGCGTGGCATGAATCCACGAATATTTTCGCGGGAGTGGGCCGTTACCGCAAGTGCACACCGGGTTTCGCAAACACCGGCTGCGCGGAGACGATTCCGCCGACGATCACGACTTGCAGCGTGTTGTCGAATACCGCAGTTGACGTGCTGTTCAGCGAAACGGTGGAAATTACTTCGGCTGAGAATGAAGGGAACTATGATGTGACGCCCGGCGTCGGCGCACCGCTGTCGGCGGTTCGTGACGGCGTGAATTTCCGTTTGGTGCATTTGACGTTTGGCCCGATGGCGAGCGGCAACTACACCCTGACAGTGAACAACGTGGCGGACGTGTGGGGCAATCTGGCCGCCGATCAGACATGCACATTCACGATCAACAACGCGATCAACGCGGGTGACATCGTGATCACAGAAGTCATGTATGATGATACGGTCTCGACGGACAACGAATGGATTGAGATTTTGAACCAGACGAACGTGCCGATGGATTTGTCGGGCTGGGTGGTATCGGACGACGACGTCTATCCGAGCAACGGCGGCGGCGGCGAAGGCGCGATGTCGGTTCCGGCCGGGACGATTATTGCCCCGGGTGCGCGGATGATTTTGTGCCGCGTGGACTTGCCGGAAATCACCGGTGAAGTCGTGTGCACGAGCTTGATTGGCGCATGGACGCTGGGCAACAGTGGCGACAACGTGGCGCTATTTTCGGCGGCCTCGGGTGGCTTGCTGGTGGACGGCTCTTTGACGGTATTCTATCCTGACCTTGCCTTCGGCAACGCGGGCAACTCGATTGAGAAGTGCAATCCGGACGCGGGTTGGTCGGGTGATCCGGCAGAGTGGACGCAGACCAAGGTGTCGTGGTCCACGACGGGCCGTTATCGTCACATCACGCCGTACACGCAGGGTTTCTGCTGCCCGGATGCTCCGGCGGGAACGATCTCGGTTGATACGTACGGTCCGACTTTCTGGATCTATGCTTTGACGCACGTCAGCGGTTGCGTGGATCGCGTGATCTTCACGAACGTTTGCGCGGGCACGGTGGGTTCGGTCGTTGGTGGCGCGACAACGTTCTGGTCAGTACTGGCTGGCGGCGACGGTAATGACGGCGACTCGATTATCTTTGTGGCTGAGCAGCCGTTGAATGAAGGTTCGGTGACCGGACTTGCGTTGTCGCATCCATGGTGCAACGACTTCGTGGATTGGACGGCCGGTGGCAATTCCGGCTCGGTGGAAGGACCGCTGCCGATCGAGTTGAACAGCTTTGCGGCTGTGGCCGGTGATGAGGAAGTCGTGTTGAATTGGAGCACGGCTTCGGAATCTGATATGGATCGTTTTGAAGTGACGCGCGACGGTGCGTTGATCGCAAGCGTTGAGGCTCGTAACAGCGCGACGGGTGCGAACTACAGCTTCGTGGATGCGAGCGTGACCAATGGAACGACCTACAGCTATGAACTGGCGGCAGTGTCGCTGAACGGCGAGCGCGCGGTGCTGGCGACCGAAAGCGCGACGCCACAGGCCGGCGCGGTTGTGATGGAATTCGCTCTGCATCAGAATTATCCGAATCCGTTCAACCCCGAGACCTCGATTCGCTTTGACTTGGCTGAAGCTGTGAACGTCACTTTGACGGTTTACAACGTGGCCGGTCAGGAAGTCGCGATGCTGGTCAATGGCAAGATGAACGCAGGCGCGCACACGGTCAACTTCGACGGCGCGGCTCTGACGTCGGGTGTCTATCTCTACCGCTTGACGGCGGGCGAGTTCACCTCGACGATGAAGATGGTGCTGCTGAAGTAACCAGCGTGGACGCTGGACCCGTTGCCGCTGGCGCGAGGGTTTCGCGTTACTGAACGAGATCACATTTTACCCCCCTTGGTCC